>VFSW01004961.1_pt1 | contig 19824 bp, 34 predicted proteins | sample 5358111 | NCBI WGS metagenome assembly VFSW01 (sample SAMN11554181, study PRJNA540505) | mine drainage metagenome | isolation source: sediment from site ElyBrook_90M | place: USA: Ely Copper Mine, Vershire, VT | collected 2017 | reverse complement strand
AGACAGATCTACTACAATGACAACTGCAACCACAAGTGCAACGGCACCCGTGACGGAAAAGAGGGGACGAAAGCCTTCCGATTTCTCTTCCGTCGGAACCATCGTTCTGTCAGTCCATTCGGCGAGCGGCTACACTGCCACCCCCGAAACACTGGCGGAGGAAATCGCGAATACGATCCGCGGCGCGGGCTACGCTACGCGGGTCGTCCACCAGACGCGCGAGGGGGTCCGTAAGGACGGCACCCCGATTGAGCCGGGCAATACGTATCGGGTCCAGATCGCCCCGGCCGGGTTCGATTTCCCGACCGAAACCGCGCATGGTACTCGCCTCTCACCCGAAAACGCCGCGCTTCTCAAGCAACTGGCAAGTGCAACTGGCATGTCGGCGGATGAGGCATTCGCGATGGCAATGCAGCTACTCGCGGGCAATGCGCAGTCTTGACACTCTTCTTGATCGTCGCGGGCCTCTTTCTTTTGGGTCTCGCGAGAGTCATTCTCTACAGCCTCTAACAAATTGCCCCGGCCGGATCAATTCCGGCCGGGGCATATTTATGCCAATCCGGGACTCAATCTTTATGGTCATGCGGTTTGGTCGTATGATACGTTTAAGTATTCCGGTGAGTGCATTCCGATTGATGAAATCGGAGCGTTAATGCTTCGGAATTACTATAAAGCAGACCCAGAGCATCTTTGGACTACAAGGCCGGTGCGATGATTACGCGCGAACAGGCTCTAACGGAAAATGTATTCCATGAAGCCAACCACGGTCTTTCAGGCCGGTGCGCGCGTTGGCGCAGAAATGGAAAGACAAAGACTTGGAAAACTAGACCAGAGGATTTTCAGCTTCCCATTAAGTGGGGACTATATAGTTACGGCTATATCACTCCTGAGAATGCACGGTTTTTTACCGTAGAAAGTGAGTGTCCCTGTGGCCGGCGTTAATCTTCGTAGCGACTATCGCAAATTTGCCAATCGCTGTCCTCATTGTGGACACCGATTGATTATGCACGAAATGATGTCAGCTGAAAAGGGCAATTGCCGAGTAATCTATAATGGTGTAAACCCCCGAGACGCGAGTTTGGACAAGTGTTGCAACTGCCATAAGCCTCCATTCACACGCTATCAGGATATGGTTGATTTGGATAAGAGATATGCGTAAAATCGTCATCCGCGACGTTTCTCATAACTTCGTGGGCGGCGACATAGAAAACCTAATAGAAACCACACTTCAAGACTACATCAAGAAAACCGCCCCGAATTTCTACGTTCTACGCGACGCTGACGCCGAGAGCCATAACGTAATTAGTTTGGAAATTACTCGCAAGTCGGCCAAGCATAGAATAAACCCGGAGGATATGGAGCGAATATTGCGGAGTCTGAAACCCGGAGAGGCATTCTCCGATAGACTAAATGCGGCCCTGAAAGAAATGGTGAAAGAGGCTAACAGACTTCCTGATGACGGAAATCCCTTCTGACGATTTGTCTGAAAAGGAAGCCAAGCTACATTGTCTAGAACAAATAAAGGCAATGGTAGAGGCGCACGCATGGAAGCAGGAAATATCGGAGGCGTTCAATAACGAACAGAAAGCGAACGCTCATAGATACTGCGTGCGTCTGCTAATCCGAGCAGGCCAGGCAGAAATAAGTGATCCTCCGCCCCGATCAGAATAAAGAAAAGCCCCTCTCTGGAAATCCAGAGAGGGGCTTTTTTGTTACCCTATTCTGCAGCGAAAACTGCAGTTTGAGCGGCGGTCCCTCCGCTCCAAGTAAGTGTTCCGGTTTCAGATGCGGAGGTTTGATAGAGTAAACTACCAATAGCTATACCCAGTTGTCTAGTCGTAAAGTTAAAAACAAACGAGTCGTTGATTTTGAGGTTAGTTGAGGATACTGTTCCGGGTCCAACGGAGGTGCTACCAAAGAAATCAATGCAAACAAGAAGATTAGGAGCAGAGATTGGAGTAACACTAGAGCTATTACTTGCTGCTGTGATATTAGTTTGTGCTAGTCCATTAGCGTTACCGGTATAAACCCCAACCATTCCGCCAATATTAGAAGTACCCGCTCCAACAATAGTCGCAGTTAGATTTTGTTCACCGCCAGCGGCTACTTTATATCCAATCCAATAACCGAATGATCCGTTACTGCCAGCGGTAAAAACAAGTTGAGTAAAACCTGTGATGCCGCAACCAGTAGGGGACGTAACAGAGGTCCTGTCCCATCCAATAGCAGCAACAATCAAATCACCAGCAACTGCAGGAGAGGGAAGATTGAGTGCAACAGATGGTGAAACTGACGTATTCTTGACGGACTGAGAAAATTTAGCTGTTGTAGTTGGTTGTGTATACGGGGTTCCGCCGCTTGTTGTTAGCTGTTGAGCATAGAATGTGGCAACAAGTGGACCACCAGCCGTAGTGTTTGGGGTTCCGTTAGGGTTAGCGATTGGTTGAATAGTAATCGTATTGAATGGCGTAGTGAAATTGGCAACCCAAGCTGTTGTCCAAGGAGGAATAACAAGATTGGTTCCTACGATTGTGTAGGCAGTTCCTCCGGGATTATCAATTCGTACGCCCTGCGCCAAGAATGTAAGAGTTTCAGTGAGAGTGCCGCCCTCAGAAACAGAAAAGCTTGCCTGTTGCGATAGCACACTGTTGGGAACAATAGAACCCGCAACATAGGCAAGAGTTTCGGCAACATAAGTAAGGTGAGCAAACCCCGCCGTATCTATATAGGTAGACGGAGCCTGCAGACTACTTACGGGAGGACTACTCCAATGAGCCCTATTGGTTGTTGCATGAATTAGAGGAAAAACTGAGCCGGCCGTATATGGTGGAACATAACGGCCGGCATCAGGCAGAAGAAGCCAATAGGGACTGTAATTATCTACTAGAACCGAGAGAGGAATAAAGTCTGCATTATCATCTACGTCCTGACCCGGTTGTATATCATAGCTCTTCTGCGCTACCGTCATTGCTTACTTCTTGATGAAGAAATACCAAACAGCAACAACGATGCCAATGATGACAAGCGTGTTCTTGCTCATTAGTGTTTCTTATGCCTCTTATGTAGGAGTCCAAGCTTATTCATGGTTCCATAAACGTAGGCATGCCATCGCTTTCCGCGATAGCCTTTAGCGGAAGCTCTTGCCGCAAGTTTCCGCTCTACTTTCTTAGGCATATGTCGGTAGAGACTGCGTTAAATTCGGGCATCGTCGATAACTTCTGGCGCGCCCCATGCACGGACAGCAATGTAGTTAGCATTAGGAGCGTTCTGCGTAGCAAAAGCATTAACGTAGAACGGTCCCGCAGCGGTAGCTAGAAGAGATACGCGCTGCACCTGTACGGGGATATAAATAGGACTACCCGCGAGTAGTGAAAAGCTGTATCGCGGGCTGTTGATCGAGGCGTCGCGGTCAAAATCATAGAAGAAATCCGCGCCACCTGCAAGAGCAATAAGAGTAGCGACTGAGCGACTATTCCCATTGCCGTAGAAGTAAATATCCAACGGTCGGACATTATCGACTGACGGAGAACCACTGGGTTTAGCTTCATACTGCACGGATGGAACAGTAAACCCAAGCATCTTACGAATATCTCGCAAGAGCTTCATGTTTTCCGTTGCGATAGTGTTGCTCTTACTCAGAAGATCACGGTCAATAATGACCTGCTGTGTACCAGTGAGAATATCACGTCGCTCATAATGCTCTGGAATAACTGGACCGCTTTCCAGAGCACGGCGCGGCGTTTCCTGAAATGTCATACGATCACCACTTGCGATTTATCGTGACCACGAAGAAGGAAAGCGCCAATGATAAAAACTAGCCCAATCAAAAGTATGCCTACAAATCCAATAGCGCCCTGAATACTGCCAAGAATATCAGGAATAGGCCACGTTCCCGTTCCCGATCCATAACCCGGAGCGGCGCCGGCAGTAGAGCCTGGAGTTGTAGCTGCGGGATTAGGACCACTACTTGTACCAGTGGAACCTACGGAACCCGGCATAAAAGCAGCGGTATTTAAACCAAAAAGCTTAGCATACCACGGATCATATCCGCCAGCTTTTGCTAAACCGCTAGAACCTAGGCGCCATGGAGATTGAGCAATTGCTCCGAGTTGCAACATTGTGTTGTTGCTAGGAATTGTTGCACTAATGCCAGCATACAATGGTGAGCTGTTGATTAGACTTGCAGCGGCAGCCGCACCTTCCTGCGGAGTAGCGTAACTGGCAGGTCCTCCATTACTCTGAATGCCCAAGTTATTAAGCGGGCCAACTTCGGCGCTGGCCCACTTATAACTAGCATCGTAAGTAAGACCTGTATCCTTAGAAAGAGCAGTCGCAAATTGCTGTAGTCTTTGATCCTGCGTTAGAGCCATTAAACAGCCTTCTTGACGTTTCCGCCTGTCTGCTGAACAAACGATGTACTAGAAGTCTTAGACGCCGTTACTGTAGGCGTCGGGTTACTAGGAGCAGTAGTTGTAGAAATACCAATAGTCTTTAGTCTACTGGCAGCCTGACTTGCATCACCTGTTGCGCCACCCTGAATTAGAGACGGTGCAATAGGTTCGCCCGGTGTAGCATTAACAGTTGATTTAACCATTACAGGCTGACTAGACCCAGAGAGCGCACCATACTGCGCTTCGTATGTAGCAATATCGGTCTTAAGAGCGGCAGCCTGTCTCGCGTTAAGCGTCCCGCCCTGAGCAACAATATTCTGATAGACAGCAATATTACTCTGCATCTGTGCCTGCTGCGATCCAGACTGAGAAGGCGTAGCAGGAGCAGGAGCAATAGCAGCCTGAGCGGGAGTCGGATTAGTAATAACTGGAGCTGTTGAAGGCTGAGTTACAACAGAAGGCTTAACGTAACGTGTAGACGGGCCGAAATTCTTGGCGGTATTGGTAGCGGCTGGTGAAGCTGGAGCTACCTGCAGCGGTTGTCCGGCAGGACTCCAATTGACTATACCGGGATCAGTATATCCGGCATCATTTCCGCCAGCAGATGTAAGGCCGTCACCGGCGCTGCCGCCACCAAGACCACTATTACCACTAGAGGAGTTTCCCGATTGTGCTAGAAGCTGCTGCAAGCTGCTTTCCAAATCAGAAAGCTGCTGTGTGTTATCACTGCTAGCACCGGGAGAAACTACACCGCTGGAATTAGAGGAAGAGCTGGACCGCATAACAAGAAAGATAACGACAAGTACACCGAGTCCCGCGACCCAACCCCACCAAGGGATTTGAGAGAAAACACTAGGCTTTCCCGGCTGAGCCGGGTTTGTTCCAAGGGCCATTATCCGCCAGCCTGCGCTACAGCCTGTTGTGGCGTCAAAGCTGCAAGAGCTTGAACATCAGTAGGAAGAGATTGCCATTGCCCACGATATTTAGTTAGAGCGGCTGTATCACCGTTGTTTGTGGCAAGCGCAATCTTCTGAGAAACGTCAGTAGCGATACTTTGGTTCGCAAGAGCATCAGCCTGCGGAGAGCCGGCACCATATTGTGCCACTACTTGCCGCCCATACAAAACGATATTATCTGATCCGTAGGACGGTTTAGGAGTAGCTACTCCGCCCGAGGTCTGATCGGCAGGATTGCCGCCGATAGGCACGCTATTCTGACTATCGGGAGTAGGAAGTGCAGTCTGCGACGCACCAGTATTCTGGCTCGCCGCAATAGCATTAACCGTTCCCTGCATATTCAGAATTTGTGATGTATCCGCCATGCCAGAAGGATAAACTGTGAGAACATTTCCCTGTCCAGTAGTTCCGCTGGACGAACGGCTACGAAGATACAAAAGGACAGCCGCACCTGCAAGTGCGCCACCAATTAGGAGCGGCCAATGGCTTTCCTTTGGCTGCTTTGGTGCCGCAGGAGCAGGCTTAATAAAGGAAGGCTGCTTAGCTTTCCCCTTGAATTCTGCTCCGACGTTAGGCATTAGAACAGGTTCCAAGGCATACTAGCGGGGATAGGAATTTGCGGTGTTGCAGTCTTAGCAGACGGCTGAGAAATACGACGGCCGGGAGAAACGTCTCCGGCCGGACTATTAAAGGTATTCGTCTGATAGAAATTCTGCAGCGGCTGAGTATAGGCTGTAAGAAACTGCGCCGCCTGAGGATTATCAGACGGCTGAATAAACATAGAGCCGTAAGCAATCTTACGGAGCCGGGCACCCTGAGCATACGGAGGCGTAGAAGTATCATACGCCTGTCTAATCAGGGGGTTGATCTTGCCATACTTAGAAGGGTTAATCCACCCTGCGATAGCAGCAACAACAGGATGCATTTAACGCCCCTGCAGAGTCTTGGTCAGACCTGTCGCAAGATTATCGAAGCTGCTAAAGAAGGTACTCGTACCCTGCCTGTAATACAGGAAGAGGTAGAGCGCAATAAGCGAACCCCAGATAACAACGAGTTTCTGAACGGTACTCATGCTCCACCTTTATTGGTACCAGCGGCAGTATTAGGATTAGCAGGCTGAGCCTGTCCAGTAGCCGCATTAGTGGTTGTTCCGTTAGCGGAAGAAGAGCCGCTGGAAGATGTACTAAAAAGAGGATTGGTTGAGGTTAGCGCAGTCACAAAATTCAGGACTGAATTGGTTGTGCCTGTGACACCCTGGGCATTATTGAGAAGTAGATATAGAATAATAGCAATCGCCATTGCAGCAATAACCGAACCGATTGTTCCTGCGATGGGACTGCCCGTAGCTGATTTAAGGGCACTACCACCAACACGACTAGCAATAGTGCCGGGGATTGCGGCTTGAGCAGCAGTCTTCTGATTTTGACGACGAACATTGAAAACAGACTGTTCACGGAGGGCGGCATTTTGAGCACGTTCCTCCCCTAGAGCCCGTGCGTATGCTAGCTTCTGTTGATTTGCATTAAGTCCTTGAGAGAGCTTAACTTGTGCAGCAGTTTCCTTCTCTCTTACTCTAGCTTGAGAAATTGACTCTGCCGTATCAACACGACTTTGTGCAATAGATTGAGCGGCCTTAGCACGCGCCAAATGAGGCGCACGCGCGGCAGATGCACGCGCCCGCGAGGCAGCTATCTTGCTAGCTTGAGTTTGCTGCTTAGCTTTTTCTCTTGCTACAATATTACGAGTAAGATGTGCTCGTTCCCTCTGCTTAGCGGTAGGCGGCTTCTTAATTCTACGATTAACTTCACGCAGAAAATTTGCGACCTCATCGGGATTAGTGGCTTTGGCGCCAGTTGCCATTAACTACCTGCCTGACCTTTAGGCGCGCTAGTCGATCCTGCGGAAGTAGAAGGAGTCGTACCAGTTGACGTACTCCGGCTTCCGGTAGCAACAGCAATCTTAGCTTTGCCCTGAAATACCTGTAGAAAGTTTCCGGCATTGACAATGACGAAAATGCCGACCACGAGAAACAGGAGCTGAATAGCACTCATGCTGATGCAATCGTAAACTTAGACTTGATCCACGTTCCGAATGTGCCGTTAAGCACATGCGAAAACGCGATGATAAGAATAAGGGCCAGAATTATCGTGGCAACAAAGTTAACCATGTTGGTACACTCTCAGCAAATGTTCTAATAATTGGGCCAACCTTAGTTACCAAATCTCCCGCCGTGAGCATGGTATCAATAGACAAGAGGACCATGATATACAGGTCACGACGTTCGAGGGTAAGAATTCGGTTGTCTGTTAGCGTGTGTCTATCAGAATGACTAATCCCTCCGCCTTGATCCTCTGCTCGACGGCCGGGAATAGTCATGCTGTAGCTGTACTCCCTTCAAAATTCTTCCAGAACATTGTATACGCTAGCGTTCCTGCCGCTCCAAACGTACCAACAGAAGGAAGAATGTTATTAAGATCAAAAGAGTTACCGGAAAAGGCAACAGCCACCACGCCAACAACAATGTAAACAGCGATAGCAATAAGAGCGTTCCAAGCATTAGGAAAATGCTCTCGCTTAAGTAGGCTGATGAAGACCGGGAGGATTACTCCAAGGGCTGCAGCAATCTCACCGTTAGTAAGTACAATCATCCTTCGCTACCCACATGCACACCGGCCTTGCCGATGTGCTTCATACCAATTTCAAACTCACCAAACACATAGCCAGTAAAGATAAGAGCAAGAAGCAGAAGCCAGAAAAGCGGATTACTCGTGTGTCCGAGCCCGCCAATAGTGCTAGCAATCTGCGAAACTCCCTCTCCCGCAGCGCCACTAGCAGTCTGAGCAAAAGCAGTAGGGGATGACTCAGGAGAATACGAACCAAATCCGTATGTCCCTGCCGCGGTCATTTCCATCTAAAAGTGGAAACCTCATAGGTAAAGATAAGGGACGGGGAGAGAAACGTCTACGGCCATTTCCCTCCCCGTAGGACATTATGCGAAGAGAGTTTCCTGCACAAAATGAACCTTGCTACCGCCAGTCGGAGCACTTGCGAAAGTAGTCCGAAGGCGCAGGTTAGTCACACCTTCCAGCAGGATATTATCTCGCTGCGGGTTCTCGTTAATCATATCAAGACAGAACAAACCGTCAACGCCGGACGCGACAGCCGCGCCAGAGGTAACAGTCGTGCCCTGATGCTGCGTATCCCAACCGAGCGTATTACGATAGTCAAGTGAATTGCGAAGCTTAAGAAGAATACCCGGCTGGAACGTATACGGAGTCGTATTCGCTCCGTAAATAAGCTGAATGAGAGAGTAGTTAGAGGTTGCCGACGGGACAGGAGCGGCAGCCGTAGAAAGGTCAATCGTATAGAATACGAGCCTTTCAAGCTGCCCGTTAATTCTAATCAGATAGGTGTCAACAGTAGACTGCGAAGCGACCGCATTCTCGTTGCTCTGATAACCGTGAAGAACGGTCAGGTCAGGAATAACGAGAGTATCCGGGTGAGTCGGATCGTAGGGCACATCGAAAACAGTCTCTTCAAGATAAATCGTGCCGGTAACCGCAACGGTACCCGCAGTAATATTGAAGAGGTCTGCCTGTGCGCGGGTAGTAACCGTATATGTCAGGTTAGTAGCTTCCGACTGTGCATACAGGGAACCAACAAGAGTCGTGTCGTCCATAGCGATAGGAATATCCCACCACAGAACGACCGTCGCGGAACCTGCAGCGTTAAACGGAGAAGCGCCAGAAGCGTTGGGGTAAACAACAAACTGATCTTCGGTTGCCCTATTCTGGATCTGAGAGCGAAGGCGAAGATCAAGACCGTCTGCAGAAATGAAGTTGTTCTGGCCGTTTCCTGAAACCTTAACACTGATAAGATTGTGTGGCCAATGCATCGTCGGAGCAACAGTAACCGTACCACCAGTGGTCGTCACCGTACCACTGAAATACAGCCTGATCTTAGAGACGATACCAACCTGCAGAAGCTGGTTCTGGACGTAGTTACCGAACGTCGGAAGAGAGAAGTTAATCGGATCGAAAACGATACGGTTAGTAAGCTGATTGAACAGCCCCGGATTGAGGTTGTACTTGCTAACAGGAAGGTTACGGAGCGCGATAGCTCCGGTGCCAAGAGGCATTAAATTGACTCCTAGTTGTATACGACTAAATCGTCAGTCGGTAAATAGTGAGGAGCTTAGACGTTGTTAACCATTGTCTTAAGTCCCGCCGGCGCGTTAACCGCGTTGACGACGTACTTAAGAACAAGGATGAAAACGACGGCCGCGATGCCGACATTCACCCAAAACATAAGCTTGCCCATCGGGTCCCTCTATGGTGATATAACGTAAACAACCCAGGCTGTCTTAGCAACCCGGTCACCCTTTATCAGCAGAATAACACTGATGACAATAATTCCAAGCAGAACAAGATCAGTCAATCCTTCGACGTTGGAAAGCTTCTTGTCGATCCATGAATACCACGGCGGCTTAGGTATCTTCATATCGCAGGTGCCTCTTCCGCTTCCTCCAAACGAGGATTGAGGATGCTATCTACAACCTCTTCGGGAACTGCAGGAACCTGATACAAAGTGTTGTTCCTTACGTCGTAGAAAAGGTATTCGTGATCTGCAAGACCTTCCATAATCTCATCGAATTCGTCTGCAGTCAAACCAATATAACGAGCCATGCGTTGTCTATCATCAAAGTCAATCAAGCGGAATGTAATTAGATACTGACTCTGCGTGACAATTGACTTAGAAATATCCGCCGGTCGCGGGGTACAGGCAACGTGACCAACAAAAGCCTTTCGTCCCTGTAGAAGAACCTTGCGTACACCGAATGCGGTACGATGCGCAGATGAAACTTCATTCGCTTCATCAAGCCAAACCCAACAAGCGCCATGATAGAAGATATTGAGATAAAGCCTATTAACCTGATCTTCCAGCGTTTCGTCCACATTAGGTACGAAACGTAGATTGGTACTATCTTCCCAAGGAATGTTATCAGGATCATAGAAAGTGAGAGCTTCCGGCATGATGATCGAGTCGGTAATATCAACAACAAGCTTCCACCATACTTCCGGGATAGAATACTGCATCACTTGTGCGAGAATAGACTTCCCCGTACCAGTGCCGCCGAAAATTCCTACCCTATCATTAAGCCTAATTTGGGGGAGGTCCAGCGGGGAAGAGTTTTCCGTAAACGTCGGCGGCGGCTTGGTTTTCTGAGAGGTTTCTGCCATCACGCACCATTAGCATGAATTCGGATGCAACGCTAAGTCCGTCATAAATTTCCTGTTCGGAAAGGTTTTCAAGGCTGCCCATAAGACCCAAGGACCGGGCCAGGGAAATCACGGAGCGTATCGCTAGCTGGAGTTTCCTGTCCGGTAGAAGCGAAGGGAGGTTCTTCTGGAGTGTTTGCAGACGCTGTGTTAGCGGCCGATCGAATATTTCGCTGACGTTCTGCACGCTGTTCCTCTACTTCCACCTTACGATCATGGTAAACCCTGCCAGCATATGCGCCGGTTCCCATAACAATTGCGAGCAGATCATAATTCTCAACGAATTCCTTGATCGACTCACTATCGGGAGCCCGACGAATAAGATAAGAGGCGAGAGGCTCAGCGATAGCTTCCGCTTCTTCCTCAGTCATAGCTAGATAAGACTTAACGAATGCACCACCCAAACCCGTAGCGCCAGTCATTGCGCCCTTCAAACGAAAAGCCAAAAGCTTCTCGTCTACGCGCATAAGCGGGGCGGGTTCAATACCAATTGTCGGATCAGACTGCAGCTCTTCCTGCTCTTCTACAGGAGCAACAATCTTACGCGGACGACCGCGCTTTCTTGGAAGTGGTGCCGCCGTAGGCATAGCAGAAATAGGACGCGGAGCCTTGTCCTTTTCGGAAGGCAAATGCAATCCGCGTTCAGCTCTGATACGAGCGAGCTTCTCGGGATCAAATTCAAAATTAAGCGTCATGCGTCAGGCTTCTCTGCGGCAGCCGCGCGCATAGCAGACATAGAATACATTGCAATCTCGCTCTTCAACAGCTTAATCTCAGATTTCTGCTCCCAGATCACATCATCCATTGCCCACCACAGTCGAACAATAGAATAGAACACAAGAAGAGTCCAAATGAAAATGCCCGTAGACTTAGACATTGAATGCTCCTAGAAAATCCCAAATCTCTCGATTACCTGATCCATGAAACGCTTAGGCTTAACAGCAGGAAGCTTCTTAAGCTGACCTGCAACAGCGGTTCGCTGAGGACGCTTATTAACAGTTGGAATAACTGGCTTAGTAATACGACGAGTTTGAACAAGACCATTAGCGACGCGACCGCTACCAATAGACTTGTGAGTCGCTGAATGCGTTGTCGGCTTAGCACTTGCAGCCTTCTTCCGCATAGCACTCAAACGCTTGTCATTTGCAAGCTGAGCTGGAGTGCGAGGCTTCTTAGCAACCATTGGCGTTCTGCCCTGCCTCAAAATAACGGGATGCTCAATAGGCTTATGTCGTTCGTTCTTTGGTTCTGGAGTCTGCCCCTCTTCCGTAGTAGCGGGAGGCTTGGTATCTCCCTTAAAATCCCGTCGTGCCATTGCGCCGCATTGTGGGCAACGAGCCCGTATCTTAGCATTAGCACGGAAAGGATGCCCGTTAGAACAAAGAAACGGGTTATCCATAACTGCCAAGGTGGAAAACCTCCGGGTATAAAAAAGAGACTGCTTCCTGATTGACCAGATCAGAAAGCAGTCTCTACCGACAATTTGAGCATAGCTGCGGCCCCATGCTCGCCCCCATTGTCTCACACCGGGCGCAGTTGTCAACCCCCTTAAAGGCACGCGCGCGCGTATCATAGCTGTCAAGTCCTGGGACCTATTTGCGTCAGGACGCAAGTACCACTAGGGATGGGGGTCGGAGGGCGGTCGAACCACAACATCTAGGGGGTTGACGACGGCGACCACGGAGAGTAAAATAACAATTGCCGAAAGGGATTAACTGGACGAGCGTTCCTTTCGGCACTATTTATCACCGGGCCTGACTTCTCATCCTTTATTTCGGGGTCAGGCCCGGTTATCGGACTGGAGAAAACCGAATTAACTATTAGGTATGCTAGTTCCCTAATAGCTTCCGGTCAATTAGCGGCAGGATAGATGGCTACATGACTATGCTGATGCCAGTAAAGTGAGCTGCGACTTTCTCCAGTCCGATAACCTGTTCTTAGCATAAAGGAAAACAATGGCCGGGAAGAGACCAACCCGGCCGCAGTTGAGGTCCAGAAGAAGGGCGCTCAATTCTTATCTGCTTTCGACCGAAAGTAGTTATGCTGATCTTGCGAAGAAGTTTGGTGTCAGGGAAGATACAGTCAAGAAATTTCTTGGCCAAGATACCAAACGCATTCGCTCTTCCTATAACAGCAGCCCCGGCTATCAGAAATTGTATAATGCTGCGGCTCGGAACAATCACACGTCTGACCTACGGAAAAGCGCGAAGAAGGAAGGAAAGCGGTTCGTAGAAATTCCTGTCCGACAGGCAGGAGAGCTTCCTCCGCAGTATGTCACGATGCGCCGAAAGGCGTATACGGCTAGTAAGAAATCGGAGAAAGCTGAACGCTTTCAGTATTTCCAACGCGCACGTCAGCTTCGTGAATACTCGCGCAACATCGAACGCGATTACGAAGCTTGGCATACGAAGCGAGAAGCTAAGGCTCTGGATTTTCAGCGATTGTCTTTTGAGAAGAACCGTCCAGTTGGGCTTTATCAGTTTCTCGATACATACCCCGATGAAGAAGAGATTGAAGAGTATATTGATGACGTCGTTGAAATCTACTCCCTCAGCGAACAACACGGCGAAGCACTCAGCGGAAGAATTCTCAGCTACCTCGGCGGATGAATTCCATATCCCCAACCTTAAGCAATGGTACCGCGAACACGCCGACGAGAATTCCGTATCCTATAAGGAATTCCTCAAGAGACTCCATCGCCTTGGAAATCCTCGCAGCGTAGCCGGTCGTAGATTGCGAGCGGAAGGCAGATTGCCAACCGAAGCTAAACCTCCCCGAAAGAAATACCAGTCAAAATCGACAACCCCGTTCCTCGCCTATGATGGCGAGGGACGGGGTAAACTTGGCACTTACATTCTGCTAGCTAATAGCACAGGGGAGGAAGTATATAACGAAAATGGGTTGAGCACTGAGGAATGCCTACGGTTCCTCACGCGCAGGTATCCTGCATCATATATCCGCATCTTCTACGGGTTCGGATATGATGTGAATATGATCCTCAGAGATTTGCCGGACGAATATTGGGACCAGCTAGATCAGGGAATTCGCTGGAAGGGTTTCCGAATTCAGTATATCAATGGTAAAATCTTCCGGGTCAATGGATACACGTATTACGATATTCTCCCATTCTTTGCCCGCGGGCTCGTGGCCGCTATGCGCGACGTACTACACGAGTCCGATCCTGTCATTGAAAAAGGAAAGTCTCTACGAGCTGACCTTTTCGATGCTCTGACCGTAGACCAAATTCGTGAATACAACATGCATGAATTGGTATGGACAGAGAAACTCGCGGAACACCTGCGCGAAGCGCTAAACAATATCGGGTTGCCGTTGGGCGCTTGGTATGGTCCCGGTGCTATTGCCAAAAAGATGTTCCGCGTGCATCAGGTAGCGGAGCAGACCGGAGAAGAAATCCCGCCTGACGCATATTATGCTTTGGAGAATGCCTACTATGGCGGAAGATTTGAAAACCAAATATTGGGTAGGGTTGGGGAAGTCTGGGAATACGATATTCATTCAGCTTATCCCTCAGTCCTATCAGGATTACCCTACTTTACAGGCTTTAAACATTCCACACATTACTCAGAAGATCACCGATTTTCTATCTGGCGCGTTTCCTGGGATCTTCGAAGCTCGTTGGCTGGACGGAACCTATTACAGCCTTTACCTTTCAGAGACTCAAGCGGTCGCCTTAGCTTCCCTCTTGTTGGAAGCGGTTGGTATTGGCAGCCAGAAGTTGTGGCTGCTAGAAAATACTACGGAGCAGAATACTTCCGCATCACAGAAGGATGGGTAGCAGAAACCGAAGGCACTCCATTTGATTGGGTTGAAAAATTGTATTATCAAAGGATGGAGTTGAAAGATGCCGGAGACGCCAGCGAATACGCTATCAAGGTCGGTATTAATAGTCTCTACGGATCGACGGCCCAACGAGTCGGTACGGCCCGTTATTTCAACGTTGCATGGGCAGGTTACATTACAGCCGCTACCAGAGCGAAACTTCTTGATGCGTATGCTCTTGATCCAGACCATTGTATCGGCTTCGCTACAGATGCCATTTACTCAACTACTCGACTTGCTGGACTTAGTATCTCAGATCGACTTGGAGACTGGGAAGAAAAACACTACCCCGGAGGCGGAGTCTTCATCCTCCCCGGACTCTACGTTCTGAGCGATGGAAAGATACAAAAGAACCGCATCAGAGGACTACCTAACACTGACGCTCTTATTGAGCTACTTGACAACCTTGCTAAAGAACCGTTCAATCTCCCTGAGGCAAAACTCAGACGGTTCATTAGTAATCGTCTTGCCAACAGAGCTCCGAAGAAATATGGGGAACATCGGTGTCAGTTTATCGACGTTAAGTATGTTCTCAACATCGGAGAGCCAAGAAAGCGTTATTATCAGTTTCCCGTTGACAGTGCGAATGCCTCTGAGAATAACCCACGAGGAATACGTTATGGCGCGATCCTCGACGGACCCATCACTTCCGTACCAGTTATTTGGGGAGTCAATCACCTTAAATCCACGGAAGATGGAGAAATCTACCTAAAGCCTAATCTCCTATTTGACCCTCGCGTATACAACTACTTTCTAGACTATCCTCATTTTGAAATTCCGCAAAGCGTCTCCCGGCAATTCGCTGAGGACGACGAGGATAAAAGTGTTTCGCTGTTGGAGCAGGAAGGAGAAGTTATTGCAGAGATAGATGGCTTTGTTTGGGAAGATGTACCAAGTATCTATGCTGATGGAGAATTGAATTTCAATGCCTAAGAATACTGCGGCTGTTACCGATAACGATGCTGAGCGCGACGAGCTTTCCGGGGTTCAGTGGGAAACCGAAAAGGCTGGACTTGGAGAGGCTTGGGATTTTGAGCGGTTTGGTCCGCTCGTTGGTAACTATATCGGCAGCACAAGCATGACTCTCCCCGACACTAATCACCCCGGAGAAATGCGCGATCAGGCTGTTTATCAGTTTGCACCGCACGATGATCCTGAGGCTGTCGTCTTTGTTTGGGGATGCTATTCTCTCGATCAGGTGTTTCAGCGGATTGATCCTCTGACCGGAGAGATTGGGCTTCCTCTTGGTACTCTTTGCCGCATTCTGGCTCTTGGAAAGACTTCAATCAAGGGCGGGAAGCAGCAGCTTAATCAGTATCGCGTGCAGACTGCCAGGCAGACTGCATAAATAAAGCGGGCCCAATTCTCGAAACCTCCGCCCGGAGAGCTGGAGAATTGGGCCCGATTTCGTTTAGGGAGGAATATGAAAGCTTGGGATAAACCTCTATTCCTCAATATCGTCGGAGGCATTATGAGTTTGAAATCTTCCTCAATCTCCCTCGCGGTAGATAAACCACTTACTCAAAATGTGCTGACCGATGTTCTGGCATTAACTCTCGATGTTGGCACATACCTAATATTCGGTATGCTTATTGCAGACTCGTATGGAGTCGATGTTGACCTTGGGGCGGGGACTGGCACAGGCACTTTCAATGATGGGTTTCTGCCGAGCGTGGGCGGAAACATTCAGGCAGGATACGGAAGTGTCGCTATAATCTCACTTCTAACTGTTACTGCTAAGGGAACATTTAAGCTCCAAGCTAACGCCGGGCAAGCCTCAACAAACGCCAAGGCTAGCTCTGCCCTGAACATTTCGGGTACATATCTCGCCGCTGTTCAAATCGCATAGTTAATATAGGAAAGAAGAATGCCTGACGATACCTCTAACGCCAAGGTCGATTTGCAGGAATTCACATGCGAGCGTTGTGGATACAAATATCATAAGGTTGACGATTATCCTCCGTTCCTTTGCTATAAGTGCATGAGGTTCGTATCAAAGCGAACCGTGTCTATCGTTCGACAAATTGTCCCGAATAGGCCGGTCATTCAGACGGACGATTTGTGATGGCTGAGCATTGGTATGACGACCGAGTTATGGTCAGTCAGTTTGCGATTGTCCTAGAGGATGCAGGTGTTCTCGATCCCGAGAATACCGACAGCTATAAGCAGTTTATCAACAAGCCGTTTAAGTATAATGAAATCTTCACTTCGTGGGAAGAGCTTGGGTATCCCTCGCAAGGTGAAGATAATTGGGACGAGTTTACAAATCTGCTTGTGAGCGCGGATGAGGATGAAGATGACGAAGAAGAATAAGCCTGTGGATATGAATGCTGCTGATGAAACCATGACGGTTTCATTTCGGCAGAATATGAAAAAGAAGTTGCTTCCCGGCGTCAAGTATGTAGAGGTTACCATTGAGATTGCCACTGATCTTACAGACGTAGATCAGGCATTAGCTACCGCCCGCGCGCAGGTTACCAATATCAATCTTAAGCCTACTCTTACCCGGGTGGCACGCTGGTGAACGAGGAAATGCAGCGAGTAAGTATCGCCGCAGCGATGATGCTCAAGACATTTACTGTGGACGGTATCTTCGCCTTTAACCCTGTCGATATTCCAGCGGTTCTTGGTCCTAGCGGAAATGTCGGAATTGGAACCGTCATGTATGGTGATACAAAGCTCGTTGTTGTATGGACGGGACAAAAGTCCAAGGACGATATTGAGGAATGGCTTTCTAGGGTGGAGGAACAAGAAATTACAGTAGAGGTGCCGTTTGCCAACACTGACGCTCACATCAATTAAGGAAGCTCTCTTCCCTAAAGACTATACCATTCTGGATAAGGTTCCACGTATTCAGTTCACTACATTTGAGTATCTCTTGAAGCAGGCAAAATCTCCTGCATATCCCGAAGCACAAAAATGCTGGAATGCTATTAGGGCGCATGGGGTTGACCCTGCGTTTGCGTTGGCTCAATTTAGACAGGAAAGTAGTTATGGTACTGCTGGCATTGCTGTTGGGAATAAGTCTTGGGGCAATATCCGCCGCGGTGGTGTGTTCGTATCGTACTCATCATGGGAAGCTGGAGCCGAAGATTACGCCGCCCTCGTATCCGGGTATCTTTATGCGGGCGATAGCTCGTTCAACACCGCCAGAAAACTACCGTATAGATATGCCCCAAGTGCAGACCACAATAATCCTGCAAATTACGGAAGAAACCTTGTTGCTTTCATTGGAGCATTCATTACCCTCGATAAGTCCTTGGCTCCTAAACCAGTAACTCCACCAACCGGAGGAACCGTGTCTACAGATCGTGCGACTACTCTTGCAGAAGCAATTCAGAAGCGGGTCGGATATATTCAGGCTCTGCTTGTCGGACGTAATATGGACCCTGCAGCGTATACGGATCATCTAAACGCTATCTCTACATATACAAAGGAATTGCAGGCAGTTGCGGGCGGGGCACCTGTCGATACTGCTACGCCTGAAAGTCTCGCAGCCGCGCCAGCATCTACAACTACTGTTCCCGTTCCTGCTACTCAAGAACCAACCAGCTATCAGCGAACAATTGCCGGCGTTACCTACGGTCCATATAACGCGGATCAGGTTAAGGCTATTATCGCGGGACTCGGTGGAATTACTCCACAGCAGTATTACGACAATATGTGCAACGGTATTATGGCAGGACTGACTCCTGCTAGGCTTGCAGAAATCAATGCGGGCGGGGATGTTCCCACCTTGCAGAAGCAGCTTGCGGATGCTCAGGCTCAGCTTGCAAGTCTTAATGCAAGCGAAGAGGGACATTCTCAGACTGCACAGCAGATTGCAGAAATGTCTAGTGTCGAGAACGAAATCGCAAGGCTCCAGACTGCTATCAATACTAATCTCGATGCACAGCGCACTATCATTGGTCAGCAGCAGGAGCTTGCAGCTAACCCTGCTCAGCTATTTGGTAACGAAATCCTGATGCTTGTTGCTGCAGGACTCGTTACACCCGGAGTTTGGAACAGGGCATAAATGCAAAGACGTATCTTTAGACCTGAACAGTCAAAGATATGTCATCTTTGCGGGCGTCCTATTCGTAAAGCAAACTATGTTCGCCTAGCGAATATGGGTGAAACGGATCAGGCAGAAATACAGGACGCCCGCAGGGATAGCATATACTTTCATCATCACTGTTGGGAGGCATACAGACGGGATACCTTTCTGCGGAACCTCGCCTCACCTTCGGACAAGACGTAACCTGCGGCCTATGCAAAGGAAAAGGTTACTCTTACCGTCCTGATAAAAAGACCGGAGGATGGAAGAGAGTACAATGCCCTCGATGCTTGGGACACAAGATAGTACCGTATCAGTTGAACGACAAAACAAGATACCCGAACCCATCCGATTGGGAGAAATAACCTGCGGACTATGCCCTACCTTTAGTAAGATCATCCGGTATTCCACAGTACAGGAATTTCGGGATCAGTACGAAGCTATCATGCTGGCGCATAACTATTGGGTACATGGAATGAAGGTGATGACTTGTGATAACAACCCCGCGTCAGTGGTGCCCGGTTAGATGAAGAAGTTTAAGATGTTCCTAAGCGGTTGCGTAGCGTTTACTCTATGTATCATAGGCTATCAAGTCGGCGGAGTTACGGGTGAAGTAATAGGTGCTGTTCTCGGAGTGGGTATTGGCTTTCTGATCGGATGGATTGATTTGTGATGAAACACTTCAATAATTACCACGAACCGCTCACAAGAGCAGTTGATCGAATGGCTCTGGAAATGGCAAGACCTGAGAATGTAAGGAAGGATCATTGGAATACTGTTCCAAATCCAACGCTTATAGCCTTACTTCTTAGAAATCTTGTATTGTTGTATGGCGGAACAAATGACGATTTTGACTTCGAAAAAAGAGCGGCAAACATCGCTAACTACGCATGGATGATTGCCGATAATTTGAAAAACGGCAAACCATGAAACCGCCCAATCCCTTTAGGTTGCTGTTGCGGTATAAGAATTGGTATGTATGCCCGGTGTGCTATTGGCTGGTGGCACCGGGAGAATGGCATAGGCATTATTGATGAAGTGTCCTTATGTTGTCGTGCAAAACGGCAAGCTAAAGCATTGTATTAAACAGGCTGGACATAGCGGACCACATCAACATTCGGGAGAAGGTGCGTGGCACCTTCCTAAGAAGGCATAGATATGATGACCCAGGTTGTTCCAGCAGTTTACGAATATACCTGCGATATGTGCTCCAGAACCGACCGGCGAAATGACATGCCAGAGGACTGGATCGGAGTAACCCTACACATAAATAGGAACCGAGACTTTAATCAAGTCAATGGAATATACTGCAGCTATATCTG
>VFSW01004960.1_pt1 | contig 19824 bp, 16 predicted proteins | sample 5358111 | NCBI WGS metagenome assembly VFSW01 (sample SAMN11554181, study PRJNA540505) | mine drainage metagenome | isolation source: sediment from site ElyBrook_90M | place: USA: Ely Copper Mine, Vershire, VT | collected 2017 | reverse complement strand
CGCTTCGCCTACCCTTCGCTTCCTTCAGGCTCATCTTTGGATTGGAAAAGACTACACAGACTCAGCGCATGGAAGTCTTGGGAACCCAATTACGGGTAGCCGCGGCTTCATGATCTTCTTGATCCTCTTGTCGTGCTGGTCGCTTTATTTGAAACTCAGGCATCTGCCGGAAAGATTCGATATTCCGCATTACTTTACGGCGTCATATACTCAGTTCGGACGAGTCGGCGCCGTCATCGATCTCTGCTCTTATCTCTTGTTGACCTGGCTCGGACTCATGTTTATCAGATCATCGGATCAGTGGGTAGATCGGGCTTTGTTTATCGGGTGGTTCGGCTCTTTGACAATCAACCCGCTTAAGATGCTTCTCCCCCGATACGCCTTCGTGGTCTGGTGGTTTCAGCTATTTCTGAATCTAGTGTTCTTTCTGGCATCTGTTGCGGTCTTTGTAAGGTCGAGCCAGATAAACTCCGTGCCCGATGCAGTTCTGGAATCAAAACTCGAACCGTAACCGGCTACATACCATTCTTCGAACGGAACAGTTCCTCTTTAGCCCTCTTCCCCTCCCACGCTGTTCCCCAGCACTCCCAGGCCATCAACGCTTACTTCCACTTTATCCCCAGCCTTCAGCGCTCCCACTCCGGCGGGAGTTCCGGTCAGCACCAGGTCGCCGGGCTCAAGCGTAATGGCAGCCGTGATGTAACTGAGTAGCGCGGGAATATGAAAGATAAAGTCGAGCGTCGATCCGTGCTGGCGAACCTCGCCGTTCACGCGGGTCTCGATCGTCAGCCCTGCCTCCGGGTCCACTTCGTCACTCACCAGTGGGCCAACCGGGCAAAACGTGTCGAACCCTTTGGCGCGGGTCCACTGGCCGTCTTTCTTCTGCAGGTCGCGGGCAGTTACGTCGTTGGCCAGCGTATAGCCGCGCACATAGCTTCGCCAATCCGCGTCCGGTCCCAGCTTGCAGGCGCGCTGACCAATCACCAGCGCCAGTTCGCCCTCATAATCCACGCGCTCTGAGGCAGCGGGCATCCTGATCGTCCCTCCTGGAGCCAGCAACGATGACAGCGGCTTGAAAAACAGCAGCGGCTCTGCGGGAATTTCGTTACCAAGTTCTTTGGCGTGGTCGCGGTAGTTGCGCCCCACGCAGACAATCTTGGAGGGCATCACCGGCGCCAGCACTTCGGCAGTGCTCAGCGGCATCGGTTCAAAGCTGAAACTCCATGAGCTGGCTCGCCCATGCGTCAGGCGAAACGCAAGGTCTTCTTCCGGCGCACTCGCCAGATCCATTATCCATAACTCGCCGTTGCGCTCTTCCACCGCACCGTAATGAATCTGCTCTTCAAATAAGAATCGGCAGTATTTCAAGACAAATCTCTCCTCGCATTGCAAGGGCTGCTAGGGCGTTGGCACGGTCTCTTGCGTCTCCGCCGAGCGCGCGCTCTCATGTCCGCCCTGGTCGATGGCGCTCACGGCATACCGGTACGTGTGGCCTGACTGCACATGTGTGTCGTGGAAGCCCGGAGCAGCCACCGGCTGCGCGGGCGAAATGCGCTGCCATGCGCCCTCACCCTCTGCGCGGTACACGACGTAACCGGCCAAATCGGCTTCAGTATCCGGCTGCCAGCTCAGGTCAATAGCGGTCTCGGCGCCGTTTTCGTTGTCAGTAGCCACAGCATCAAGTCCGCTGGGCACGGCGGGCGGAAACACGTCCATAGCCTCGACGCGCACCGGCTCTGAAAGCGGCCCGGCCAACTCCAGCGATTGCCCGTCTACAGTGATCCGGGCAACGCGCTGAGCGCGATACTCATAAACCCGGCCAAAGCGGATTTCCTTATCCAACACGCGATCCGGGGCACGGCCTGTCGGCGACGCCGAGTCCACCAGCAGGCTTTGATCCAGCGCTTCGGGCTCCGGCGCCAGCAAGCCCTCCTTGGGCTTGGTCGCTGACATCGTCAGCAGCTTGCGATGTAGCCGTACGGCAGAACCCGCCGTATTCTGCGTAGCGTTGTCAGGCTTCCAGCTCAGAACCACTCCGCTTTTACGCACATTTGCGACCAGCCCGTCCACCGAGCCAGGCGCTTCGCCGGCCAGCACTACGGCGGCATTCGATAATCCCGCAGAGCGGCCATTGCGGTTCTTCAGCTCCACAAAGTAGCTCAGCACGCGGGGCTTGCCGGCGGCCAGCGCCGCGGGCAGAGTCTCCGTAAAAGCTCCTTCGCTTCCCGGAGCAAACTGCAAATCACCGCCTGCCGGAATGCAGGCATTCGCCTCTTCCTTGCGGCATATGAATGCGGAGACATTGCCCTTCAGCAGCAGCTTATCGGTGTTTTTCTTCGGCATGGTCCAGGCCAGCGAAACCTGGTTGCCGGTACGGACGGCTGCCAGATCGGCTACGCGGCCGGGCAGGTTCAGTGAAGGCGGCGATGGAGCGCCCGGCGTTCCACAGCCGGCAAGCCCAGCGGCTAACCCTGCGGCCAGCACGGCAATTCCAAATCTCTGTGCCACTCTCATAGCTCTATCAGTCTACTGGAGCGTCGTGGGCATGGGCACACAAGATCTGGTCGCCGCACTCTCAACGCACCCTTAGTGCATCGCCTCTGCGCCCGGTCCAACTCCCGGCTTGTTCTTGTTCAGCAGAAAGGCCAGCGCGATCAGCCCCACTGACATCCAAGAGAGCTCCATGTAAACATCCTGGTAGCCCTGCATCTGCGCCTGCATGTTGAGCTGGTTGTAGATTGCCGCCAGCGCCATTCCTGCGCCGTTAGGGCCTCCAAAGCTACCCCCAAAGTAGCCGGTAAGCGCCTGCGTGTGTTGCTGGAAGGCGCCGTTTGCACTGGTCATCGCATCTTGCAAATGCTGCTGGTGCCATGTGGCCCGGCTGGTTACCTGCGCATTGGTAATGGCAATCAGGATGCTGCCTCCAATATTGCGAACAAAATTGATGAGCCCCGCCACCTGGTTGCTCTGCTCCCTGGGCATACCCACATACGCCGCGGTTGTGATGGAGATGAAGCAGAAGGGGATCGGTAGCATCTGGATCACCCTCAGCCATGAAGCGGAGCCAAAGGTCATCTCCAGCGTGGTCACGTCCGCCGCGTACCGGAAGGACAGGACAAACAGGATAAACCCGATCACCGTCAGCGTTCGTGCGGAAACCTTCCCAGTGGCATAGCCGGCCATGGGCATTACAAAGAGCAGCGCCACGCCACCCGCCGTCAGCGCCATTCCGGCCGTCGTCGCGGTCCAGCCCAACAGTTGCTGCATAAACTGCGGCTGCAGAACAGTGTTGGCATTCAACACGCCGCCCACCAGCGCCATCAAGAAGCAGCAAATGGCAAAGTTCTTGAAGCGGAAGAGCTTCAGGTTGATAAGCGGATTTTTATGTCTCCACTCCCAAACAATCAAGCCAATCATGCCGCCAATAAACAATAAGGCAAAGAAGCGGATAAAGCCTGAGGAGAACCAGTCGTTTTCCTCGCCCTTGTCCAGCATGATCTGCAGTCCGCCCATGGCGATCGTGAGAAAGCCAAGGCCAAGGTAATCCATGTGCCACAGCTTTGAGCGGTCGGCCTTGATCCACGGTGGATCGTCCACCATCCGGGTTACCAGAATGAATGCCAGAATGCCCACTGGAATGTTGATGAAGAAAATCCACCGCCAAGAGAAGTTGTCGGTAATCCATCCCCCCAGGGTGGGGCCAATCGAAGGCGCCAGCACCGCCACCAGGCCGTAAAGCGCAAAGGCCTGCCCGCGCTTCTGCGGCTCAAACGAGTCGGCCATAATCGCCTGAGCCATTGGCTGCATACCGCCGCCGCCAGCTCCCTGTAGAATGCGGCAGATCAGCAGGATCGGCAGCGAAGGCGCCGCACCGCAAAGAAAGCTGGAAACTGTAAAAATAACAATGCACAAGACAAAAAAGTTGCGCCTGCCCAGTACGCTCGAGGCCCAGCCGCCCATCGGCAGCACAATAGCATTCGCCACTAGGTAACTGGTCAGCACCCACGTGCCCTCGTTGGTGCTGGCGCCCAGGCTGCCGGCAATGTGCGGCAGGGCCACATTGGCAATGGAAGTGTCCAGCACCTCCATAAAGGCCGCCAGCGCCACGGTCATGGCAATCAACCAGGGATTCACCCTGGGCTTCCATTGCACCGGCAGGCCTGGCTCTGGGTTAACCATATGCCGCGGCGCTGAACCGGCTCCGGATGGGTCCGGCGATGCAGTAGTTTGCTGCTCTGGCAAAACTATTTTCCTCTACGCTTTCTGTTTTGTACTTCTGCGGCCGGAAATCTTCGGCTCTGGGGTGCTTGTTGTGGATTCAGGAGCTTGCGTAAATAAGGCGCTCTCTAGCTCGTCAGTCTAGGACTTGCTTTTGTTTAGATTCTCTCCACCGCTGCCGGGGTTCATCGATTCCCAGTTCGTCGGTCTATGCGGCTTTTGGCGTTCGCCAGCCCACCAGCGCAGTAACCAGGGCCACGGTTTGCATTGCCACAATAAAGCCCACGCATGCGGGCCACTTGCCCAGCGCCCAAAAGGCTCCGGGAACCACTCCGGCAGCCGTTCCGCCAAGGTAGTAACAGGTCAGGTAAAGCCCTGCGGCGGTAACCCTCGCGCCGGCCGGCGCCGCCACACGCAGATGGCTTTGCGTCGCAGTCTGCGCAATAAACACCCCTGAGGAGAGCATGGCTAGCCCCAGAATGATCACCGGCAGTGACGGAGCCAGCGTCAGCAGCACGCCGGCTATCGAGCAGCAGATGGCCCCGGCAATCCCCATGCGCAAGCCCACCTTGGTAATGATGAAACCGGCTGCCGGCGTAATCACCAGGCCGATCAGGTAGACGAAGAAGAGATAACTGAGCGCTGCGGTGGAGAGAAAATAAGGAGCGGCGCTCAGATGGAATGTGATCCAGGTAAAGACGCCAACCAGCGAAAACAGCACGTTGAAGCCCACCGCAAAGGTAGCCACCAGCCGCCGATTGCGAAACAGCCCCTGGATCTGGTGAAGAAACTTGAGTTCGTTCGCCTCGGCTCCGGCGGGGGACGGCCTGAGCCGGCCGCTCGGCAGCCAGGCGGCAACTGCTGCTGCCCCGGCTAGTGAAACCGTACCCAAAGCGAGAAAGCTGACCCGCCAACTGAACATGTCGGCCAGAACGCCGCTGGAGATCCGCCCGATGAATCCGCCCAGCGCAGTTCCGCTCACATAAAAGCTCATAATCAGCGCCACCCGCTCCGGTGGCCACTCCTCGCCAATGTAGGTCACAACTACAGCGACGACCCCAGGCACCATGATGCCCTGAAGAAAGCGCCAGAAGATCAGTTGCGCCAGCGATGTGGATGTGGCGGCCAGTAGTGTGGGCAAACTGACCCCGAGAATCGAAATGACAATCACTCGCTTGCGGGCCAGCCGCTCCGTCAGCGCGCCAAAGATGGGCGCTGAGAGAGCAACGCCAAGCGTAGCTGCGGAAACGGTCATGCCTACGCCGGTCTTCGAGGCATGGAAGAGCCGGGCCAGCAGCGGCAATAGCGGCTGTGTGCAGTAAAGTTCCAGAAAAGCGCACACGCCGCATAGCGTCACGGCGGCGGCAGCCCATACGCTGGGAACCGAACGCTCAGGTTGGGAGTAAGATTCCAAAATCTATGATAGCGCCGCAGGCGTAGCCGCCAGCAGCGAAGCCGGCACACTTATCCTCCGGGAGTAGGCTGTTATATGAATCAATCGCTGGCCAGTCGAGGGACTCTATGCAACAAACACTGTGGGCGGGCGTAGATATTGGTGGCACCAAAACTGCTGCGGTACTCTCAGCCGCACCTCCGGAGTTACTTGGCCGCACTGAATTCGCAACCGCACCGGAGCATGGCCCGGAACCGGCCATTCAGCAAATCAAGGCAGCGTTGCACGCAATGCTGGCCGCGCAAGGCGCAACATCCAGTGCGCTGAAAGGCATTGGCGTCAGTTGCGGCGGGCCACTGAACAGCAAGACCGGCGTCATCCAGACGCCTCCCAATCTCTCCACCTGGATTGATGTGCCGATTGTGGATATCCTGCGCGCGGAGTTCGACTGCCCGGTCAGCATCGAGAATGACGCCAACGCCGGTGCCGTCGCCGAGCATCGTTTCGGTGCCGGCAGAGGTTACAACAATGTTGTCTTTCTCACCCTGGGAACGGGCTTGGGCGCTGGCATTGTCCTTAACGGACAGCTCTACTCCGGCACCAACGATATGGCCGGCGAAGTTGGCCATGTGCGCCTGACGCGTAATGGACCGGTTGGCTATCACAAGGCGGGTTCTGTTGAAGGCTGGGCCAGCGGCGGAGGCATGGCGCAGGTGGCCGCACGCATGCTCGCAGCCGCCCGGCGCGCGGGCCGCAAATCCGTACTGCTGGATCGCTCAGACCTCCTTACCGTAACCGCCCGCGATGTGGGTTTGGCAGCCCAGGCCGGAGACGCCGTGGCCAAAAGCATCGTGCGAACCAGCGGCAAAAAACTCGGCGAGGCCATGGCGATTCTGGTCGATATCTTGAACCCGCAGCGCATCGTGGTCGGTGGAATGGCGATGCGGCTCGGTGAACTGATCCTCGCGCCGGCTAGGAAATCTCTCGAAAAAGAGGCATTGCAGCAGTCCCTGTCAGTTTGCTGCGTGGTTCCCGCGCAGCTTGGTGAAAGCATCGGTGACATTGCCGCGCTCTGCATCGCTATGGATGCGTCTTCCAAATCTGCGCCTGACAGCTAGCATAAAAATGTACTTCGCTGGCATGTAATCAGTCTCCAGACCAGGGTTCCCGGCAAGCCCGCTTTTGGCTTGCTGGGGTGGGAGACCCGAGCACGACAGCGCTGCAAATGAGCATCTTCATGCGCTCATGGTATTGGCTTTAATTGAAGGGTACGGGCTTCAGCCCGTACATATGACTCGCAAAATCAAGAGGGCTTTAGCCTCTGAGGAAATGCTTGCAGCGCACTTTGCAAATGATGAAACAGCTTCTACAGTTCCTGTCCGCTATCCTCAGTTATCTCGTCTGCTTGCCCTGGCTCAGCCAGCTTCAATCTCTCGGCGGCCCGTCGCTCCACCCATCCCCATGTCCAATATGCCAACACGAAACTCAGTGCGGTAACCACCAGTAGCAAGGGAAGAAAATACTGTGTCAGCCAGATTCGCATCATGGCATATGCGGAAATACTCCCGACGTGATAGCTCTTGCCATCCATCGTGTAGGACGCAAATTTCGAATTCTGCAACACGCTCACAGAGCCGGCGATATCCGTGGATTGCGATCGGTCGAGAAAGACATCGGCGAATGTATCCTCTGCTGAGTCCTGCCTGAGCGCAACCATGACAATCGAACGGTCAGAGGATGACGGGGATTCGATTTCTTCAACCATGGCTTGGGGGATCCCTGCCTCATTCGAGGGCTGGCCTTGCCTCTCGGCGTTCCCAAGCAACTTGGACCACCAGTGCGAAACAAAGTCTTCAGCAGTGGAAACATAAGAAGAATAGCCGCGAGCCTCTTTGACGTGGACTCCATTCGCGTCCAGCGTGACCGGGAGCAGTGAATCAAGCGATGTAAAGGCGGGCTGGCTGGCAACAGCGCCCAGAATCAAATAGTCTCGGCCTGAGCTGATCACGGTATTCGGCGCGGAGACGGCAACTCGAAGCACTGGATAACCGGTCTGCGCGCCAAAGTGGCTCATGAGATGAAGATAGAGCGATAGTTCCTGCGCGTTGGGAACTGCGGGAAGCACCACTGTCGTTTCGGAGAGGTCCGCCATCCGTGTAAATGGAAACCCCGCATTGGCAAAGAGTTCAAGATTCGGCATGCGCGTCCACAGCGCGAGTCCCTGCAAGTCGAGTGAGGAGTTGCAAAGAATCTCGCCTTTCAGAGCCGCGGCAGCCGAGTCTGGCGCTGCCTCTGGATGCGCGCGAATAAAGTCGAAGTTGAATAGAATCGTATTTCCGAAGGGCCGTATATCGGCGGTCGGCACCAGCAGGACGCGCTGCCGCTCCAGCGTGCCGGTTCCAGGCAAAAGCGGTATTTCACCCACCAGAAGGCCGTTCAACACAACCCGCAATGCAGAGCCCGGCGCTACAGCCAGGGCATTGTACCGGTAGTGAACGTGCATCTCTACGTCTTGCGTCTCGCCATAATACAAGTCGGGCGGTACATGAAAGTAGACCGGGATAGGGTTTGATCCGTCGCTTTGCAGGGTATCCTGCGCGCGGCAGCTCGCCAGCGGCGCGGCCTTGCTGGTCGGCAGCCAGCGTGGAGCATCGTCACGTTTCCGTTCCGGCGGCATCGTCAGCTCCGGGATTTGCGCGGTATCGCCGCTCAGCGGAAGCCCCTCTGCCGGCGTCGTGGCCGTCGCGCTTTTGGTTAATGAAAGCGTGCGGGCAACCGTCAGCAGTTGCGAATCGTCGTCGCCAGCCAGCACCAGCACTTTGCCATACGGGTCCAGAGGGTTGCTCCTCAGCGCGAGCAGCGGGCCGGCGCCCACTGGAGTCTGCAACGACACGGGCAGCATCGATCGGTTATCGGAGAAAACGATCGCGTTGCCTGGCGGTATCTGCCCTATCGAAACCGTATAGCGTACCGGCTTCGAACTGCCCAGAACTCCGAGCCATGAAGCCACAATGCCTGCTGCCTCCAGCGTCTTGGGGCTCGGCTGGGACAGAAAGACAAAAGGCACCGTAGTCGTCGTTTGCAGGCCGCCGTCGAAGATCGGAAGCGGCAGTTTGCTCAGGTCGTTTTGCCACACGAGCCGTTCACCACTCACTACCAGACGTGATGTCGGGCTGATGCGGACCAGGATGTGAGACTTGGCTTGCTCTTCCCCCTGCATCACTCCGCCGCCGGTACATTCAAAAGTCAAAATGTTGTTCCGAATCAGCAAGGTATCGGGGACTGAAATGGATGCCGTGGCAAGACCGTCATTGATCCCAGTCCGATCCGATGGAGAAATGCTTCCGATCACTGTTTCATTCAGCATGACTTTGAGGGTGGCAGATTGCGGGTCAAGACCGGCGTCAAATGCATAATTCAACGTGAGCGTCGCCTGCCTGGGCACCATCACATGAGAAAGAATGAAATGCAGCGAGTAGTAAGAGTGCGGCCCCCGCATCTCGATTGTCTGCAGCAGGCCCATATCCTTCAGGCTCAGCGCCTGGTGAGCTGTACTGTCGCCATAAGCCGGAGCTTCCGCCACACCGCTATTTGAAGCGTCCGCAGCAGGGCTGTTTGTTCCCTCTGGTGCCATTCTTTGCCCGTTCTGCAAAGTTTGCACGGCAGTTCCATTGCCGTCATGAGGTACTGTCGCAGTATGGCTCACTGCGAATGCGTGACCGCAGCTTCCCGCCGCCAGCGCAATCAGAACCGCAACGGTAGCGGCAGCGGGCCCAGCATCGGCTGACTTGGGCGTGCTGGTAAAGAAGCTTCTGCATATCTGGTAAATTCCATACATTGAAAGCCGCATCACGCGCCCAAAACTCACCAGTGGCCGATCGTCTTCCTTCGATTCCAATGAACTGATCCATGCATCGGCCCGCGAATAGAGCGCCCTGGTCAGTGTCTCCTGCTCGGCGATCGTAGGAACCTGGAATGCCAGGCGAAGCTCCTTGCCCCTTGAACCAACTACCTTGACGCCAATCTCTTCATCGCCAGATTGTTCTGGAAAGGCCACTCTGAAACTATCGCCTGCTGTAAAGCTAATTTTCTCGGGCAATTCGATGGATGCCCCGCCGATCGACATATTCATTGACATGCAGTTGATCAGTCTGCCGTCGGGCATGTGGAGACGCACTGCAAGCCTGGCCTCGATGCGGACCGACTCCCGTTTTTGCTTTTGTTCGTATGCAACCGCGGCGGCTACACCCAGAATCACCATGTTGAACAGCACCCACACCACGTTCATGATTACCGCGCCGGTGTGCTGCTGATCGGTGACCAACAGTCTGTACGGGGCAACCACAAGTCCGATGAAATTCAGCAGAAGCATCCACTTCGTAGGCGCGGCAATCTTGCTGTCGTATTGGGAAGATTCCGTAATGCTGCCCTTGCCCGTTACGTTGAACTTGCCCAGCTTAGGATTGATAAACGCAAGCAGCGTCGGAGCCAGAATGTACGGCGCCAGAACCGCTTCGTAAATCTCATTCCAGAACGAGTGGCGATAGCGTCCCTGAACGCGTGAATTCGTCAGGTTGGAAAGGATTAGGTGCGGAAATGCGTAGGCCAGAATCGCGATCCAATACCCAGGTATGATCGTTCTACCCAGCAGAAGATAAACCAGCGGAGCCAGCAGGAACACCAAACGCGGAACTGCATACAGAAAGTGAGCCATCGCGTTGAAGTAGCAAAGGCGCTGGGTTAGCTTCATCTTCCAGGCAAACAGCGGGTTCTCCGTACGCAGAATCTGGATCATTCCCCGCGCCCAGCGGATGCGTTGGCCCACATGCGCCGCCAGGCTTTCCGTGGCCAGACCCGCCGCTTGCGGAATGTTGATGTACGCGGTGTTATATCCGCGCTTCTGCATGCGCAGTGAAGTGTGCGCGTCCTCGGTCACCGTCTCGGTTGCAATCCCTCCCACATCATCCAGCGCCGAGCGGCGAATCAGTGCGCAGGAGCCGCAGAAAAAGGTCGCATTCCACAGGTCGTTGCCGTCCTGAACAATACCGTAAAACAGTTCGGCCTCATTGGGAATCGTCTTGTATTGCAGCAGGTTCCGCTCAAATGGGTCAGGCGAATAGAAGTGGTGAGGCGTCTGCAGCATGGCCAGGTTGGAGTCAACCAGCATCCACCCCAGCGACATTTGCAGAAAGCTGCGCGTCGGTACGTGGTCGCAATCGAAGATCGCCACATACGGCGAGTCCATCATCGTCAGCGCGTGGTTGATGTTGCCTGCCTTGGCGTGCTGGTGCTCTTCGCGCGTTATATAGCTCACTCCGGCCTCGAGAGAAAATTCCTTGAACTCTTCTCTCGTTCCATCGTCCAGAATGTAGACATGCAGCTTTTCCGGTGGATAGTCGATATTGAGGGCGGCCAGCGCGGTATAGCGGACCAGCCCCAGAGGCTCGTTAAACGTCGGAATCACAATATCAACATGCGGCCATTGCGCATAGTCGGGCGGCATCGGGATCGGGACACGTCTCAGTGGCCGCACCGTTTGCATGTAGCCAAGAACCATGATCAGAATCGTGTAAGCCTCGGCTGATGCCAGAAGCAGCAGGAAAAATGCATCGAGACCCACGCGCCGGTTCGTCTCGTCTGAAAAAAAGTCAACAAGCAGGTGGACGCGCCACCAGCCATAGCGAAGCGTCGCTGTGATCGAGATGAACATCAATGCGATGGTGACTATGCGCGAGGCAGAGAACCGGTTGGCCGCAAGTCCGAGCAGGATGCATGCGCTGCCCAGAATTACCTGCTTGGGCCAACTGAGATAGAGGCTGATCAATTGGAAAAGTAGAAATGCTGTCACGCAGAAAACCAGCATTCTGAAAAGTCGCGTGATTGCGCCGGGTCTTTCTGGATAAGAATTCATTCAGCCCACACATTGCGTATTCAATACGTTGCCAGGCACTTATTTCCAACGCCCAGGGAAATCCACTTTAGTCCAACGGCAGCGCCCGCCAAGCCGCTCCTCCTGCATTGTTTCAGAAACTTGAGCGCAGGCGCTCAATCTCAAGAAATTTAATACGCAGGAAGCCGATAATGTACTCCGTTGCGCACCCAAAAGCAAGATCCGGACAGCACACTCATCGGCCGCTATTCTCAATCAAACATATGTCGTTCAAGAGAAAATCGAGATCCTGATTCCATGCGCACCGAACTCACCTACTGCCCAAGTAACACCTTCTCCAAAGAGTTATCACTCAGGCTCCTGACCTGACAGCTATATCACCTAAACTCCTGCTTGACATACGCTGTCCGACCGCGTCAACTGAATAACTCATCGAAAGCAGAATGACATGAAATCGTTGGCATTGTTTCTGGTCCTGATAGGCGCAGTTGCCGCTACGGCAGCTTCGGCGCAGACGCGCATCGACGTGCATCGACGTGCATCGACGTGCAACCGGTAAAGATACTAGTGCCCACGGGCACACTGTCCACCTGTACCTACCAGCCGATTGCGAGTGAAGCGCCGTTTTTGACGGGCTCGACAATGCCGAGTAAACCAACGACACGGCCTTCGGCGGCAATTACACAATGCATGGTAAAACCGGGGTCTATGTCGGTTGGTTCGGCATTGTGCGTGGCATCGCTCCGGCCAGCCTGGCGGGGATGCGACCCTGCTTCTCTAGCACCATTACTTCGATGGAATGACCGATTGCCATATCATGCTGGTTGCCAAAAGCGGAGATGGAGATTTTCAAGCGCTGCTCAAGGTCGATCCTGCCATCATCCCCGCGCTCGCGCTTGTGCGTGTCTACGGCAGGGTAACCGCGGAAAAAGACAAGGCGCCTAAGATTGCGGTTGAATACACAGGGTTTGGCCGTGGATGACATTTACTTTTACTGATTTGGCAGGTGAAGACCACAGCAACTCGCGCTGGCAGCACTATTCCAGAGTGAAATTCTCCGGCGATATCTACAATCCTTATCCTAAGGAAAACTATTACCGTGCAGTTCTCCGCGACCCGGCAGAGTTTGGGCTGAATTTGAAGCCGGAATAGGCCTTCAGCAGCTCAGATACCCAGCTCCTTCAGGTATATCTCCGTGTAGTCCACGTAGTTCTGCGAACCCTCCAGAATCAGCGCGCGCTCCTCATCGTTCAGTTCGCGGCGCAGTCTGGCAGGCACGCCGGCCCATAGCGTTCTTGGCGGCACCACGGTATGTTCGGGAACCAATGCTCCCGCGGCGACAATCGAGCCTTCGCCGATGCGGCTGCCATTGAGGATTGTCGCTCCCATCCCAATCAGCACCGCATCTTCAACCACGCAGCCGTGTACTGTGGCGTTGTGGCCAATCGTAACCCAGTCGCCCACGACTACCGGGTAAAGATCGAGTTGCCCATGCAAAACCGCACAATCCTGTACGTTGGAGTTGGCGCCCACCCGGATCGAGTTCACATCGCCGCGCAGAACCGCGTTCATCCATACCGAGGAGTGTTCTCCCAACCTCACGTCGCCTATCAACTGAGCGGATATATCGACATAACAACTGGCTGGAACCTGGGGCAACCGCCCTTGATAGCTGCGAATCATGGTTTCTGAGCCTCCTTATGAAGTCTATGCCATTCCCGTATTCACTTGGAGAGTCCTCCCAAATTCGTGCGGAGGAGAGCCTGCCTCGCCTGCCTATTCGCTCTTTGCGGCTGCTGAAAATCCAGTTTTTCGCCCGGCCCCCTCCTTGCTTGCACTGCAATTAGTGCTTTTTGGCGATTAGAAGGCTTCCTCTTGTGCCAATCTCCTAGGTTTCCAGTATCATAAATAAAGCCGTTTGGCAGGTTTGGAGGTGGGATCCCTTTGGCAGAGGTTCGTTTACAAGAAGGCGAGCCGCTCGAAAATGCGTTGCGTCGGTTTAAGCGGAAGGTTCAGCAGGAAGATATCATCAAGGAAGTCAAGCGTCACTCCTACTACCTGAAACCCGGCGAGAAGAAACGCGTGAAGGCGGCTTTGGCGCGCAAGCGCAATCGCAAAAAGGCTCGTAAAGAGCAGGACTAGTTTCAAGCTATCGTGACAAGCGCCGCCCCGGTGACTCTCTCTGTAATTGAGTAAGGTCACCAGATATCCTTGTTAGGATTCGGGCGGCCTGTCACGATAGTTTTTTCACCCCAAAAACGTGTTAGTATAATTTAACACTTCCAAAACACAGGAAGATGTGTTACATGCCGCAAATTTGCGGCCCGGGCCCTGGTTGTGAAGGTACCAACGAAGACAGGGGAACGGGACCTCCAGACGAATGAGGTCATAGCCAAAATTTGGCTGCTTTCCCTGCTTTAGGGATGCCAGCCATGGAATTCACTGATCGCACATTGAAGTGTATCGACTGCGGCGCTGAGTTTGTCTTCACAGCGGGCGAGCAGCTTTTCTTCCACGACAAGCACTTTACAAACGACCCCAAGCGCTGCAAGCAGTGCAAGGCTAAACGCGCCAGTGGGGGCTCCAGGGCGCGTCCTGAAACCCGAACCACCTGTTCGGAGTGCGGCGCGGAGACCACGGTTCCATTCAAGCCCACCCAGGGCAGGCCGGTACTCTGCCGGGCATGCTTCCAGCGTTTGCCGGCGAAACCTCAACCGGCGCCGGAAATCAATGCAACGCTGAACTGAGAAGCAAGTCTCCTTTAAAACCGGATGGAAATCCGGACACCCTGACTAAGGTTGCCAGTTGCGCCCAATGGCGCTGGCTGTGGAAGAGAACGTGAGCAAGCACCTTGCGCTTTGAAGCTCTTCGCGTCTCAGGCGGCAGCCAGTAGTAATCCAGCGTCATTGCCTCGTCCCAGCTAATGGCTGGGTTGCCAACAAGCGCGCGGAAGACCTTCATTGCCTGCAGGTGCAGGTCAAACAATGCGTCCAGCGGGCCAGGCCGGCCAGTCTTCCTTGTCCGTCACCGGCAGGCCGGCAATGCGCTGGCCCCAGATCAGCTCCGCTCCCCAAATATGGCGGACAAACTGCTGTACATTGGCTGTCCCGCCAATGCCGCAGGGCAGCTCTAGCAGCGCTGGATTGGCATCAAGGTGCATCTTCCAGAAGGCAGCCGATTCATGGTTCCAAGCAAGCAGTTCTCCTAGCGATATGGCAAGTGTCACGGTCTCCCCTTCAATGCGCGGTGACCGATGTCGCGCCGGTAATAGATGCCTTCAAAATGTATCTCATCCATGGCCTGGTAGGCGCGGGCCAGCGCTTCCTCCAGCGTGGGAGCGGCAGCGGTCACGCCCAGCACTCGCCCGCCGGCGGTCACAAGTTGGCTACCGGACAGCGCTGAACCGGAGTGAAATACCTGCACCCCCGGCAGCTTCGCGGCAGTATCGAGGCCAGAGATTGGAAGACCTGTCTTGTAGCTTCCCGGATAGCCGGCGGAGCTGGCCACAACGCAGGCAGAGGCGCCGGCAGCCCATTGCAGTTCGGTTTCGGTCAGCCGCCCGTCAATACATGCTTCCAGCGCATCCACCAGGTCGCTTTCAAGTCGCAACAAAATTGCCTGGGTCTCCGGATCGCCGAACCGGGTGTTGAATTCCAGCACCTGGGGCCCGCGCACGGTCATCATCAGCCCGCAGTAGAGCACGCCCACAAACGGCGTATCCTCCTCGGCCATGCCCTGCACGGTAGGCTCGGCGATGTGGCGCAGTATCCATTCGCTCATGGCGGGCTCCAGCATCGCATCGGTGGAGTAGACGCCCATCCCTCCGGTGTTCGGTCCCGTGTCGCCTTCGCCAATGCGTTTATGATCCTGCGCGGGAACCAGTGGAACCACATGCTTTCCGTCGCTCAGGCAAAGAAAGCTGATCTCGTCGCCCTCCAGAAACTCTTCAATCACCACCTGCGCCTCGGCCACGCCCAGCAATTTCCCGCTGAAGAGTCCGTTGGCAGCCTCCAAGGCTATCTGGCGCGACGGGCAGATAATGACGCCCTTGCCCGCGGCCAGCCCGTCCGCCTTCACCACAATCGGCGCATGGAACAGGTCGATGGCCGTTTCCAGCTCCTCGGCGCTGGTGCAAACGGCGTAGTTGCCTGTTGGGATGTTGTGCCTCTGCAGGAATCGCTTGGCAAAACCTTTGCTCGTCTCCAGCATCGCCGCCGCGCGCGTGGGCCCAAATACCCGCAAACCGCGCTCCTGCAGCGCATCCACTATGCCCAGCGAGAGTGGCAGTTCCGGCCCAACGATGGTCAGGTCCGGCCTCTCAGCCTCCGCCACCCGGATCATCGCATCCAGATCCTTCACATCCACGGCAACGCAGCGCGCTATATCGGACATGCCGCCGTTGCCTGGCGCGCAAACCACCTCTCCAACCCGCACGCTCCGTTTTACTGCCCAAGCCAGTGCGTGTTCACGGCCTCCCGAACCCAGTATCAATACCTTCATTTTCGCGTCCCTGCTCTTTTCGTTGTTGCAAACGGCTGAAAGGTTATCTGAGCAAACCGGGGTTGCTAAGTCAAACCGCGCGGTGCACGCAGCTCTCGGCTGGCGCAGACAAATTCCCGCTCAAACTGCCCGGGCTCTTACCTAACCCCCGCTTTTGTCGTCTAGATCACTCCCGAGCACACTCGTGTTCGTCCTCTTCTGGCAGAGGGCGCCGGTTCCGCGCCAACCTGAATTCTGCTACACTTGTCCAAGCGTACTCAAGGGAACCAACGCGTCAGGCCGCGCCCCAGCGATACGCTCCAGCAATCCATGTTCGGGGAGTGGCTCAGCCTGGTAGAGCACCTGGTTCGGGACCAGGGGGTCGGAGGTTCAAATCCTCTCTCCCCGACCATCTAAATCCCAATAAAATCAGTTAATTAGCGAGTTCGCTGGTTCTGGCAGATTGGGAACTTGGGTCCATTTGGGTCCAAGAATCAAATCCTCCACAATTTGAACCGCGTTCTTTACGTCTGAAGGCACCGCCTCCAGATAGACCTCGCGCGTGATCTGCGACGAGGAATGCCCCAACAACTCCTGCACAGCGCCTAGCGGAACTCCGGCAGAGCTGGACAGCGTTGCCGTTGCATGGCGCAGCCAGTGCCATGTGACGCCCTTCAAACCGAGCCGTTCACAGGTCGGCTTGAATTGCCGGTTGAGCAGATTCCTCCGGCTCAGAGGCGTTCCTTTGCCCGTCGAGAAGACCAGGGCGTCGGGGTCGAGCCGTGACGGCTTCCACCGCTTCAAGACTTCGATGCCTTGCTTCCCTACTGGTACGGTCCGGCGGCTCCGCTTCGTCTTCGGGTCGTCGAACACGCCTTCATAGACGGTCTGCCGTACCCGAACCAATCCGGTTTGCAGATCGACATCGCGCCAGCGAAGAGCGAGAAGTTCCCCAACGCGCATTCCCGTCGACCCCAACAGCAGAGCAATTGAGTGCGAAGGTTCGGGCAGAGCTTGGAGCAAATCGCGAATCTTCTCCGGATCGATTGGCGTCTTTTCAGGCGCGGGACCACGGCGCGGAAAACGAGTCTTTGGGACCGGATTAGACGCGATGAGGTCGTCATCCTCCGCAGCCTTCAGAATCGTTCCCAACGTCGTGCGCACATGCTTGACGGTTCTCCACGACAGGCCGGTCTTCAGCTTTCCCGAGAGAAAGCTTTGCACCGAGTCGCGAGTGATGAGCCGCAATTGCATGTCGCCGAGCGCTGGAACCAGATGGCAGTTGAACACGTACTCGTAGTGTTGCTTGGTTGAGTGTTTAATCGTGGGCTGCACTTCCGGCCACCATCGATCCTGGATAAAGCTCTTCAACGTCCAGGTCGATTGCGGTCGATAGTCGCCGCTGTTGATCGAGCGGAGCCGGTCAGAAAGCACCTGCTGCGCTTCGCGGCGCGTGGGCATGTCGGCAACAGGTCCGAGAACTTCAGAACGTCGAAGTCGCTCCGTTTTCCCGTCCTGTCCGACGACAGTCTCCCACCAGCGCGCCACCCACACCTTTTGTCGCGTCCCTCTCTTGAAGAGAGAGCCTTGCTGAAAATGCCTGTTCTGGGCCATCAAAAAACCTTTCTTGACCCATCGAGGCGGTACTGCGTCGTGACAATAGTGTAGGTTTCAACTGCGGTCTGCACAAGCTCACGCACCATACTGGTTCTGCAACCACTGCGTGACCGCTGCCGGATCGAAACGCAGATACTTGCCGATTTTCAAGTGCGGCATACGCTCGCGACTCCTGTACCGCGTACGTGCATAGACCCAGGTGACATGCACCTTCAAGAGTGCGGCCAATTCATCAGCAGTCAAAAGATCACCAAGAATGAAGCCAGTTGCCATCGATCACCTCAACGGCCAGATTGGTCGAAGTCGCACTTTGGGGCACCGATTTCTTTGTGGCCATCGCGCACTGTACAGAAAGAAATGGTATGAATCAAGAGGCTACTGACAAATGATCGGTAGGGCTAACCGGAGCGAATTCACTCCTAAGCACGTTTGGTTCTGCCACTGAATATGCTCAGTTGCTTACGAGAAATGGATAGCCTTGTCGCTACTCGATCCTGATGCAATTCCGGATTTTTCCGCTTAAGGCTACCCGATAGTACCCTCTGAATCGGAGGCGATCTGCCAAGATTCGCAGCTATTTAAGACCTAGCCACGGCCCCTGAAAATGTACATCGGGACATGACTGGAGGATTATCATCAATCTCGTGGCCCTTGGTAAGCTTCTGGCCGTTTGGGGTGAAGGATTCATAATCCGTGGTTCGACGGCTGAACGCCGGCAGATCGGACTTGTATAGGGAAGTTGAAACTATAAGGAGCAGCCATGAAGGCCAAAGTGATGACAGACGGATTCGAAGGCCATGTTCGCCGCTCACTGGATCGCGTGGCGAAGATGGAACGTGGAGAGCGCTTGGAGCCAGAAAAGATCATAACCTTTGCCGATGCGATAGATGTGCAGGAGTGTCTGAGCGACGAAGCCAACTCGGAATCGCAGGACAACACATAAAGAAGGAGAATCCCCTTTCTTTATGGATTAGGACGATGGATTCCCTGGCCTGAGTGAAGGCCGGATTCGCAGATGGGTAGCGCGAATGAAGCGCACAAGGAGCATGCGATGGCCAAGAAATGGAGCGAAATTCGCGGGAAGTTTTCTCCTGAAGAGGAGGTGCGCATTCGCCGGAAAGCAGCAGGCTACGAGAGCGTGATGGCGCACTATGCAGCCGAAACTGACCCGAAGCTGCGCGAATTGGCCGAAACCGATTCCGATGCATACTTGCAAATCAAGCAAGCTGGTAGTAGCTCGGAACCTATCTCCACGCAGCACTAGAGAGGCTCTCATTGCGCCTTCGGATTCCGGCTGTAAGCCTGCGGTCGGCGTTTACGACGTCCTTTGGGTGTGCATTGCGGGAGAGCTTAGCCCCTTCTTACAGAGCACAGAGCGGGACGAGAAATTCGCATCCGAGAACACTGAATCTCTCCAGCTTTTTCAATTCTGTGCTCGCGGAATTGACGTTCAATCACCACTCCCGGCGAGCGAGTGAACCTCAACTCGCGCCTGTCATCAAGTGAACCAAGTCTCTCATCGAAGGGCAGAAGACCCGAAGGATGCCGCGCGGGGAGCATTCGGGTGTGCCCTTTGGGTACGGAATGAGCCAACGCGCCGAGCATTCCGCCCTATCATTCCAATTTCATAAGCATTTGCGTGTTGAACCGCAATGGGTTGAACCAGCCAAGGCGGTCAATTTTCTGCGCGTGAAAGACCGGAACGACCCCCGAAAACGCTGCGCGTTTGCGCCACGATTCCGTGGGTTCCAGGGTCGTTCCGGCCTTCCATACTCGCGCCCCAGGCCCGAACGGTGGCGCGCATCGAGCGTTCGGGGGGTGCGTTCGGGGCGGAACAGCGATGCGCGCAGACCGTTCCGCCCCGTGGTGCCGGATTTTGTTGGATTTAGAGCTTTCCAGTCAGCGAGTTGCACCCGAGGAGACGGTCGATTTTCTATGCACGGAGGACCGGAACGACCCCCGAAAATGCTGCGCATTTGCGCCACGTTCCGTGGTTTCAGGGGTCGTTCCTCCGGGATGTTCAGCTACCGAGCATCCCGGTCTTTCGCGCAATCGGAGCGGGGAGCCTTGTTGCAGCCGTGCGTCGTCATTGCATGGCGATGCATAGCAAATCAGCAACGCGCAATGTTGCAAATCCTGTTGCTCTCGACCAACATTCCCGGCGTCGGGAGTGCTAGAGCATTTTCTTAAATAGTGTAGACTGGTTTTGGCGACTCTTTGCGGCGAA
>VFSW01004959.1_pt1 | contig 19827 bp, 20 predicted proteins | sample 5358111 | NCBI WGS metagenome assembly VFSW01 (sample SAMN11554181, study PRJNA540505) | mine drainage metagenome | isolation source: sediment from site ElyBrook_90M | place: USA: Ely Copper Mine, Vershire, VT | collected 2017 | reverse complement strand
CATGGGCTCCGATCGCGACAAACACCGCGTCGAAACGACCGGCCTCCTGTTCGGCGAGCAGGTCCTCGACCTTGTGATTGAGGACGATCTTGACGCCGATCGCCTCGATCTGCCGCACCTCCTTCATGAGGTCATCGCGCGGCAGCCGATAGGCAGGTATGCCGAAATGCATCATCCCGCCGGGCAGCGGACCGGCGTCACGAATCTCCACCGCGTGCCCCAGCCGCGCCAGATGATAGGCGGCGGAAAGGCCGCTCGGGCCCGCCCCGACCACCAGCACGCGCTTGCCCGATTGTGGCGCCGCCATCGGCAACTGCCAACCTTCCTTCGCGGCTTGGTCGCCGAGGAAGCGCTCGACCGCATGGATCGAGACCGCACTGTCGACCTTCTGCCGATTGCAATTGGTCTCGCACGGATGATAGCAGACCCGTCCGTGCACGGCCGGGAAAGGGTTGTCCTGGGTGAGCGTCAGCCATGCCTCGCGGTAGCGGCCGTCGCGCGCGTGGGCGAGCCAAGCCTGAATGTTTTCCCCGGCTGGGCAGGCATGATTGCAGGGGGGGAAGAGATCGACATAGACCGGGCGCCGCTCGCGCACCGGGCCGGTCCCCGGCTCCGCGACCAGATCGATGATCGGGGTGAAATCTGATGGTCGCGTGATCATGTCGGAGCTCCTGCCATGGTCTAGGACGCAAGCGTCGGCGCTGCGAGCGGCACCGGCCTCGCCACCGCACCGGTCTCGCGCAGGAAGAACGTCAGGATGAGCGACAGCACGATCGCGCCGACCCAGATGAGGTCGGCCAGATGGAACGTTTCCTCCGTGAGCGGCTCGCCGCCGGAGAGCCGCTGCAGGGTGAGACCGAAAATCGGGCCCAGGAAGGCGCTGAACGTGAAGACCAGGAAGTTCATGGCTCCCGCAGTGCTGGCCTTGACGTGATCGGGATTGACCTCCTTGACCATCGTATAGGGGATCATCGCTGCGCCGGAACCGACGCCGAACAGCAGGCCGCCGACATAAGACGGCAGGTATTGATGCAAGTAGACCGCGCTGCCCCCGGAGACCAGCATCAGCACGATCCCGCCTGCCAAGACCGGCTTCCGGCGGCCCCACCGGTCAGCGAGGTAACCCAGAAGCGGCGCGCCAATCACCCATCCGAGCGGCACCATTGAGGAACGCGCGATAGCTTGCGCAGCCTCCACGCCAAGGCCTTGGCGCAGGAAGGGCACGCCCCAGATCATGTCGCCAATGGTCGTCGGCATGAACAGCAAGCCCGCAATGATGCCGCAGAGATAGGACTGCGGATTGCTCAGGATGACCTTGTAGGGCGCGAACATCGTCCAGACCGAACCGCGCGTCGCCGCATGGCTTCCCGGCGCGATGAACAGAAACAGCACAGCGATGACGCAGGCTGCCACACCAACATAGATCCAGAAGGCCTGCCAGGTGATAAGCCCCTGCACGAGCGGACCGACAGCGAACTGCCCGGCGAAACCGCCCAGCAGCCCGGCTGCCTGCGTGAACCCAATGACAGTCGCCAACCAGCGCGCCGAAAAAGCATGGCCGGCGAGGTAGACCGCACCGGTGAAGGCGAAGGCCGCGCCGGCGCCCTGCAACAGCCGACCCGTCCCCGCTCCTACCAGTCCGATCGCGCTGAGCGGAAACACGATGCTGCCGACGGCGACGGCCAAGATGCCAAGGGTGATCGGGAGCTTGGCGCCGTACCGATCGAGCGATCCGCCGGCGACGATGGCGAAGCCGGCATAGGTGTAATAGTAGAGCCCTACCAGCGAGCTGATGCCGAGCGTCGTCAACCCGAAGGCGGCAGACAGCTCCGGAATCATAACGCCCGGTGCCGATCGCAGTGCGTATGTCAAGAAATAGAAGACCAGACACAGAAGCCAGGCGGCGACGAAGGCAGCCTTCGGCTCTTCTCGTTTGCCCGCTCCTGCGGCGATGCTGGGAAGCGTCATGGCGGTTCCATTCCACGTTGGATTCCGTGAGCCGCGACGACTGCTCACCGGTCGACGGAAAGCAAAGGACGATAAATCCTCCGCCGAGAGAAAGACGATCATCGTCCCGAGATGGCTGACGCCGCGTTACGATCGGTTGGCAGCCATCGATAGCTGGATTGGACAACGCCCGGATGGTGATCGTCTTTGACCGAGGTTAAAGATCAGAACCGAGCGGCGAGTTCCTGCTCGTCATGATGTGCGCGGACAGGTTGGAAAACGACTCCACACGATTGAGGCACGCCCGTCGTTCCTCGCTGAGCGCGGCCTGCCCCGAGGCTCGCGCCAAGCCCGACGGTCCGAGATCCCGACCGAAAATCTCGCGCTTGTCGCGGCCGCAGACCTCTGCGACAGGCGGGCGCCATGCTCTGCTCGTCAGCCCGCTCGCCGGTCGTGAAAGAGGTTTGTTCCGGAGCGCCAAACTTATGTGTGGCCTTTGAAAGGAGGCGCCGGACTCCGTCCAATGGTCCGGATCGGATGACACCGCGCACATCACGTCATTTTCGCGAACGCGGTTCGGCACCAGCAACAAAGCGAATGCTCACGACAATAGAATCAAGGCTGATTGAGGATCGCTTCTGGTATTTCAGGCCAATCCATTGGCGTCAGCGGCGAACGTGTGGCTAGGTACTCGACGCGGCGTTGCTTTGGGGCGCTATCACCAAGGGGGTAGTTGTTGGGCGTGACCATTCTTCATAAGATGATTGATCGCCGATCGACGATTGAGCGGTATTTCGACGCTAGACCTTGGAGTCGGTCAGATGCCCTTTCGCACCGTAGTCTTCGTTCAACCGGTATCAGGAGATGTCTGAAATGGCCATTATTGTGCAAAAGGAAGATCCGGCCGTGTCTGAAGCACATGCCGAGCAACACAGTGACCCAACGGGGCATGATCTGGAGGTGGTCGAGATTGAGGTGGACCGGTATGGATCCCCAATCCCTTCCCAGCCCGCCGGCTGGTACGTTTGCTTCGTGCCCGGGCTCGTGAAGCAATGGTGGCATCGGTACACGAACAAGAAGCATAAGCATGTCTTCGCCATGCGGCCGGCGGGGCCGGGCGAATGGACGCTCTTCGAGCCGTGGTGGAATCGCCTACTGACGGCCACGATCACTTCGGAGCAGGCACGAAAATTTCTTCTCTGGGGCGCCCGCGGCGACGTGCTGCATGTGCGTGAAGCCACCTTCATCATCTGAACGACACGAGCACACTGCGGCGGGCTCCGTTGCGGGCTGCAAGCAGCGCAGCTTCGTTGACCAGATTTGCAAGGTCGGCGCCCGAAAAGCCGGGCGTTCCGCGGGCAATCTGCTGGGCGTCGACGTCGGCCGCGGTCGGCACCCTGCGTAAATGGATCGCGAGGATTTACTCCCGGCCGGCCACATCGGGGTTTGGCACCACGACCTGACGGTCGAAGCGGCCCGGGAACGATCACACCCTGATTGCCCGCAAACCCGTCCATCTCGACAAGGAGCTGATTGAGCGTCTGCTCGCGCTCGTCATTGTTGCCTCCCAAGCCTGCGCCGCGACGCCTGCCGACCGCATCGATCTCGTCGATGAAAATGATACAGGGCGCGTGGCGCTTCGCCTCCGCGAACATGTCGCGGACCCGGCTTGCGCCGACGCCCACATACATCTCGACGAAGTCCAAACCGGCGACGGAGTAGAATGGAACATTCGCTTCGCCGGCGATCGCGCGCGCGAGCAGGGTCTTGCCTGTGCCGGGCGGACCAACAAGCAGGCACCCCTTCGGGATCCTGCCGCCGAGCGTCAGGAACTTTTCAGGATGCCGGAGAAATTCGACGACCTCACCGAGTTCCTGACGTGCTTCGTCTATCCCGGCCACATCGGCGAAGGTAAGCTGCCGCCCGGGCTCCACCACGAGCCGGGCGCGCGACCGGCCGATGCCCATCTGCTGGCCTCCACCGGATTGTGTTCCCGGCATCAAGCATATCGCAACACCGACAAACAGGAGAGCGAGAAGCCAGTCTGTAGCGAGGCCTCGGGACAACCCGTCACCGTCCGGCGCGACGCTCACAGTGACCCCATGCGCCGTCAGGCGTCCGATCAGGGATGGATCGTCCGGGATGTAAGTGATGAACCTCTTGCCGTCGGTCGCGTCGCCGGTGATCGAATGGTCGCGGATCGTGACGTTGCGCACTTCGTTCTTCTCAAGACGGGCAATAAAGTCCGAATAGGCGATGCTGATTTCGGGCTGGCTATATTTTTCGCTCGCGGCGTAGTTGGCGGCGGCCAATTCCGAGTAATCCACGTTGCTTCTGTCCAAGCATATGCGGGATGGCGGGCAGCAAAAAGCAATACCGTCACCACGATGCCGGCAATTGCAGCGTTGATGATGTGGTTGGTCCATTTCCTCACTTGGCGAAGCCTCGCTGAATATCATGATCGTCGCTTGGCTTTGCATTGGCGCGATGATTTAGATCAAAGTGAATCAGAAATCCGATCGCCCAAACCGCACAACATCTCAATCGCCTGCGTTGCACACACTCGCACACGCCAATGTGTCACTCCTTGCCGCGTCCCCTGCGAGGAGTCCTCCTGCTTGTCGCGTTTTCATCAATGTCGTCTGGAAGGTCTTAAACTTCGATCAAAGACAGATCGGCGTGGTCGAAGTAATTTAGCTTATCGTGAGACTATAGGAGGTTGTCATGACATCATACGGAACGTCCCGCGAACGCGGACAGTCCAACGCTTGGGAAGACTGGACGAATCTGATCCTCGGGATATGGCTGATCGCTTCACCTTGGGTTTTCCACTTTGCCACCGCGTCGGCGGCGGTTTGGAATGCCTGGATTTCCGGATGCGTCATCGCGGTGCTCGCCGCTGCTGCCCTGTATCAGGTACAAAAATGGGAGGAATGGACCAGCGCTGTGATAGGCATCTGGCTTGTCGTCTCACCATGGGTCCTGGGTTTCAGCAGCGATCCAGTGACGACGTCGAATGCGGTGATCGTCGGCCTTCTCGTTCTCTGCGTCGCGGGGTGGGAATTGTACACTCTTCTCGCGGAAACGAGTATGCAGCACTTATGCTCGAGTAGATGTAGATTCCTTGCATTCCCGGCGGTGTTATTTGCAAGGGAATGCAGGGGAATTGGATGTGAAGCAGAACAATCGTGTCTGTTGTCTATTCCGGGCGTGCGCACGGCGTTGCTGCACCGACTTGGCCCTAGTACCCACTATCCCTAGAACGTGAGTCATGATTCAACATCGGGATGATACCCGAAGCAAGAGAAGTCCACCTTTCGAAGAGAGATCGCAAGGTGCTTGAGGCATGTTGCCGCTCACCGGTGACAATACAGCGTGATTTGAAGCGGGCTCGGATCGTTCTGTTGGCGGCGGCCGGGCGCAGCACCCGGTCGATTGCCAAGGAGGTTGGGGTCCAGCCGCGGATTGTCAGCCTTTGGCGGCATCGCTATGCCGACCATGGCCTTGAAGGGCTGCAAGACAAGCCGCGGCCTGGCAAGCAGCCGATCTATACGAAGGCCACCGACAAGCGGATTCTGAAGCTGCTGGACAAGCCGGCACCGGAAGGGTTTGCGCGCTGGACCGGGCCGCTGCTGGCGGAGGCACTTGGCGATGTTGACGTTCAATATGTCTGGCGGTTCCTGCGCAATCACAAGATCGACCTTGTGGTTCGCAAGTCCTGGTGCGAGAGCAATGACCCGCACTTCACGGCCAAAGCCGCCGATGTTGTCGGCCTCTACGTCGCCCCACCCGCGAAGGCCATTGTGCTATGCGTGGACGAAAAGCCTTCGATCCAGGCTTTGGAGCGAGCGCAGGGCTATCTGAAGTTGCCCAATGGCCGCGCCTTGACCGGGCAGAGCCACGACTACAAGCGACATGGCACGACAACGCTGTTTGCGGCGCTCGAGGTTGCCACCGGAAAGATCATCGCGACGCATTCAAAACGGCGGCGTCGTGTCGAGTTCCTCGATTTCATGGACAGCGTCACCTCGGCTTTTCCGGACCAAAAGCTTCACGTCATCCTCGACAATCTCAACACCCATAAGAAGAACGAGCACTGGCTCAAGGTCCACCCTAATGTGAAATTTCATTTCACGCCGACCAGCGCGTCTTGGCTCAATCAGGTTGAAGTTTGGTTCTCGATCTTGCAGGGGCAGTCGCTTAGCGGCACCTCCTTCACAAGCCTCAAGCAGCTTCAGGAACACATCGATGCCTACGTCAACGCGTACAACGACAAAGCCGAGCCCTTCGTCTGGACCAAGAAAAAGGTCCATCAACGCCGATTCAAAGGCCGCCGTATCACTCAGCTTTGATTCCGGGTACTAGGCAGCGGGATAGCGCCCAGTCCATGACAGGATCGTCTGGGGATCGACACAGGCAACGTCCACCAGTTTGTCGGGATTAAGGATTCGGAATTGCCGATAGCGAAACTCGACAATCCCATCATCGCGAAGACCGTGCAGAACCCGATTGACATGGACGCCGGTAAGACCGATCGCATCGCCGATGTGCTCCTGCGTCAGGGGAAGATACATCTCCTCGGCGCGATGGCCCGGCCATTGCATGCGGCAGCGGACAAACAGCTCAAGCAGCGAACGCGCGACGCGTTCACGTGCCGAGCGCCGCCCGATACTGGCAAGACGGTCGTAGGCGAGATTGCGCTCGCGCCAGACGATCCAGGTGAGACGCAACCCAACCCCCGGATGTTCTTCGATCAGCGGTCCGAGATTCTCGTGCGGGATGACCCAGATAGCAGCATCGGTCAGAGCCTGGGCGCCGTACACTGCGATCCTGCCGGGATGGAGGCCGAGCAGCGCTCCAGGGAGCGCGAAATGGAGGATTTGGCGGCGTCCATTGTCGATCAGGCTGTACAGGAACATCCATCCGTCAACGAGATGATAAATCGCATCACACGGTTCAGCTGGCCGAAACAGGTTGTCACCGACTGTTACCGTATGATCGCGTGACTTGTAGCTGGCAATCACCCTGCGCACTTCCGGCGCGCAATCCTGACACAAACCTTCGACACTCGCCCGACAGGCCGGACAATCGGTGGGAAGTCTTCTTGATCCGCTTCGGGACTTCGCCATTCCTTGCACCACCCACACCATATTGCAGGCGAGATCCCTCGCCTCGGGGGAGTAGGTGGACGACAGATCGCTGAAGCAGATTTTGGCGTTCTGGCTCAACGATGGCCGATCTGGGTTGAAGACACACCTCTCCTTTTGTTAAGACGCATGAGCCCCTGGTTGCATTACACCCCGACTGACCTGGATGGCCCGCCGCCAGGGAGGCGTCCGGACCGCAATCGTTTCATATATTCGCATCCACAGTCGAGATATCCATGAATCGGACACGTCTCACAGGTCAGCTGCAGCATCCGGCGCAGCGCTTGGCGTGCCCGGTGAAGACGGACCGTGAGGTTGCCCAGAGTGAGTCCCCGCGCGGCAGCGACGGCCTCCCGCGGCTCGTTCTCCAGATCCACCCGGCGCAAGATGTCAGTATATTCCGGTTTGAGAAGAGGCAGGAGCTTGCAAAGGCACATGCATACGAACGTCTCCAGGTCATCCGTCGAGGGAGCCGTGGCCGCGTCCTTGCGGGCGAAATCGGCTTCCGCACGCTCACGCGCCGCTGCGCGTCGGCGATAGTCGCTCAAGGCGCTCCGTAGCACGCGGCGGAGCCAAGCAAGAACGCTTTCCTGCTTGCGTAACTGGGACGCATGGATAAGGACGCGGAGATAGAACTGCTGCATCACCTCTTCTGCGTCACTCTCATTCCTTAGATGACGCCGCAGAAACTGGAAAAATGTGTCGTGAATTTCCGCCAATGCGCGGATGGCCGTGGGGGTAAGTTCGCTGAGCGTGTGGCCCGTTTCCTGCTCGTCCGTCGGCATGGCGTCGCTCGGCCCTGAATGGGATGGAGATCCTTCATGGGGAGTGTCATCTTGCAGAACCAGAGAACCGCATGCAAGCGCATATCGTGCAGGCTATGTTGCAATACGCAGCCGCCTGCTCGATTCGGACTCTGTCGATGCTGGAGGCTGCTTATCTCTGCGGCGCTTGAGGCGAAATGCGCGCGTCCAGCGCATTAGACTCCGCAGCATTCATATTCACGGTCGTCCTCAAGAACGCGACGACGTCCCAAATATTCCGGTCGTTCTCGAACAAGCCCCAAGCCGCATGCTGGTGAACCTGATGCCGTATTTGGTTACCCAGAACAGCTCGGCGTCGGTCATGTCTACCAGCTCTGCAAGTGGCCGCGCTAACCGTAGCCCCAGTAGCCGAGCGCGATCAGGATGACAACGGCGATCATGGGCACGCAGCAGGCAACCATCCAGAGCCATGCCTTCGATTCGCCTTGCTTCTCGTCGTCTGGCATGGCTCGATATGCTCCTAACCGTGTTTTTGTTGGGCTGTGCTCCAGCCAAGCTGATTATACAGCGGGCAATAGCCGCGGATGCCGGTCACGATAAAGTCCGCTCCCAACGCGATCAGGGCGACATACAACAGCAGCCGTATTAAGCCGCCGCCGCCGAAGAGCAGCACCAATGCTTGGATGGCCAGAGCGCCACCCAGCGTCACGCGGAGGACCCGCTCGGTTGTTCCGAGGTTCTTCTTCATATCGGCTCCTTTCGTTCGCTACGCGCGTTCAACCGGCTTTTCCAAAATCCAAATACGACCGATCGGCATGGCCCGGCAGTCTGCTTGGCGTGCGGCGTGGTAGCGATCCGCCATTGTAATGATTACCTCTTCGAAAACGCCCGATGCGTTTGTTCAGCGCATTCGATGCCGGCCGATACCAATCGTAGTAATGCGACTCAGCTCGTGCCCCAGCGCCGTCGCAGCAACCAGTTGTAGATCGGACAATAGACCAAGCCGGCATAGGCGCCATACAGGAAGCTCTCGACGAGGCCGAGCAGAAACCCCCACCAGGTGAGCCACTTGAACGCCGGCAGCGCCATTTCAAGAAACTCACTCATGTGCACGCTTTTCGGCGTCACCAGGCCATAGATCACGCAAAGTACGAAGGTCATGGCGGCAAAGATCCCCAATGCCCAGGCTACCAGTTTAGTGTTCAGCATTGCGCTCTCCATAAATTCAGACGTCCCCGACTCTGCCGGCTAGTGGTGATGGCCTGCCGGTCTGTCCTCCTCGCGTGTACCGGAAGGTCCACGGCTCCTTCTTCCATCGTCTTCGCTATGTCCGCCATGTCCCCCATGGCCGCCGTGTCCAAACATGTGCATGGCAACGAAGGCTATGCCGATCAGTATCCAAACCCAATTCGCTGATATCCATTCCACGTCTCACCCCTTTCATCTGTTGCAGATCCCGCAAGAGAAGCGCCATCGGCACGACGCCCACGATTAACGCAGCGTAGCCTTAGTGGACGCTCGGTGAATCGATCGATCGAATCACTCGGCGAGGGCCTGGGACGCTACCCACCTGAACCTCGACAGCTTTCACGGAAGACCCCTCCGGAACGAACGACATTGCTTCGAAAAGGCAACTGGCAACGACGAGCCACTTTCGCGGGGCGCGCGGCACTCCCTGCTCATTCTCAGTGTGAAGATGAAAGAGGTTCATTTCGATCTCCCCGTTATAGGCGCCTGGTTCTCGTTGACGAACAATCCAGGTTCTCAGGCATCGATTCTTTGACAGGGATCAAAGATAAACTGGTTTAGGGCGATCATTTTTTGCGTCGGAGTGACGACGGCGGCTATCGCCATCAACGCCCGAGATCTGGACGATGACCTTTCGAGTGATGATAACGTTGCCTTGCGAGGGCACCATTAGCCTCGACGATTGCGAGATCTATGTGAATGCGGAGCCTTGCGCGTTTTATTCCTAAGCAACCCGCGAGAGTCGGATGCGTCGCGTCATCTATGGGCAGAGATGGTCGCACATGGGCGGCGTGTCCAAGCGGGACGTGCTTGGCGACGACATATGCCGCACCATGCCGGAAGTCTTCGCACCGTCGCCGAAAACCGTCTCGGGATATGGCTAAGGAGGAGGACACAGCGCTGATAGAGTGGAATCCGCAGATCGGCGGCATCATCGGGCAGCGCGGCCTGTTCGGTTCAGCACTGCGGGCGATGATGCAGGTGATGCGGCCTGCGCAACCGTGCGATTGGTTTCCGGCGCCGCATTGCGCGCCGCCGAGATCGATGTGCAGGCTGGGCTCATGTGTCTGCGCCGTCGAAGACCTCGCCGCACGTTTCAACGATCTGCAGGGGCATAGGCGGCTCCTTGGGCGCTACGGACTTGAGGCCGCTGCTCGCCAGGGCCCCCCCCGCCAGACATTAGCACTCTAACAGAGATCAAAGATCTCCTGCAGGGACACCGGCGTGAAAATACTACAGGTTTTTCGGCTGGCTATCAGGAGATGTTTGAAATCGTCATTACTATGCAAAAGAAGATCCGCCATGTCTGAAGCGCACGCCGAGCAACACAGTGACCCAACGGGGCATGACCTGGAGGTAGTTGAGATTGATGTGGATCAGTTTGGATCCCCAATCCCTTCCCAGCCGGCGGGCTGGTACGTCTGTTTCGTGCCCGGGCTCCTCAAGCAATGGTGGCATCGGTTTGTGAACAAAAAACATACGCATATCTTTGCCCTGCGGCCAGCGGGGCCGGGCGAATGGACGCTCTTCGAGCCGTGGTGGAATCGGCTGCTGTCGGCCACGATCACTTCGGAGCAGGCACGAAAATTTCTCCTCTGGGGCGCCCGCGGCGACGTGCTGCATGTGCGCGAAGCCATCCCCGGACGCGGCAGCCAAATTCGCGGCTGGATGTCGTGTGCGACGCTTACCTCTTACCTGCTTGGACGCGATTACTGGGTCTGGACGCCGCACGGGCTATATAAGCTTCTGCTACGTGAACCGGGTGTCTGCCGGGTGGACGTCTCGAGGCTGGTCAAGCTTAATGCCGCTGAACTGGCCAACGCATCACCGGTCGTCATGGCCTGCGATGAATGCATGCCGGGCGCGCCGAAGCGCCGGCCGGGCGCACTAAAGCCCTTCTGCATGAATTGCGGCCGGGACCTCGTCCCCTTTGCGCCCGAAGGACAGGGATCGGACCCGCGGGTCCAACTAATTTAGGAAGACAAATCCGAATTGAGGGTGGGTGCCATCGAATATTGCGCATTACTTCGCGGATCGGCTGGAGACGCTAGGCCGCGTGATTGGCTTCCTGCGCCGCAACCAGTTCGACTATTTCGGGCGCCGCTGATGCAGAGCAGACGGGACTTCATGTTTCGGGACTTTTGCGGGGTGTTGAGCTTCGGTCGGCATGTTTAACCTCCATCAAAGACGCCTGGTGCTGGCAGCCACATCGTTGAGATGGGTGAGGATGGGAGCGTCGCGCTCGCGTTTGTTGCACTAGCGCGTCCCCGGTCACGTCGTAGATTCTACCGCTTATGCGGCGATATCGCTCAGGGCGAGCATTCAGCGGTAAGCCGCAGGTGCAGCAACCTGAAGAATTCGGAGGAATGTCATGGGCCTTTCCAGCTATGCTGGTGTCGCACTGGCAGTCATAATGGCCTCTTCGACCGCCGTATTTGCAGCTAATGCGGGGCCGCCTCCCGGCGAGAAGACCGGCACGCGCGTTGTCGCGCAACAATGCGTGAAGGACCTCCAGGCCTTTGACGAAGAATTTGCTGGGGTGGGATTTGGTGTCTTGCCGCCGGGAGGCTTTACGGCGCAGCACTATTACGCTTGGAGCGTTGAGGGAACACCGCGCCAGAAACTGCGCGCATGGTCGGACGCGGCCTATCTCTATGCTTTGGAAGGGAACGAGAAATTGTGTCAGACTGTTCTGGCATCGATGCGCACCTTCTACGAAGGACACCAGCAGCTTGCCGGAAGCGAATCAGATGATCTGAACGTGAAGATCGCTTGGCGGCGTGCACATCTTGCAAGCGCCACGCCGATCGCCGCGATGGATCACCTCGTAAGGGCGAAGACCTTCATCGGTTCAGAGATACGCAATCTCAAGGACGAAGGACTCGGCAAGATCGAAGATATCGTTCTCAATCCGGACAAGCGGGATATCCGATATATTTTGGTCTCGCGCGGAGGGTTTTTCGGCATCGGCAAGAACTGGGTGGCCATCCGGTGGAGCGATCTCCGCGCCACCGAGGATCACGAATTGTACGTGCTGGATGTGGCGCCAGCGGTTCTTGACGATGCGCCGCCGGTCGAACCCAGGACTTTTGCAAAAACCGCGGACCCGGAATGGCAACGTTCGCTGGATCAATATTGGGATCGTGTCTTGAAATAGACTCTTCGCTGGCGAAGAGTGTCGTCATGATGCAAGTCATATATCTGGACTAGCACTGCCGGACCGGCACGCGATCCTGACCTGAGGCGCAGATCATCAACCCCCGTGAGCCCTCCACAACATGGTCGCGGCGATCGTGACCGCTGCCGGGTCCGGCTTGCGCGTCATGCGTGATCCGACACGCGGCGGGCTCGCCGCCACGCTCAACGAGCTGGCGCAGCAGTCGAAGGTCGGCTTTCGCATCGACGAGGACGCGCTGCCGGTGAAGCCGGAGGTCGCCGCCGCCTGTAGCTTCTCGGCCTCGATCCGCTCTATGTGGCCAACGAAGGCAAGCTCCTCGCCATCGTCGCGGCGGAGGCCGCCGACGCGGCGCTCGCGGCCATGCGCGCGCATCCGCTCGGCCGTGATGCCGCCATGGTCGGCGAAGTAGTCGCCGACGTTCATCATTTCGTGCAGATGACGACGGCGTTCGGCGGAGGCCGTATTGTCGACTGGCTGTCCGGCGAACAATTGCCTCGGATCTGTTGAGGGGGCCATGCGCATCCTGCTGCTCGTTCACAGCTTCAACAGCCTTTCGCAGCGGCTGCATGTAGAGCTGCGCGAGCTCGGCCACGAGCTCTCGGTCGAGTTCGACGTCAACGACGCGGTGACGCGCGAAGCGGTCAGGCTGTTCGATCCGGACATTGTGCTCGCTGCGTTCCTGAAGCGCGCGATCCCAGAGGACGTCTGGCGGGACCGACGATGCCTGATCGTGCATCCAGGTATCGTCGGCGATCGCGGCCCCTCGGCGCTCGACTGGGCGGTGCTTGAGGGTGAGCAGGAATGGGGCGTCACGGTGCTCGAGGCCGAGGCGCAGATGGATGCCGGACCGGTGTGGGCGTCGACGACCTTCCCGATGCGGGCTGCGACGAAATCGAGCCTCTACCGCCGCGAGGTCACGGACGCGGCCGTCGAAGCGGTGCTCGCGGCTCTCGCCCGCATCCGGTCGGGAGCGTTCGTGCCGCAGCGCCCTGATCCGTCCGACGGGGCCGCGCGGGGACGGGCGCGCCCGATGTGCCGGCAAAGCGATCGGGCGATCGACTGGATCCATGATTCCACTGACGTCGTGCTGCGCAAGATCCGCAGCGCGGATGGAACGCCGGGCATGCGGGATGAGATGTTCGGCCGCGCCGTGCGGCTCTACGATGCGCATCGCGCCGAAGGCATAGCGGGCAAGCCCGGCGCGGTCGTTGCACGCTGCGGCGACGCACTCGCGCGCGCAACGAGCGACGGCGCCGTGTGGATCGGGCATGTGCGGGAAGAACGTGAGATGGCCCTGAAGCTACCTGCCGTGGATGTCTTTGGTGCGCAAGGTGCGACCCTGCCCACGGTGGCCGGCTACCAGCCGATCCGCTACGAGGAGGATGGCCCCGTCGGGCTCCTGCATTTTGCCTTCTACAACGGGGCGATGAGCGCCGCCCATTGCGAGGCGCTACGCGCCGCCTACGCGCTGGCGCTCGCGCGGCCGACCCGGGTTCTCGTGTTGATGGGCGGGCCGGATTACTGGTCCAACGGCATTCACCTCGGCCTGATCGAGGCAGCCGACAGCCCGGCTGATGAGTCCTGGCGCAATATTAATGCGATCGATGATCTCGCCCGTGACATCATCACGACGACCGATCGGCTCGTGATCTCCGCGCTCCGCGGCAGTGCGGGCGCGGGCGGCGTGTTCCTGGCTCTGGCCGCCGACGAGATCTGGGCGTGCGAGGGCGTGATGCTCAATCCACACTACAAGGATATGGGCAATCTCTTCGGCTCTGAATACTGGACCTATCTGCTCCCGCGTCGCGCCGGCGCCGAGAACGCGCGCGGCGTCACCCACGCCCGGCTGCCGATGGGTGTCGCCGAGGCGCGCCGGCTCGGGCTCGTCGACCGCATCCTGCCGTCCTCGTCTCGTGGAGATCCAACCGCGATCACGCTGGTCGCCCGCACGCTCGCGATGGACGCGGCGCTCGACGCGCGGCTCACCCACAAGCGCCGGCGGCGCGAAGCCGATGAGGCAGAAAAGCCCCTCGATGCCTATCGCACCGAGGAGCTTGCCCGTATGCGGCTGAATTTCTATGGCTTTGATCCGAACTATCACGTCGCGCGTTACAACTTCATCCACAGGATCCCGAAATCGCGCACGCCCTTGACGTTGGCGCGGCACCGCTCCCAGCGAGGTCGCAAGCTGGCCAGCTACTGAACAGCAAGGCAGTCATCACCGCAATTGCCGCCGAGTTTGTGGACCTTCAGATTAGCACGCGTTAGTCGCCGTTTAATGATGAGGTCTTTCGACATTCCTTGCGCGCTTGGCGCTTCTCGCCTCATGAGTTATCAGGCCGGCAATGCCTTGCGCCGACCAATCCCATCCCGACGAGCCATCTCCAGCCCTCGCGCGATCGTTCCAACGCTACTCTGCTTTCGGCTGCCCCTCGGGCACAGGGGTGCCCGCCCAGTGATGATGAAGGCTGTCGATAAGCAGATCGAGGTCGCGTTCGGAGAAAGCGATCAGGTCACTGTGACCGAACCCTTGCGAATAATCCAATACCGAGATGATTTCGGGCACGATGCGTAGCAAAGCCACGCTGTCCGGCGCCGGTGTCGGTGCCACCCGCAGTACCGCAGGACTATCTGCGTCCGCCGGCGGCAAAGCCGCGTACTCCGGATACCGCTTGAGCCGCAATGCAGAGATGTAATCGAATTCGCTCCGATCGGTGACCAGGTCCGCCCTTCCGGCCAGCGAAAGGCCCTTGATGTCGCGAGGCCGCGTAGCGTCGCTGCCGATTGCGATCGAGACCCGTGGGTCGCGCAGAATGTTGGCGTATTTCTGCGCGTTCCGAGCAACGAAGCAGTAGAGCAGGAAGCCGTCATTGATATAGCCCACTACCGTCGCCTGCGGCCATCCGTCCGAGCGATTGGTGGCGATGGTCATGATGCGATGCCCGTTAAGCAATCTGAAAACCAGATCCTTTAACGTTCGATTCACCTGTGGCACCAACATAAAATACTAATCGCTAATCTAAAATAGATCCGTGTTGATCTAGATCAAGAATACCGCACTATGACCTCACCGTCTGGATGGCCGGTACTCACATGGGCATCGCTCTTGGGCGGTCCGTGTCCCGGCCGTTCAGGCAGCAACCTGATCGCCCCGATCGGAAGAGATCAGCACCTTGCGCCGGCGACTTGGTCGGTCGCCCGGAGCGCTCTCCGCCCCGATTGGGCTGCCGGCCATAGGCGACCACGCGAGGTATTCATCCGGGTTGGTTTCGAACGCGTCCCGATTCTCGCGGTTTTCGAAATAATAGGCGCGACCCCGATAGACGGTCGAGATTGGCATTCCGTCAAGGATTACGGTGTGCCAATTGACCAGATCGAATCCTGCTGTCTGTATCTCCATTGGATTCTCTCCTTGTTTAAAAGCATAGGACGAATTCACTATCTGGTCTTTGATACGGATCAAAGAAAAGACGCCTGCGTAACGCGGCTTCTCACGGGCCGGAGACTAGATGTTTGATCGGTGTTAAGGTTCGACATTCCAAATTATGCTTACCTTCAAATATGTTGAACGCACGCAGGGATCTCGCAAACGCGGCATCCGGTTCATCGATTGCAGCAGGTCCGACTGCTGTGATGGTGATGAACGCGGGTTCCACCTCGCTGCTCTGTCCGTTCTTCGTCAAGTGCGACGGAGTCTTGTTGATCAACTCCGCCGATGGTTCAAGAGAATTTCATCCGCGCGATCGCTCGGGCGCAAAATCCATCTCTGATCTTCTTCTGGAATTGAAGGCCCGGCAACTCGTCTGTGGGTTCATTGATGAGCCTGCAAAGAAGAAGCTGCGCGCTGCCGGCGTCGACGTTCGTCTGGGCTCGTGTAGCTATCCGGTCGACGAACTCGTTGCTTCCTTTTCCAAATTGCCAAAGGCTTGACGGAGCGCCCTCAGGGCTGGCGCTACAGCCCCATGCATCGGTAAGCCTGCTCAGGCTTCCGAAATGTTTCCGATCCGCTAGAAATTCTACAGCTATCTTTACGACCGATCGATGGTCAGGCGGTTTTCCACGGAGGCGACCCCTGGAGCTGACCACGCTGCGTGTTCTATCGCGCGGCGCTCGCCCCAATTGTCGACGACACCCTCGAGAACGACGTTATTACTGTTCCCTACGCTGACGCGTATCGCATTCGCTTCAGCCTCCGCATGCCGCTTGAGGGCAGAATCGATCTTGCTCTTCACGTTCGCAGAATCGAGATCCGGCCTGATGGCAATCATGTTGGTGATGCCGCGTACGCCTGACAATTTACCGACGTCGTCTTCCGCCGCAGTCTTCTCAAAATGCCAGTTCACCTTACCGCTTAACGTGACCCATCCCTCATGTACGAGAACTTCGACCGCGTTTGAGGGAACAACGACGTCCCACTTGAGAATATCATAAGCCCGCTTGGCTATCTGATCGTCCGCTGTCTCTTTTTGATAGGAATAGTGCACCTCGATATTCTCCGCAATGGCGTGTACGCCTTTGACGCGACGGGTCGCAGCTATGGCTGCGAGCTTCTCCGCGTAGCTGTTGACGTGCCCACCGAGGGTCACGACGCCCTTATCGACGGCGACACTGATATGCTCGCCGCTAAAGCTTGGATCAAATTCAAGCTCGTCAGTGATGTCTTGCCGGAGTTGGGAGTCGGTCATAATTCTTCCTCCATGCTTGGCTTGGTTCGAGGACATCACGCTTCCGGAGGGAACATCTTGATCCGCATCAAGGCCGGCGTCTATGCGTCATTGACTCACTACAGGAAGTCTCCGCAAAACTGGAAATGAGCGTCGGGACGAAATTCATGCCGGAGTCCGAGGTATTCTCGGCAACTTAATTGAGATCAAAGAATCGCGTCTGCAACTACGGCATAAACTCCATCGCAATTGGAGCATTCAGCCCGTGACCCCCGTTCCCCGGAGGCCGATCTACGAGGGCTTCCGGTGGTCGAGCGTCAACTCGATGTGGAGCGAATTTCCGGTTCACCGGAGACGCCAAAAATGACTGCTCCGAAGGAGAACGCCATGACCGAGAATACATCACCCGTTATCTGGTTCGAACATTTGGGCCGCGGCGATGTGGCGCGCGTCGGCGGCAAGAATGCCTCGCTCGGCGAGATGGTGCGCAATCTCAACGCGCAGGGCGTGCGAGTGCCGCCGGGGTTTGCGACCACCGCGGACGCTTATTGGCGATATATCGAAGCAAATGGGCTCAGACGAGTGATTGCCGAGTCACTTGCCGCGCTCGCGGCCGGTCATGCGCCGCTTGCCGAGGTTGGGGCCACGATCCGGCGCGAGGTCCTGCGTGGGACATGGCCAAAAGAGATCGCAGACACCATTCAATCCGCATATCGGGAGCTTTGTGGACGCGCGGGCAAAGCGGACGCCGATGTTGCGGTGCGATCGAGCGCCACGGCCGAGGATCTGCCCGACGCGAGCTTCGCGGGCCAGCAGGAGACCTACCTCAACATTCGTGGCGAGGCCGCTCTCCTTGAGGCCTGCCGAAGGTGCTACGCGTCGCTGTTCACCGATCGCGCCATCAGCTACCGGAACGCCAAAGGTTTCGATCATCTGAAGGTTGCACTCTCGGTCGGGGTGCAACGAATGGTGCGCTCCGACCTCGGCGGCGCCGGGGTCATGTTCTCCATCGATACCGAGACCGGCTTCGACAAGGTTGTCGTCATGAACGCGGCCTGGGGGCTCGGGGAAAACGTGGTGCAGGGCGCCGTGGACCCGGACGAATATCAGGTGTTCAAGCCGCTCCTGTCGCAGCCTTCGCTTACGCCCATCATCGAGAAGAAGCTTGGCGAAAAGGCTCAGAAGATGGTCTATGCGAAAGACGGCGAACACCCGACGCGCAACGTCCCGACGTCGAAAGCAGAACGCGCTGCCTTCGTGCTGAACGATCAGGACATCCTGGCGCTGGCGCGCTGGGCTTGCGTGATCGAGCATCATTACGGCCGCCCGATGGACATGGAGTGGGCAAAGGACGGCGAGACCGGCGAGTTGTTCATCGTCCAGGCACGGCCAGAAACTGTGCAATCGCGCAAGGAGGCAAGCGCCTTCAAATCCTACCATATCAAGTCGAAGGGTCGAAAGTTGATCGCGGGCCTGAGCATTGGGGAAGCCGTCGTCGCCGGCCGCGTATGCCTGATCGATAATCCGCGCGACATCGGGCGCTTTGTCGACGGCGCCATCCTGGTGACACAGACGACCGACCCCGATTGGGTTCCGATCATGAAGCGGGCGGCGGCAATTATCACCGATCACGGCGGCCGCACGTCGCACGCCGCGATCGTCAGCCGCGAGCTCGGCTTGCCGGCGATCGTCGGCACTGGCACGGCGACTCATCTGCTCCACGACGAACAGGAAGTGACGGTATCCTGCGCCGAAGGCGACGAGGGGTTCGTTTACGAAGGCCGCGCCGACTATGAGGTGGAGGACCTCGACCTCGCCAATATCGCGGCAACGCGCACGCAGGTGATGCTCAACCTCGCCAATCCTGCGGCGGCGTTCCGCTGGTGGCGAATCCCGGCCGACGGCGTCGGGCTCGCGCGAATGGAATTCGTGGTGAGCAACCACATCAAGGTCCATCCGATGGCGCTGGTGCAGTACGACGAGCTCAAGGACGAGGATGCCAAGCGCACCATCGCCGAGCTGACCCGAGGCTATGCCGACAAGACTGAATACTTTGTCGACCGGCTGGCCCATGGCCTCGCCCGCATCGCGGCGGCATACTACCCAAAGCCGGTCATCGTGCGCATGAGCGACTTCAAGACCAATGAATATGCGAACCTGATCGGCGGCGCCGCCTTCGAGCCGAAGGAAGAAAACCCGATGCTCGGCTTCCGCGGCGCCTCGCGCTACTACTCGCCGCGCTACCGGGATGGCTTTACGCTCGAATGCCGGGCGATTCGACGCCTGCGGGAGGAGATGGGCCTTAGGAACGTCGTCGTCATGATCCCGTTCTGCCGCTCGACCAAGGAAGCGGATCGTGTCCTTGCGGTCATGACCGAGAACGGCCTCAAGCGGGGAGAGAATGGCCTGGAAGTCTATGTGATGTGCGAAATTCCTTCGAACGTCATTCTTGCCAAGGCTTTCGCCGAGCGTTTCGACGGCTTTTCCATCGGCTCCAACGATCTCACACAGCTCACGCTCGGTGTCGATCGCGATTCCGGGGAGCTTGCCGAGCTGTTCGACGAGCAGGACGAGGCGGTGAAATGGATGATCGAGAGCGTCATCCGCGAGGCCCACAAGGCCGGTGCAAAGGTCGGACTGTGCGGCGAGGCGCCGAGTAACCATCCGGAGTTCGCCGAGTTCCTGGTCGCGTGCGGCATCGATTCCATGTCGGTGAGCCCCGACAGCTTCATCGCGGTCAAGCAGCGGGTTGCGGCCGCAGAAGCCACGGCTAAGCCGATGCGGCTCGGCAAGTCTTCGCGCGAGCGATGAACACCTGGCTCCGGGGTAATTCAACAAGTGCTCAGGTGGATATAGAAAGGTATCAATCATGGCAGGAC
>VFSW01004958.1_pt1 | contig 19829 bp, 22 predicted proteins | sample 5358111 | NCBI WGS metagenome assembly VFSW01 (sample SAMN11554181, study PRJNA540505) | mine drainage metagenome | isolation source: sediment from site ElyBrook_90M | place: USA: Ely Copper Mine, Vershire, VT | collected 2017 | reverse complement strand
TCCAGAACCCCTACGTGCTTGTCGAGGACGTGGACATTCAGCTTCATGCTCCACCCCGCTCACGCCGCAGTTCATCGAGGGTACCAGCCGCCCCAACTTGGGTGAAGCTTATCTCCAGTCCAAGAACAGCGAGGACAGCCAGCAGCTTGCGAGAGCCGAACTCGGTCAACTGCCCCCGCTCGAATCGCACGAGAGTCTCCCGCGTGAGGCCGGTGCGGCTGGCGACCTCGCTCTGGCTCAGCTTGAGAGCCTTGCGCCTTGCCGCGACCGCTTCGCCGAGTTCCGCCAAAGTCAGCATTAGTGATATATACATCACTAATTTGATTTATTCAACATTAATGTGATTTTTGTATCACCATTTAACCCGAGCAGCCGCATCATCATCGCTTGATATATTCGCCTAATATTCGCCTACAATGACTCCATGTTCCCAACGCCATCTGGCCGGGATGAGTTTCCATTTCAGTCCATCACCGTTGAGTGCCCTTTGTGCGGCGAGTTGCGTCGGTACCTCCCGTCTGAGGTCTTCCTCGGTCGGCCAGACCAACTCACAGTTCACCAGCAGCGGGCCGGAAGTCGGTGATAGCCTCACTGCAAAAAGTGAATGTCGCTCGGTAACCTAAAATGGTCGCATCGGCCAAACTCAAATCGTCGCGCAACGGGTGAGCCATGAAGACAATAACCGTCGAAGTTCAGGCTGACCATCTCCAAAGCATCGCAAGGGTTAAGAGGCCACTCACTGCACTTGCCGAGCTTATCTGGAATGGTCTGGACGCAGATGCGGAAGAAATTCAGGTAGCCTTTCAGAAGAATGACATCGAGGGCTTGACTCGTGTCGTTGTTCGCGATGATGGGCATGGACTTCCATACGAAGAGGCAGAGGCGGCATTCCAAAATCTCGGGGGCTCATGGAAGCGTTCCGCTCAGAAGACCCGCAAGAAAGGGAGAATCCTGCACGGTCAACTCGGCAAGGGGCGATTCAAGGTATTCGCGATAGGCACGTCCATCATCTGGAATACTCGTTACCCGACAAACGGACACTTCTCCGAATACGCCATCTCTGGTTCTTCCTCGAATATTGGCACGTTCAGCATCTCTGACCCGAAGGATGCAGAGCATGGAAGCAGCGGCACTGAAGTCGAGGTTTCTTTATCGAAGAACTTCGTCTCGCTTATCAGCGATGACGCCCGGAGAGAGATTGCAGAAGAATTTGCGTTGTACCTGCTTCAGTATCCGGACGTAAAACTCGTTTATGACGGAGAACGGATTGACCCTGCGTCCCTATTCAAAGCGGTCGAACACTACGATTTGGGAAATGTAGAGTTCGCAAGTGGAGAGAGCACAACCGCCGCACTGTCAGTCATCGAGTGGAGCCGCAGCACAGATAGGGCACTTTTCCTCTGCGACGAATCGGGCGTTACTCTACACAAAGTGCCTGTTGGAATTCAAGCCCCCGGTTTCGACTTTACAGCGTACTTGAAATCGCCGCTGATTCGGCAACTTGATGCTTCCGGGGCACTCATATTGGAGGAAATTGACCCCGAATTAAGCACTCTTATAGAAGCAGCCAGAAGCAAGCTGCGCGAACACTTCCGACAGAGAGCCGTTGAACAGAGTGTTGAAGTTGTTCGGTCATGGAAGAACGAAAAGATTTATCCGTACGAAGGTGACCCCAAGAACGTAATTGAAGAAGCTGAGCGACAGGTGTTCGATGTTGTCGCATTGAACCTCCACTCGTACCTTCCGGACTTTGAACGTTCTGAAAAGAAGAGCCAGAAGCTCTCTCTCCAACTGATTCGCCAAGCATTGGAGCGCGACCCCGGCGAACTCCAGTTGATTTTGGAAGATGTTCTCAACCTTCCTGCTGAGAAAAAGAAAGATTTGGCTGAACTCTTGAAGAAGACCAGCTTGGCAGCAGTTATTAACGCCTCCAAGGTCGTCGCGAATCGCTTGGACTTTCTCAAGGGACTCGAAACACTTGTGTTCGACAAAGAAATTAAGCCATCACTATTGGAAAGACGCCAACTGCATCGAATCGTAGCTAACGAGACGTGGATTTTTGGGGAACAGTTCAATATCGCTGTTGATGACCAATCTCTCGATGAGGTACTGGCGAAACATCTTGCACTGTTAGGCCGCACGGCTGAGAACAAAGATGCGGTTCTCAGAGAGGACGATTCGGTTGGCATCGTAGACCTCATGCTCTCGAAGAGCATCCCTCAACCGAATGCTTCCGAAAGGGAGCATCTGGTGATTGAGTTGAAGAGGCCGACGCAAAAGATTGACCTCGGCGTGCAGAATCAAATCCTCAGCTACGCTGAGGCGGTGTGCCGGGATGAAAGATTTAGAGACACCACAACACGCTGGCATTTTTGGGCCGTCTCAAACGAGATGGATAACTCGGTATCGAAGCTTGCAAACCAACGGAATCGTCCCGCAGGGCTTCTCTATGAGGATGCTCAGACGCAGGTCTTCATTTGGGCGAAGACTTGGGGTCAAATCATTCACGACTGCAAAGCCCGGATTGATTTCTTTCAGCAGCGGTTGGCATATCAAGCCGACCGTGATTCTGGACTCAAATACCTGAATGCCGTCCACGAAAAGTACCTGCCCAAAACGGCAAAGGCAACTGCGAGTTAACCATAGGACAAAGTAGCTCACAGAAGAATCATGGATTCGCTGTTGAGCAAAGGGCGGCGGCTGAGTGGGCAGTCATCGGATTCACCACCTATTGAGCCGGGAATGACGGGTCTGTCAGCCAGTCATCCTCCGACGCAGTGAGGCAAGGCCGGTACGCTTGCTGAAATCGCGGTCAATGACTTCGAGGAAGGCAAGGCCGAGTACGACAGGATTTTCAGGCAATTGTCAGAGTCAGGGTGGAGACCTTACAGCCCTTATGAGATGTGGGAATAGGCGCGTGTAACGAAAGGCTCGTATGGAAAAGCAGTTCTCGCAAAGTGAAATCGAGGCGATAGCCGCTGCCTTGGGTGACACTTCGGATGGTCTGACTGGGACGGAAATCGGCCACCTTTTGGCATCACTGAAGATGAATGACCCTACGCCCGAGATGACCAAGTGGAAAAGGCTGCACAACGCTTTCGTTGAACGACAGAACTTCAGCCAGAACCGCCGCGCAATAATGGAATTCATTCGACAGTCCATGAAGCCGGAAAGATATGCAAGATGCCCTGAGCGGTTTGAGCCAATGCGTGCGAATGTCAATCGCGCCCTCGCCTTCTGTGGGTTGGCGGTTGGCGATGATGGTCACATTTACACGGTAGACCCCGCAGCTACTTTATCAGAGGCACAACGACGTGCGGATGAACTTCGCGTGGACTTGACAACTCGCGGAGTACATCCAGATGTTTTGCGCTTCTGTAAGGCAGAATTGTTGGCTGACGACTATTTTCATGCAGTGCTTGAGGCCGCGAAGAGCATCGCCGACAAACTTCGGTAGAAGTCAAGCCTGAGTGATGACGGCGCGAAGTTGGTTGACTTGACGCTCTGTGGGTCGGCACCACGACTAGCGATTAACGACTTGATTACTGAGAGCCAAAGAAGTGAACAGAGTGGTTTTGCGAACCTTGTTAAGGGCGTTTTCGGAATGTTCAGGAACCCGACGGCCCACGAAGCAAGAATCGATTGGGTGATGAACAAAGAGGACGCCGAAGACATTCTGTCGATTATTTCATTGATTCACCGGCGTCTTGACTCAGCACGATGATGCTCAAAGAGCGCGGTTCAGATGCGCCAGCAGCTAACTGTTTGGGAACCCAAATGCCCCAATTCAAGCGCTACATCGGCATCGACTATTCCGGGGCGGAGACCGCAGACTCCAGTTGCAAGGGCATCCGCGTGTTCATGGCAGAGGGTTCCGGCGAACCGGCTCAGGTTCAGCCGCCGCCCAGCCCTCGCCGGTACTGGACTCGTCGTGGTCTGCCGACTGAGTATGCACTTGTCAGCGAATAGGTGAAAACAACGCTCTCGCTGGTCATAGACGACGCGCCCCCGAGGCGGCTCTTCGTACTCAATTTCGGCTGGTACCGCCCGAGTCCTCTGGAGCCGTGTCCAGTGGTCGATGTGGCTGGTGGGATGCCCCAGCGCAGAGCCGTATAGCTCCGCCTTTGAGATAGGCGTGGCGTCGATGATGAGCCGGTCGCGAAACAGCCAGAAGATGCCGACGCTAGGCTCCGGAGTCGTGGGATTGTTCACGGTGTCGCTTACCTTACCTTTCCGCATTAGCATTAGCCTCTGTGTCGTCTTCGAATTCTGCACGGATAAAGCATCCATCCGGGAGTTCTTCCGGCACGATGAAGTAGGTCACGTCGGACACCAATCCACATGCGATGCCGCTGCTGACGACCTTGACCGCCTTGCCGGGTGCAGGGAAAGCTTCGATGACCTCATTCAATGTCAGCTTCCGGGTGTTGGCATTCTTGAAGTGGGTCGCCCATGCCGCCGCCAGCGGCATCCAGATGCTGCATTCATCCGGGCACAGGCTTGTCACGACGGCGGACACCACCGTTCCCCGTAGAGCATCCTCGATGTACTCGTCATCCCAAAGAATGCGGTTGCCGGTCTTGGGGCACTTCAGACCGACAATCTCGTCTGTGTCAATTTGCTCAATCTTCATCGCATCCTTCTTGCCTCTGGACATCTGAATAGTCCAGTGACCAGACCTATTTGACCGGCAACGTGCCCGGAGCGCACCTTCAAAATGCCCAGTAATATTGAGATTTTTGGGGCTCGTCGGCAGAGGGTTTGAAAACCAGAGGCTCTGCCCTCTGGCGCACAGAACGCTGGAGCCCGTTCTCCCTCTGCGCCATCGCCACCGCTTCCCCATCGGCATCAAAGCCGCGAGAGAATCTGTGTTTTCTTCTGTTCGAACTCGGAGGAAGAAATCACGCCTGTATCGCGCAGTTTCGCCAGACGCTCCAGAGTGCCGAGCGAATCATCGTTCATCTGAATGCCATTACGTCCCGTCGAACTCCTCTGCATGATGAAGGCGCAAGCCTGTCTGAACTTGTCTGCTCGGTCTCGTCCAGCGACGGAAACGCAATTCGGTGCCTTCGCGGGGCTTATCGAATTGCTTGTGCTCCAAAAACTCTTGGGGGCATTCTGCATCCCACCAGCAGAAAGTTCGAAATACCCCGTGAGTAGTTCAAACTTGACCTGTGCCCCGGCGACATTTTGATACGGGCACTGGAACATGTCTGTGCCGAAAAGCTGGCCGGTCATCCACCCGGCTTTAAGGATAATGACGCGACTGTCGGTGCAGACCAACGCTTCCTTGTATACGCCGTGCAGCCTTACGAACACCCGTTCGTTCCGGTGGAGTGATGTCGCCAACGCTCTTTCAAGCTTCTCTGGAATCGGCTCAATCATGGGAATGCTCGATTATGTGGTTGTGCGCCTGTTGCAGCTTCTTAAACTCCGCTTCGGCTCGTACGCGGAGCCGCTGGTCGCTCTCCGGGAAGCGGTCGGGATGGTACATTTTGGCAAAGTCCCGGTATGCCGCTTGAATGTCGTCACGACTAGCGCCTCTTTCAAGTCCAAGTACCAGATACGCAGCTACGCACTCCGCACATTCAGCGGATTCGTTGTTCTCGGTAACGGGAGGTTTTACCTTTTCAATAAAGGGCGTCAGGAGGCGTGTGTATTCGTTCATCACGTAAATTAGCGATTCCTTGTGGCTCCGGTCCGCCTGATTGCAAACAAGGGATGCGAAGTCAAGGAACACTTGTGCGGCCTCTCTTGCGTAGTCGGTTCCGTTCTGGCTGTCGAAGATAGCCAGACTCTGCACACTGAGAGGGACAAAGACTTCCGGGTCTTGTTCGATTAGACTCGCGTGTTCTTTGTTGTACCACGACCAGAACTGGCTTTGGGATTTTCCTCTCAAATTCTGTTTTCCGCGATACATATCTTCGCTAATTGGATGACCATTCGAATGCGCATTTCCCACAGTGAACAAGGTATCGCCCATTTCTTCGGACATCCCCGCACTGGCACGGGCAAAGTTGATGACAAGCGCAAAGACATCATCAAAGAACACTTCATCTCCGCTTTTGCTGAGCGGACGGCCTGAACGTGCGAAGTCCGACCGAAGGATGTTAGCGATATTCTGCGCTCTTGTCTGGCATAGGGTTATTATCGGCAGGAACTTCTTCACGCGCACGGCATCACATTCCTTTTGCCAAGCGTCGTTCGCTTCTTCTTTCTTCGTACCCCACATTGCCAAGGTTGAATTCTCCTTTCATTGGTTCAGAGCGGTGATTGCGGAAAGGAACTGTGAGCCGTACACGCTGCTACCCATGCAACCCCGGCAAGTTCCAGAGGTCTGTACCTCGGGCGGCCAGTAACTTTGTGCGGCTTGGGATTATGTCGCCTAAACCTTCTTGACAACCATCGAGGTTCCGCACTTGGGACATCTCCTAGCGCCGGGGTTCGTTTGGTAAGACTCCGTGTATCGACACCCAGATTTCGTGCAAGTTGCTTGGTAGGCCATCTGTTCTCCTTCTTTCGGTTCGTACGTAATGAGGAGTGGGGTGCCCGGAGATAATCTCCAAACACGCTAATCTGCTCGTGGTGTTTCTGCTCGTAAATCTTTACACGTCAAGGAGTGGCGAATCAAGAACAGTTCTTCCGTGCCTTGGGTACGAGAGTTCGGGAACTCCGCAAGAAGCGTGGCTTCTCGCAGGAGGACATGTTGTCGTTCGGCTTCAGCACCCGCCACTGGCAGCAGGTGGAGGCCGGTCGCCCCAGCTCCGACTCTGATAAATGTCGATAGCCAACGCCTTTCCCTCGCTCGATGCCTCGCATAGCAGGGGACGCATTTCGTCGGAGTCGGCCAGTGAGACCATCGCCTGATTCAAACCTGCACTTGGCATCTTCCGTGCTGTGCCGCCCGGTCGGCGGACACGAACAATCACTCGGTCAATCATGCCGCGACCTCCTCTCTGAATTCGTGAATGGGTGGAATTGATGTCGGCAATGCGAGGCTCGTTTGCTTCGCCTCGCGAACCCACCGCACAACAGATGCCCGACTCACACCGTAACGCTTGGCAACGTCTGTCAGGCTCATGCCACCAAGCCGGTCGGCAACGATGGATTGGTGGTCAACATCGAGCGGTTGACGGCCAACCGGCAGACCCTCTAATTTCCGTCTGCGAATCCCGGCGCGAACTCTTTCCTTAATCAGGTCGGCTTCGAGTTCGGCGATGCTGCTGATGAGTGTGATGAACAAACGCCCCATCGCCCCGTCAGTCGCAATGTTCTCTCGCCTCGATACGAACTCGACCCCAAGGCTGTCCAGTTCATCGACCACCGTCAGGAAATGCTTCGTACTCCGGGCAAGTCGGTCGAAGGCGGCGACGATAAGTACGGAGAACTTCCGCTTCCGGGCTTCACGCAGCATGGTGTCGAGCCCCGGACGCCGAGCCTTGCTGCCGCTGATGCCCACGTCTGTGAATTCAGCGACAACCTCAAAGCCCCGCTGCTGGGCGAACAACCGGAGGTCGTAGAGTTGATTGTCAACTCGTTGGTCGGGCGTCGATACTCTGGCGTAAATCGCGCACTTTTTCATTGGAGATGCTCCTTCAGGCTGCTGACCAAGACGGTTGAGGGTGAAATGAAGGGGCGCAGCTTTCGAATCTCACCAATGGCGGCGTCAATGCTCTTGTAGCCGACCGCATCCATGTACGCCGCAGCCATGCTCGGAGCCCGGCTCACACCCTGACTGCAATGCAGGAGGACGGTACCCCACCTGATGTTCTCGTAGAGGGCATCGAGGATGCGGTCAAATTGCCAAACGGAAACTGGCTCGTCGTCCTCTATCGCAAAGTGCAGGTAGTTGATGCTGACACGCTTTGCTTCGACCGGCAGTTCGCAAAGCGAGATAACCGTCGTGATGCCATGAGGGTTGCCAGCCGCGAGTTCTTCTGCGTCGGCAAGACCGCCAATAAAGAGACGTTCCCAAATCTGTGTCATTGGGTGCCTCCCTCTTCTATGTGCGGCGGTCTTTTCCGCTGAGACTTGGCGGCTGCTGCAATGCAGGGAGGAACCTCAGGTCGCCGAGTCAGCTTGGCTACGACGGTCCGACCCGAGTCCCAATCAATCTCGACGTACCGGGCGAGGTAGACCTCCATTAGCGGGAAGGCGTGCTTGAATTCAGGAAACAGGCGCAAGACCTCGCGCCGAGCCATCAGTTCGCACGTTGCTTGGAGGACAACAGAAATGCCTAAATCGTTGGGGGAGCGTCGAACTTCAACGCAGTAGAGGTCAAGAGACGGGTTGGATTCTCTATACACTTTGAAGTATACGGAGCAGCTTGCAATTTTAGCCACTTTTTCTGCGCTTTTTTGCTCGTGTCTGTTCCGCCCCGCTCAAGAGTCGCCGGTTTCCACCGCAAACTCAACGAATTTGTGGGCTACGCCGTACTTACGTAGACCTGCATTTGCGGGTATACTTTTATTCACAAGGAATATCACAAAATGGCGACAAAGAAGTCCGTACCACGTCCCGACCCCGCCCGTTCTCGTACGGCGGTCCCCAAAGTAGCTTCAAGTGAAAAGCCGGTTGCCCTGACGGTCAAAGTGGCCCACGGTGTCTATGTCCGTCTCTGCACGCTGGCTGCAACCCGGCGACAAACAAACCAAGACGTATTGAACGAGGCCGTTCAGCAGTACCTCGACCGGGAAAGCGCGTAGGCGAAGCCCATGGCAAATAATCATTCCGAACTGGAAAAGCGTCTATGGGACGCCGCAGACGACCTCCGGGCCAACTCGAAGCTGAAGTCGGCGGAATACTCCGTCCCCGTTTTGGGGCTCATCTTCCTGCGGTACGCCGACCACAAGTTCGCCGTGGCTGAGAAGAAGCTGGCTCAGCAGGGCTCCGGTCGCCGCAAGGTCGGCAAGACGGACTATCAGGCTCAGGGCGTCCTCTTCATCCCGGAGGAAGCCCGGTTCGCCCACCTGTTGAACCTCCCCGAGGGTGCCGATGTCGGCAAGGCCATCAACGCGGCAATGAAAGCCATCGAGACCGAGAATGAAGACCTCAAGGACGTTCTGCCCAAGACTTACAACGCCCTCGAAAAGAACCTCCTCGTCACCCTGCTCAAGAACTTCTCCTCCATCCCGATGACCATCGAAGGCGATGCCTTCGGCAAGATTTACGAGTATTTCTTGGGAAATTTCGCCATGTCGGAGGGGCAGAAGGGCGGCGAGTTCTTCACCCCTACCAGCATCGTCAAGCTCATCGTGGAGGTCATCGAGCCTTACCACGGGCGCATCCTCGACCCGGCGTGCGGGTCAGGCGGCATGTTTGTGCAGTCGGCGGCGTTCGTTGACCACCACAAGAAGAGCGTCAACGAGATTTCCGTCTATGGACAGGAGAAGGTGGCCGAGACCATCCGCCTCTGCAAAATGAACCTCGCCGTCCACGGCCTCTCCGGCGACATCCGCCAGTCGGTCACCTACTACGAAGACCCGCACAAGAGCGTGGGCAAGTTTGACTTTGTGATGGCAAATCCGCCCTTCAACGTGGACAAGGTGGACAAAGAGCGCATCAAGGACGACCCGCGCTACCCGTTCTCCATCCCCAAGGCTGACAACGCCAACTATCTCTGGATTCAGTTGTTCTACTCTTCGCTGAGCGAGACCGGGCGTGCCGGGTTCGTCATGGCGAACTCTGCGGGAGACGCCCGTGGGTCGGAGCTAGACATTCGCCGCGACCTGCTCAAGTCTGGTGCCGTGGACGTGATGGTCTCGGTCGGCCCCAACTTCTTTTACACAGTTGCTCTCCCCTGCACCCTCTGGTTCCTCGACCGGGGCAAGGCAAAGCCCAAGTTGAAGGACAAGGTGCTCTTCATCGACGCACGGCATGTCTTCACACAGATTGACCGGGCACATCGCGAGTTCACGCCGGAGCAGATTGAGTTCCTCTCAAACATCGTTCGCCTGTATCGCGGCGAGAAGGCCGAGACAGAGGCTGGAAGCAAAGACCTGATGAAGGAGAGCTTCCCAACAGGCAAGTACGCCGACGTGCTCGGCCTCTGTAAGGTCGCCACGCTCGATGAAATCGAAGCGCAGGGCTGGAGCCTCAATCCCGGTCGATATGTGGGGGTGGCTGAACGTGTTGCGGATGACTTCGAGTTTGCAGTGAGACTGGAAGAACTCAATGAAGAATTGGAGACGCTGAACACTGAAGCGAGAGTGTTGGAATCGAGCATCGCGGACAACGTGGCATCTCTCTTGGAAACCGCTATATGAGCAAACATCCCATCCACACTCTCGATACTTGGGAACCGAACTACAGGCTAGGTGACGGGTGTGCAATAAAGCATGGATTCGCATTCAAGGGCGATTCTATGACAACCGACGCCTCGGGTAATGCGCCAATAGTCGTGAATATCGTCAACTTTCAGTACACAGGGGGATTTCGGTTCAGTGAGACCAAGATTCAACGATACCTTGGCGCGTATCCGTCAGAGTACGAGTTGCAGCCCGGAGATGTGCTTCTAGTAATGACCTGTCAGACCCCTCAAGGAGAGATTCTTGGTGTGCCGGGGCGAATACCCGCAGACGGTCGTGTCTATTTGCACAATCAGCGAATGGGCTTGGTTGTTATCAAAGACTCTTCGAAACTGGACTTATCATTCCTCTACTATTTGTTTGTCTCTCGGGATTTTAATCAGCATCTTTTTAAGACTTCGACGGGTACGAAAATTCTCCACACTGCTCCTTCGCGGATTGAGGACTTTCGGTTCACTCGTCCTCCTTTGCAGACACAACAACAAATCGCCAACATCCTCTCCGCCTACGACAACCTGATTGAGAACAACATCCGGCGCATCAAGATTTTGGAGCAGATGGCGCAGATGCTCTATCGGGAGTGGTTCGTCAACTTCCGTTTCCCCGGCCATAAGAAGGTAAAGATGGTCGAGTCGGAGATGGGGTTGATTCCGGCTGGCTGGGTGGTGCGTGGCCTCGGTGAAGTTGCAGGTGTGAATGAACTCTCAGTGAAAACAAACAATGCACCTTCCACAATTGCTTACGTAGATATTGCATCTGTCTCGACTAATTCGATTGATGCTGTCACCAAGATTCCCTTCGCGGAGGCTCCCAGCAGAGCGCGGCGAATAGTACGTGAAGGCGACACCATCTGGTCAACCGTCAGGCCAAATCGAAAGTCTTTTGCTATGATTTTGCGTCCTGAGCCGAACATGATTGTCTCTACTGGATTTGCCGTTTTAACGCCGCACACCATTCCCTATTCGTATCTATATTTCGCAACGACCACCGATGAGTTTGCCGATTACCTGACGAATCATGCAACAGGTGCGGCGTATCCTGCGGTGAATTCCGGCGACTTTGAAACAGCAAGGATGCTGATTCCCACCACAACACTGCTTGATACTTTTCATCTAATCATTGAACCCATGCTCGGCCTACAGCAGGTACTGAAAGAACGGAATACAAATCTTCGCACCACCCGCGACCTCCTTCTCCCCAAGCTGGTCTCCGGCGAAGTCAGCGTTGAAACCATCGAAGAGGAGGCTCTCGCAGAGACGGTATGACCTACACAGACCCGGACGGCGAAGGGACGCTCGAACTGAACACGATGCAGTTGTTCGAGGTGCTCGATTGGGCGGTCGCTGACTGCTACCACGAGACCTTCGGCGAGGGCGGCACGCTTGGCCGCGAGACCTCGGCACAGGTTGTCCTCGAACCCCGTTTGCGTGCTGCCATTGCCAAGCTGAACTCCGGCCACTCCGCCGCCGCTATCGACCTCGCCGTAGCTGAAATCGCGAAAGACCGCAGCGTGCTCAGCCCTGTCCGGGCGAACCAAGAGGTCTATCAACTCCTCAAGGACGGCGTGAAGGTCACGTTCCGCACTGCTGATGAGGAGGAGGCCATCGAGGTCGTCAACATCATCGACTGGGAGACGCCGGAGAACAACGACTTCTTCCTTGCCTCCCAGTTTTGGATTTCAGGCGACTACGGCAAGAAGCGTGCCGACCTGCTGGGCTTTGTGAACGGCATCCCGCTGGTCTTCATTGAACTGAAGGCATCCCATAAGGCCCTTGAGAACGCCTACAAGCACAACCTCTCCGATTACAAGAGCACGATTCCTCAACTCTTCTGGTACAACGCCGCCGTCATCCTCTCCAACGGTTCAAAGAGCAAAATTGGCAGCATGACTGCCGGGTGGGAGCACTTCGCTGAGTGGAAGAAGATAAATGATGAGGGCGAAGAGGGCGTGGTCAGTCTGGAGACCATCGTCCGGGGCGTCTGCGACAAGACTCGGTTGCTCGACCTCGTGGAGAACTTCACCATCTTCAGCGAGGCCAAGGGTGAGACCGCGAAGCTGGTTGCCAAGAATCATCAGTTCCTTGGTGTAAACCGCGCCCTGAATGCCGTGCAGGAGATAAAGCAGAACCAAGGCAAGATTGGCGTCTTCTGGCATACGCAGGGTTCGGGCAAAAGCTTTTCGATGGTCTTCTTCTCACAGAAGGTGTTGCGGAAGCTTACCGGCAACTGGACGTTCCTCATCGTCACCGACCGCGAAGACCTCGACGGCCAGATATACAAGAACTTCGCATCGACCGGCGCGGTGATTGAAAAGGAAGAGAACGTCCGGGCACAGAGTGCCGAGCACCTGAAGCAGCTTCTCAACACGGAAGACCATCGCTACCTGTTCACGCTGATTCAGAAGTTCCGCACTGACAATGGCGAGGCGTACCCCAAGCTTTCTGACCGCTCGGACATTATCGTCATCACCGACGAAGCCCACCGAAGCCAGTACGACACCTTTGCATTGAACATGAGGAACGCTCTGCCCAATGCCGCCTTCATTGGGTTCACCGGCACGCCGCTGATGGCGGGTGAAGAGCGCACCAAGGAAGTCTTCGGAGACTACATCTCGGTCTACAACTTCAAGCAGTCGATTGACGACGGCAACACCGTCCCGCTCTACTACGAGAACCGCATCCCTGAATTGCAACTGGTAAATGAGAACCTCGCCGAGGACATCGCCGAGATTGTGGAGTCCGCCGACCTGAGCGACGACCAGCAAGCCAAGCTGGAGCGGGAGTTCGCACGGGAGTACCACCTTATCACTCGCGAAGACCGGCTGGAGAAGATAGCCGAAGACCTCGTGGCTCATTACACCGGGCGCGGCGTGCTGGCGAAGGCAATGGTCATCTCCATCGACAAGGCGACCGCCGTTAGGATGTACGACAAGGTTCAAAAGCATTGGAAGAAGAAGCTGGCCGAGATGAGAAAGGCCATCGCCGCCGCCGACCCCGGCGACAGGCCGGAACTCGAAAGCCGCCTGAGCTACTTCGAGAAGACGGATATGGCAGTGGTGGTGTCACAGTCACAGAACGAGATTGAGGAGTTCCAAAAGAAGGGGCTGGACATTGCCACGCATCGCAAGCGGATGGTGAAGGAGGACTTGGAGACGAAGTTCAAGAACCCCGATGACCCGCTGCGTATCGTCTTTGTCTGTGCCATGTGGATTACCGGCTTCGATGTACCGTCATGCTCGACCATCTATCTCGACAAGCCGATGAAGAACCACACCCTGATGCAGACGATTGCACGAGCGAACAGGGTGTGGAAGGACAAACAGAACGGTCTCATAGTGGACTACGTGGGAATCTTCCGCGACCTCCAGAAGGCGTTGGCTATCTACGGCACCACAGCGACCGGGGGCGAGATGCCCATCAAGGACAAGGATGAACTTGTTCGATTGCTCAATGACGCAATCCAGAAGGCTCTGGTCTTCTCGCAACAGCACGGCGTGGAACTCGACAAGATTCTGAAGGCCACGGGCTTTGAACGAGAGAAGCTGAAGGACGATGCGGTTGCTGCGTTTGTCCTGACGGATGACATCCGCCGTCAGTTTCTCGGCATGGTCGGGGAAGTTGAGAAGCTGTTCAAGTCGCTGCTTCCCGACCCGGCAGCGAACCAATTCGGGGCGATGCGTAAGATGCTGGTGGTGATAGCGGAGAAGATTCGCAGCGAAATTGGGGTCGCCGACATCTCCGGCATCATGGAACAGGTTGCGGATTTACTGGACGAGTCCATCGCCACCGAGGGCTACGTCATCCGGCCATCGGCGGTTGAGGCCAACTACATTGACCTGAGCAAGATTGATTTCGACCTGTTGCGTGAGCAATTCAACACGGGGCGTAAGGCCATTGAGGCGCAAAAGCTGCGGACTCAGCTTGCGGTCAAGGTCGCCAAGATGGTTCAGTTGAACAAGACCCGGATGAACTTCCTCGAAGAGTTCCAGAGGATGATTGATGAATACAACTCCGGTGCGGCCAACATCGAGACGTTCTTCGCTCGGTTGATGGCGTTCACGCAAAAATTGTCAGAGGAAGACAAGAGGGCAATCTCCGAGGAACTGACCGAGGAAGAGCTAACCATCTTCGACCTGCTGACCAAGCCCGACCCAGTTCTGACGAAGGCCGAGGAGCGTGAGGTAAAGAAGGTCGCAAAGGAACTTCTCCAAAAGTTGAAGAGTGAGAAGTTGGTTCTAGATTGGAAGAAGCGTCAGGCGACTCGGGCTGCTGTGCGGTACACCATAGAGACGGTTCTGGATGAACTGCCCCGCACCTATACGCCCGAGGTTTACCAGACGAAGTGCAACGTGGTTTACCAGCATGTGTTCGATTCGTATGCGGGGCAGGGCGGTGGGCTCTATGCGGGGATGTAGTTTGAGGTACCCGCGAAGGGCAATAGAACGGAGGATGGCGTGGCATACATCCAGCATCAGGACGCGAAGAGGTTGCTCCGCATCATTTCCGCAAAAAGCTGGAAGAACCTTTCCTATTGGGATGCAGCAAAAAAAATGGGGCGCGTGCCACCAGAGAACCATTCGCGTGCAATCGCGCAAATGTGCGACCTGCTCGATGCCGCAGCATGTCTCGCTGGCGTGCCGCTCTTTGCACTTGTTGCGGTTCGGGAGAAGTCTGGAGAGATTAACCCAAAGGCATGGAAGAAGGAATACGGGCCTCGGCGAGATGCAATCATCAAACGGTCATTGGAACATCACTTCTCCTCGGCTGATTTTGAGGCTATATCCAACGCTCTCGATGACCTCGGAGAGAGAGGGAATATAAAGGCGTGGAAGTACGTCGCTGGCCTCTATCCCGGAGACTTGCTCTTCCGCAGAGTTACCGGAGACTATACAGACGCCAAATCAAATGCCATCGAAGACCTTGGCACTGATACTCCGGAACGAACAAAGTCTGAGGTCTGGTCGTATCCCCGAGACCCGAAGGTGCGGGACGCTGTGTTGCAGCGTGCCAAAGGCAAGTGTGAATACTGTGGCGAGTTCGGTTTTATGAAGCCAGACGGTACCCGATATTTGGAGTCGCACCACATCATCGCTCTGGCAAAAGATGGTGCGGACAGGCTCACAAACGTCATCGCTCTCTGCCCGAACGACCATCGAGAAGCCCATTATGGCGAAAGGTGTGAAGAGATTGAAAAGGAGATGATTCTGAAGCTGAAGAACATAGCTCTGAAGTCATGAGTCTATCCGGCTTGGAACAGATTGAAAGGAGAACAATCCCTATGGCCAATACCGTTAATGATGCACTGCAATACAACAAAGGCGCGTTGGCCGCTGTGTGGGCACAACTCTCTGGTGCAACTGTGCCGTCAAGTCCACGCAACGACCTTGTGTGGGCATACGTGGCAATTGCACTAGGGCACCACCAAGCAATTCATTCCCTTGCGAGTCAGCGTTTGGTAGCGTCCGCGTCCGCCTTGTTGCGTTCACAAATTGAGACCTTCTTCCGGGGGCTTTGGGTGAATGCGATTGCAACCGATGAACAGGTCAATACAATTCGTGGTGGCAGCGACAAGCCGTTTCCATTCTTTCGTCAAATGGCGGCAGACCTTGATACTTTCTATGGTGCTGATGGATGGCTTCAGGGATTTGCAGACCATTGGGCTGCTCTGAACGGATATACGCATTCAGGATTGGAACAGTTAGGCCATCAATTCATAGACGACAACACTGTCGGCCCCAACTATCCAGATGAAATGGTGATGGAACTTGCCGTGACTTCAGGAACCGTGTCGATTGGCTGCATCGTTCCAATCTTCAGAGCAATGGGGCTCAATGACAAAGCCATATTTTTAGAGGAATGGCTTGCAGGGCATCCCTTCTACAAGAAGGTTGATACACCAACAAGCTGAGGAAACCTCCGCATGAAACTGAACGACGTGTTTGAAATCGAACCACTGAGCAAAGCCCTGCAACGCACCTTGAGACTCGCCCACGAGAATGGGGCGAGTGAATTGGCAACATGGCTTCAACTTGAGATTGGCGGTTACTACGATACGAACAGTGCCATGAACAGCGACATCACCGTTCCAAAGTACCGAACCGTTGTAGGTACACATTTCAATATTTATGGGCAGCGTTTTCAAGTTCAGCCTGAGTTGTCATTCGTCAATGAACTGCGTCTCCGTGAAGGAGTGGAAGTCCTCGAATCGCTGAGAGACTCAAGACATACCGTTGCGCTGCAAGACCCAACAATGATTGGGTTGATAGCACAACACATGAAAGTTGAAGTTGCTACCTTTCAGTTTGACAGCGTTGAACTCGTCCAGATTCTGACCCACATACGTCAGGAACTATTTTCTAAAGGCCAAGTGTTGGCAGGTATGACATCAAAGCAGATGACCGCCAAGCGTACTAGCAACGAAGAGATTGTCATGCTCAAGCCTAACTTTCACGGAATTGGTGTTGACCTTCGCGCACTCTGGAGGAAAGCTACACGCGGAAAGAACGACAATTGATGATTACAATATTTCCGCCTGATGCTCGCAGCCACTCTGTCAGCCTTATCGAGGAAAGGCTTGGGCTGGTCGATGCTGCCATTATGGTTCCCTTCGAGTCAGTTCCTCATACGAGAGAACGATTCTGCTTTCATAACGTCAGAGACGTTATCGCCAATAAGGCCGGTGAAATTGTATATGGATGGCTCGTATGGCAGCACGGGGACATCTTTGTAGAAGCCGAACACCACGCCGTATGGCGGAAGCCAGCCGGGGAGTTGGCTTGTGTCACACCACAAACTCCACCTGAGAAGGCCATCACCTTCCTTCCCGACCCGTCAGCTATTTACGACTTCGATAGAGAACTCATCACGAACAATATCCGAATCGCACTTGTGAACGATTCCCGTGTTGAGGAGTATTTTAAGACGTTCGAAGAGCAGACGGAGATAATGAATCAAGCCCGAGGCAAATCCGGGCCTGGCCCGACAGTAGAACTTTCCCGTTCAGAGGCACTGAGGTACGCAGAACTGGAAGGGAAGAAGGCTGTGCTCATGTCTCAGATTGCTCCGTCAGATTCCCGCGAGTCTCGGGTTGGAAAAGTCGGGAGGAACGAGCCCTGCCCGTGCGGTTCCGGCAAAAAGTACAAGAAATGCCACGGCTCGTAATGGCGGGGCGGATGGGGTGGCTGAGTTTTCCGTGGGACCGTGCCAACGGGAATACTCCTGCCCTGTCGGGAAGGCAACCACGGTTCGCTCCCAAAATCAGGATTCACGTGTTCTCATCCACGACCGGAGGAAGTCCAGACCTTCGCGTGTAGGGGCCTCCTCTACCCGTCGTAACAGCGGATTCAATCACTTCACATCTTTGCGCCTACTAGTCGCCGGGGTAGGCGAACTTCACTACGTGTGATTTCACCGGGCGTCCTTTGTCATCGAATGTTTGGAAACAGTGGCTTATATTGTGCCGTAGGAGTTTTGCGTCAGCCATCGGGAATGGAGTGGACAGCAAGTTCAAGAAGAACGGAACTCCCCACAGGCTAAATTCTGCCCCCGCCAATCGCTCTCCCATGCTCATCGTGCTAATGGAGAGGTCGCCCTCACTCAAAGTGAATTGGTCTCCCGGCCTAAGAATGACGTAGAGACCACTGGGGTCAGCAAATCTCTTCACCCCAAACGCGACCTCAACTAGCTCCTTTGTAGGCTTATGGGGCTCAGATGCCTCAGGGTCGATTGGAAACCCGTCGTGCTGATTGAAGTTGATGAGCGTCTTCAGGCACCAACGTTCTAACAGCAGCATATCCGTGTTGAAGGATTTGACGACCCACCGTCGAGCGCGAACCTGCCCTCTTGCCATGAACAGAATCGCCGCCTCTCTCAATGTGTCGAGCGACTGCTTTACCGCAGCATCGACTTCGCTGAGCCCGTTGTTGTGCCTCTCACAGAGAATCTTCGCTGTGAACGACTTGATAGGGATGGACATTGGAGCATCTTTGCATCAGTCAAGCCCCTGAACTGTAATGCCGCCATTCGGAAAGAGGCATTCGGAGACTAAATGCTCACGCGAGATTACGCCTTCGCAGTCCCCAAGGCATGAAGCCCAGCATTGCGAATAGTCTGCACCCTGCCTTGTCACACGTGTTCCCACAGAACGAGGATAACCGGATGCCCACCCAGTCGCCAGAGGCGCGTAGGATGGTGGTCAATAGACCCTGCAACCACATTTGAGCAGCGTCATCCTAACCTCGGTCGCCCGAACGCTCCACGAGGCTCTGCGGAGGGGAGCGGCAGAGGGCGCTTTTTGTGGATTTCTTGGGAAAAGTGGCCGTCAAGATTGCCTATGAGGTTGGCTGTGGCGTTCTTTGAATTCCGGCTATCTCGGGTATTCGCCGGTTCGTGTTGCCAAGTACGGCGACGGGATGCCGCACAAATCCATCCTCCTTATCTCGTCGCCTTCAACCTCGACCACGACGGTGCGACGAGATTATCTTGCTCGTCTTCGGCCAGCACAACGCATGGTCCCCAAAAGCAGCGCCCTAGCTCAGCCCAAACTCTTTTGCCAGATGCCCTCAAGGTCTGCAACTCCCCGGTTATGTATGTGAGAAACTCCCGCTTACTTCCAAGTTCGGCTAATACCCAGTAGGACTCGTAGCAGAAGTCATCCGCCAGCAACGGGGCGAAATCGTTCGTGTCCAGCGAATTCATCATCGAGGCGTAAGCCCTCAGGGCATCTGTTCTTGAAAGCATGTTCATCCCGTCTATATCGAAATCTCAAATTTCCCACAAAACATGACCTTTTGACTCTCACTAAACTACCCCAAGCCGCCAGCCTATGCTTCTCCGTGCCATGTTGCGTACCAAGTCGCCGCTACTGCATCGAGGCTGGGCGGGAAGTGGGCATCCTACGCATTCTTCATTGACCGGGTTCCTCTGTGTCGGAGTCCGCTGACTCTGCACTGGCACCATCTTCATCTTTCCAACGCAGCATCACCGCAGCATTTACTTCGGCCAACAGTTCCTTCCGCTTCTGAAGCAGTTCGACCTGTTCCGCCAGCAGATTGTTCAGGCGTTCAAGTTCGGTGTTCAAGTTGCGTTGCAGTCGTCTTTGGAAAAGCAAACCTTCAAGTACGAACGTTGGTACTCTCCTTTCACTTGTCTCCATCGGTGACCTCCGATGCTGATGACTTCGGACGCGGCCCGACTTGCCTTTCGATTCCGAGTTGTTGGGCCAGTCTTTGCACCGTAGCAACAGAAATAAGATTCGCCTCCGCCACTTCGCGATAGGTCCGCGTTTCGTCAGCAAGCTGCTCCCTCACTTTGCTGTAAATCTCCTCACGCAGTGCCTTCACGGCCTCTATCAAACGTGACTTACCATTCTGCATTGTTTCCTCCGAGCTACTCGCTTTTTGCTTGTAGCCTTCAACAATGAATTCGGAAGTCATTTCATTTACTGGCGGAACTCTGCGGCTGGCACGAGAGCGAGGGGATGGTGGGGGTGGCCGGGTCTTGGGGTGAGTTTATTGCAGTCATA
>VFSW01004957.1_pt1 | contig 19831 bp, 15 predicted proteins | sample 5358111 | NCBI WGS metagenome assembly VFSW01 (sample SAMN11554181, study PRJNA540505) | mine drainage metagenome | isolation source: sediment from site ElyBrook_90M | place: USA: Ely Copper Mine, Vershire, VT | collected 2017 | reverse complement strand
TTCCTGAAGCGGCCAGTTCTAGCAAGTCAGTTTTGCTTACGCGGCGGAGAGCGAAGGCGGCGAGGCCCGCGAAGTGCTGCGCAACATCGATATCGAGGTCAAACGCGGCGAGGTGCTGGCCATTGTCGGATCCAGCGGCGCAGGCAAGAGCACGCTGGTCCACCTGATTCCGCGCTTCTTCGACACCACCGGCGGGCGCGTGCTGATCGACGGCTATGACATCCGCGACGTGACTCTGGCTTCGCTCCGCGCGCAGATTGGAATCGTCACCCAAGACACGGTGCTATTCAACGATACGGCGCGGAACAATATTGCCTACGGCCAGCCGTTTACTCCGCAGAAAGAAGTGGAAGCTGCGGCCCGCGCAGCGCTGGCGCATGACTTCATTCGCGCCATGCCCGCAGGTTACGACACGCCCATCGGCGAGCGCGGCGTGCGGCTTTCGGGCGGAGAGCGCCAGCGCCTCGCTATTGCCCGCGCGATTCTGAAAAATGCTCCGATTCTGATTCTCGACGAAGCTACCTCCGCGCTCGATAGCGAATCGGAGTCCTTGGTGCAAACTGCGCTGCACAACTTGATGGAAGGAAGAACCGTGTTCGTGATCGCACACCGGCTTTCGACGGTGCGGCGCGCCAACCGCATCGTGGTGATCGAGAACGGCACTATCGCCGATGTCGGCCCGCACGACGAACTGATGAGCCGCCTCGGAACGTATCGCCGTTTGTACGATTTGCAATTTACCAATCTGGAAGCGCCCAGGAGTGTCGTACAGCCCTAACCATCAAAGCCGGACACAATGCCCATAAAATCTATGCCGATACGATCGATGACCGGGTTTGCGCAGGTGAAGGGCGGAGTCGAACCCCAGGCCCGAGCCGGCGCCGTGAGTTCCTTCGGCGGCGCGGCCGCCTCCACTAATGGACCCCTCGGCTTTGCGCTCGCGCTGAAGTCGGTGAATCACCGGTTTCTTGACCTCCATTTCCGATTGCCTTCCGGAACCGACTCGCTGGAGATGCAACTGCGCCGCCTGCTGAAAGAGGGAATGGCACGCGGCCACGTGGAGGTGACGCTCAGTCTGGAGCGCGCGAGCGGCGATACTTTCCTGCTCAACCGCGAACTGGTCGGCGGATACATTTCCGCGTTTCGAGCAGCTGCCACTGAATTCTCGCTGGCTGCCGAGCCTGACCTCAACGCCGTTCTGCGCATCCCGGGCGCGCTGGACTCGGCCCGGGAAAATGTCGATGGAGGAATTGAGGCTGCGGTTCTGGCCAAGGTGGGCGACGCGCTGCAACGGCTCAACCAGATGCGCGAGGAGGAAGGCCGCGGCATTGAACGCGAACTGCGCCAGCGTATGGCTCATCTTGCGGAAGCCGGCAAGAGCGTTCAGCAGCACCGGCGCGCGGTTTTGCAAAGCTACACCGAGCGCCTGCACTCGCGTATTCAGGAATTGCTGGGCGCGAGCGCTGACAAGGAACGTGTATTGCAGGAAGTTGCGCTGCTGGTGGATCGCAGCGACATTCAGGAAGAAGTCGTTCGGTTGGAGACGCACGTACAGCATTTCCTGGGGTTGCTTGATGAAGGCGGCGAAGTCGGGAAGAAGCTGGACTTCCTGCTGCAGGAGATGAATCGCGAGGCCAACACGCTCCTGTCGAAGACGTCTGGGTTGGCAGGGGAAGCGCTCAAGATTACAGAGGCGGGATTGGCCATGAAAGCGGAGATCGAAAAATCGCGCGAGCAGGTGCAGAACCTGGAATGAGCTCAGAACCCGGAATGTCAGAAGCTGGAATGTCAAAGCTCGGAACGAACGCCGTTCACAAGCCGGTGGTCTACATCATTTCCGCGCCTTCGGGCTCGGGCAAGTCTACGCTGGTCACCGAACTTTTGAAGCTTGTTCCCGATCTCGATTTTTCCATCTCCTATACCACGCGCTCACCGCGAGGCAGCGAGGAGAATGGCAAACAGTATTTCTTCGTGTCGCGGGACGAGTTCGAGCGCATGATCTACGCCGATGAATTTCTGGAGTACGCCGAGGTGTTCGGCAACTACTACGGTACCGCCTGGCAGGTATTGCGCGATGCGGAACTTAAAGGAAGGGATGTATTGCTCGACATCGACGTGCAGGGCGCGAAGCAGATTAAGCAGCGGCTGCCCGGGGCCGTGAGCATTTTTGTTTTGCCGCCAAACTGTAAGACGCTGGAATGGCGACTGCGGCATCGCAGTGAAGATAAGGAGGATGTAATCCAGCGCCGTTTGGTCACGGCCAGCCGGGAGATTGAGAATTACGACAAATACAACTATATTTTGATTAACGATGACTTGCAGGAGTCCACGGAAAGTCTGCAGGCCATTGTACGCGCGGAACGATTGGGCCGCTTCGGCCAGAACCTGACGGACGAAGAGAAAACCATTGTGGCGTTGGCGGATCGTTGTCGTCTGGCAAATATTCGCGACCGCGTCCGGCCCATCCTCGATTCGTTTTCTCCTCCCGAGGCTTCAGGCGGATAGCGATTTCGCGGTATCATGTCAGGTAGAGCGGCGGTATGCGCCGCGCAAGATCGAAGCAGCAAACATGAGCACGGTCGAAAGCTCGATTAATTTCCACTGAAAGACTATTGCGGATTTGGGCCTTGTTCATAGTCGATTTCGGAACCAAGGGAGAATCCCTGTATGAAGTTGATGGAAGGCTTCGACAGCAATTACCGGTATATTTTGGTGGCCGCGCGGCGCGCGCGCCAATTGCAGTCCGGCGCACCGCCGGTGGTCGATACCAGTTCGCGCAAACCCTGCCGCATCGCGCAGGATGAGATTCGGGCAGGCAAGGTGAAATGGGAGATTCCTGAGACGCGCACCGTGGCCGAACAGGCGGGCGAAGCTCTTGACAAGGCGCTGGGACAGGACTGAAGACTTTGTTGATTTTGTGATTGTTGATTGCTGATTTTTTCGTCAGGCCATCTGGTGTTTCAATCAACAATCAGCAATCAGCAATCGACAATCGACAAGATATGAGAGTGGTTCTGGGTGTAACTGGTGGCATTGCAGCCTATAAGGCGGCGGAAATAGTCCGCCTGCTGCAGGACCGCGGAATTCGCGTGCAGGTCGTGATGACGCGCGCCTCCCAAGAATTCGTTCGCCCCCTCACTTTCGCAGCGCTTACCGGCGAAAAAGTGATCACGGGCATGTTCTCCCCGGGCGAAGAGCACGAACCCAACATCGAGTCCGCCATCGAACACATCGCGGTGGCGCAGGCGATCGATGCCCTGGTGGTGGCTCCCGCCACCGCCGACGTGATTGCGCACTTTGCGCAGGGCATCGCCAGCGACTTCCTGACCACGCTTTACCTCGCGACCACAGCGCCGGTCGTGGTGGCCCCGGCCATGAACGTCAACATGTGGAACCATCCGGCCACGCAGGCGAATCTGGAGACTCTGCGCCTGCGAGGCGTGAAGATTGTGGAACCGGGCTCAGGTTACCTGGCCTGCGGAATGACTGGCCCAGGACGGCTTGCAGAACATGACGCGATTGTGGCCGCCGTGCTCGAGGCGCTGGGCGCGCTCCAGGACCTCAGTGGCGAGACTGTGCTGATCACCGCGGGTCCCACGCGCGAAAAGATCGATCCGGTTCGCTATCTCACCAACCGTTCCAGTGGACGCATGGGTTATGCCCTGGCTGAGGCCGCGCTGCGCCGCGGGGCGCGCGTGCTGTTGGTGAGTGGACCGACTGCGCTCACGCCGCCGGGAGCGGCCGAAATGACGCGTGTCGAGTCCGCTGAAGAAATGCGCAAGGCGGTCCTCGAGCTGTTGCCTCACGCAACAATTGTGATCAAAACTGCCGCCGTTTCTGACTATCGTCCGAAAGAGACCGTTGGACAGAAGATCAAACGCAAAGGTCCGATGACGCTCGAACTCGAGGCCACGCCCGACATTCTCAAGGAGATTTCTCAGCGCAAGCAATCGCAAATCGTCGTGGGCTTTGCCGCCGAGACGGAGAACGTACTCGAGAACGCCCGCCAGAAGCTGGCCGCCAAGCACCTCGACGCGATCGTCGTGAACGACGTTTCACGCGAAGGTGTGGGCTTCGACTCCGACCGAAATGCCGCGACCATCCTGACTCACGACGAAGTCGCGGAAGTTCCCGAGACCACGAAGTGGGAAGTCGCGCAGCGCGTTCTCGACCGGATCGTGCGCCTGCGCCAGCAGCGCAAGTCACCCGTGAAAGCCTGATTAATCCTGCCAAGATGTTTTCCAACCGCAGATGACGTACCTCGCACCGCGTTTCTCCGCGCACTCTGCGGCTGCCCCCTGCGACCTCTGCGATGAAAGCTCCGGGCCCGCCGAATGCGAACCCCATATACATCGCCGCCGAAAACGCTCACGCCACGCGCACGATATAATCAACGGCGACTCATGCCCTCGATCCTTGATCCGCAACTGCGCCGCGCCCTCGCCGATCGCCTGCGCTATTATCACGAACTCGGTATCTATGATTTCTACCGCCGCGGGTCTTCGGTTCCTCAAGGGCCTGTGATTGACACGGTTAGCTCCACCACATCCCAGGCAGAACTGCGAGAGGAAATGCCGGTCAGAAAATCCGCCGTGGTAGCAACCGTCGCCGAAAAAAACATTTTCGAAGTGCTGGCGCCGAAGCCGGAAGACGGCATCGCCGATCCTATAGCCGCGCTGAAGATCATCCGCAGCGATCTCGGCGAATGCACGCGCTGCAAGCTGCACAAGCAAGGCCGCACGCAGATCGTCTTCGGCGTGGGCAATCCGCGCGCCGAGTTGATGTTCGTGGGCGAAGGCCCGGGCGCCGACGAAGATGCGCAGGGTGAGCCGTTCGTCGGCCGTGCCGGCCAGTTGCTCAACAACATGATCAAGGCCATGGGACTCCAGCGCGAAGATGTCTACATCGCGAACGTGGTCAAATGCCGTCCGCCTGGCAACCGCACGCCCGAACCCGACGAGTGCGACACCTGCTCCCCTTTTCTCATGCGGCAGATCGCCACTATCAAACCCAAGGTCGTCGTAGCTCTGGGCGCGACCGCAGCCAAGAATCTGCTGGCCATGAATTCCTCTCTGGGCGAATTGCGCGGCCGCTTTTACGACTTCAAGCCCGCAGGCGTGCGCAGCAACGACCCCACATGGCAGGGGGCGCGCCTTGCGGTCACTTATCATCCCGCGTATTTGCTGCGCGACCCGCGACAAAAGACTGAGGCGTGGAAGGACCTGCAGATGGTGATGAAATACCTGGGGCTGAAGCCGTCGAAACCAGATGCGTAGGCGAGGCCGCGCCCGGTTCGTTCGCCCTCGGCCCGTCCGCCTGCCTGCCCTCTGTCATGCTGAGCGAAGCTGATCATCCGCGAAGCGGACGATCAGCGCAGTCGAAGCATCCCTACAGCCTCAACAGACGCGTCCTTCAAGCACCAGACCCGACCCCGGACACCACGGCCGTAGTTTATCCTTCAAAGCAATGCCCGAATTCTGCGACGTTGCCCTGCCCGTGCCGCTGGACATGGTCTTCACCTACCGTGTTCCTGCGGACGCCTCGCCCATAGTCGGCGGGCGCGTGCTCGTCCCGTTTCGCCAGCAGCGCATGACCGGCATCGTGGTTGAGTTGCACGACCGCAAGCCATCCGTCCAGATCAAGAACCTCATCAGCGTACTCGACGCCACGCCCGTGCTCGATGAACAACTCTTGCAACTCGGACGCTGGATCGCCGATTACTACCTCGCCCCGATCGGAGAAGTTTTCCGCACCATGCTGCCGCTGAGCGCGGAGTTCAAGCGCTCCATCGGCTACCGCATCACGGAGGGCGGGCAGATGGCACTCCATCTGGCAGGCATGTCGGGATCATCGGCCCGCTCGCAACGCACGCCCGAAGATCAAGCTGCCGAGTTTCGCGTGCTCGACTACCTGGCTGCGCACGAGCCAGAAGGCGCGGGGTTGGAGACAGCTCTGGTCAAAGAAGAAACGCTACGCGCCGCGACTCGCGTTTCAAAATCCATTCTGGCCGGAATGGTCCGCAAGAAATGGCTACTCCGCGAAGACGTCTCCGCCGCCCACGACGCTACTCGCACCGTAAAGGTCGCGCTGCTCAAGTCTGCAGAGGGCAAACTGAATGCGAACCAGCAGACCATTGTCGACACGCTAGCCGCATCCGGCGGCAAGATTCCCGTGGAAACGTTGCACGCCCTCGAAGTCCCGCGAACCACGCTGGGCACTCTCGTCAAGCGCGGCCTGGTCGAAATCCTCGAACAGCCCGCCGACCGGACAATTTCACGCAGCCGGCCGCGCCCCTCGCCGTTTGCATTCAACTTCAATTCCGCCCAGCAAGCCGCGCTCGCATGTATTCGCGAAAGTGTCGACTCTCGCAACTTTTACGGCATGCTGTTGCACGGCGTCACCGGCTCGGGAAAAACTGCCGTCTATCTGGCTGGCATGCGCAACGTGCTCGAAGCCGGACGATCCGCCATTCTCCTCGTTCCCGAGATTGGCCTCACCCCCGCCGTCGCCGCCGATCTGCATCAGATTTTCGCCGACGAGGTGGCCATCCTGCACTCGGCGCTCTCCGACAAAGAACGCGCCGAGCAATGGCACCGCATCAAGCGCGGAGAAGCGCGCATGGTGGTGGGCACGCGGTCCGCGGTGTTTGCTCCCGTCGCCGACCTGGCCCTGATCATCGTGGACGAAGAGCACGACGCTTCCTACAAGCAGGAAGAAACGCCGCGCTACCACGCCCGCGACATCGCTGTGATGCGCGCCAAGATGGCGAAGGCCGTGGTCGTGCTGGGCTCGGCCACACCGTCGCTCGAGTCGTATTTCAACGCGAAGAAGAACAAATATGCGTTGATCGAGTTGCCCGACCGCGTAGAGCAGCGGCCCTTACCCGAAGTCGAGATCGTCGATATGCGGCTGGAGTTTCAGGAAACCGGACACGAGCAGGTCATCTCGCGCAAGCTGGCCGAGGAAATCAAAGAGCGGATCGAGCGCAAAGAGCAAGTCATGGTCTTGCTCAATCGACGCGGCTATTCGCCGGTTGTACTCTGCCGCACCTGCGGCAAGAAACTGGAATGCAAGAATTGCGCCATCGCGCTTACCCATCACAAGCGCGAACACAAAATGGTTTGCCACTACTGCGGCTACACCGCGCCCATTCCGAAAGTGTGCGCGCACTGCGGCAGTGAATACGTTTATTTCCTTGGCACCGGCTCGGAAAAGCTGGAAGAACTTCTGCACGGCATGTTTCCGCAGGCGCGCATCGCGCGGCTCGACCGCGATACCGTCCGCGGCCACGAAGATTTCGAACGCACCCTGAATGCGCTCAACGAAGGCGACCTCGACATGATCGTCGGCACGCAGATGATCGCCAAGGGCCACGATATTCACGGCGTCACGCTGGTCGGCGTGGTGGGTGCCGACTCGGCCCTTGGCTTTCCCGATTTTCGCGCCGCCGAACGAACGTTCCAGTTGCTCACCCAGGTTGCCGGACGCGCCGGACGCGGCCAGTCTCCGGGAAAAGTTGTGCTGCAAACTTATTTTCAGGATCACTACGCCGTGCAGTACGCCGCCCACCACGACTTTGCCGGCTTCTATGAAAAGGAGCTGCGCTTCCGCAGTTGGATGCACTATCCGCCATATTCTGCGCTGGCGAACGTGCTGGTCCGTAGCGACAAGCTCGATGAAGCGTTAGAGTGGTCAGGCCTGCTGGGAAAGTGGTTCGAGAAAACCCGCCATGAGGGCGTGCGCGTACTCGGCCCGGCGGCTGCGCCCATCGTGCGCCTGAAGCGCGACTATCGCTATCATTTCGTTCTCAAGTCGCCAAGCCGTGAAAAACTGAACGGCACGTTGCGCGCGATGCTAGCTCAAGCCGCGCAGCTGAAGATTCCGCGCACGCAGGTGATTGTCGACGTGGATGCGCTGTGGTTGATGTGAGGGTAGCCTTTCGCTATTAGCTATTAGCCTCCAGCTATTCGCTGGAGCAAGGGTTGCTAGCGCTGCGAGACGTTGCCGCGCACCACCACCACCGAAGCCGCGGGCAAATCGTACAGCGTGTCTTTTCCCGCTTCCTGCTTAGTGTGCACGATCGGGCCGTCGGGATCGGCCCATCCCTTCGTATAGGCGACCACGTTGTTTTCCGCCGAATGCTCCACGTGCGCCAGTAGCCGAGTCAGCGCGGGATGCCATTGATACTGATCCTTGCCGAAAGTTGAAATCTCTACCGCGCCGGCAAGGTTGCCGCTTTCTTTGCGGCCTTCAAACGCGATGCGCACGCGGTGCGCGTTCTGCTGGTCGCGGTTGACCAGCAGCAGCGACCACTGTCCGTCCGGTCGCTTCACGGCATACGCTTTCACCAGTTCGTGCCCTGCGCCGTCATTGAGGTCGCTCTTCGCCGCAAACACTTGATGCTCGCCGCCGCTGGGCTGCGCCCATTCCAGATTGACCAGTTGCGCCACGAAATATTGCGCCAGCGGCTGCTGGATTTCGTAGTTCTTGTCGATGGTCGCCATGCTGAACGTTCCGGGAGAGCCGTTACAGCCGGGCTCCATCGGAAGCGGCAGGTAATGGAAGAAATACACGGCATTTCCACCCGCGCTGAGAAACGATCCAATGTAATCGGCCAGCCAGATTCCCGCGAAAATGTCCTGATAAGTTTCGCTGGCGCCGGAGGAAAGATTCCCCTCGGTAATGAACATGGGCATGTTGTCAGGAATGCCGTCTTCGTGCCACACCTGCATGATGTGGCTCACCAGTTCGGGCTCGTCGTAGAGCACGCCCCACGGAGTTTTGCAGGGATCATAGGGATAATGTTCGAACGAAAAGAATGCGAGATCGTTCATGCGGCCATGCTGCTTCAAGTAATCTACAAAGCGCCGCAGCCAGGAAACTTTTCCCTTCGCGTCTGGCCACACTTCAATGTCCCGGTTCACTCCCTGAAACGAAGGCCCACCCAGTTTGAGCGCCGGATCCACACGATGCAGCGCCGTCGCCCATTGCAAGTAGAGCGCCGCGTAATCTTCCGGCAACATGTACTGGCCGTCCGCTTCTTCGCCCATCTCGACGTAAGAAATCGGGTAATTGCGCGCTTTCAAATATGCGATCTCAGCCGCGGCATTGTCGGGCGTGTCGTAAAGCATCGCCACCGGAATCATCGCCGGCAACCCGCGCGTCACGCCGCTGGTGAAAAACAGATCGAATCCCATTTGCGCCTGCGTGGTCGATCCCAAATCCGACGGCTGATGCCACGGATCGACCGACGAACAATAGGTCGCCGTCTGTTCCTGATCGGGAGTATGGCGTAGGATGTCGTGAAACTCGCAACTTCCGGTGGTCGTTCCCAAGTAAAGCTCGCGGATGGCGTAGCCCACGCAGTCGCGCGGGTCTTTTGATTTCGAACCGGCCGATTTCGAATCCGATGAACCGCCCGCATCACAGGTGTTTGACGATTCCGTCATCCACACCCGCACGAAGCGCACGTTCACCGGGCCCCCGCTCAGAGAAATGGTTTCAGTCCCACCCTTGCCGCCGGTCACGGTTCCCTGCGGAAATGTCTGCCAGACTCCGCGCGTCGGCGCGTGCATGGGATCGTCGCCGCCCGTCCAGTACTGCACCGTGTAGCGCCTGGCGAACGGCTCGCCCCAGGCGATGCGAATCGCATTGACCTGTTGCGCCTGCGCCAAATCCATCACCACCCACTGCGGATGCAGCGCGTCGCTCTCCCCTGTGAACTGCTGCGTGAGATACGGATTGCTCTTCCAGAAACTCTCGACGTCGCCGTCGGTCAAGCGAGAAAAACCGGCGTTGCCCGTGCCGTCGTTGCGGGTAAATCCGCGGCGCGGCAACCCGTAGCCGTAGGAATAGCGAAGGGTCTCCGTCGGCGTCGCCGATCCCGTGAAGTAGCCCTTGCCGCTCGCATCACTCCACGTCCCCTTCGGATTCCAGTGCCAGGCTTCCACGGCCAGCTCTGTGTTCTGGCGGTACGTGACCGGTTGCCATCCCGAGGCCATCGTCTTGTCGAGCGACGGCTGCAGCAAATCTTTGTCAATAGCTTCCACCGGAATGCGATCGATGCCCGCGCCCAACGTTTCCTTCGGCACAAAATGATTGACGGGGTGCGCGATGTCGACCTCGACAGTCTGCGCCGCAGCCTGCGCCGAAGAAAGTAATGAGAAGAAAAAAAAGTGCAACAGGATGGCGAGAACAGCGATCGGTTTGTTCAAAAGTCAACTCCACTAAAACGATTGAAGAATGGAGTATACGCAAGATCGTGCCTACCCCGCGAGGAGTCGGTCACCGGTATTTGATAGCTGGGAGTGCGACTTCGTGAACCTTCGCGCCCTTCGTGGTCGAGGTTCGGCAAAAACCCGCTCTAGGGTTGCCGAAACTGCCGGATCACCTCCGGCACGGACAGGTGCAAGAAGGGCGCTGGGGTCAAGGTGAGCACCAACATCGCGAGGGCAAAAAGGGCCAGCCACCCACGCGCGCCGGAGACCCGCGGCAGTTCGGCCACCTGCGGATGCCGGAAGCTGCTCAACTGCAATAGGATCGCCCAGAGGAACCATCCTGACCAAAGGTAGTAGCCCATAGGCAGCAGAATGAGGATGGTCAGCCGCGACACAAACTTATGTGCCCAGGGCACGAGGGAAAAGACAATGTGCCCGCCATCCAGCTGACCGCCCGGCAGCAGGTTCAGCGACGTGGCGAACATCCCTACCCACGCGGCGATCGCGCACGGATGCAGCAGCACCCGATTCAACGGCAATGCTGCGACACCATGCGGGCCGTTTTTCGCAGCCAGCAGGCGATGAACCCACTGGAAGATCAAAGGAAATCCCAGATTCACCTCCGCTGGCGCCACGTGCGGCGGGAGCGGCTTGGAGAACCCGAGCGAAACCCACAACACTCCCACCGAAACCAGGAATCCCGCGATCGGCCCGGCGATCCCAATATCAAAAAGCGCCGTCCTTGAGCGGATAGGCGAGCGAATGCGTATGAACGCCCCCAGAGTCCCGATCAACGTGGGCGCGGGAATGAAAAACGGCAGCGTGGCCCACACTCGATAGCGCTTGCAGTAAAGGTAATGACCCATCTCGTGGGCCAGCAGAATCAGCATCAGCGTCGCCGCGAAGGGAATGCCATGCCTCAGCCGCGATGGATGATCGAAAATCCATTGCCACTGAGACAGGAAGGGCGAGCTGTCATCGAGTGCGAATGTCGGCTGGTTAAGCAGGAAATTGCGCTCCAGGTGCGCCCCGACTACCAGCGTGGTGAAACAGGTGAGCAGCAGCAGCAGCGCGTGCAGCCAGTAAATCTGTCCAGGTGGGCGTGGTATCCACTCAACCATGGGGCGGGAATCGTCAGCAGGAGGATACGTTAGGGAAGGAATCGGGTCGGACATTCGAACTCTCGGGCGAAATCTCAGCCCGGCATTCGAATCGGGCTTCTCTTGATGCTACTACGAGTTGCAGATACGGGTCGCAGGGACGACTTGCAGAGATACGGCAGGCAAGCACACTCAAAATTGGCCTGCAGTTTATAGACGCACAGGTTATTGAGACAAATGAAGTTGCGGGAATTCCCCGAAGCCGGAGCCACAAGCAGTAGCTAGTAGCTACAAGCTGCTTCTAATCAATCGACTGCAGCTCTTTCCCCGGCTTGAATCGCACCGCTCTGCCCGGTGGAATGGAAACTTCGGCTCCGGTGCGCGGATTGCGTCCGATCCCGGTCTTGCGCGGACGCACGTTGAACACGCCAAATCCCCGCAGCTCAATACGATCCGAGCGCGCCAGCGCCTTCTTCATGCTCTCGAAAACCGTTTCCACCGCCAGCTCGGCCTTGGTCTTGGTGATGCCGGTGCGGGCCACAACTTCGTTGATGATGTCGAGCTTAATCACAAGGGGCTCCCGAATTCGAGGTCAAGATGTGCCTCAAGTTATTGATGCTAGGGGAGATACCGGAGATTGTCAACGGGAGCATCCGCCCCGTAAACTGGGGGAACCCGCGGCGGGTTCCACATCAGCAGGCAAACCGAGCTTGGATGGAGCAAGTTGTTTTATCGCGTAATTGTTTAGTGTTTCAAAGGTTTAGGAGGAGCGCGAGTGCGAGAGACCCGTCGTACGCCAGTTGTGTGGCTACCTGAAGCGAATGCGAAGGGCAACCCGTGTCCCTGGCGTTGCAAATTGATGGGTTGCTCTGCTGCATGCGCCACTTTGCCGGTTGCACCACCGACGCTTGCGCCGGCTGTGGAAGAGCGGCCCTTCCAGCGCCGCGTGAATCCCGGCCGCCTCGTTTGGGGCTTCAGCCCCCGTGATCGCTCTTAGCCAACGCGCAGATACGTGGAATACCGCTCGTCCCCAATCGCGGTAAACGGCAGCATCTTCATCGCTCCCCCCGCCGTGGCAACTTCCCAATTTCGTGGGCCTGTCTTCTTCGCCGCAAGCAGTTGAGCGCGCGCTACTTTGGGCTCGGCTTCCGTGACCGCAAAAAGCACCAGCGGCCCTGCCAGCAGCGCCACCGTTTCGGGATGCTGCGCGTCAATCGCCTCCAGCCGCGTCGTAAGCGGAAGCTCCAGTTCGATGCGGTCGCCAGTCTTCCATTTTCGGCTGATGCGCGCGAAGGTGCCCGGCTGCGGGGGAGAAGAAACACGTTTTCCGTTCACCGCAATCGAAGCTTTCTCCGCCCACGCCGGAATGCGCAAACTCACCGCAAACTCCGTCGGCTTCGAGGTCTTGACTTCAAACTGAACCTGCGGATCGTAGGGATATTCACTTTTCTGTGTCAGCTCGATCTGGGCTCCATCCCGCGCCCACCGCAACGTCGAGGGAATATACAGATTCACGTACACGCCGCGTCCATCGCGGAAATAGGTATTGATGCGATAGTCCGCCGCCACTTGCGGCAAGGTCCCGGAGCAGCACGCCCATCGTTGTTGATGGTAAACCTTGCGTCCTTTGAAGTTGTAATCCGAATAGTAGTAGGTACGGCCATCCGCTTTCAGCGGCAACGACCCCAGCACGGTGTTGTACATTACGCGTTCCATGCTGTCGCCGTAGCGGGAATCGCGGGTCACGCGCAGCAGATAGCGCGTCAGCTTGAAGTGGGCATACGAACCGCACGGGGTTTCAAAACTGCTATGACTGCCGGTAAGGCTCTTGTAGATTTCGGCGCTGCCCGGGGCGCGTAGCGTCTCGTCCGGCCCCCAGCCGCCGGTGGCAAAGCTCTGCGCCGCGATCATGTCAAAACCATTCTTCGCGGCGCGCAGATGCTTCTCGCTGCCCAGCGTGAGATACGCTTGCATCGCCGAGCATAGCGAATTCACGTGGCTGTACGCGTGGCGTCCTTCCAGGTCGCTGCGGCCTTCCGCCAACGGATCGTAGTATGCGTTGTCAAGGAACTGAAGACCGAGAGCGCGATACTGTTCTCCCGCACCGCGCTGGTAAGCCAGAAACAGATTCTCGGAAATTGTGTAGGACTCATCCCACGTATAGGAAACATCCGGGTTCGAGCGCCATCTTTGCCCGTGCTCCACGGCGTGCGGCGGTAAGTGCGGCAACGCCGTCTTCGTGGTTTCCTGCAAGATGGCGAAGGCTTCGGGATCGCCCACGTACTGATGCGAGTCAATCAGTCCGCACACCAGCTTGTCGTAGGAATAAGCGGGGAAGCGAGTGTTCTCATAAAAATCGCCGCCAATGGTCTTGGCGTACAAACGATTCAGCCTGAGAACCTTCTCGCGCGTCTCCGGCGACCGGTCGATGGCATAGGAACGCGCCAGCGCGGAAACCCACTGCCCAAACGTGCATCCCGGGGCGAAACCCATTTCAAAATAATCCTTGCTGTCCGTAGCATATTGATACCAGCCACCCAGATCCTCGCCCGGCGCAGGCTGCCCGACCATCTCACGAAACGGTTTGAGCAGGCTGTCTTGGCTCAGCCCCATAAGCAGAGCGTGCGTTTCTGCCAGCTGTTTTTCGTGGAGATCACTGGCCAGCGTCACATCGCCATAGCCGAATTCTTCGAGGGGAGCCGAGGAGTTTTCAGCAGAGAAGCTGGGGACAGGAAAGGCAGGAACCAAACAAGCCGCCGAAGCCAGCGACGCGGACTGCACAAATTTTCTGCGGGAAATTACGCGTGCGGGGGACATCGAACCCGCCCTTCTGGGGACGTAGCATTACCGCTCGTTCTCGCCCTCTTTATACATGTATTTTATGGCGGGCTTGTAGATCATCAGGTTCGGTCCGCCGTTCTCGCGGTTCACCTTGATGCACTGCTTGTCGTACCAGTCAATGATACCGCGAACTTCCTCGCCGTCACGCAGCACGATGACCATCGGCGTGCGCGACTGCATCTGTTTCTGATAGTAAAAATTTTCGGCGTTAGTCTGCTCGGGAGGCGTCAGCTTTCGTCCTCCTCCGCCCATGGACCCGTTTCCCATCCCGCCACCCCGATCTCCTCGATCCCGGTCATGCCGCTCTGAACGCTCCGCGCGCTCCCGCGGTGGCAACGGAGCTGAGTTGTGGTTGCCGTGGTTCTCCACGCGAGGCAGGGTCGGCCGGATCAGCTTGCGATTCGCAAAGTTTTCCTTCTCAGAGGATTCACCGGCAGGGACAGGTTGATCCATAATTTCCTTCATCGTGGCGCTACCTCGGACTCACACCTTCAATGCACACATTCGATACACGCACCTGCAAGCACAACTTCGCAGACCCTTGGGAATGTATTTACGAAGGCGTGAAATTTGTACCTACCGTAACACAGGAATACCCCCCTGACAATCCTCCAGGAGCAGCAGCTAGTGCCTTGGAAGCTGCGTCAAAACAGCAATGGGAGAATCCCCCTACCTCGTATTCGAAAGATCCACCCCGCGTCGTTCCTTTCCACCTAACGTAACTACCGCCACCAGCGACGCGACAAGCACGACTGTCCAGGACAGGACCGGCGGAAAACTGCCTCCAAAGCGCCGTTCCACCAGCCTGGCCTGCAACACCGCGTTCCATGACGAGAACAGGTTCCCCAACTGGTAAGCGAGTCCGGGAAACGTCCCGCGCACCGCTGGCGGAGAAAGTTCATTCAAGTGTGCAGGAATCACTCCCCACGCGCCCTGCACCATGAACTGCATCAAAAATCCGCCAAGCGCCAGCAGAGGAATCGTGCGGGAATACGCCCACAACGGAATCACAGGAATCGCCAGAATCGCCGCGATCACAATCGCCCGGCGGCGGCCGATTCGTTCCGACCACGTGCCAAAGAAAATTCCTCCCAGCAGTGCTCCGATGCTGCCCACGATCGAAACCGTCCGTACCGATGGCGGCGAGAACAGAAGATTCTTCTCCAGAAACGTCGGATAGAGATCCTGCGTACCGTGGCTGAAAGAATTGAAGCCAAACATCAACACGATCAGGAACAAAAAACTGCCAAGATAGGTTGAAATATCCTTGCCCACGTGACGTTCCGCTTCACGCGAAACTCGGCCTTGCAGCCACGCCGGCGACTCATCCACTTTGGTGCGAATGTAAATCACGAGAAAAGCGGGCAGCGCTCCGATCACAAACATCCCGCGCCAGCCAACCATCGGAAACAAAGTTCCGTAGACGGCTGCCGCCAGCAGATTTCCCACTACGTAGCCTTCCTGCAGCAGGCCGGAAAAGAATCCGCGGCCCTCCGCCGGCAAAGTCTCGAAGGCCAAAGCCGCGCCTACGCCCCATTCCCCACCCATGGCGATGCCAAAGAATGCACGCATGACCAGAAAGAACTTGAGCGACGGCGCGGACGCCGAAGCCAGTTCGAACACCGAGTACGCGATGATATCGACCATCAGCGTGGGGCGGCGGCCGAAACGGTCCGCCATCCACCCAAACAGAAACGCCCCTACGGGACGCAAGGCCAGCGTCAGAAAAATTGCTTCGGTGATGGCTGACACTTTTGTTTGAAACTGCGCCGCCAGCGCGTTTACGCAAAAAATCAGGATGAAAAAGTCAAAAGCATCGAGCGCCCACCCCAGGAAACAGGCAATGAACGTATTCCGCTGTACCGGTGTAAGCCTGCGAAAATGTCCAACGAATTCCATTTGCCTTTCGCCAATGCGAATCGCGTGATAGCACGACCTTCTAGCTGCCCGGAGCGAGGCTCGAAAGGTGCGGCCGATTCAATCTCCCCGCCAAGTCCTGCGGATGCTAGCATATGTTTTTCAATCAACCATCAGAAATCAGCAATCAACAATTCCGACTCATGCCTGAACTCGACTCTCCTCAGCGCCAGACGCCCGATTCGCTCATGCTCCCCGGCTTCTGGTATCGCGCTTTGCCCGCCGACCGAGTGCAGCGCAATCAGCTTCATCAGGCCGCGTTACTTGAAATTCCTCTGGTCGTGGGGCGCGACCGCCAGGGCCAGGCTTTCGCTCTTCGCGACGCCTGTCCGCACCGAGGCATGCCGCTGCACGACGGCCACTTCGACGGAGCCCGCGTCGAGTGCCCCTATCACGGCTGGACGTTCGATGCGCGAAGCGGCCAGTGCCAGCTCATTCCGTCGCTCACCGCCGATCAGGATTTAAGAGTGGACCGCATCTACGCCGGCAGCTTTCCCGGCGAGGAGCAAGATGGTTTTGTCTGGGTTTACATACCCGAGCCGGGCCCCCAGGGCGCGGGATTTACCAAACCCGCCGAGGCTTCGCATCCAGCGCCCCAGGTTAAAAAATTCAGTGGCAAGTGCAAACTCGCCTACCTCACCGCCGACATGCCGGTGAGCGTCGACCACGGCATCATCGGGCTGATGGACCCCGCGCACGGGCCGTTCGTTCACCAGGCGTGGTGGTGGCGTAGCCGCCACAGCATTCACGAGAAGCACAAGAATTTTGAGCCGATTCCCAATGGATTCCGCATGAGCGCGCACACCCCCAGCTCAAACTCCGCGCCCTACAAGCTGTTGCGCCTGTATGCCGCAGCCGATTCCATTACCACCACCATCGATTTCGTTCTGCCCAACCTGCGCAGCGAAACCATCCGCGCCGGCAAATTCTGGTTTTCGTCTCTGACCACGGTTACGCCCATCACGCGCAATCATTGCCGCATCGACGTGGTCGCCGCTTGGAACATTTTCCGCTGGGTGCCGTTCGGCCCGGAGCTGTTGAAATTCGTGTTCGCGAAATTCGTGGAGCAGGACCGCCGTACCATGGAAATGCAAGCCGAAGGCTTGAAGCACAATCCACATCTAATGTTGATCGACGACGCCGACCGTCCCGCGAAATGGTATTTTCAGCTGAAGGCCGCGCATCTCGAAGCGAAGCGCACCGGCGGAGAGATGAAGCATCCGATGGCGGGGCCGGTCACGCTGAAGTGGAGGAGTTAACCAGGAGATAAGCGTCAAGGCCGCCGCCTGGGGAGGTCCCCCAGAGTGCGATCCGATAACTGCAGCTCATCGTCGCTCACCAGCCAGTCCATTGCTTCTTCGCGCGTTTTGAAGGTCGGCAGGTCGCGCTGCGAAAAGCTCTTGAGGTGTTCGTAAAATATGTGGGGCAGGGTTTCGGTTCCCACCCACGCCGAGCGCTTCACATGCGGACGGTCGAGAACTGTGTCTCGTTTGAGCCGCTCGATGGCGTTGCGCTCAAACTGCGCTCCCGTGAAATCGGCCAGCAGCAACACCGATCCCTTCGGCTCGGCGGTCACATAGCTCGGAACCAGGCGCGACATCGTTTCCAATTCCTCGGCCGTGCAGTGCGAACAGTCGGCCAGCAGGATCTGCTTGCCCTTGTGTCCGATGAACCGAATGCGGTCGCCCATGAAAGCTCCAGACGAAGGGAACTGGAAACCGGAAACTAGAACTGAAAACTGGCAACTAACCCCTGGCCCCTGCTTTTCTCACCCCAGCAGAGAATCCACCACGCCGTACACGCCGTCCAATGCGGCGTCCAGCGCCCCGGCATCTTTCCCGCCAGCCTCCGCCAAGTCCGGACGCCCTCCGCCCTTGCCGCCAACTTTCTGCGCCACGGGGCCAATCACTTTTCCAGCCTGCACGCGCCCGGTCAAATCTTTGGTGACGCCGACAATCAAAGACACATTTCCATTCGAGGCCGAGCCGAGAACGACCACGCCCGAGCCGATCTTGTCGCGAAGTTGATCGACTAACGTTCGCAGTTGCGGACGTTCGAGATTGTCCACGCGATGGGCAAGAACTCTTACGCCTTTCACGTCTTTGATCTTGTCGCCGATGTTGGCCGCGCCCGACGACGCTGACTTCATCCGCACCTGATCAAGCTCGCGCCCGAGGCGCTTGATCTCCGCGTCTTTCTTTTCCAACTCCGCCTTCAGCGCATCGGCCGGAGAATATGAAGCTTCACTGTCTTGGACTGACTCGGAAGAGGGTGGCCCATCCTTTCGCGCTTTTTGCGAAAGAGCCTGCCCTGAGCGTGCCGAAGGGGTGGGAGAGACAAAACTCGACACCACGTTCTCGAGCTGATGGTCCTTGCGGAAATGCCGTAACGATCCCTCGCCCGTGATGGCCTCCACCCGCCGCACTCCCGAAGACACGCTGTTTTCCTTGAGAATCTTAATCAGCCCAATCTCTCCGGGCGCGGCCGTATGCGTGCCCCCGCATAGTTCGGGCGAGAAATCGCCGATGCGGACCACGCGGACCTTGTCGCCATACTTTTCCCCGAACAGCGCCATGGCGTGATACTTGTTGATGGCTTCGTCAATGGGCACATCGGTGAGAGTTTCGACCTTCCGGTTGCGCAGAACTTCCTTGTTGATGATGTCTTCAATATCCTGCAGTTCTTCGTCTTCGACCGCCGTGAAATGCGAAAAATCAAACCGCAGATGATTGGGCGCCACCAGCGACCCCGCCTGCTTCACATGCTTCCCCAACACCTCGCGCAGCCCGGCATGGAGCAGATGCGTAGCCGTGTGATTGCGCATGGTTGCCTCGCGAATGTCTGTGTTGACGACGGCGTCCACTTTATCGCCTACGCGAAGGGTGCCCCACCCTTCCGCGTTTTTTGCGGAGGGTGGGGATTTTGACTTTTCACCCTTCATCACCACCTGATGCGCCCGCACCCCCTGAATAGGGGAATAGCATCCCTTCACCTCGGCGACGATCGTATTGTGATCGTCCGAATAAAACCATCCCCGATCGCCCACCTGCCCGCCAGATTCGGCGTAGAACGGCGTGTGATCGAGAATGACCTCGCCTTGCTCGCCAGGCGGAAGCCGCTGCACGCCTTGTCCGTTGTGGATGATCGCTAACACTTCGCACCCGTCCGACCGAGTCTGCCGGTAGCCTTCAAATTTAGATGTCGGCAGCTTCTGATAAGCAGGATTCGCTGTCTGCTTAGCCGCACCTTTCCATGATGCGCGAGCCCGCGATTTCTGCTCATTCATCGCATGGTCGAACCCAGCCTGATCAAAACTAAAACCTTGGTCACGGCAAGCGTCCACAATGAAGTCCAGGGGCAGACCAAAGGTGTCATAAAGCCTGAAGGCTATATCTCCCGGCAACGTTAGCAGCTCGCCCATCGCTGGCTCCGGCACAGAGAAAGCCTTCTGAAAGCGGTCGTGGTCTTCCCGAAAAGTGCGGCCCGGCCGGTTTGTTGCAAGCCCTCCAGTCGCGATTCTCACGAACTGCTCCTCAAGCTTCGATAACCCGGCCTCCATCGTGTGATGGAATCTGCGTTCCTCCTCCGCGACGACGCGCACCACCTGACCTGTAGCGGTCAGCTCCGGATAAACGTCGCACATCATCTTTTGAACGGCGATTACCATCTCCGTCATTACAACCGGTCGTTTCTGTCCAAGTACCCATGCGTGCCTCATCGCTCGGCGCATTTTTTTTGGGAGGACGTTGCCGCGGC
>VFSW01004956.1_pt1 | contig 19832 bp, 19 predicted proteins | sample 5358111 | NCBI WGS metagenome assembly VFSW01 (sample SAMN11554181, study PRJNA540505) | mine drainage metagenome | isolation source: sediment from site ElyBrook_90M | place: USA: Ely Copper Mine, Vershire, VT | collected 2017 | reverse complement strand
TGGGGTATGGGGGGGGGGGGGGTTTTGCTGGGGGGCCGCTGGGGGGCGGCGGGGGGCTTTCTCATTTGCGCGGTCGCCGATGGCGGCAAGCGAGGCGGGGCGGGTCTCGCCCCGCCGGTAGACCAGGTGCTCGTGCACCCGCTGGTAGGCCGGTCCGAAGACGATGCCGCGGACGTGCTCCGAGGGCACCTTCAGGCCGGCCGCCGCCAGATGCGCCTGGCCCGAGATGAGCGCGCCGTAGATCTGAGCATAGGTGCGCATCGGGGTGATCACGAGCCGCACGCCGAGCTGGTCGGCGAGGCGCCGGGCGAGTTCGTATTCAGGACCCTCCGGCATGCCGTCTGCGCCGCGGTAGAAGGCCAGAGGTCCGTTGCGGGTGACCACGCGCAACTCGCCGAGCGCCTTGATCTGATCGATCAAGCTCGGCTTCGGGGCGTAGGTGGACAGCAGCAGCACGCCGGTCGCGGCGATGCCCAGTTTTGCCCATTTGGCCCGTTGTTTGGTCGGATTCGCGTTATGCACGTCGCTGCCGCATTTGCTGTTCGTAAGTCCCTTTGATCACACAGGGCCGAACTGGTTCTGTTCTGGAGACACTGCGCCCGTCTATGCGCTAGAATACCGGCGAATGGTCCCCGCGGGGCTCTTGACAATCACCGTCATTGCCTCGCCGCGCAACGGGTCACAAGCCGCAAGTGCTTAAGTCAATGCGCACGGACTTTAAGTCAAACGGAGAGGTACCGAAGTGGTCATAACGGCGCCGACTCGAAATCGGATGGTCGGGTAATTCCGGCACGTGGGTTCGAATCCCACCCTCTCCGCCACTTCATCGTCCATACGTGCGCAAGCACGTCCTGGCGCCCCATGCAACGTGGCACCGAGCTGCTGCTTCCAACTGTAAGGCGCTCGGCGCATGGTCGGCATCGTGTTCCGGACCGAATGACTGCGGTCACGCTTGGTTCGCTGCGCTAAGCGCTTGGGCTGCAGTGGAATGTCACGGTTCTGCTGCCGTCGGAGTTCACAACCACATGGGAACTCATCTCCGGCCGGCCGCTGTTCCGGCACTGGACCTGCGCATTTCTCGAAACTTCCAGCAATTCCTGGTCGCTCCGATAGTTGTATCGAAGTTCGGAATCGGGTTGACGAATCGCTGCGGTCTGCACACTCGAGACACATTCGAAAACGACCATCTTCTGGTGCTCTGAGTCTTCGGAAAAGTGTTTCGCCTGGGGCAAGGTTTGATACGGTGCGCAGAACGAGATCGCGCGCTGGTTGGCCTGAATCAATTCATCGTCGTTGCGATATTGATAGGTAACGGTCGGATTGTTCGCAGCCACCTGCCGCGGCGAAGACATGGTTGACGCGCAGGAGGCAGTCATTACCGCCGCGACCACCGCGGTCGCCCCGATGATTGCATTCCTGAATTGAGGGAAGTGGGCGCTCATTTGAATTTTGCTCCTGCGGTTGTCGCAACCGATTGCGGAGGTTCGGGTACAGGCACTAGGCGTCAAACCTACTCTGTCGCAGGCGGCGCTGTCCGTCCGCTATCGCACGCAGCGTCGGTCCGGCTATCGCGCCAAGATCGTCGGCGCCGGCTCGAATACCACCATCGAAAACAGCGCTCGCCGGCGACCCCGGCACGCATAGGCATGCGGCCGGTCGGTGCGTGCGAATGCGGAGGCGCCGGCCGCGACCAAATGGACGACACCGTCGATCTCCAGCGCGAGCGAGCCCTGTTGCACGTGCACCAGTTCGAGTGTTCCCACGGAATGCGGGCGCGCCTCGTACCGTTCGCCAGGCTGCAGCGTCCAGTTCCATAGCTCGAGCATGTCCGGACCGCCCGACCCGACGAGGAGTGCGGCCGAACCGCCCCCGGGGCCCTTCCACAGGATTCGCGCCTGGTCAGGCGCGACGACCTGCACCGGACTGCTGGGCTCGTCACCGGCCGAAATGAGATCCGCGACCGACACCCCGAGCCCTGCGGCCAGGCGGCAGAGGGTCGCGATGCTCGGATTGGCTCGTCCCTGCTCGATTTGGACGAGCATTCCCTTGCTGACGCCGCTGCGAGCCGCAAGTTCGTCGAAGGACTGCTGCCGGCCCTTGCGAAGCCGGGCAATTCGCCGGGCAATGGCGCCATTCAGCAGGTCCGCCGCGTTCTCGGTCGATTGGGCTGCCTCGGTCATTATATTGACGCCTGCGGTCAATATGGATTTAATCGCTCGGCGACCAAGGTGTCAACGACGGTGACCTCGAATGCCATGGCAGTTCACGCCCTCCGTTCGATCTGAGATATTTGAGCTCCGCCCGGACTACTGCGCGCTGAGCATCGTCGCGCAAGGCGTCGAGAACGCCGTTCGCCGCCCCGAGAGCGACGAGATCATCGAAGGCGTGCGCGCTTGCCGGCCTTGGCCGGCCTGGGGCGATGCTCATCTCGAGGCTTGGCGCGCCGCCTACCGCGGATTCGGCGCCAAGCCCCAGCGAACGCCATCGTCCGCCGAGGCGCTGGCGCGACGGCTCCAAGCCGATGGGCAGCTACCGGCCATCAATGCCGTGGTGGATCTGTACAACGCGCTCAGCGTCCGATTTGCGATTCCGATCGGCGGCGAGAACATCGCGGCGTACGTCGGAGCGCCGCGCCTCGCGCGCGCGGCCGGTCACGAGACCTTCGACACGGTCAAGGACGGAAAGCCGTGCCTGGAGACCGTCGGCGCCGGCGAGGTCGTGTGGGCCGACGAGCGCGGGGTGACCTGTCGCCGCTGGAACTGGCGGCAGGGCTTGCGCACGCGGATCGATGCGGCGACCACGCGGATGTGGTTCGTGCTCGAGCGCCTGGAGCCGATGCCCATGCCGGCGCTGATCGAGGCGGGCGACCTGCTGGCGGCGACCCTGCGGAGCATGAGCCCCGGCGCCGCGGTCACCTGCGCGATCATCGATTCTCCCGACGCGGCGTCGCGCGCGGCATCGGACCACGCCGCGCGTTGAGGGCGGCCGAGCTGCGACCTCGCGCGCCGGCGCTGGAACATGGCGCGGGATTTCGCGGAGAATGCAGATGGTCACGGCAACATCAGGATTTCGCCATGGCAAGATCCCTTGACTCCTGGCGCCTGTTCTCGGTGCTGGCGCTCGCGATCGGGGTGGCCAACGGCATGGTGCTGCCGTCCGCGGATTTTCGTTCCGCCCACGACACCGAGAGGGTCATCCTCCATTCGGTGCTCTGTGCGCTGCCGTTCCTGCTGGCGGCGTTCACGGCGTCGTCGCTCGCGACCCTGTGGCCGAGCCGGCCCACCCGCTGGATGCTGTCGAACCGCCGATACTTCGGGCTCGCATTCGCCTTTGCGATGGCCTGGCATTTTGCGTTCGTCGGCTACTCGACGCTCGCATTTGGAAACCACGTGGGCGCAAGCGATCTCACCCTCGACATCGTCGGTCTGTGCTTCTTGGCCGCGATGACGCTGACGTCGTTCCGGCGCTGCGCGCGCAATCTGAGCCCCGCCGACTGGCGCCGCCTGCATGGCGCCGGAATTCTCGTGTTGTGGTTCCTGCCGACCTATTTCTATCTGGAGGATTATCGGGACAATCACGACGCGTTCTATTTGGGAATGGGCGGCGTGTTCCTCGCGGCCTTGCTCCTGCGCGGCTTGGCCTGGGCGAAACGACGGGTGCCGGCCTCGATTCGGTGGGCACGCGACGGCCGGGCGCACGGGCGATAGCGCGCGCCGCGCTCGCGCCCGCCCGCGAACGCGGGCCGGGCCTTCAGGGATCGAGCGCCGCGGCCACCGCCTCGCGGCTCGATCCGTGGATCTCGAGCACCTTGCGGCGGCCAGCGGCGCCGGAGACCAGGCGTACGTCGCGCTTGGCGAGCTGCAATCGGGACGCGACGAACTCCACCAGCGCGCGATTGGCGGCGCTCTCGACGGCGGGCGCCGCGATCCGGATCTTGATCAGGCCGTCGTGCCGGCCGGCCAGTTCGGTGCGCGAGGCGCGCGGCTGGACGTAGACCTCGAGGCGCACGGGCGCCGCGGCCCCCGCGGCCTGGGCTCCTCCCGGCTTGCCGCCGGCCACCTGCCGGTTCAACGGACGCACCAGGCCCGGATGCCCTCGGCGCGCAGGAACTCCTCGGCGCCGGCACCGCAGAGCAGGGCGAGCTTCGCCGCGAGTCCGGCCTCCGTGCAGCTGGCGGCGTGTACCGTGACGGAGCGCGGTGCGTCCTCGATGGGCCAGCCGGTGCGCGGGTCGAGCACGTGCCCCAGGCGCCGCCCCTCGTGCATCAGATGGCGATGCGCGTCGCCGCTGGTGGCGAGCGCGCCGCCGGTGAGCTTCAGGAGCGCCGCCCCGCTGCCCAAGCGATCCACGTCCTCGATCGCGACCCGCCAGCCCTCGCCGTCGCGGCGCGGTCCCGACACCCGCAGATCGCCGCCTAGATTCACCAGCACCGGTGCCTGCGTGCAGCCGCGCGCCAGGCTCAAACAACGGTCGACGGCGTACTCCTTGCCGATTCCGCCGAAGTCGATCTCCATGCCGGGGGCGAGGCGCAGTCGCGGCCGGCTCCAACTCACGCGGTGCCACCCGACGCAGGCGAGCACGCGGCGCACCTGGCTTCGGCTGGGGACGGAGCCCGTCCCGTCGAAGCGCCACACGCGCCGCAGCGCCGCGGTGGTGATGTCGAATCTGCCGTCGCTCAATTGGTGGCAGCGCAGCGCGTAGTCGAGCAGATCCGCGGTCTCCGCATCGACCTCGACGAGCTCGCCCGCCCGCTCGTTGAGGTGAGTCACCACGCTCGGGCGATAGCGCGAGAATTTCGCCTCGATGCGCAGCGCCTCGCGCTCGGCGGCCGCTCCCGCGGCGCGTCCCGCCTGCGGGTCGTCGGTGTCCACGAGCACCGCGCAGGGGCTCGCCATGGCAGTGAAGCTCGTGGTCACCGCGCGAGCGGCTCCGGCGGCGGCCCCGGCGGCGGCCTCAGAAGGCATAGCTGTAGCCGAACAGCAGCGTGAACGCCGTCAAGTCCGGAAACAGGTTTTGCTGCCTGAGCTGGCCGATGGCATAGCCGGGCGAGCCGTTGCCGTGCTGGTCGTAGTATTCCACGCGCACGTTGAACTCGGACCCTTGGTCGAATGGCATGCCGAATTTTAACCCATAAGTCACCGCGCGAAACGCCGCGAGCCGCGTGTCGGCCGAGGCGTACTGCGGCAGCGGCTCCCCGCCCGTGAGGTAGTAGTGGAAGAAGTCCGCGGCAGTCTGGCGGTAATAGCGGGTGTGCGGTTCGAAGTAGTAGTCCTGCCCCACTTGGTACCGATAGCGCAGATCGACGGTGCCCGAGCGGATGCCCCAGTCGTCCTCGTAGCCGCGCACCGACGCCGTGATGATGTCGCTCGCCAGGTGCACCTTGTTCTCGAAGAACACGCTCTGCTTGCGGCGCGAGTCGGGACGGTTCTCGTACAGCTGGGCGGTGGGCTGGCCGCTCACCGGATCGACCACCGAGATGATCTTGTACGGATCGTTCTCATAACCGTGCGATTCGCTGAAAGAATAGCTCAACGAGGCGAGCCAGCGCCGGTTCATCACCTGGGTGACGCCGAGCAGCGCGTCCACTTCGCTGCGGGTGGTGTTCGGTCCCTTCCAGTCGGCGTTCATCTGGGTAAGCGGCGTCGGCGTGCCGCCCAGCGGAAAGGACAGATCCGTCTCGTAGTTCAGGCCGGCGTTGACGGTGGTGTTGTGCTGGTTGAAGTCGCGCGAGACGCCGATGTTGCCGCTGGTCGACCGGTAGTCGTGCTCGGTGGAATACGCCGCCCCGGCGCTCACCTTCCAATCGGGCGTGAGCGTCTGATCCCAGCCCAAATGCGCGGCGATGCGCCGGTCGTAGAAGCCGCGATCCAGCGGATACGTGTTGGGCGCCACCGTGGTGCTCGCGCCGAGCGTCTGCGTCTTGGCGCCCGTTGCCGGCGGTATCAGCACCACCGTCGATCCGCCGGATGCGCTGGTCACCGTCACCGGCGTGCCGAGTGCCACGACCTTGTAGGGCCGCACGTAGGTTTGCGGCAGGCTCGAGGGCACCGCGCCCAGGGGCGTGGCGCCGGAGACCGCGTCGGCCGTCAGGCCGCCGGAAATGGTGCGATCGTCGTCGATCTTGTAGGCAACGTTCAGATCCGGCTCGACCGCCTGCACACGCCCATTCTCGTGATAGTACAGCAGCGCCGTGTCGACGTTGGTGTTGGGCACGTCGGGCGGCGCTTCCTGCGCACGCCCGGCGGCGCTCGCCAGCAAACCGGTGGCCGCGGCGGCCAGCGCGCGGCGCACGCCGGCGGGATAGGGGTTCGCGCGGCGCCTCAATTGCAGCCGCATCCGCCGCCGGCGAAGCTACGCCCGCCGCTGGAGGCTTCCTTGCTGAAATACACGTGATCGTCCATGGCGTTCTGCAGGGGATAGGCGTTCAGCTGCATGGCCGGTTCGGCGAGCAGATCGTGCTCCCATGGCTTCGCGCCGAAGTGCGCGCAGCCGGCGCTGCCGAGCGCCGCCGCTATGGCGAGCAGCAGGCGCCATTCAGGGCGCCTTTTCATCGAGCAGGGTGCGCAGATCATTCTCATAGGGTTCCTCCTTCTTGGTTGAGAAGCCGACGTGCTGAAAGCGGACACGGCCCTGACGGTCGATCAACACCGCGCTCGGCATGCCCGTGATCTTGTAGGCGGCGGCGAGCTGGCCGTCCGGGTCGTAGACGATGGGGAAGCCCGCCGGCGTGTCCTCGAGGAAGCGCTGCGCGCGCTGCCGATCCTTGTCGACGTTCACGCCGATCACGACCAGGTCGCCGGAGCCGAATTCGCGCGCCAGCGCCGACAGCCACGGGAAGGACTCGCGGCAGGGACCGCACCATGAGGCCCAGAAGTCCAGATACACGACCTTGCCGCGATACGGGCCGAGGTCGAGGCCGGCGGCGCGCGCGGCGCCGCCGGCCGCCACCAGCGCCACGAGACCGACCACGAGCTGCAGCGCCACGCCGCGGCGGCGCGTGGCGATCCGGGGATTTCCCATGCGAGTACTCCGAGGGTTTGCAATACCAGGTACTTTGTACTGTAAAGTACAAGCCCGGCAAAAGCATCCCCCGCGTTCAGGCGGTGCAGGCGCTCATCGAGGCCGGCCTGCTCGACGCCCTTCGGGGCCGATTGCGGCAAGAGGTCGGGCGAGGTACCGTGCTCGGAAGGTATGCAGCCAATCGACCTTTATGACCATATGGGCGTTCGAGCGCCGTGAGTGCACCCGATCAAGGCTATGAAGGGGCGCTGGCGGGCCTTCGCGGGACTCTCAATGCCGTGCCGACCGCCATCGTCGTCACCGCGGGGGACGGATGCATCCAGTTTGCCAACCAGCAGGCGCATGCGCTGTTCGGCTATGCCGAGCGTGAGCTGGACGGTGCGCCGCTCGACTGGCTCGTGCCGTTCGACGTTCGCGATCGGCATCGCGCCATGCATTCCCAATATTTCGCGCACCCGTCCGGCACGGAGATGGGCCGGATGCGCGACCTGTACGGCCTGCGCAAGGACGGCGAGAGAATTGCCGTGGAGATCTTCCTCGCGCCGCTTACCCTTGGGGATCGGCAGCTGACCGTCGCCGGCATCTCGGACTTGCGCGAGCGGCGGCGTTTGGAGGCGGCCGTGGAGTCCGCCGCGCTGCACGAGCAGCGTCGTCTCGGAGCGGAGCTGCACGACAGCCTCGGGCAGCAGCTGACCACCATCGGGCTGCTGTTGTCCTCGATTGCCGCCAAGGCCGGGGCGGCTTGCCCGTCAATGGCCGAGGAATTGCTCGGGGTGTCTTCCCTGGCCCGCGAGGCGCTGCAGTCGACTCGTCGCCTGGCCCACGACATGACGCCGCGCGGGCCCGACGGCGACGGCCTGGGGGGCGCGCTGGCCCGTCTCGCGACGAGCCAGGCGCAGGTCAGCGGAGTCATGGTGCACTTCGACGCGCGCGGCGTCGATGATGCGAAGCTTCCGCGAAGCGTGGCGCATCAGCTGTTTCGAATTGCGCAGGAGGCCACCGCGAACGCGATCAAGCATGCGGCGGCGACCGAGGTGAAGATCGAATTGGCGGTGTCCCCGTCTCAAGCACGCCTCGCCGTGACCGATGATGGCCGCGGGTTCCAGCCGTCCCCCGATGGAGCGGGGATCGGATTGCAGACGATGAAGTACCGGGCCGGTTTGATCGGCGCGAGGTTGTCGATCGATCGGCCGGCGTCGGGCGGCACGCGCGTGTCGTGCGTTCGGCCCCATTCCACTGCGGCAGTCGCCGCCTCGGGCGCCTGAGAGCGGCGCACGCCGCGGACGGCGCCCTGAGCGAGGATGGGCAGCTGCTCGGTACGTACCTTCAGGGGCTGTTCGACGAGCCGCGCGCCTCCCGCTCGCGCAGCCGCACGCCGCGGCCGCCGGCCGCGCTCGCGGCGCCGTCACCGATGAGTTCGATGCCCATGTCCTCGAGCGCTTGGACCACCTTCATCAACGAATCGACGTTCCCGCGTATCAGGCCGCCGCTCGCTTCCATCCTTTGGATGGTCGGCAGCGACAGCTTCGAACGCCGCGCCAAGTCGACTTGGTCCATGCCCAACAAGGCGCGTGCCGCACGGAGCTGAGGTGCAGTTATCATGTTTCGGACATCAGTATATACGTTTCATTTTTGATTTATCATTTATCATGTTCCAAGAGCCACCATGACGCACCCTCCCGCACGCTGCGGCCGCGCCGCGAGTCGAACCCCGGCCCACATTCGGCGAACCGAGTGGAATCGCTTTGAGTGATCTATTCAAAAAAATGCTCGTGTTCGCGGGGCTCACGAATGATCGAAGCACGGTGCTCAAGTTCTGCGAGCCCGCCGGGACCAAGGGCGATCTCCTCGTCAAGCGCGTCTTGGACGGCACCTACACGAAGCCGTTCCTGGTGGATGAGCCCGCCTACCGCTCCCTGTGTTTTTCGCTCGACGGCTGCACCCAGAGCGAGATGCGACTCGATGCCCCCTATGAATTGGTGAGCGAATACACGCGCAAGATGATGGGCTTCCTGCTGCTGCGGCCGCGCCCGGAGCGGGTTCTCATCGTCGGGCTGGGCGGCGGGTCGTTGGTCAAGTACTGCCACCACCACCTGCCGGCCACGCGCGTCACGGTGGCCGAGATCAGCGCGGACGTCATCGGGCTGCGTTCGCAGTTCTTCGTGCCGCCGGACGACGCACGGCTGAGCGTCGTCCATTCCGACGGTGCCGCGTACGTCGCGCAGATGGCCGGTCGAGGCGAGCGCAGCGATGCGATTCTCGTCGACGCCTACGATCGGAAGGGGATCGCGGCGCCCGTCGTCGAACGCAGGTTCCTCGAGAATGCGAAGCGGGTCCTGGGTGCACGGGGAGTCTTCGTGATGAATCTGGTCGTCGAGCCGAGCGATGCCGCTCGGCACATCGCGACCATTCGGCGGATATTCGGTGATCCGGTGCTCGTGATCGGCATGAGTCGCGGCGGGAACCTGGTGATATTCGCAGGCCCCACCTTGCGCGATCGCAGGCGATTGGATCGCGCGGTCCGCAACGCCGAACGCCTCGAACGCCGACTCGGCCTGCTCTTCCCGACCTTGCTGCAGAACCTGAACGAACTCGCAAGCCGATGGGCGCGCGGTTCACGCGATGCGTCCGCATGAGCGCCCGCGAGGCACCCGCCGGCATCCCGGCCGCCACGCCGTAGTTTCCAAAATCCGGGCGCGCTGGCACACTGCTGCGCCAATCCCGATGAATTGGTCGGTCGGCGCGCTTCACTCAAACACCAAAGATCACAGGCTGGATCATGAACAATCTCGAAATCGCACAGCAGGCGAAGATGCGTTTGATTGCCGACGTGGCGAGGGAGCGTTTGCAGATCCCGGAGGAGGCCCTCGAGGCCTTCGGCAGGTACAAGGCCAAGATCTCCCTGGATTACATCGACGGGCTCAAAGGTCGGCCGGACGGCAAGCTGATCCTGGTGACGGCCGTCTCGCCCACGCCGGCGGGCGAGGGCAAGACGACCACGACCGTGGGCCTCGGCGATGCCCTGAATCACATCGGCAAGAAGGCCATGGTCTGTCTGCGCGAGCCCGCGCTGGGGCCGGTTTTCGGCGTGAAGGGCGGGGCGACCGGCGGCGGCCATGCGCAGGCGGTGCCCATGGAGGACATCAACCTGCACTTCACCGGCGACTTCGCGGCGATCGCCATGGCGAACAACCTGCTCGCCGCCCTGATCGACAACCACATCCACTTCGGCAACGAACTGCAGTTCGACACGCGCAGGATCGCCTGGCGCCGCGTCGTGGACCTGAACGACCGCGCGCTGCGCGGTATCGTGGTCGGTCTCGGCGGGCCGGCGAACGGCGTGCCGCGCGAGGACGGATTCGACATCGTGGTCGCCTCGGAGGTCATGGCGATCTTCTGCCTGGCCACGAGCCTTGCGGACCTGCGCGAGCGGCTCGGCAACATCGTGGTCGGCTACAACACCCGGCGCGAGCCGATTCTGGCGCGGCAGCTGAACGCCCACGGCGCCATGACCGTGCTGCTGAAGCAGGCGCTCGCGCCGAACCTCGTGCAGACGCTCGAGAACAACCCGGTCCTGATCCACGGCGGTCCGTTCGCGAACATCGCGCACGGCTGCAATTCGGTGATCGCGACCAAGGCGGCGCTGAAGCTGGCCGACTACGTGGTCACCGAGGCCGGATTCGGCGCGGACCTCGGTGCCGAGAAGTTCATCGACATCAAGTGCCGCAAGGCGGGCCTGCGGCCCGCGGCGGCCGTCATCGTCGCCACCGTGCGCGCGCTGAAATTCCACGGCGGCGTCGCCGTGGCCGACGTCGGCAAGGAAAATCTGCAGGCGCTGGCGGCGGGCATCGTGAACCTCGAGCGGCACATCGACAACATCCAGCGGGAATTCGGCATTCCGTGCGTGGTGTCGATCAACCATCGGCGCGAGGACACCGACGCCGAGGTCAAGCTGCTCATCGACGCCGTTTCCCGCCAGGGCGTCAAAGTGCTGCTCGCCCGCCACTTCGCCGAGGGCGGCAAGGGCGCGGCGGAGGTCGCGCGCGAGGTGGTGGCGATGTGCGAGCAGCCGAATCACTTCAAATTCGTCTACGAGGACGATGCCGGGCTTTGGGAGAAGATGCAGGCCATCGCGAAGAAGATCTACCGGGCGGACGACATCACGGCGCCGAAGAACGTGCGCGAGCAGATCCAGCGGCTGCAGGATGCGGGCTACGGCGGGTACCCGGTGTGCGTGGCGAAGACCCAGTACTCGTTCTCGACCGACCCGGGCCTGCGCGGCGCTCCCACCGGACACGTGGTGAACATCCGCGAGGTGCGGCTCGCGGCGGGCGCGCAATTCGTCGTGATGATTTGCGGCGACGTCATGACTATGCCGGGGCTGCCGCGCGTGCCGGCTTCCGTATCCATCGACATCGACGAGCCCGGCCGACCGGTCGGCCTGTTCTAACCGGCCCGAATCAGCCGGTGGGGCGCGGCGCGCCGGACCACCGGCGCGCGGGCGCCTCGCGATTCACCAGCCACACGGCGACCCCGATCAAGGTCCCGCCGAGCGCCTGCAGCCAGGTGATTGGCGTTTTCAGGACCAGGAAGGACAGCAGCACGGTGAACACCGGTGCGAGGAACAGATAGCCGCTGCTCCGGGTGGCGCCTCCGCGCCGCAGCGCCAGGAACCACAGCCCGAACGAACCGGTGGACGCGGGGATCGCGAGCCACAGGAACCACCGCCACTGCTGCGCATCGAATGGGTGCGCGGGATGCTCGCCCAATCCGTAGGCGATCCCGAGCAGCGCCAGCGAGCCGATCGACATCTGCCAGAAGGTCAGCGTCCAGGTGGACAGCGGCAGAGCCGCGCGCTTGTTGACGATGGTGGCCGCCGCCCAGCAGAAGGCCGAGGCGAGGCCGATCAGCTCGCCGCGCAGATGGCGGCCGACGTCCGCTGCGGCGCCGGAGTCCGCGCCGGCGCCGATGGCGAGCGCGACGCCCGCGATGCCGAGCGCCAATCCGGTGATGCGCGCCGGGAACAGCGCCTCGCCGAGGAACGGTCGCGCCATGACCGCCACCCAGATCGGATTGGTGAACAGCAGGATGGCGGCGCTCGCCGCCGAGATCTCGCGCATCGAGAGAAACAGCAGCCCCATGACGGCGCCGGTCTGCAGCAGCCCGATGATCACGACGGTGCCGATCTGCCGGGCCGAAAGTGCGGCCGCGCCGCGCCGCGCGCCGCGCGCGGCCTCGAGCCACGCCAGCGGCAGGGTGGCGCCGGCGGCGACCAAGAACCGCCAGCCCACCAGCCACAGCGCCGGTATGCCGCTCGCGAGCAGGAGCTTGGCGGCGATGAAGCTCGAGCCCATCAGGAACGTGGCCGCCACCAGCGCGGCGTAATAGCCGGCGTCCCGGTCGCCCCTCACTTCGCGGGTTTGCGGAACTTCAGCACGAAATTGTCGGCCTCGCCGATCGCGAGATACTTCTCTCGGTCCTTATCGCCTTGCGACAGCGTGGGCGGCAGCGTCCATACCCCGTCGACCCATTCCTTCGTGTCCTTCGGGTTCGCGTTGACTTCGCTCGAGCCGACGAGCACGAACCCGGCTTTCTTGGCGAGTGCGATGGCGTAATCCTCGCGCACATAGCCGTCCTCGGCCTTCGGGTCCTGCGGCTTGTCGGTGCGGCCGCGATGTTCCTCGATGCCGAGGATGCCGCCCGGCTTGAGGGCCGTGAAGCACGCCGCCAGCGCCTGCTCGGCATAGCCGTCGTACATCCAATTATGCAGATTGCGGAAGGTCACCACGAGATCGGCGGAGCCCGCAGGCGCGATGTCGAAGGACTTGGGTCCCAGGGTGGTCTCGTGAATCGTCCCGAGCCGGTCCTTCTGCTGGGCCATGCGCGTCCGCCAGCGCTCGACGCCCTTGTCCTCCTCGGCGTTGCCGCGCTCGGGCAAAGCCGCGTAGAAATGACCGTGCTTGGCGAGATAGGGGCCCAGAATCTCGGTCCAGTAACCGCCGCCGGGCCACAACTCCACCACGGTCATCCCCGGGCGGATGCCGAAGAAGGTGAGCTCCTCCACCGGGTGGCGCGCGCCGTCGCGCTTCACGAAATTCGGGGTGCGGGCCGGATCGGCGACCGCGGCCCGCAGCGCCGGATCGACGGTGCTCGGACCGGCGGAAGCGGACGTCGCGCCGAGCGAGACCAGCGCCGTCAGCGCCAGGCAGGGCGCCGTGGAGCGCGAGATTCTTTCGAAAAATCGATTCATGGAAATTCCTCCTGGTCGAGGTGTGATGCTCAGGGCGGCGCGGAATCGCCCGTGAACGGGATGGGCGTCGCGCCGGTGACGGTGCCGATGCTGGCCTTGTCGCTGACGTACAGCCGGACGGGCCGCTCGAAGGCGAGCTCGCCCTGCACCACGGCTCCCGGGCCGATCACGATGCGCGGCGCCGAGGTGCCGACATGAATGAGCGCCGAGTCGGGCTTCTGCACCTTGATGCCGCCTTCGACGCGCGTGGCCCCGAGCACGTCGATGTCGCCGTCGACGGTCTTGATGCCGCCGGCCACGTGCGCCGAGTCGAGCGAGATCTTGCCATTGACGTTGACCAGGGAGCCGAGCACTTCGGCATCCTTGTGCAGGGTCAGGGTGCCGTTGACCGACTCGACCGAGCGCGCGACCCGCGCGCCCTCGTCGAGCAGGATGGAGCCGTTGACGGTGCGCAGCGCGTCGGCGGTGCCGTGGGTTCCGAGCTCGATGCTGCCATTGACCGTCTCGGCGCTGGTGACGGACGCGTCGGCGTCGATGCGGATGCCGCCATTCACGCTCGCGGCCGCGACCGGCGGCTTGCCGGCGAGCACGTGCACCGAGCCATTGATGCGGTTGGAGCCGTCATCGTCCATCGCGCCGCAGCCGGCCGCGACGGCGGCGAGCGCCGCCAGACAGACGCCGGCCGCGCGCCGCGGTGCGCGGCGCCCCGCGACCTCGCCCGAACCGATCAACCCACGACAGGTCTTCATGGAAGCTCCGGCGGTCGTTCCTGTAGAGGCGCCTAATGTATCAGGTCAGCGATCGGAACTCGCCAGGCCGAAGGCCTTCAGGATGAACGAGTGCATGTCGACCACTTCCTCGATGCGCTTCGCGGTCGGCATCCCCTGGCCGTGGCCGGCGCGCGTTTCGACCCGCAGCAGGATCGGCTGTCCCTGCGGGTCGGCGTGCTGCATGGCCGCCGCGAATTTGAAGCTGTGCGCCGGGAACACCCGGTCGTCGTGGTCGCCGGTCATGATCAGGGTCGGCGGATAGGCGACTCCGGGGCGCACGTTGTGCACCGGGGAGTAGGCGAGCAGGGCGTGGAACTGCGCCGGATCCTCGACCGACCCGTAATCGGATTCCCAGGCCTTGCCCACGGTGAACTCGCGGAACCGGAGCATGTCCATCACGCCCACCTGGGCCACCGCGGCGCCGAACAGCTCGGGCCGCTGCTGCTCGGCGGCGCCGATCAGCAGGCCGCCGTTCGAGCCGCCGTTGATCGCGAGACGCCCCGGATTGGTCCAGTGATTCTCGATCAGGTACTCGGCCGCGGCGATGAAGTCGTCGAACACCGTTTGTTTGCGGGTCTTCATGCCCGCCTCGTGCCACGCGCGCCCGTATTCGCCGCCGCCACGCAGGTTGGCGACGGCATAGACTCCGCCCATCTGCACCCAGGAGGCGATGGCCGGCGAGAATTGCGGCGTCAGCGGGATGTTGAAGCCCCCATAGCCGTAGAGAATGGTCGGATTGGCGCCATCGAGCTGCACGCCCTTGCGCGAGGTGAGGAACATCGGCACGCGCGTCCCGTCCTTGCTCCGGTAGAACACCTGGCGGGTCTCGTAGTCTTCGGGCACGAAGCCCTGCAGGCGCGGCGCACGCCAGGGCGCCACCCGTCCGTCGGCGAGATCCAGCCGGTAGACCGAGGGCGCGCTCGCGTATCCGGAGAAGCTGAAATACGTGGCCTTGTCGGAATGGTGGCCCTCGAATCCGCCGGCGCTGCCGAGACCGGGCAGCGTCACCTCCCCGAGGGGCCTGCCGTCGGGCGAATAGCGCGCCACGGCGCTGTGCGCGTCCTTCAGGCGATGCACGATGAGTTGCCCGCCCACGAACGTCGCCGCGTCGATGGGGTCCTCGCCCATGGAGAGCACGGTGCGCCAGGCGGCGGGCTGCGGGTGCGCCAAGTCGATCGCGATGAGGCGAAAGCGAGGCGCATCCAGATCGGTGCGCACGAACAGCGTGCTGCCCGAGTTGCCGATGACGTCGAAGGTCGCGGTCGGCTGCGCGATCACCGTGTCGAGCGCGCCGTGCGGCCGGGTCAGGTCCTGCACCAGGAGGGTGTTGCGCACGTCGGTGCCCAGGGAGGAGGTGACCATGAGATACCGGCCGTCGTCGGACACGGCCGCGCCGACGAACCAGTTGGGATCGTCGGTGCGCGTATAAATCAGCCGGTCCGCCGATTGCGGCTTGCCGAGCGCGTGAAAATAGAGCTTCTCGAACTGATTGGCCGCCTTCAGCACGGTGCCGCCCGGCGGCGGGTCGTAGGCGGTGTAGTAGAAGCCGGAGCCGTCCTTGCGCCAGCTGGCGCCGCCGGCCTTCGACCACTTCAGGGTGTCGGGCAGATCCTTGCCGGTCGCGACGTCGCGCACGTGCCAGACCTGCCAGTCGGAACCCGCCTCCGACAGGGCATAGGCGAACAGCCGTCCATCCGCGCTGATCGCGGTCTCGCGCAGCGCCACCGTGCCATCCGCGGACAGGGCGTTCGGATCGATCAGCGTGCGCGCGGCGCCGGCGGGATCTTCGGTCACCCGCACCACCGACTGGTTCTGCAGGCCGTCATTGTGGCTGTAGAACCAGCGCTTACCGAAGCGGACGGGCGCGGTCCAGCGCTCGAAATTCCAGATGTCGCGCAGCCGCCGGGTCATCGCCTCGCGTCCCGGGATGGCGTCGAGATATTGGCGGCTCAGCCGGCCCTCGGCCGCCACCCAGTCGCGGGTCTCGGGCGAGTCGATGTCCTCCATCCAGCGGTACGGGTCCGCCACCTTGACGCCGTGGTAGTCGTCGATCTGTGCGTCGCGGCGCGCCGGCGGATAGCTCAGCGGCATGGCGGTGGCGGATAGGCAGAGGAGGGCACCGGAGAGCAGGGCGCCGCGGCGTGATGGGTGTGGCATGGAATGTCCGTGTGGTCGATGGCGTGCGGTTCCAAGGCGCATTTGACCATAGCGCGGACGGTCCCGGGCTGCCCTCAGGGGCCATTGCTGGAAACCCCTAAAGTCTCGCCGTGGGGCGCCGCTAATTCCGGCAGTGGCGGGCGGCAGCAGGGAGGGCGGCAGGGAATGTTCGGCGACATCGAGGCACGACTGAAGGCGCAGGGGAATCTGCCGAGCCCGCCGGCGGTGGCCCAACGGATCATCCGGCTCGCCAACGATCCTGACGTGCAGCTCGGCGCGGTGGCCGACACCTTGGCCAAGGACCCGAGCTTGGCGGCCAAGGTCCTGCGAATTGCGAATTCGCCCCTGTACGCCCGCCGCCGGCGCAGCAGCACCCTGCGGCAGGCTCTCATGGTGCTCGGCTTGAACGCGGCAACCACGCTGGCGCTCAGCTTCTCGCTCGCGCCGATGTTCCAGAAAGCGTCCTCCAAGGCCTTCGATCATCGGCGCTGCTGGCGCCGGTCGCTGCTGTGCGCCGTGGCGAGCCGCACCTTAGGAGAGCAGGCGGGCCTCGAGCGCACGGAAGACCTGTTCCTCGCAGGACTGCTGCAGGACATCGCGATGCTCGCCATCGATCGCATGGCCCCTGACTTCTATGCCGGCCTGGGCGCCGCCGGCCACGCCGACTACTGCCGGCGCGAGACTGAAAAGCTGGGCGCGGATCATGCTCGAATTGGCGGGTGGCTGCTCGAGCAATGGCGTCTGCCCGAGCACCTGTGCCGCGCGGTCGCGGCCAGCCACGGGCGGGCGTCCGATGGGGCGCCCGTGGCGGAGGATCGATTCGACAGCTGCGTGGCGCTCGGCGGCGAAGTGGCGGATCTGTTCGCGGTGGGCGATGGCACCGTCACGGTCGCCGATCTGGCGCCCCGGGTCCTGGGCTTGCTCGGACTCGATGCCGTGCGCTTTGGCGACGCGATCGCGACCATCGCGCGCCTGCTGCCCGAGGTCGAGCAATTGTTCGACACCAGCGTGCAGGATCCGGCCGCGGTGCAATCGCTCCTCGACCAGGCGCGGGAACTGCTGGTGGTGCGCAATCTGGAGACTCTCACGCGGGTGGCGGAGCTCGAAGCGGTGACCGGCGAGCTCGAGGCGCGCACCGAGGCGCTCGAGCTGCAATCCCGCCGCGACGCCCTCACCGGGGTCTGCAGTCGCGGCCATTTCGACGTGGTGCTGGAGGTCGAATTCGCGAGCGCGGTGGCGGGGCGTTGGCCGCTCGCCTTGATCATGCTCGATCTCGACCATTTCAAGCGGATCAATGACGGCTACGGACATCCCGCGGGCGATGCGGTGCTGCGCTCGACGGCCCGCCTGCTCGGCCAGTGCGCGCGCGAAACCGATCTGGTCGCCCGTTACGGGGGTGAGGAATTCGTGCTGCTGCTGCCGCGCACCGACACGGCCGCCGCCGCCGGTGTGTGCGGGCGCATCTTGAAGGCGCTGCGCGAGCGGGTGCACGAGTTTGCCCATCATTCCATCAGGGTGACCGCCTCTCTCGGGGTGGCGGCCGCGGACGGGCGTCATCGGTTTCGCGATGCGCAGCACCTGGTGCGCGCGGCCGATCGCGCGCTGTACGCGGCCAAGAACGGCGGCCGCGATCGGCTCGTCTGCCATGAGGCGGACTTGGGCGTCGCCTGAGTCTCTTGCTGGGATTTGCCGGCTGAGGGATTACTCGGCGCTGCGCGCCTCGCCCCTCGCGTGCGCTCGGGGTCGCCCTCACGGGCGATCGCCGCCGCTGCGCGGCGTCGTCGAACCCGACTTGTTCTCTGTCGGGGGTTCGAATCAACGCGCCAAGCGGCTCCGCGTCGCATGGCATCGCCGAATCGTCTGCTGGGATTTGCCGGCTGAGGGATTCGAACCCCCGACCTACGGTTTACAAAACCGTTGCACTACCACTGTGCTAAGCCGGCGTTGCGGGTGGCGCGGGGATTATATCCGAGCGGCCGCGCGGCGCTCAGTGCCAGCCGCTGACGGCGTCGCGAGCGGCCTGATTGAGCGGCCTGGCGACCAGACCGCTCGGCGAGACGCTGATCGCGTACAGCGCGCCGTCCGCCATAGGCAGATACGCTGCCGACCCATACCGCGCGTCGATCCAGGGCAGCCAGTCGCGGCAGCGGCGCAGCAGCTCCCACAGATCGACCGGGCCGGCGCCCTGCAGCGCGTACACGGTGCGCGGCAGGCTGCGCTCGTCCTCGACGCGGGCGTAGCGCCCGCTGATGCGCTCGAGCCGGTAGGCGGTGTCGAAGCCCATCAGGGTGGCGAGCGGACGCCAGGTGATCACGCGGGCATCCACCTGCCACTCGTCGCCGCGCAGCTCGAACGGATCCCGCCGCCCGTCCGGATAGGTGAGCAACACGTCGAAATCACGGGGGCCGAGCGCGGTGAACCGCAATTGCGCGGCGGCCTGCTCCGCGGTCAGGCGGCGGTAGCCCTGCAGCCCGAGCGTGATCACGGCCGCGAGCGCCGCGCCGAGCAGCAACGCAACGCCGCTCACTCCGCCGGTCAGTCCGCTCAGCACGCGCCGTGCTCGAAGGCGGCGCGCCGCGGCGATCAACAGGATCAGGCCGGCGAGTCCTGCGGCGGCGATCAGGACGGTGAGGGTCATGGGGTGACCTCGCGCGCAGGCTCTCGGGAACCGGAACCGAACCTCATGGGACTAACGAAACACGAAAGCTCGGTCCCGGTGTCTCGTTGAAGACCTCTATACTTTGCCGCTTTCGCGCAAATTTGCAAGTGGCGCCCGCCGGCGCTCAGCCGCCGGGGGCGCGGGGGCCCGCCGCTCTAGCCAGCGACTCGAGCGGCGCGGGCGGCGCCAGGGCGTGCGATTGCACGAAATCGACGCCGAGCGCCGTCAGCCATTCCTGTTCGGCGGCCGTTTCGGTGCGCTTGGCCACGGTGTGCATGCCGAGCACGCGGGCCATCTGCACCACGGCCGTGATCGACGCCTGGGCAACCTTGTCGGTGCGCATCCGCGCCGTGACCGCCGAGGCGAGCTTCAGGTAGCGCACCCCGGGCAGACGCAACAGCTCGAAGCACTCGGTGCGCAGCGTGAAATCGTCGAGCACCAGCGGGCAGTCGAGCCGGAGCAGCGCCGCCGCCACGTTCGGCATCTTGCCGGCGAATCGCGCCGCGACCGCCACCTCGACCTCGAAGCCGATCATGGCCTTCGGCAGCGCCGCCTTGGCGAGGCACAGTTCGAGGAACTTGAGGAAGTGCTCGTCGTGCAGGGCGGTGACCGTGAGATTGACCGAGAAGTGCATGGCGCGGCTGCGCCATGCCTCGGGATGGCGCACCAGCCAGCCGATCAGCTCCGTGAGCACGCGGCGGTCGATCATGGACCCGAGGCCGTGTTCCACCGCCGTCTTGAGCATCGCCTGGGGCGCGGCGTTGGGCGCGTCCGCCGCCGGGGAGCGCAGCAGCACCTCGAAGCGGGTCAGCTGGCCGCCCTTGACGAGCGGCACCAGGCGCTGCACGTTCAAGCTGATCGGCGTGCGCCGCAGCGCCTCGTGCAGGCGATCCATCTGCGGCGCGATCGGCGGCCGGGCTGTGGCCTGGGGTGGCGCCGCCGCGGGCGGCTGCGGGGATGCGGGCGGCTGCGGGGG
>VFSW01004955.1_pt1 | contig 19838 bp, 13 predicted proteins | sample 5358111 | NCBI WGS metagenome assembly VFSW01 (sample SAMN11554181, study PRJNA540505) | mine drainage metagenome | isolation source: sediment from site ElyBrook_90M | place: USA: Ely Copper Mine, Vershire, VT | collected 2017 | reverse complement strand
GCGGGATGCATCGGCGTTCAGATCGGGGCATTGATCTCCGTGGGACTGCCTAAGTCACAGGACGTCGTGTGGTTGGTGTGTCAGGAAGTGGCACACACCCGTACTTTGCACTATGGCTCTGTCACCATGCGGCGGAATCTTCTCGTCGGCGCTGTCCTCGCAACAGCCGTCCTCCATGGCACCCCCGCGAGCGCACGCTCTGTCCACGACGAGCCGTACCCGTACGAAACCACTTGGAACGCAGCGATACGCATGGTTCGCGTCGACCTCGGATGCGTGATCACGGAGCGCGACCAGGAGGCCGGGTACTTTACGTTCACCTACCGCGACAGCGGACGGGCGGTTCCAGGCTCCATCGAGATTGTTCGCACCGACGTTGAAGGGCGCAATGGCGCCAGGGTGATCGTGCAGATTCCCGAGATGCCTACGTACGTCGAAGCCATGTTTCTTACCCGCCTCGGACGAAAACTCCATACGGAGTTTGGCGACCCGCCGCCTCTCCCTCGGCGTTCGCCACCAACACCGCCCGTGGACGGGGGCCATCCAGACGAACATCCGCCGGGCGGCTCACCGACGTCTCCCGATGCGCCCCACGGAGGTACGCCGACACAGCCTTCGGCAGACCCTCCCACAAACCCTCCAACGGACCACGAACGTACCCCCCAGAGCAGTACGCCCCCGAGCGCACGGTACGCACGAGAAACCTGCTGACTTTCATGCTTTTATTCATGCCGCAAGGCTTGAATGGGATCCAAGGCGGCCGCCCGCCGCGCGGGAAAAAACCCAAAGACAACCCCGACGCCACCGGCGATGCCCACCGCCGCGATCGCCGCTGCAGGCGATAGCTCGGCGTTCCATTCCATGGCCTTGCCAAGAAAGTGTGCCGCGACGGCGCCGAGGGCGAGTCCACCAAAGCCACCGATGGCGGACAAGGTCACGGCTTCGATCAAAAACTGCGCCATGATGTCCAACGAACGGGCACCGACGGCCAGGCGAATACCAATCTCCCGCGTACGCTCGGTGACCGACACCAGCATGATGTTCATCACGCCGATGCCTCCCACCAGCAAGGCAATGGAGGCGATGGCGAGGAGAAGCATGGTGAACGTTGCGCGGGTGGACTCAAACGCCTGGGCGACGTCTTGGAGGTTGCGCACGTTGAAGTCGTTTTCTTCACCCGGTCCGATGTGATGCCGCTGTGCGAGGAGTTCGGTGATCTGCCCTTCGGCCCTGCGGGTGAGCGATGGATCTCGCGCGGAGACCAGGATGGCACTGACTTCATTGCCCGTAACGTGAGACACCCGCGCCCTAAAGGTCGTGATCGGGACAATGATCGTGTCGTCTTGATCCTGCCCAAAGGAACTTTGGCCTTTAGGGGCAAGCAAGCCAATGACCCGACAGGGAACGCGGCCGAGGCGAAGGGTCTGCCCAAGGGGATCGTCGTTGCCAAAGAGATTGTGCCAGACGGTTTCGCCGATGATGCACACCTTGCCCGCGGTGCGAACATCTGAGTCGCCCCAGAGTTGTCCGCGGGTCAGCGGCCAGGCGCGGACACTAAAGTAATCGACCGTGGTGCCGGACACCCGGGTGGCCCAGTTGCGCCCACCCGAGACGGCTTGTACCGCGGCGCTAAGGGTCGGAGCGACGGAGACCACCGCGGGGATCTCTCGGACGATGGCGCGGGCGTCGTCTTCCGTGAGCGTCTGCGCGGTGCCGGCCCCCGCACGCGCCCCCGAGGTGTTGGTTGTCCCGGGGAACACAATGAGAAGGTTGACCCCAAGGGTTGATAGCTGCTGCTCGATTTTTTGCTGAGCGCCTGTGCCGATGGCGGTCATGGCGACAACGGCTGCGACACCGATGAGAATCCCAAGGACGGTGAGCGCCGCACGGAGCTTGTTGCGGGTAAGCGAGAGCACCGCAAGGCGCAGGGCCATCCATCCAACGCGGAGCATTTCGCTAAGGCTCCGCCGTGCGTGGGACGACGCCCGCGTCACCCAGGGCTACCGGTGTGGGAAAGCGTCGCCGGGGGACGGTGTGATCGTCCACGATCAGGCCGTCGCGCACGGTGACGATACGCTCGGCGCAGTCGGCGACGTCGGGTTCGTGCGTGACCATCACGATGGTAAGACCCGCGTCGCGGTGGAGGGCTTGAAAGATCCCGAGGATCTCGTCGGTGGTGGCCGAGTCCAGGTTGCCCGTGGGTTCGTCGGCGAGGAGCAACGCGGGTTCGGTCACCAGCGCGCGGGCGATGGCGACCCGTTGCTGTTGTCCACCGGAGAGCTGGGAGGATGTATTCGAGAACTTGTCACCGAGGCCTACCATTTGAAGTGCGTGGGCAGCCCGACGACGCCGTTCGGCCGACGACGTACCGCGATAGACCAACGGGAGTTCGACGTTTTCGAGGGAGGAGGTTCGTGCGAGGAGGTTGAAGCCTTGAAACACAAAGCCGATGAGACGGTTGCGGACCATGGAGCGGGCATCTGGGCCAAGGTCCGAAACGCGGTGTCCCGCAAGAAGGTAGGTCCCCTCGGTGGGCCGGTCGAGGCATCCAATAAGGTTCATCAAGGTACTCTTGCCCGAACCCGAAGCGCCGACAATGGCCACAAACTCTCCGCGTTCGACCCGGAGGTCTACCCCTTGGAGGGCTTTGAAGACCACTTCACCCGTGACATAGGCCTTTTCGATCCCATGCATCTCAATGACCGCGGACGCCATCAGAACAGCCTATGTTGCTGCGGTCGTCCACTCGCTGTGACACCCGTGTCGTCGAGCACCACGGCGTCGTTCACGCGAAGTCCGCCGCCGGACACTTCGGTAAGGTATCCGTCCGAGATTCCGACCGTGACGGGGACCCGCACGGCACGCCCGCCGTGTACAACGTACAACGTCCCATGTCCTTCGGTCTCGCTGAGTCCCCGGGGCGCGCGGCCGGACTGTGCGTGCACGGAATTCCCGCCCGCGCCGGGTCGGTACCGAAGTGCGGCGTTGGGCACCCGGAGCACGCCCGAATGTCTCTGCGTGACCACCGTGATCGTGGCTGTCATTCCGGGACGAAGCTTCAGGTCTGGGTTGGCCAGGTCCACCACGGCGGGGTAGGTCACAACGCCCGCGGAGGTCACCGAGCCGTACCGAATCTGCGAGACGGTCCCGTGAAAGACTTCACCGGGAAAGGCATCGACACGGGCGTCGGCGGCGAGACGCTCGGCGAGCTTGCCCACGTCGGCCTCGTCGATGTTGGCAAGGATCTGCATCCGCGAGAGGTCATTTGCAATGATGAACAGGACGGGCGCTTGAAAGCTCGCGGCGACCGTCTGCCCGGGGTCAATACTGCGTTGAATGACAACACCGTCAATCGGAGCGTAGATCCTGGAGTACGCAAGGTTGGTGTTGGCCGTCGAGAGGTTGGCTTCGTTGCGGGACACTTCAGCCTCGGCGACGGCGATGTCGGCGACCGCGACGGCGAGCGCGCCTTGGGTTTGATCGAGGTCGGCCTGCGCGATGAGATGCCGCGCGATGAGCACGTCGTTACGGTTGAACTGAATCCGCGCGAGGGCTTCGGCCGCGCGCGCGTGTGCGAGCGAAGCCCTGGAGGATTGCAACGCCGCCCGCGCTTGATCGACCGCGGCGCGAAAGGGGGTAGGATCGATCTCGGCGACGAGTTCGCCCGCATGGACCCTGGAATTGTAGTCTACGAGTACACGGTTGAGTCTGCCGCTGACCTGCGCGCCGACTTGTACCTGCAGCAAGGGTTGGATGGTTCCTGTCGCTTCGACGGACTCTTCGATGTCGCCGAGGGTGACGCGCTCGGAGATGTATTGTGCTGGCGCGGGTTTCGCGTGGCGTCGGGCCACCACGCCGGCCACCACGCCCAGAAGCACAAGCACGATGAGCGGGGCGATCCACCATCGACGTGGCTTTTTGCCAAGCGCGGCAAAGGGGTCTTCTTGCGTAACCAGGGGAACACTCCAGAAGCGCGCCGTACGACACGGCGCGGGCGGGACTATGCCACGAAGGTGGGACGATGCACGGCGCGCCTTGGCCGAACGACCGTGGATTGACAGTGGGCCTTCGGACGAGGACCCATGTACAATCCCCGCCGGTCCGCTGTCGGCCACCGTCGCTGCCCTGGAGTGCTCATGCCGAAAATCCGAGTTTCGTCTGCGCTGGTTGCCACGCTTGCCCTCGCTGGCTGCGGGAGTTCGTCCACCCCACCTGCGAGCAACGATGCGGCAAACACGGATACCGCCCAGGCCACCGTGGACGGTACGAGCGGAACAGACGTGACCAGCACCACGGATGCTGCGATGGGGGCGGACGCTGGCAGCACGGTGGACGCCGTGACGGAGACCGATACAGGCGTTGGGACCGACACGGGGGTCACCGACGTCGGACCGCCTGTCACGACCCCGATCACGGCGACGGCAGAGACATGGACCTGGGTGCCCTTTCCCACTTCGCAGTGTGGCAATGGTTCACCGACGGGCATCGGGGTCAACCTTACGACCCGCAGCCATCATGTGTTGATTTACCTGGAAGGCGGTGGGGCTTGCTGGAGCGCCCTCACGTGCTTCACGTTTCAGACGGCGGCGCACTTCAACACCGGGTACGGTGAGGCCGACTTTGCAACGGAGTCCAACGCGGAGAACTACATCGCAGAGCCCGGCGGAATGTTCGACCGGACGGCCGCGGGCAATCCCTTCAGGGACTACAGTTACGTGTATGTCCCGTACTGCACGGGGGATGTACACGCCGGCAGCGTGACCCAAAGCTTTGGCAGCGGATCGCCCGCCCACTTTGCGGGATACGCCAACATGGGGTTGTATCTTGCCCGCGTGGTGCCGACTTTTCCGTCGGCGGATCGGGTGGTCATCGCGGGTAGCTCCGCCGGGGGCTTCGGTGCGTTGTTCAACTGGTATCGTACCCAGCAGGCTTTTGGGAGCACGCGGGTAGATCTTATCGACGACTCGGGCGCCCCGATGCCCGCGGATGTTCTCCTGGCCGACGGCAACATCGCCCACGCCGCCCTGGCGTGGAACCTCGCGGCGAACATCCCCGCGGGATGCTCTGACTGCGCGACGAATCTCGACCACGCGGTCGGATGGCTCGCGGGGCAGTTTCCCACCCACCGCGGCGCGTTGTTGCAGTACCAGGCCGACACAGTACTCCCCGGGTATTTCGGCATCTCCGGGATGCAGTTTGCCACCGGGCTGAACGAACTGCTTACCCAGCAGTTTGCGCCGCACGGCAATATGCACTCGTTTGTCAGTCCGATGGCCGGACACGTTTTATGGTTTTCGCCCTCGTTGACCGTCGGCAGCACCACCGTGCAACAGTTTGTCACCCAGATGGTCACCGACGATCCCACCTGGGGAGACGTCCATCCGTAGGCACGGGGCACACGGCCGACTGTGAAACTTCCGACGTCGGCCTGGGACGGTCTGGATCCGCGCGAGGTTCACCGCCTCGAAGCGCTTGAACACGCCGACCCACACACCCTCCTCGGGGTGCATCCCACGGCGACGGGGGTGGTCATCCGCGCGTGGCGTCCCGACGCTGTGTCCGTCGCGGTCGTGCTCCCCGGGGGCGGGAGTTTCTCCGACGCGCAGGAGGTTCCGCTCGCACGAATGACCGCCGCGGGTCTCTGGGGAATCAGTCTTTCTGACCTCACTCTTCCGGTGCGGTATGCCCTTCGGGCTGTGTACGCCAACGGCACGGTGAACACCGCAGTCGATCCTTACGGCTTTCTCCCCACGCTTGGGGCCATGGACCTGCACCTGGCCTCCGAAGGGACGCACCAGCGCTTGTACGACAAGCTTGGCGCCCACCCGCGGATTCTCGACGGCGTCGAAGGTGTGAGTTTTGCCGTGTGGGCGCCCAACGCCCGACGGATCTCGGTTGTCGGTGACTTCAATCACTGGGACGGCCGCCAGCATCCCATGCGACGGCTCGGTGCCTCTGGCATCTGGGAACTCTTCATCCCGGGAATTGCCCCAGGAGAGCTCTACAAGTTTGAACTGTTGGACGCTCGCGGAAAGATTGTTCTCAAACTGGATCCCTTGGCGTTTGCGACGCAGGTGCGTCCGGACACCGCGGGGGTGATCGCACCCGAGACTCGCCACCCGTGGCGGGATTCAGATTGGATGTCTGCACGGGCCACCCGAGATCCGTTGCACGCACCGATGTCCGTGTACGAAGTGCACCTCGGGTCGTGGATGCGTGTGCCGGGCGAAGGCAACCGTTGGCTCACGTACCGGGAGCTCGCCGGGCGATTGGGGGACTACGTTGTCGCCATGGGATTTACCCACGTGGAGTTTCTCCCGCTGGCCGAACATCCCTTGGACGCCTCGTGGGGGTATCAGGTTACGGGGTACTTTGCCCCGACCGCCCGCTTCGGTACCGCGGACGACTTACGGTATCTCGTGGACGAACTCCACCAGCGCGGGGTGGGGGTACTGCTCGACTGGGTTCCCGCGCACTTTCCGAGGGATGCTTTTGCGCTGGCCAGGTTTGACGGGACGGCGTTGTACGAACACGCAGACCCACGCCAGGGAGAACACCCGGACTGGGGCACGTTGATTTTTAATTTCGGGCGGACCGAAGTGCGTAACTTTCTGATCGCCAACGCCCTGTACTGGCTTGAGAGCTTTCATGTGGATGGGCTGCGCGTCGACGCCGTGGCGGCGATGCTGTATCTGGATTACTCGCGCAAGCCCGGTGCGTGGGTGCCCAACGTGCACGGCGGAAGAGAAAACCTGGACGCCGTGAGCTTTTTGCAAGAGCTCAACACCCGGGTCCATGGCTGTCATCCAGGGGCCATGGTCATGGCCGAAGAGAGCACTGCGTGGCCCGCGGTGTCTCGCCCTGTGTACACCGGCGGTCTTGGCTTTACCTTCAAATGGAACATGGGGTGGATGCACGACACCCTCGGGTACTTTACGCATGAACCCGTGCATCGTCGGTACCATCACCAGGCCATCACGTTTGGGCTTTTGTACGCTTGGAGCGAAAACTTCATCTTGCCGCTGTCGCACGACGAAGTGGTGCATCTCAAAGGCTCCCTCCTGGGCAAGATGCCGGGCGACCGCTGGCAGCGCTTTGCGAGCCTGCGGGCACTGTACGGTCACCTCTGGGCCCACCCGGGTAAGAAACTGTTGTTCATGGGGGGGGAGTTTGCGCAGGACGCCGAGTGGAGCCACGACCGATCCCTCGACTGGCATCTGCTCGCAGATCCTCTCCACGCCGGGGTCTCTCGCCTCGTGCGTGACCTCAATGACGTTTACCGTAGCCACCCGGCCCTCTGGGCCTTGGACACCGACCCTGCGGGCTTTCAGTGGATCAGCGCCAACGACACAGAACAATCCGTCGCCGCGTACCTACGCCACGGCGGTCCCGACGCGCAGACGGTGGTGTGTATCCTCAACGCCACGCCCGTCGTACGGCATGGCTACCGCATCGGTGTGCCGCACCCGGGCGTGTGGCGCGAGGCGATCAACACCGACGCGGAGATCTACGGCGGGAGCAACCAGGGCAACGGCGGATCCGTCGTCGCGGTCGCCCACGGCACCCACGGCTTTCCGTGGTCGGTCGAGCTCACCCTCCCACCGTTGTCCGTCCTGTGGCTCGTCGCACCGCCAGGGTCTACGTCACGGGTAGATCCTGGGTGACGGCTGACCCTGTACCCGGAGAGACCTCCAGCCAGCCGTCGCCTGTGCGAGCGAGTTGTCGCGCGGCGCGGAGTTCGTCCGCGGGCCAGTCCTCTTCAATAATCTCAAAGAGCCCGTGGTCAAAGGGCGTACCCTCGGCTGCGTGGGTGCGCACGAGCCGCTCGCGTCTGCCCACCCGCAACAGTTCTAAGGTCCGGTGGTGACAAAAGGGATTGTTGCCAGGGCGACCAAAGAGCACGTCGGCCGTCCAGGTGCACCCCGCGCGGCAGACGTCAGCGTAGTAACACGTCTTGCAGTGTCCCCAGAGTTCGGCCGTCGTCCGGTCGCGGGTGTACCGCAGGGGTGTCGTCCGCTCCCAGATGTCTTGCAGCGTGTGATCTCGAACGTTGCCACCCACCCAGTCCGTCGAAGTCAGCGATGGACAGCCCTTGATGTCCCCGTTGGCTTCAATCCCCAGCGTCGACCTCCCCGCCCCGCACGACGACATGTGACCCCGGGGGAGCGTCCCACGGAGGAGGGTCTCGTAGGGGCCAAAGTACCCGATGTTGTTCCCAGGCCAGATGCGCACCTTGGCGGCGTCCGCGCGGGTCTTGAGCCGTGCGAGCATCGGCATCACTTCAAGCACTTGATAGGGCTCAAGCAGCAAGCCTGGTTCATCCGCCGCTCGACCCATGGCCACGGTAAGTTGCACCTGCCAGCTATGAATCCCCGCAGCGATCAGCACATCCAACAACGCGGGCATCTCCCGAAGTGAGCTCCGTCCGAACTGGGTATTCGCCGACACCCAGACACCCGCATCGCGGAGGTTTTTCATCGCTTCAAGCGCTGCGCGGTAGCTCCCGCGGACACCCCGGAGCGCATCGTGGGTTTCTTCGAGTCCGTCGACCGAGACCGAGACACTCTGGATGCCGGCTTCTTTCACCGCCCGGGCACGTTCCGGGGTGATTCCACGACCGCCCGTGGTCATGGTGCAGTCCATCCCCAGCGAGCGGATCTTTCGGGCGATCTCCGTAAAATCTTCTCGGAGATACGCCTCGCCCCCGATCAATGTGACCTCTTTGACGCCAAGGTTGCCTAACTGTTGCACGAGCCCCATGGCTTCTTCCGTCGACAGTTCGTCGGGACGGGCGCGTCCAGCCCTGGAGCCACAGTGTCGACACGCGAGATCGCACTGAAGGGTGATCTCCCACACGGCGTAGATCGGTCGCCAGCGTTGGTCGATCGGCCGCGCCTCCCCCACGAGCGGTAGATGGCGTGACGGAGCCGCCGTGGGGGCGATGGGAAGAAATCGAGGCCGTGGGCCGAGTTCGGTCATGGCGTGTTGAGTCTGCCAGAGTGCATGGCCCGATGCAGGCGATGGAGATCTGCAGTGCGATACGCCCACGGTCCCCGAAGCAACGTCACCGCGCCACGTTTTGGTTTTCTCAAGGTTACGGGACGGCAACGCACTGGTAGTCAGTCCCGGGACAAGCCGTGCACGACGCGCCCGAGCAAGTGGTGGCTGCGTAGCCTGGATTGCAGAGACACGCCCCGGTCGCAGGATCGCAGGTGCTATGTCGCGGACACCGTGCGCCAGAAGGACACAGGAACTCGCCCGCGCCACAAAAAGGCGATGGAATACACAGCCAGTTGGGGAACGTGCAGGGTGAACAAGCCACGCCTGTACAGTCAACGGCGATGTACCCAGCTTGGCATGCGCAGGTTCCGCCCGTTGAGCAGGCGCTCCCGGTGGGGCAGGTCGTGCCGCCTGGACACACGATGGTAAACTCCGATGTGCCGCACGGGCGCACAACGCACTGACCGCTGTCGTCGCAGACGGATCCCGTGGGGCAGCTTCCGCACGAACCACTGCACTGGTCGCTACCGCACATGCGGTTGACGCAATCCGGAACAATCTCGCCGACACATCCTCCCCAGCGTCCCGTCGCGTCGCAGGTCTGCACCCCGTCCCGGCACATTCCCGCGTTGGCGCTCGACGCCGACCCGGTGTAACAAGCCCGGGTGTCTCCCGGCGTGCATCCGCCGTCGACCATGGACACCCCGTCGGTCCCCGTGTCTCCCGCCGAAGTGTCCGTTGGCGGGACATCCAAGGGTGCATCAAGGGCTGCGTCCACGAGGGCGACCACCGCCGTGTCCGTACCAGAATCCCGGAGGGAAACGTCCGTGGAGACGTCCGTGACAGTGTCCATTCCCATCCACAGATCAACGCCGATGGGGGCGTCCGGGGCGTCGGTCGCGTCGAGACCCGATTGGTCTGTCAACGCACCGTCCTGAATGAATCCTGCGTCGGCCACCGTGAGATCCAAGGGAACATCCCGGACGACACGCCCTTGATCGGAAGCCGCGTCGGTGGGCACCCGCGGCACAGGGACCTCCCACCCGCACCCCGAGACGAACAGTCCAACGACGAAAACCCGGGACTGCAACGCGCGTCGGGCTACCACGTCAGCCCGAGACCGCCCGGAAGGGCTGCGAGGTGCGGACCCTGGTCGGCGTTGTCAGCGTCGGGGTGACCGAGGGTGGCCAGAAGCACGAAGCCCACGGCGGAGATCGCAGCAGCCACACCGGCGATGCCCCAGGTGACGTCTACAAGGGTCGCGCGTTCGGAGAGGAGGCTGACGGTCTGGCGGTAGGCGCCGAGACACGACGGCGGCGCAGTCGAACCACCGCAGGTCCCGAGGTAGGTGTTGAGCGAACTGTTTCCATCGGCCCAGAGACCCGTGGCGACCATGCCGGCGGTGGCGGCGAGACCAAACCCGATCCAGGACATCCAGCGCAGACCAACCACCGTGGGGTCGGTGACGGCGCCGGGGCGAGCGTAACAAAGACCCTCCCGGAGGTACGTTCCTCGGGCGCAGAGGACGGCGGGACCGACCGGTGTGGCATCGTCCGAGTGGCCCGACGCGCGGACCATGTTCACCCGCTCAGAGATCAGGGTCCCGGCCACCACCAGGATGTTCCGTGTCACAGTGAGATACCCCGGCTGACGTACCTCCAGGGTGACATTGCCTGCAGTGACCGTGATCGGGTGGGCGAGCGGGAGGGTTCCGCGAACCGTGTCGTTGACGACGACGGAAGCACCGGGACTCCCGCCGGTGACGGTGAGGTCTCCGACGTGCCCCCGTAGCTCGGTCACGGCGGATTCAAGCGCGGCTCGGCTGCGACGCACCCAGAGATCGTCCGGCACCGCAAGGGCTTCGGTGATGTGCGTGTAGGCTTCGCCGTATCGCCCGAGGGCTTGCTCGATGAGACCGCTGAGCGCTACGGGTCGTGGGCCAGGAGCCAAGGCGTTCGCGCGATGGAGAAGTTCCAGGGCATCGGTAAGACGTTGCGCACGACGCAGTTCAGCGGCTTGACGGATCAGGGCTTCGGCGTCGGGAGGGGATAAGCCAACTGGCGTCACCTGGGCCCAGACGACGGGACTCCCGAGAGAAATCGCCAACGCGAACAAGGGAAAGCATCGGGCGGTCATCCGACAATGGGCCATGGACACACAGCGCGACGCTAGAGTGCGGTGGAACGCCCACGAACGCAACGACCCGCCGGAGCGGGGCACCGACCGACACGCACCCGTGCGACGACCCCCAAAAGTCCCCACGGCCCATGAACTTTCGAGTCAACAGCGAGGGTCTGGGTTCGTCGTGCCAAAATCAGTCCACTCGATTATTTCCCACGTGAATCGTGTGAAATCTACACGAGGCGTGAAGGTCCCGACGCGGTTCGTGTGAAATCTACACGACTCGTGAAGGTCTCGACGCGGTTCGCGTGAAATTTACGCGACTCGTGAAGGTCTCGACGCGGTTCGCGTGAAATCTACACGAGGCGTGAAGGTCTCGACGCGGTTCGCGTGAAATCTACACGAGGCGTGAAGGTCCCGACGCGGTTCGCGTGAAATCTACACGAGGCGTGAAGGTCTCGACCAGGTTCGCGTGAAATCTACACGAGGCGTGAAGGTCTCGACGCGGTTCGTGTGAAATCTACACGACGCGTGAAGGTCTCGACGCGGTTCGTGCGAAATCCACGCCGTCGCCCAAAAACACGGAGCGCTGTCTTCGGCGTGACCGATGGCGTTTGGGCCGGACGCCACCCTCTGGGCCGCCCCGACAACAGAGCCTCGGCCCGAGCGATCAAGAACGGGGACATGCTCGCCACGAGGAGCGTATCAATCCGCTGCGGGATTCGCCGCAAGCGGAAGACGAAGAACGAAGCGGGCCCCTTTGTCTGAAGCACTCGGGTCCGTCACAAGAAGGACGTCGCCACCATGGCTCCGGGCGATCTCACGCACGATGGCAAGCCCCAGCCCTGCGCCGGGGACGTCCCGCACTTGCTCCAGCGTGCCACGGTAAAAGGGCTCAAAGATCCGCTCACGCTCTGCCGCGGGAACACCCGCACCTTCGTCCGAAACCGAAACCTCCGCCATCGCGTCCCGCTCGGACGTCACGACTTCGACTTCAGAGCCCTTTGGGGCGTGCCAGAGCGCGTTGTCCAAGAGGTTGCGCAGCGCGCGTTCGAGATCTGGCAAGCGTCCACGCACGCGCAACCCGTCGCCCCGCACACGCACCTTCACGTCCCTCGCATGCGCGAGCGCTTCGACAGACTTCAACGCGCCCGCCACGATCGCATCTGTCAAGGCCGTTTCCGTGTCGTTCGAGGTATCCACCCGCGCTTCGCGCGAGCCAAGCCGCGCAAGGGTAAGCAGATCGTCGGCGAGGGCTTTGAGTCTTCGGGTTGCATCCAGTGCTTCTTCGATGGCTGCACGGTAGGCGGGTTCGTCTCGTGGCCGTCGCAGCGCGTGCGAGAGCTCACCGTAGAGCGTTGCAAGAGGGGTACGTAGTTCGTGCGCGGCGTGAGCCACAAAGCGCTGCTGACCCGAGATCAGGGACTCAAGCCTGTCGATCATGGCATCGAGGTCGTGGGCCAGTTGCGTGGTCTCTGCGTCGCCCACGCGACGGCCGATGCGGGCAGAAAGGTCTCCGGCGACAACACGGTGGGCGACGGCCACGATTGCGTCGTGCCCGCGGGTGAGCCGACGCACGATCCAGGTCGCGACGAGTGAAGCCCACACGACGGCGACACAGAAGACAGAACCCATGGCCTTGCGAAGAAACGTCGCATCGGCGTCGAGATCGTCGCGAGGCGCCGCGAGCAACAGCCGAAAGCCCCCATGGCCCGGGACGGGAACCACCGCGCCGCGAAGGTGTTCGTGGAGAAAACGTAGGTTGAAGCACACGCGATTACCGACATGGAGGGACGACCATCGTGGTGGACTGCCGAGAAAAGTCTCGGTCGAAGCCACGACAGAGCCTCCAGGGCCGTAGACCGCCTCGTATTTGATGAGCGGGCCGACGTCGCTTGCGGTGGGACCAGGGCCCTCCCCCAATGCAATGTTGTGGCCGATGTGGTTCGCGACGTGAATCGCCTCGTCGCGGGCTTCAGCCTCGACGGCGTCGTCAAACTGACGTTGCTGCAAGCGGTTGTCGGCGTAGAGCACCACCGAGAAAGCACTCCCGAGCGTCACCATGGTGACGCCGGTGACGGCAACGACGATCCTGGCGCGAAACTTCATGGCGAGCGAACCCCCCGCAGACGATACCCTGCACCGCGGACGGTTTCGATCATCCAACTGTGATCCCCGAGTTTGTCTCGCAGGCGACTCATGTGAACCTCGACGAGGTTGGATCCGGGATCAAAGCCCGCGCCAAAGGCCCGGGTCAAAAGCTCGGACCGGGTGACCACCTGGTCGGGATGCCGCGCGAGTTGGAGTAACAAGCCGTACTCCCGGTTGGTAAGCTCCAACGGGTGGCCCGCAAGGGTGACGCGGTGGTCGAGCCTGTCGATTTCGAGTTCGGCGCAGTGCAACACCCCAAAGCCCGTGGAGCGCCGGACGAGGGCCTTCACCCGCCAGACAAGTTCGTCTACTTCAAAGGGCTTGGGAAGGTAATCGTCGGCGCCTGCGGAGAGTCCAAGCACCCGTTCTTTGACGTCGCCACGCGCCGTGAGCATCAGCACGGGGGTGACCATCCCTGCACGTCGGAGGTCTCGTACCACCGAGAGTCCGTCGATGTCCGGCAGCATCCAGTCGAGGACAATCACGTCGTAGATTCCCGTCTGGGCCTGGGTAACCGCGTCCGCGCCGCGGTCACAATGGTCCACAGCGTAACCCTCTTCGGTCAGCACCCTGGCGACAAAACGCGCGAGTTTGCGATCATCGTCGACGACGAGAACCTTCATCCCATGACCTCGGTCCTCTGGGTGTACTCCGTGTTCGGGTCAGGCGATGGATTCTTCGGGAGAATCTCCAGACGGGGGCTGCGGCGCGCCACGGTGGCGTGCGATCCATTCGTGCGCGAGCACCAGCAACGGTGGCTGTAGCACACGGGTGAGCACCGCAAGAATAATGGACCCTCCGATGACGACGATGGCCAGCGGGCGTTGGGTCTGTGCACCGACGCCCTTGGCAAGCGCCGCGGGTAAAAGCCCGAGACAAGCGACCAGGGTGGTCATGAGGACGGGCCGAAAGCGCTTTTCAGCAGCTTCGCGGGCGGCGCGCTCGAGGCCGTGGCCTTCGACTTCGACCAGGCGTTGAAAGTACGTGACGACAAGAATGGCGTCTTGGATGGCGATGCCAAAAATGGAGATAAAACCCATGGCTGCCGAGACCGAGAAATGTACGCCCGTCACGAGGAGCGCGAGCACCCCGCCGGTACACGCCACGGGAATGTTGATCACCACGATGATCACGTCGACCCAGTTTTTGACGGCGAAGTACACCAGCAGGCCGATGAGGGCAAAGGTGAGCGGGACGATAAGCATCAAGCGGGACTCGGCGTCGTGAAGTTCGTTGATCTGTCCTGACCACTCCAATCGTTGGTTGTAGCTGAAGTGCACAGCGCGGGCGATGCGTCGCTGGGCTTCGTCCACGGTGCTCGCGAGGTCTCTTCCGCGCACCGAGAATTTAACGGGGGCGAAGCGTGAGTGGTCTTCGCGGTAGATGGTTGACGGGCCGTTGACCAGGGATACGTCGGCGATCTGGGCGAGAGGTACCTGCGCGCCGTCAGGGGTGCTCACGCGGATGTTCCGGATCTCGTCGATGGATTGTCGGTAGCGACCCTGCCAGCGGACGGTGAGGTCAAAGCGCCGGTCGCCTTCGAGCACCTGGGTGATTGCAGCACCGCCCACGGCGGCTTGTACAACATTGGTCACATCCCCGGTGTTGAGACCGTAGCGGGCACAGGCCGCGCGGTCGGGCGTGATCTGTACGTTGGGCTGTCCGAGGGAGCGGAACATCCCGAGGTCTTCGATGCCGTGGATGTGAGACATCACGGCCATGACCTGCTCGGCGGTGTGTTCGTTGGCCACGAGATCCGGGCCAAAGACCCGGACGGAGTTTTCGCCTTTGATCCCCGAGAGGGCTTCTTCGACGTTGTCCGAAATCATCTGCGAAAAGTTGAACACCGCGCCGGGGTACGCGGTCTGAAGCTCGCGGGTGATGTCGTTGATGAGATCGTCCTTGGTGTATCCCGAACGAAAGTGATCGAGTTGGATCAAGGGTGCGAAGAACTCAACGTTGTTGAATCCCGTGACGTCGGTTCCATCGTCGGGGCGACCGAGTTGCGAGACGACGGAGAGCACTTCGGGGTGGCGCTGCCGCGCGTGGTCACACGGGAGGGCTCTGTTGGTGGGGCACCCACGGATGATTCTACGCATCTGGCCAACGTACGAGCTCGATTGTTCGAGTGAGATGGACATCGGGAGGGTCACCCGAATCCAGAGGTTGCCCTCTTCGAGTTTGGGCATGAACTCACGCCCCAGAAGTGGAAAAAGCACCACGCAAAGAAGAATTGGAATGGCGCAGAACACAAGCGCCCACCGCGGGCGTCGGAGCGCCGCATCAAAGAACGGTGCATACAACTTGTGAAGAAAGAGAACCAGCCAGCTTTCTTTTTCTTCTTCATCCGCGTGAATGAAGCGTGCGGCGAGGACGGGGGTAAGCGTCAGCGCGAGGATCACTGCACCACCGATGGCAAAGGCATACGTACGGGCCATCGGGGCAAAGATCACCCCGGATACCCCCGTGAGGGTAAACAACGGGAGAAAAGACACGGCGATGATGGCTGTGGCAAACGTCATGGGGACAGCGACTTCGCGGGCGGCTGCCATGACACGGTCTTTCATCGTGCCGCGGCCGTGAGGGCCGAGGTGGCGAAAGATGTTTTCGATCATGATGACGGTGGAGTCGACGACGATGCCAAAGTCAATCGCACCGAGAGAGATCAGATTGGCCGACGTGTGCGTGCCCACCAGCCCGCAAAAAGCACAGAAGAGCGCCAACGGAATGGTCAGCGCCGTAATCAACGCCGCGCGGAGATGCCCAAGGAACAAGAACAGTACAAAGGTCACGAGCGCGATGCCAACACCTACGTTTTCCATCACCGTGTGCATGGTGACTTCGACGAGATTGCCGCGGTCATAGTATGGTCGGATATGCATCCCGGGCGGGAGCACGTGTTCGTTTTCGATGTGCTCCACCCGCTGGTGGATCCCACGAAGCGTGGGTTCGGTCTGGCCGCCGTATCGCATCAAGACAATCCCCTGGACGACGTCCGGATCGTCATCGCGTCCGACGATTCCGAGTCTAGGGGCGTTTCCCACCCGGGTCTCTGCGACATCTCGCACCCGCACGGGTGTGCCGTGCTGTGCAGCCACGACCACGTCGTCCACGTCGTGGACATTGCGGATCAAGCCCAGCCCACGGACGTTGAACGCCTGTTCGCCAATGGTAACCCTTTGGCCTCCAACGTTTTGGTTGGCGTTTTGGATGGACGCTTCGAGCTGGCCAAGGGTCACACCCTGGCCCGTGAGTCGAAAGGGATCGACGGCGACCTGGTACTGCCGGGTGAGCCCGCCGTACGAAGTCACGTCAATGACACCGGGCACCTGTCGCCACTGGCGTTCGAGCACCCAGTCCTCGATGGTCTTGCGGTCCATGAGGGAGTACCCATCGCCTTCGACCGTGTACCGGTACAGTTCGCCGATGGCGTTCCATGGCGAGAGCTGTCCCTGGATTCCCGGGGGTAGTGAAACGAATTGCAGTCGGTTGATGACTTCTTGCCGCGCGGCCCCGTAGTCCGTGTCCCAGTTGAAGTAACACTTGATGTCCGACAGTCCAAAAATGGACTGCGAACGTACGTGATCGAGCCCGGGCATTCCCGCCAGGCCAATCTCCAACGGAATGGTCACCTGCCGTTCAACCTCCTCAGCGCTCCAGCCATCGGGCTGGGTGATGACTTCGACCAAGGGGGGGACGGGGTTGGGGTACGCTTCGACGTTTAGGTTTTCGTACGAGATCAATCCCCCGACGACGATCACCGTGACCATCATGAGGACGATGAACGGGGCCTTGAGCGCGAAGCCAACAAGCCGTTCAATCATCGGGCGCTCCCGGTCTCCAAAAGGTCCACGAACTGAATCGCACCGCTGGTCACGACGGGTGTACCCACGGCGATGCCTGACGTCACCGGGAGCCAGCGACCACCGACGGCTTCGTCCGCCGTCACGGGCACCCTCCCAAAACGATGTCGTCCGTCCGCGGCGAGTCCTCGGTCGACAAACACCACGGCTTGATCTCCGAGGTGCAGCACCGCCGCCCTCGGGAGTGCGAGGGCTCGCCGAGCATCCACCCGTAGACTCATGGTCGCGTACATCTCGGGCCGCAGGGCACGGTCGGCGTTGTCCAGCACAACCCTTACCCTCGCCGTGCGCGTCGCAGGGTCCATCGCCCCAGCGATCCAGTCCACGGTGCCGGTAAACGCACGGTCGCCAAAACCTGCCACTTGAATCGACGCTGGCGTCCCTAGGGTGACGCGCGGAAAATCAACCTGGTACAAGTCTCCGAGAACCCACACCCGGTTGAGTTCTCCAATCGTAAACAACTCCAGGGTCGCTCCCCCGGAGTACTGTCCCTGCACTTCGACCCCTGGGTTGGCGCCTCGCGCAACGACTTCACCGTCGATCAATGCCCGCACGGTGTACGTCTGGGTGACCACGTTCACGGTTCCCCGTGCCATCAACCGCATCCGCTGGCGCGCGCGCTGGAGTTCGGCCTGTGCCCGGCGCTCGTTGTCCTCGGACTGCTCGACGTCGGCTTGCGCTGCAGCGTGCACTGCATAGAGCTCACGCTTGCGTCGAAGATCGTGTTCTGCCGCGATGACATCCGCTTCGGCTTTGCCAACGTCCGACGAAGCAATTCCCACGTCGGGAGACTCAATCGCCGCCAGGGGGTCTCCGCGGTGCACCCGCTCGCCGAGCTGCGCGAAGATCCTCGTGATCCGGCCTGACACCGGGGAGAACACATGGGTCACCCGAAGGTCGTCAAAGGTCACGCGCCCGGCGGTCACCACGGTGTCGTCCACGGGTTGCTCTTGCGTCGGGGCAATGGTGACCCCCATGTGCGTGGTTTCCGCGGGCGTGAGCCAGACTTCTCCTTCGGGAATCTGCCGTGCCGTCGCAACAGGCGTGCCATCGCCGTGATGTCGGCACGCGCTGGTGGACCCGACGAAGAGGGCGAGGGCGAGCGAAACGGCGGTACGGCCGTGAGACAACGGTGCGGTCATCGCGCGAAATCCGTTCCGACGGCCTGTTCGAGTTGGTAGATGGCCGTCCAGTAGGTCGCTAGGTCGGTGATGTGTTCAAGATTCGTGGAGATGAACGTGCGCTGTGCGTCGAGGAGGTCCATCAAGGTGGCCGATCCGCCGGCGTACTGTAGTCTTGTGATTTCTACAGCCCGGCGGGACTGGTCGAGCAGCCCGCCGTGTTCCATCCGCACAACAAGGCTTCGGGCGGCGTTGAAGGAGGCCAAGGCAGACTCTACGTCGCCGGTTGCCTGCGCGATCTGCACTTCGTGGTTGAGAGCTTGGGTGTCCCGATTGGCTTCCGCGATCCGGATCTCTCCCTGCTGTTGGTAAAACAACGGCAGCGTCGTCGAGATTCCTACGGTAAAAGTCGGCGGCTGGATGGCATTCTGTCCCGTCCCAAACTGCGTGTACCCAAGCTGTAAAGCAATGTCAGGAAACACCTGCCGCCGCGCAAGATTCACCTGCGCAACCGCGCTGCGTTGAAGGTAGTCCGCTTGACGGACATCCGGCCGGTGCTCCACTGCCTGGCGGATCAGTCCCGAGACGTTTGGGTTTTCGAGGCCCGCGGGCACCCGAAAGCCCAAGGCGTCGTGGTCGACGTCAAAATCCGGGATGGACGCGCCGCGCACCCCGAGGAGGTACGCAACGGACACCTGCGCCGAGCGAAACGCACCGAGCGCGGCGTCGACGGCCTGTTCAGCTTCGAGCCCTTGGACTTCGATGCGTGCGAGATCACCTTCGTTGATCACACCCGGATACCGATGGCGATTGAGCTCCACGGTCTGGCGCATGGCCGTCTGGGTCTCCCGCGCAAAGTCCAGGGTCCACCGCGCGGCGACGAGTTGCACGTACAGGGCCCGAAGCTGGAAGACCAGATTGCGTTCAGCATCGTCGCGGCCCAGACGAGCGGCTGCGAGCGCGAGCCTGGCGGCGCGAATCCGAAGCTCACGCTTGCCCGAGAGCACGTCTTCGATGGCAGCGGAGTCAGAGACCCCGACGCCCCAGCCGACGTCCGAGCAACCGATGCAGGGTGTGGCGGCCGTGGACTCGGCGCTGTAATTGAAAGCCGCGCCGACGGAGGGTGCGATGCTTGGGTTGTAGATGAACTGTGCTTGTCGGAGACTTCCTTCGGCGCCGCGGACGGATGCGTCGGCGATCAAGAGATCGAGCCCGCGGGTATGCAACAGCCGAATGGCTTCGTCGAGGGTCAACACCCGTGGGAGCTCGGTGACAGGGGCCGGGACGACGCCCGCGGACTGCGCGACGACGTTGCGGGGGGCCAGGACAGCGAAGAGCACCGCCAGAGAGAGCAATGGCAGCGCGCGCGTCGTTCTCGCGAGCGACAGGCCGACGCGCCACCTCGGACGACTGATCATGCGCTGGAGCGTAGCGTTGAGCCCGCGGGGCCAGGGGTTACATCGGTGTTAAGACTTTGTAAGAACTCGCAGACGGACGACACTGCGAGGGCAGCCCGGCCGTTGCAAACGCAGCGGCACGCTCGGGGGGTACGAAGGCGTCAGTGATGCGCGTTGGGCGGGGG
>VFSW01004954.1_pt1 | contig 19840 bp, 17 predicted proteins | sample 5358111 | NCBI WGS metagenome assembly VFSW01 (sample SAMN11554181, study PRJNA540505) | mine drainage metagenome | isolation source: sediment from site ElyBrook_90M | place: USA: Ely Copper Mine, Vershire, VT | collected 2017 | reverse complement strand
CCACCGGAGACAGCCGCCCAGATTCCGCCTATTGCGCTAGAGACGATCTCCGATAAATCCGGCCCCGGGTGAGGCAAAAGCATAGACTCCCATAAAGGCGCTGCCGATAAGTCCAAGTTCCGCCTTGCTGAATCCGAACTCCCTCTCCAGTAGGGGAAAAAGACTGCTGATGGCCTGACGATCCGCGTAGTTCAGCAGACAGACCAGCCAGAGCATCCCCAGCACCAGCCACTTCTCCCGAGGCCTTGGGAAAAATGAATAACGACAGGGAAAGCGCATCATGAGCTGAACCAGCAGAACAAAATTCCCCTCTCAACAAAAGGATCACTCCTTCGAGGGCACTTCTTCCAATCGGGGGAGACCGCGCGTATGCAGCTCCATCAAACGCGCAAAATGCCCCCCCTCATTCACAAGAAGTTCCTTCATGGTTCCATCCTCGACAATTCTTCCCTCCTTGAAAACAAGAACCCGATCAACGTCACGCAAGGTGGAGAGACGGTGCGCCACGATGAATGTTGTCCGCCCCCGGCAGAGTACCTCCAGGTCGTTCTGCAAATTGGCCTCGGTCTCCAGATCGAGGGCACTGGTGGGTTCGTCTAGAATAACGATGCTTGGGTCGCGCAAAAAGACGCGCGCGAGGGCAACCCGCTGACGTTGACCTCCAGATAGCCGCCCCCCACGCTCACCACAAAGAGTCTCATATCCGCGCTCCAGCTTACGGATAAAGTCATCCGACTGAGCCTTTCTCGCGGCTTCCTCCACCTCCTCATCAGTTGCTGTCGGGCGACCGTAGCGGATATTTTCCCGCACCGTGGTATTCCAGAGAAATGCATCTTGCCCCATGATGGCGACATTGCGACGAAGTGCGAGTAGCCCAATTTTCTCGATCGGCTGGCCATCGTAGAGAATCTCCCCGTCCTGAGGTGTATAAAATCCCAGGATGAGATCAAGCAGCGTGCTCTTGCCTGCACCAGTTTCTCCCACAAGACCGATACGTTGCCCTGCGGGAAAATGCAGATTGATATCAGTCATGGCAAGAGGGCCTTGTTGGCCGGGGTAGCGAAAGTTGACGTTCTTCAACTCCAGTTCCCCGTCCAGTCTGATGTGTTCCGAAGCGCTCGCATAACGACATTTTTCCAGCTCTTCCGAATCGAGAATTCCAAGCATGGCTACGAGACCAGGTTTTGCCTGCATCCATGCCTCAAAGGCTCCGATAAAAGCCTGCAATCCTCCCCGAATAAAACCAAAGGTGCTTGTGAAAACAACAAGCGAGCCCAGAGGAAGGCTTCCACGCAAATACAAAACTCCACCGAAACACCAGACAATAATCCCCATGTATTCACCAATCATCTGCATCCCCATGGAAACCCACCGCATCTTGATACTCGCCTCCATTCCGGCCCCTCGCACCCGCTCAATGAGCTCCGCCAATTCCTTAGCCACACGCTCCTCATTGCCTAGGCTCTTGGTCACTCTCATGCCTCCGATAAATTCGACCACACTTGCGGAAAAATTCTCGCTGCTTTCCTGAACATGCTGGTTAAGACCTTCTAGCCGACGTCTCATGCGACGTACCACAAAGATCTGGAGTGGAATGGCCACGAATGTAACTGTTGTCAAAAGGGGACTCAACCAGAGGAGATAGCCCAAGGCTCCGAGGCAGAGAGACATCTGAATCATGAAGCTCCCAGCAACATTGGAGAGAAATGTTTCCACCCGCCCCATATCTACAGTAACCTGATTTGCCAGAGCTCCTGACCCACGGCGCGTGAAAAAACTCAGGGACATAAGCTGAAGTTTATCGACCAGAAGCCCTCGCATCTGTGCAACAGCCTCACGCACCAGATGCTGCGTGTCGGCAAAGGCTCTCACTGTGCACCATGCGTGGAGAGGCCACAGGGCGAGGTTAGCCAGAGCGTAGTAAAAGATGTAGAGGTATTTCTGACCGGGCGTCAGTGCGTGATTTTGCAGGATTCTATCGACGAGGATGCCGACTCCTGCAAAAAACGGGAGATAGGTTAATGCCTGAAGAATCTGAAAAATAATGGCTCTCCGTAAGATCCCTTGATCAAGAGAGAGAATACCCCAGAAACGACGCATGGGACTTGCGGAAGTAGAACAAAAATCAGGTGTAGCGTTCACAAGAGTCGAAAGAGAAGAGAAAGGCAATGATTCAAGCGGCTTGTCGCTGTTGCAGAGCCCTCCCAAGCGCCACCCTCCCATTTCTCATTAGAAAGTAAATAGAGATCTTCAAAAGTGACCTATATTTTCACCCTCCCCTTTCCTGAACCTGGAAGAGTGAATAACAACCCCGTATTTCTCTCTGAAAAACAAGTCAACCCCAACGCACCAAACAAGATACGACTAGGCTTAAGATTCCATTAGGCTTTTTCGACCTGCCAGTATTCCAGCTCTACCGGGGTATCACGCCCAAAGATGCTGACAGAGACGCGAAGTTTTCCGCGCTCTGGATCAACTTCTTCGACGATCCCTTGTTGGTTCTGGAAGGGGCCATCAGAGACCTTCACCTTATCGCCAACTTCAAAGCTGATTTTAGGAGTGAGTGTGTCCTCCCTCTCTTTCATCTGCGCAAGCATTCCCTCGACCTCTTTTGGGCGCATTGGGATCGGCTTGTCCTTGGTGCCGGCAAATCCGATAACCCCCGTAGTGTCCTTGATGAAATACCACGTCTTGTCGATGAGGTCATTTTTTTCATCAAGGAGATGCATGTTGATGATCAGATAGCCCGGAAAAAACTTGCGCGTTGTCTCGGTTTTTTTCCCACGCTTGATTTCCTGCACGCGCTCCGTAGGAATGAGAACCTCGAAGACATGATCTCCGATTTCTTCGCTCTTGATGCGTTTGACAATGTTGTCATGAATTTTTTTTTCCTGCCCGGAGAGGACATGAACGACAAACCATTGTTCTTTAGGATCGAGTGCCATGATAAAAATACGGGTGCTACAGTTGGATCGGACTAGGGCTTGGTTAGATAACCAACCACATTGATGGTGATGAAGTCGAAAAAGGAGATGTAACCGCCAACGAGCAGCATAGCAATGATGACGACCAGCGTGGAATCCCAGAGTTCTTTATATTTTTTAAAACCGCGTTCGCTGTCATCCCACGGCCACTGCACCTTTGTCAATTCCGCACGAACCTCTCGGAAGTAGGTTGCGATTTTCTTAAACATAAGGAGGGAAAGGCAAAGATTGCAGAACAGGCCAGGAGGGACTCGAACCCCCAACAAACGGTTTTGGAGACCGCTACTCTACCAATTGAGCTACTGGCCTAGGCTTTTTGTAATGTGAGAGGGTTAGTCGAGAATCTCGGAAACACGACCTGCACCAACGGTGCGTCCACCTTCGCGGATAGCGAAACGGATGGTCTTTTCCATGGCAATTGGGCTACCAAGTTCAACCTCAATAGCGACATTGTCACCAGGCATCACCATTTCGACACCTTCAGGGAGTTTCACTGTACCGGTCACATCGGTAGTGCGGAAGTAGAACTGAGGACGATAGTTCGTGAAGAATGGTGTATGACGACCGCCTTCCTCCTTGCTGAGCACGTAGATCTCGGCCTTGAACTTCTTGTGAGGCTTGATGGAACCAACCTTGGCAATCACCTGGCCGCGCTCGATGTCATCCTTCTTGATACCACGGAGAAGAATGCCGACGTTGTCGCCAGCTTCTGCGGTGTCGAGAAGCTTGCGGAACATTTCGATGTCGGTGACGGTGGTCTTTTGAGTGTCGCGGAGACCGACGATCTCGACTTCTTCACCCTTCTTAAGAATACCACGCTCCACGCGACCGGTGGCGACTGTGCCGCGACCTTCAATATTGAAGACGTCTTCCACCGGGAGGAGGAAGGGCTGGTCCTTCGGACGTTCAGGCATCGGGATGTAGTTATCCACGGCCTCAATGAGGGCAAGAATCTGTTTCTCCTGCTCGGCATCGCCTTCAAGAGCCTTCTTGGCACTGCCTCGGACGATGGGAATCTCATCACCGGGGAAGTCGTAGGAGGAGAGGAGGTCGCGAACTTCCATCTCGACGAGATCGAGAAGTTCTGGATCATCCACAAGATCCACCTTGTTCATGAACACAACAAGGGTAGGGACACCCACCTGACGGGCGAGCAGAATATGCTCACGAGTCTGGGGCATGGGACCGTCAGCGGCACTGACTACAAGAATGGCTCCATCCATCTGGGCAGCACCAGTGATCATGTTCTTCACATAATCGGCGTGTCCTGGACAATCAACATGGGCATAGTGACGCTTGTCACTCTCGTATTCCACATGCGCGGTGGAAATGGTGATACCACGGGCCTTTTCTTCAGGGGCTGCATCGATTTGGTCGTAGGCGCGAGCCTCAGCCTTGCCTGTCTTAGCGAGCACCGTCGTGATTGCTGCTGTGAGAGTTGTCTTGCCGTGATCCACGTGTCCGATCGTACCGATGTTCACGTGATCTTTATTGCGTTGGAATGCGTCCTTAGCCATATGGGTGCTTGTGCTGGTGGTTGTTTGTGTTTTTTGGTGATTTGTTCCTCTGGAGCCCATGACCGGGATTGAACCGGTGACCTCGTCATTACCAATGACGTGCTCTACCGACTGAGCTACATGGGCCTGTCCGATCCGGAGACCGATCAAATGATTGAAAGAACAATAGCCCTTGGGATTCTTAGGCTATTTTCCACGATTTCCCTGAAGACACCGACCGCAGCACGAGCCCAAGTCAACGGGCGGCTACGCAAGGATGTATTCCGAGAAAAAGCGGATGCAAAGAATGATTCGCCAGAGTTCTTCTGTCAAAAGCTATTTTAGGGATGCCTCTCGGTATGAGATTACGGCATGGTAGAAAAATGATGAGAAACCACCCGATCAATCAGCCCCCTGGGCTCCTTCAGGAGGGCGGAATCACCCATCTGACGTTCTGATTTTTCCACGCGATGCGAACGCTGATTTTGCCAAAAAAACTTCTTACCTTTCTCTGGCGCGTCCTGAGGGAAACCATCCTGATCTATACCCGCATTGGGGGGGAGCAGAGCGCGGCGGCCTTTGCCTATTACGCCCTCTTCTCGCTGGTTCCCCTGGTGGCACTCCTGCTGACGCTCGGCTCCTATGTCTTCCCTCCGGCTTCTGTCATGCACACAATTCATCGTTTTGTCCCCATGGGAGATGCGCAACAGGATCTCCTCTGGAGCATGGTGAACGGATTGAAAAAGGTACGCGGCAGTGCCAGCCTTGCCTCTCTGGCCATTCTGACATGGGCTTCCCTGCGCTTCTTACATGCATTGCTTCTCTCGATTAATCATGCCTGGGGAACACGACACCTCCCCTGGTGGCAGATGCCGGTGAAAAATCTCGTTATGATCATCGCCATGTCCGGGGCTCTAATTATAGGAACAGTACTCCCTGCCTTGCTTCAGGGAATCACCCGAATCCTGCATTCCCTCGAGTCATGGATTGCCCTATATTTCCCGTTACTGGATCTTGAGCGCTTGCTTGCCGTCGTCAATCTCAGCCGCTTGATTGGTGGAACCCTTGTTCTCTTCTACTCCTTCGCCATGCTCTACATGCTTGCCCCTCGGCACAGGCCTCGATTTTCCCAAATCTGGCTCCCCGCGCTCCTCGTTTCTCTACTGATGCAGATTGGGCAGGCCTTCTTCGTAAATATCGTTCCGAAGCTGATTAACTACAGCGCCATCTACGGAGCCATGGGGAGCATGATGTTTCTGTTGCTCTGGGTCTATATCGCTGGAGTCATTATCATCAGCGGCGGCTGTCTCTGCGCTGCTCTTGCGCATCTGCGAGGGCACTCCACTCCCCAGCACCAGTATATCGACTCCTCCTCTTTCTCTTACCATCCGAATCCGTGACATTCGAAGTGAGCGATCAGCACTCCGAGGCAACCTCTGACTTCCCCTGCCCCAGCTCTACTCCAGCCAACCGAGGATGTTAAAATTCGTGGAGATCAGAATAGCTGCGACAGCGAGCAGCCCGAGGATTTTTGCCAGAAGAAACGCTGGGAGCATCACAATAATCCAACGAATCCATCCCTCTTCCGAGGCAGTCTGCTGGGGTGTTGGTTTCTGTGGAAAAGAAAAATCGCTCATAGAGATTCGGAGTAGCCCAGAAAATCGTGCCTGTCAACGCCGCGTGGCGCGTGAGGCACTCTTGGAGTGGGCCTTGGTATTGCTAGTTTTCTTTTTGGAAGCGTTCTTTTTGGCGTCGGCAAACCTAGCGTTTTTCCGAGGAGGTTTTTTTGCACCAAGAGCCTTTCCTCCCAGACGAATCCCTGGCTTTTTGGGTCGTTTCAGAGACTCGTTTACTGCCTCAGTAGCACCATGCGCGTCACCGTTAGTCGTGGCATGAAGGGCAACTTTCTTGCGATCCTGCACTTCGCGTGTCTCCCGCCCACGCAGCCGCAGTCGGATGGGAAGGCCGGGATAGGGCCAGCGCTCACGATATCTATTGAAGAGATATTCCTGATAGGAGTCGGTAATCAGATCGGCATCATTGACAAAGAGAAGAAACTCTGGCGGGCCAAAAGGACGCTGCCTCTCGGGTACGACCTGCGTGGCATAGAGCAGCTTAAAGCGTTTGCCGGAGCGTGATGGCGGGGGATGCACCTCAAAAAGCTCGCGAAAAAAGCGGTTCAATTCCCCTGTCCCAATGCGCGTCTCCGCTTCCTGCCGCACGCTCTTGAGAGCGGTAAAAATACGGCTGAACCCTTGGCCTGTTTTGGCTGAGAGGCAAACCACGGGCGCATAATCCAGAAAGAAGAGATCGCTTCGGATCTGATCGGACTGATCTCCCTGCGAGGCGCGACCTCCATCCTCCTTGCGAACGAGATCCCATTTATTAAGGAGAATGATACAGGCCTTGTGCGACTGTTGGATCATTCCAGCAATGCGCTTGTCCTGCGCCGTGACACCACTCTCCGCGTCAATGACGAGGAGCCCTGCATCAGCCCGACGGATCGCCTCCTCAGAACGCATTGCGCTGAAAATCTCCACCGAGGTATCGGGACGCGAGCGATGACGCAGTCCCGCCGTATCGACGAGCACATAGGGTTCCCCTCCCAGCTCGCAATGCACATCAAGCGCATCGCGTGTGGTTCCTGCAATGCTGCTCACGATGCTACGTTCCTCTCCGAGAAGTCGATTCAGGAGAGAAGATTTACCGACATTCGGTCTGCCAACAATCGCCAGACGGGGAGACTTTTCCTCCTCGGGAACAATGGCCTCACCCCCTCCCAGTTTCTCTCCAATACTCGCGAGCAAATCATGCGTGCCTCGCCCATGAGCAGCACTGATGGTCATGATGTCAGAAAATCCGAGTTCGAAAAAATCACTCTCCAGGGATTCATGCATCTCCTGATCAATCTTATTAATGATCAGCATCAGGGGACGCCCCCCCGCACGCAGCATAGCCGCCAGTTCCCGATCAAGCGGCGTCAGACCAGCCCGTCCATCCACGACAAAAAGCAAGAGATCGGCGCTCGCAATGGCCACCTGGGCTGCCCTGTGCGTGGCCTCGGCAAAATCGGGATCAGGCGCATCACCAATGCCGCCGGTATCAATGATTTCAAAAGGGACTGGGCCTTTGAGGCAGATTCCGGCGAGGCGATCACGGGTCACTCCCGGCTGGTCATGGACAATGGCGACACGCTCTCCCATCAGGCGGTTGAAAAGTGAAGATTTGCCCACATTGGGGCGACCGATAATGGCGACGCGTCTCATCAGATGGATTGGGTATCGTGGGAAGTTTTTTTCGAAGAAGAGGGATTTTCTTCAGGGTTGCTATGCTCTCCATCATGAAGCTGATTGATCCCTGCAGCAAGGTAGCCCATGCCGCTCAGGAGCGTCACGATTCCCGAAATCCAGACGATGATGTCAGAATGGCTCCATTGAAGCATGATCACCGCCACGGTGAGCATTTGTAGAAAGGTCGAGGTTTTTCCAAGAAGAGAGGGTCTGACATTGAGATGATCATTGAGCAACCGAAGCACACCACATCCGGTGACAATGATGATGTCCCGCGCAATGACAAGAACAGGATACCAGACGGGAAGTTGATAAGGCCAGTTGGTCACACTCAGTGTGATGATAGCTGTGAGCATCAATCCCTTATCGGCAAGGGGATCAAGAATCGCGCCGAGTCGGGATTTGAGATGAAATTTCCTGGCTAACCAGCCATCAATGCCATCGCTCAAGGCTGCTAGGAGAAAAATCCCAATTGTGGCCAGACGGAGAGTCTCATCGGGATGGCCTGCTGTAGCCGTCCTGCCGTAATAGATCGCAAGCACGACAAAAACAGGAATCAAAAGAATCCTGCCAATCGTAATCTGGTTAGGAAGATTCATGCAGCCTCCACCATCCGCGCCAATCCATCGACTGTAAAGCCTTGGCAGGGATTGCTGAGAGCCGATGATCCCGCTAATTTCTTTTCCTTATGGATCACCAGCAACCAGAAGCCAACGATTCACCTGCCTCCAGAAAGATTTCCCTCTCTCTTTCTCCGTCTGTGGGACGAAGGAGATCCAATCTCGCCTTGGCACTGATTTTCCTGCCTCGTGAAAGGAGGCGGGATGCCTTTCTTTTTTATGATTTCTGCCGCTCCGTGGATGACATCGCCGACGACAGCATGCTTGGTATTCAGGAAAAACAGGAGTGCCTTGATACTTGGCTGATGGCACTCGAACCCGGCCAAGAAGAAAATCTCCCATCTGATTTTCGCACAATGATCCTGCGACGCCAGCTCGACCGGCATCTCCTTCTCGAAATTGTCCGTGGGATGAGGATGGACACGGAGCAGAACCGTTATGCGACCTTTGAGGCACTTCAGCCCTACTGCTGGCGCGTTGCCTCTGCCGTGGGCCTCCTCACTGCTACTCTCTTTGGAGCCAATGGAAGCTCCGTGGAACGCTATGCAAGGGAACTGGGAGTCGCCCTGCAACTCACCAATATCCTCCGGGACGTGGCAGAAGATGCCTCCATGAACCGCCTCTATCTTCCCTTGGAAGATCTCACACGTTTCGGCGTCACGGAACAGGAGATTCTCGAAAAAAATCCCTCCCCAGCCATGACCCATCTTCTGGGCTTTCAGGCAGAACGCGCCGACGCCACCTTTGCCAAGGCTGAGTTGGCTTGGTCAGAAATGAGTGCCCATCAGCAACGGCTCATGCGCCCAGCGCGCCTCATGAGCGCAATCTACCGCGACCTTCTCCTTCAAATGCACCGGGACCGCTACGACGTCTTCCATCAACACTATCGCGTCAGTACGTTGAAAAAGCTCTTTCTCGCGCTTCGCTTCTTTACGGGGAGATAAGTCAGAGTTCCATATTCTCCCTCTAATTGCTATTACCCCTGAAAACCATCCACCCAGGCCTTCACTGTGGGATCCATCTTCACGAGATCGGGCCAACCACGGGGATAGCCCTCCCCCGATAGCTTGCGCGTCGCGTCAAATCCCATGTGCGATCCCCTATTCGGCAGAGTCGGCGCATGATCGAGGCTATCGCAGGGATTTTTAGTCATCGTACTATCACGCTGCGGATCGGTATTGGCCATCCAGCGAAAGAGAACCTCCGAGGTCTTCTGCACATCGCAGTCCTCATCCACCACGATAATATATTTGGCAAACATCATCTGCCCCATGCCCCAGAGACCATGCATGACCTTGAAGGCTTGCCACGGATACTGTTTCCGAATGGAGACAAAGACGAGATTGTGAAAGACCCCCTCGGCAGGAAGTGCCATATCGACGATCTCCGGGAAGTTCATTTTAAAAATCGGCAGGAAGATTCTCACGCTCGCCTCTCCGATGTAAAAATCCTCCATTGGAGGAATTCCGACAATGGTCGCGGGATAGATGGCCTCCTTCCGGTGGGTAATCGCCGTGACATGGAATACGGGGTAATCCTCCACGGGGGTGTAGAATCCCGTATGATCGCCGAAGGGGCCTTCGGGACGCATCTCGCCCGGCTGGACATATCCCTCAATCACAAAATCACTCTCAGCGGGAACCTCCAGCGGAATAGTGAGACACTTCACGAGATCGACCGATTTCTTGCGTGCAAATCCTGCAAAGAGAATTTCATCAATGCCGTCGGGCAAGGGAGCCGTCGCCGCAAGCGTTAGCACCGGATCACCGCCGAGACAGACAGCCACCGGCATCCGCTCACTCCGTTCATAATAACGCTTCCCATGACGCGCCCCGACCTTGTGAACCTGCCAGTGCATTCCTGTGGTCTGCCCATCATAAATCTGAATACGATACATCCCCACATTTCGCCCTCCTGTGTCAGGATCTTGAGTATAGACCATCGGCAGCGTGATAAAACGCCCACCATCCTGCGGCCAGCATTTCAGGATCGGCAAATGATCGAGCGTAAAAAGCTCCCCCTCCCCCTTCTCTCCAAACCGATGAACGACCTCGTGACACGGAGCCTTCTTCACGTGACGTGGACGGGCATGAATGAGATCCATCCCATTGCGGAGGAGCTTTAGCCCATCGCGGAACGTCCGAGGCGGCTTGGCCTTCATCAGAAATTCCAACTGCCCTGCCAGCTCCTCCACCGAATCCATCCCCAGTGCTATCGCCATGCGACGACGTGAACCCAGGGCATTGATGATGAGAGGAAATGCGGAGACTCGGCCATTGATGGTCGGCTGCTCAAAGAGCAACGCCTTCCCCCCTTCCGGCGATTTCATTTCCCTGTCGGCAATCTCCGTGATCTGAAGTTCTGTCGCCACAGGAACTGTGATACGGCGCAGCTCTCCGGCATTTTCAAGAGCTGTTAAAAAAGCGGCAGTGGATGGATGGGCCATAGGGTGATGCCAAACAAGATGCCCTTTGCTTGAGGGAAAGTCACAAAAAAGATTGCCCCGGGACGCATTACGGGGAAGATTATCCCCCCTCTTCCTGATTTTTCTGGAAGAAGATCCCAAGGAGTTGTAGCTCAATGGTCAGAGCACCGCCCTGTCACGGCGGGGGTTGCGGGTTCGAGTCCCGTCAACTCCGGTTGGGATTTTCTCTCTCGCTACCCTCAGTCTGTGAGTTGCTTGAGTTGTCACGAACAGTGCGTGATCCAAGCTGAGAAGGAATTTCTCGTTTTGAGAAACGCTACTCTTCTAAAAATTCACCACGGCACGCACGCCGACAACCAGTGCATTCCCATACTGCTGCGTGCCTCCCGGATGGAGGATGTATTGAAGGTCGGGTTGCATCGAAATCGCTGGAGTAAGTTGCGCGGCATAAGACAACTCCGCAACCGTCTCAAAAGAGGGATTAGGAAATCCCTGCGCCAGACCATTGGCAACCATCCCCTCACTCATTTTGGAAAAGCCGAAGGCGATGCCACATTTATCGGCATTGCGCCCTGGAATCAGCCCCGTATAGACAAGACCACTATCGGCGTACAAGGCGACAGGACTCGTTCCCTGTGGAGAAAAACCGACACGAACAAAGGAAGATAGTCCCTTCGCGGAAGAAGAAGCATCGATGGGCTGGATCTCCTGTCCATTGGCGGGAGAAACAATCTTGTGAGGTACTACATAAAGTTGCTGGTCGATGATGCCATAAAAGCCGCTGCTGTAAGCGACCGCGATAGGAGCATTAAAGGAAAATACGCCAGCACTCGGGCCTTGAGGCGCTTCACCTTTTTGTATCCAGAAACCGACTTTAACGGTTCCCGGGAGCCCTAGGAGCCCTTGGGCTTGGGCGTTTTCGTTCCATGTCGCAGCCATTTCGTTGAAGCTGATCAGCCCTCCAGAAGGACCAAAGTTCCAATCAAATCCATGGGTATTCACTTGTTCAGGAAAAGGGTTCCCTTGTGCAAAAGCTGTACGGAGTGTCAGCCAAGGATAGGGCTGGAGTGCCAGTCGAACTCCCGGCGCACCCAATGGATAAGTCGCCCCGCCATTTGGCAAGTCCTGCGTTACAAAGCCCACGATTCCAAAGGTGCCATTCACAAAAAGCGCAGCCGTATCAGAGAGACCAAATTCGGAGTCAAGGGCGATCATCCCTGCCCGAAACGAAACGGCGTTCTGGAAAAGATTCTGCTGAAACCAGAGTTCATAACAACGAAGGGTAGGATTGCCTGCAATGCTGCTCACCGTGAGGGCATTATTGATCGTATTGCCTGAGAGGTTGTTCCCGTAGAGCCAAAGCCAGGTGCTCTTGAAAGAAGCCCCCTCCCAGCCGATGGCTTTCTGGAGATCCACTGCAAAACCTAAATTCAGCAATCCGGAATACGTCGTTCCTGTCGCCGCTCCTCCCGTCGTATTGCCCAGCAGGTCGGAGACCGACTGGAGACTCAGGACAACTCCGTTGGTCTCGGCAGCTGGACGACATCCCATGCAGTCTCCTGCCAGACGGGGCTGGTTAAGCAGATTGAAAGAATTGGGTAAGTCCGCCGGATCGGCCTGCAAGGAGGGCAATGCGATGAGCCCTGCAACGAAAAGGATGCCCAAAAAACTGGTGAGTCTCTTTCCATGGATGGGCATGGTCGCCATGAGACACTATTTTCAGAAAGAGACCACCCCCAGAAGAAAGTTTTCATCCTTTCACAAACTCCTTCCGATTCCACCATCCTCCGCCAAGTGCCTGAAAGAGGGCTGCGGTATCGGCAAATCGATTGGCTTGAGCCTGCACAAGGTTCATTACGGTTTGTTGGTATGTTTGTTCAGCACTCAGGACTGCCAGAGCATTAGCATAGCCCATCTGAACCTGATGAGTCGTCAGATCCAGGGTCTCCTTCGCAGCAAGCTCCGCATCTTTTGCGGCTTTCAAGGCATCTCCATCCTGCTCCAACGCGTGAAGAGTATCGGCAACATTCTGCAATGCGGTGAGTACCGTACTGCGATATTGTTCATTTGCCTGTCGATACGCTGCCATGGCGGCACGCTCCTTGTGAAGCAATGCTCCTCCCTCAAAAATCGGTTGTGTAAGTGCTCCGGCTAGAGTCCAAAAGCCATTACCAGGGACAAACACTTGACTGATTTGCGTTGCCGTTGTGCCCAAATTTCCTGTCAGCATGAAATTCGGCAAACGATTAGCGACAGCCACCCCAACCAAAGCACAGGCAGCATGCAGATTTTCCTCCGACTGACGAACATCAGGTCTTTGCTCAACAAGCCTGGAAGGAAGACTGACGGGAAGCTCGCGCGGCAGGTCAAGTGAAGCGATCGTGAAAATTGCCGAAGGCTCCTGTCCTGGAAATCTTCCAGCCAGAGCGCAGATTAGGTCGCGTTGTTGGGCGAGTTGCTTGAGCAAAGGGGGTAAGGTGGCGATCATCTGTGCCAGTTGTGCTTTCTGCTGGGTGAGAGCCAGTCGGTTTGCATAGCCATTAGCAACTTGGTTCTTCAGCATTTCCAGCATTTCCTTGTTGATCTTGATGAGTTCTTGCGTGGCAACAATTTGCCCTCGCAGGCATGCTTCTTGGATTGCAGCGGCAACCACATTGGAGCTCAATGTGATGTAGGTTGCTTCCAGGAGAAAGCGCTGCCCTTCCGCCTGAGCCTGCAAAGACTACACAGTTCGCCTGTTCAGCCCGAAAACATCGGGAGAGTAGGAAATAAGAACTTGGGGAGTAATCAGATTGAATTGAAAGGAATTGGAATTTGATACCGGAGCAAGTGCTTGGGATGTGCTTTGGCGGCTCGCCATCAAACCTGCTGAAGCGCTGGGATAAAACGCTCCTGCCTGAGCGAAAAGATTTTCTCTGGCCACAATCAGCGCATTCTGAGCAGCTTTGATACTCGGATTCGCCCTGAGCGAGTCTTCGACCAGGGTGTTGAGCGGCTTGGAATGAAAGAGAACCCACCACTGAGCCGGTATATCGAGATCTTGGACAAAACGCTGAGCCCCCCCGCCCGTCATACCTGATGTGGCATTGGGATTGCGTAGTGGATGTTGCGTATAACTTCCGGTATCTGGGGGTGGTGGATTTTTGAAATTAGGCCCGACCGAACAACCAATAAAACCCGTTGAGGCAACGAACACAAGCACCCTGGTCGTCTGGAACTTCAATGCTCGCTTCATGGTATCTGATTGGCTGAACGGTTAGACTTCTTCATTCCGGTGCCATTGATGGATGCAGTTGATCCATTCGGCTTTTTCAAACCCGTGGGAGTGATCTGCCCAATGCTTGCAGCGGAGACTCCCTTGCCACCATAAGCTATGCTGGGCAAAAAGTGAGAGGCTTCTTGAGAAGCTGCATGGTTTATCTGCTGGGAATTTTCCGTCCTGCTCACATTCCCTTCTCCCTTGGCTCCTGTGGAGGAAGGATCATTCACCTTCGCTTGAGGAGCCTCACCTGTTTCTGATTGTTTGATTTTAAGCTTCCCCCCTTCCTTAACGCCTGCCTGTCCATGATTGCCAGAACTCTTCTTCGCAGACTCTTGAACAGCGTGTTGCACAGATGCCGATTTTTTGACCGAACCGGACTTGCTGATTTCTTCAGAAGCATTCTCCTTCTCGGTGACTTTTGCCTGTTTTGAATCGCTCTGCTTTGCACCGCCTCCATCACCATGGGATTTCCCATGCCCGGCAGCGACATCACCTGGAGTCTGATCTGACTGATGTTCGTCAGCCACCTGTGCGGAAGTGTGGTTCGAGGCGGTCTCGGCAAAGCTTATCCCCGGCATGAAAACGCCACCGATCAGCAGGAAAAATAGAGTCATGGCCGTTTTCATCGTATCTCAGGTGCTTTCTGCTTCAGATTCGTGTTTCTTGTCGTCGCCCTCCAGAAACATGATTTTCAGGACTGGTACCACAATGAGGAGGAGAATCGGGCCAAGCAGCATTCCGCCAACAATGACCGTGGCCAGAGGACGCTGCACCTGGCTTCCAATGCCGGTGGAAATTGCCGCAGGAAGCAGGCCAATGCAGGCTGAAAGGCTGGTCATGAGTAGCGGGCGCATCTGGGTGGAAGCGGAATGGAACATGACATCCAAGGGGGTTCCTCCACGGATTTTGGCCCGACTGTAATAGGTAAGGAGAAGAATGCCATTCATCACCGAAACACCAAGAAGTGAGATGAATCCTACGGCGGCGGAAATACTGAAATTCAGGCCGGTGACATAAAGTGCCATCACTCCTCCCGCCACAGAAAACAGGACGCCACAGAAGGTCAGCAGGCACTCCAGATAGGAGTTGAAGAGGCAATAGAGAAGACCACCGATGAGCAAAAGGCTGATTGGCACGATAATGGCAAGGCGCTTCTGGGCATCCTGAAGGTCTCCAAATTCTCCCGACCAGATCATACGGTAGCCACTGGGGAGCTTCACATTCTTGGCAATACGCTCCTGCGCTTCGGTCACTGTACTGCCAAGATCTCGATCACGGACGCTGAACTTGATCGGAATAAAGCGCTGCGTGCTTTCGTGATAAATCCATGACGCCCCGGTATCGAGAGTGATGTCTGCAAGCTCCCTGAGTGGAATATAGGCATTGGCACCACCCGCTGTTTGATAGGCCACCTTGATGTTGCTGATTTTCTCGACACTGTTGCGGTATTCGGGAGCAAAACGAACCGCCACTCCAAACTGACGATCCCCTTCCAGCACAGTAGTTGCCACAGTGCCACCAAGAGCCGCCTGAATGAGCGAGTTCACATCGCCGGAATTCAGTCCGTATCGCGCCGCCTTGGCACGATCCACCTTGATGTTGAGATTTGGCTGCCCGAGTAGTGGGAAGATGCCAAGATCGGTGATCCCGGGCACCTTGCTCATCTCGTCCCTGACCTGCGCGGCAATCTGTTCCAGCATCGCAAGATTAGGACCGATAATTTTGACCGAATTGGCTCCCTTCACCCCGGAAATCGCTTCCTCAATATTATCCTGTATATATTGGGAAAAATTGAAATTCACTCCTGGCAAGGTATTTTCAAACTCCGATTCAATCTGTTTAGTCAGCTTTTCCTTGGTCAGCCCCGTCGGCCATTGATCGAAGGGCTTCAGTGGCACAAAGAGTTCAACATTGGAGAAAGGAGCCGCCTCGCTGCCATTATCGGGGCGTCCATGCTGGGACACCACCGTGATCACCTCGGGATGTTTCAGCAGAATTTCGCGCATTTTCCGCGTGGCAGCTTCGCCATCCTCCAACGAGAGAGTGGTGGGCATCGAAGCTCGAATCCAGAAATTCCCCTCCTCAAGTTGCGGGAGAAAGTCGCTCCCGCGCCTCGAACCACAGAAGGCAGCCAGCATCAGGCATGCCGCGCCAATACCGACAATTACTTTGCGGTGACTCAGGGCGAAGCGCAGTACCGGATTGTAGAGACCATGCAAGAACCGGACGATGCCCGTCTCGGTTTCCTTGATCTGCTTAGGCAGCAGGAAGGAAGCCAGCACAGGTGTTACCGTGAAGGTGGAGATCAAGGCTCCCAGGAGCGCGTATCCGTAGGTGCGGGCCATGGGACCGAAAATTTGGCCCTCCACACCCTCCATCGTAAAGAGAGGCACAAAACCAGCCACGGTAATGAGTGCCGAGAAGAGAACGGCCTTATCAACCTGCAGGGCGCTGATCAGGATCAGTTTCAGGCGATCCGTCCAGGCTGGACTCGGGGAAGAATGGAATGATCCGGTCGGATCCGGGCCATAAAATCCTTCCGCGAGACGCATCATCAGATTCTCCCTCTCCTCCGAATTCTTTTGGAAATTTCGAAAAATATTCTCCACCAGAATCACTGAAAAATCGACGATGATACCAAGATCCACAGCTCCGATGGAGAGTAGATTGGCACTTTCTCCCATCAGCACCAGCATCATGATGGCAAAGAAAAGAGCGAAGGGGATATTCGCCCCCACAATGATGGCACTTCGCAAATCCCCCAGAAAGATCCACTGGATCAGAAAGACCAGAACACAACCAAAGAGGAGATTGTGGAGAACCGTATGAGTCGTGACCCCTGTCAATGTGCTACGATCATAAAAGGGAATGAGTTTCACCCCCGATGGCAAACTACCGTCGTGGTTCATTTTTTCAACCTCTTCCTTCACCTTGGGAAGTAATTCGGCAGTTTTTCCAACGCGGCTCATCACCACGATGGAGGCCACCACATCGTCAGCGTCATCGCGTCCGCAGATGCCGAGCCTTGGCACATAGCCAACCTTCACTTTTGCCACATCCTTGAGCAGAACAGGAATACCATTCGATTGGGTCAGGACGACATGTTCTATATCATTGAGTTTATTGCCCTGAGTCAGATCATCATCCCCACCATCGTTGATCAGACCGATACCCCGGATGTTAATGGACTGTTGGCCAATCTTGATTTCGCGACCACCGACATTGATATTGGCGTTCCCCAAGGCCGTGAGAATCTGGGGAAGAGTGGCGTTATAAGTTTCCAGCTTGCTGGGATCGACATCAACATCAAACTCCTTTGTGGTTCCGCCCCAACTATTGATCTGGACGATACCAGGAATCGTCAGCAGTCGGCGTGCCACGATCCAGTCCTGCACCGTGCGGAGATTGGTCAGACCAAAATGAGGAGGGCCGACGACCTGATAACGAAAAATCTCTCCGGTGGCACTGTTCTGCTGGATTTGAGGAATCTGACCGCCAGGAAGGATCACATTTTGCTGCAAGGCAATCGCTGCCTGGCCAAAGGCAAAGTGGTAGTCGATTCCATATTTGAAGAGGACACGCACGAAGGAAAGCCCATAGAACGAGGTGGAGCGAATGATCTCGACGCCCGGCGTCGCGTACAGCGCGATTTCCATCGGAGTCGTATAATAACGCTCCATCTCTTCGGCAGCAAGACCCGGTGCCTGGGCCGTAATTTCTAGAATGACCGGTGTCGGATTGGGGTAGGCCTCAATATTGAGCTTCTGGAAGGCCATGAAGCCCGCTCCGGCAAAGCCAATCATTGCGAGCACAATAACCGCACGCCGACTGAGGCAAAAAGCAATAAGAGAAGTAAGCATGAGGAGCCTTTAGAAATGAAGAGGAATGAAGGTCTCTCTGAGAAGCAGCTCGGCACTAGTCATCATCCACGGGAGCCTGTAGCATATTGCTGAGGAAAATGGCCCCGTCCGTCACGACGGTTTCACCAGGTTTCAAGCCCTCAATAATCGGATATTGCCCATCTTTTTGAGGCCCAACCTTAATGATGCGTTGCGTGAAGTGATGGCGATCCGTGGTTACCCATGAAGCCATAGTGCCATCCCCATTGCGCACCACACCGTTAACAGGAATAGCTGCCGTCTTCACCGGAGCCGCCACCTGAATCAGAAAATTTACCAGCATCCCTGGGCGCAACTCCCCTTTTGGATCTTCAATCTGACTGCGAACCATCAGTCGATGGGTTGTTGGATCCACCGCCGTATTCAAAGCAGAGATTTTCCCTTCAAAGACCCGATCTGGATAAGCCATCACACGCGCCGAAAGTGACTGTCCCGCATGAAGCAAGGGCGTATCGCTTTCAGAAACATTCGCCACCAGCCACTTGGCGGAAAGATCTGAAACAGCATAGGGGGCAGGAGCCACTCCAGGTTGTACGAAAAGGCCTGTCTGTGCGTTTCGTGCTGTAATACGGCCTGTAACGGGGCTCGACACGACGAGAACTGGATCCGGCTTACGCAATGCAATGATCCGATCGATCTCGCTCTCACTCTTACCATACAAATGGACAATTTCGCGTTCTGACTTCAGAGAGACCTCGGCTGTTTGCTGATCGGAAGTTGCCTGCTCGAGTTCCCTCTGGGCGATTCCCTCCCCTGTCTGATAGAGATTCTTAGCACGAGCAAGCTCCTTGCTGGTCAAATCAAGAATTGCGGCTGCCCCAATGAGGGTCGATTCTGCCGCCAGCAAATCTGGACTCTCGATCGTGTAGAGTACCTGCCCCTGTTGCACATCATCGCCAAGACGAGCGAAAGCCGTAATGATCTTTCCCTGCCAGGGAGGGAAGACGAGCACCGAGACATCCTCATTATAGTCAATGCTGCCAAGAGCTTCTTTTTCTAACGGAAACAGAAATTCTCCTACGGAATCGAGTTTTATGGAGGCGAGTTGCGAATCGGTCAACTCCAAGGTGGGAGCAGCAGTGATCGCATTTGTAGCGGCAGCTCCTCTCGGAGAGGGAGTGGAAGAACTCTCCGTTTTTGGACGATCTGCTCTAACCTTAAACCCCCCACTGAAACAGATGGCAACGATCACGACCATCACGAGAAGGGTGACAGCAATGAAGATATTTTTTCTGTTCCTCAATTTCACGGGTGAAAATCTAAAGTGTAAAGTAAGGATTGTCTATAGAACGGGATCCATACTTTTTGTAGGGTAAAATCGTACAGGGAGTGGGTTCTGTTCGTGCTATTTATGTTTTTCGTGGTTCTTCATTCGGTTGCTTGATGCGGTCTTTTAGCTTCTGCTTGCCAATCCCTTGTTGCGCATCCCTTGCGGCAGTGTTTCAGTTTTTCCCCTACTGATTTTCGTACCAGAGCATGGCTTCGCGCAGGAGTTCGGTGGCATTGGCTAACTTCAGTTTCTCCTTGATCCTCGCACAATAGACCTGCACCGTTTTCATGCTGATATGCAGCGATTCCCCAATCTGGCGGGTCTCCATTCCTGCGCCCAGCATTCGGAAAACTTCCAGCTCCCGATCACTGAGCTGCTCCAGGGGCGATTCAGCAGGTGGTTTTCCCTGCATGAATCTCTCCGTCATGGCTGAGGCGAATTTTTCACTCACATAGAGTTTGCCTTCAAGCACTTGTCGGATTGCGGTAATGATTTTCTTTGTCGTCTCTCTCTTCATGACATACCCCCTCGCTCCGGCTCTCAAGGCTCGTTCGGCATACAGCGAATCGACGTGCATGGAAAGAACGATAATCT
>VFSW01004953.1_pt1 | contig 19842 bp, 17 predicted proteins | sample 5358111 | NCBI WGS metagenome assembly VFSW01 (sample SAMN11554181, study PRJNA540505) | mine drainage metagenome | isolation source: sediment from site ElyBrook_90M | place: USA: Ely Copper Mine, Vershire, VT | collected 2017 | reverse complement strand
CGCGCGGCCAGGTATTGACCAACCCGGGTACTTACCAACCCACCCAGCGGCTGGATGCATACTTTCGGTTGTTACGGGATGCCAGCGCTCCACTCAAACACAGCAGTGAAGTTAAGTTTTTCCTGGGGGCGGCCGAGGTGGTTGCCCGTGTTCGCCTTTTAGGCCTGGAAGAGCTTCAACCGGGCGACGAGGGCTGGCTGCAGCTCGAACTGCATACACCCGTGGTGGCTGTGCGCGGCGACCGCTATATTCTGCGTCGTCCATCTCCCGGTGAAACGCTTGGAGGGGGAGTGGTGGTCGACCCGCACCCACTGGAGAGGCATAAGCGTTTTTCGGAAGAAACGTTGGCGGGCTTGACCGCTTTACGACAGGGCACCCCTGCGGAAGTGATGCTGCAGGCCAGCCTGAATTCAGGCGATCTGCCGGTACGTGAACTGGTAAACCGCGCCAGGCTATCACAAGACCAGGCTCAAGCTGCCTTGCAAGAACTGCTGCAGAGCAACCAATTGGTGCTGCTTGAACCTGGAAAGGTATCTCCACAAAGCGACCTGCTGGTTGCAGCGTATTCTACCTGGGCCAGTGTTACCCAGAAAGCGCTCCACGAAGTCGAGCAATTTCACCGGACCAACCCACTCCGCAGCGGGATGGCCAAGGAAGAACTGAAAAGCCGCCTGCGGATATCTCCGCGCTTGTTTAATGCAGCATTGCGGAAATGGATCGGCGATGAACTGTTGAGCGAGCACGGGGCTCTGGTTAGCCGGCATGGGTTTGAAGTAAGATTTTCCACCCAGCAGCAGTCAAAGGTAGAGCAGCTATTGAAGAAATTCGCTTTATCTCCATATTCACCACCTTCGATCAAAGATTGCCAGACTGAGGTGGGCGATGATGTGTATGGGGCTCTGGTTGATCAGGGTCAATTAATCCCGGTTTCAAGCGAGATAGTTTTCCGGCGTCAGGATTACGACGGCCTGCTGCAGGCCATCCGAGAACATTTCAGCCGTGAAAATACGTTGACCGTGGCTCAGTTTCGCGACAGGTTCAATACCAGCCGGCGCTATGCGCTGGCATTCCTCGAACACCTGGATACGATCGGGATTACCCTGCGTGATGGCAATCTGCGCCGGTTTAAGAACCTATCCAAAAATTAGGAAACCACTTTTTTAGTTGTATAAAAAAAGTGAAACCCTCTAAGAGTTTACAAGGTATGTAAAACCGTTGACAGACTCAGGTTGACCCTGTATAATACGACCTGCTTTGCCCCGGTGGAATTGCTGGGGCGTTTGTCTGTATCCCCAACTTACCCGTGACCAGGCGTATTGGCAGGCGCAGGGAACACGGCCAAGAGAAGATTGGAGAATTAAAATGAAATATGCCATTGTTGAAAGCGGCGGCAAACAATATAAAGCCGTCGAAGGTTCCATGATTGAGGTGGACCGGTTGTCGAACGAATCCGGTGAGAAGATCGTTTTAGAAACGGTGCTCTTACTGGTGGACGGTGAAGTAGTTTCAATTGGCACTCCAGCAATTAAAGGTGCACGCGTTGAGACCACCGTTGTGGATCATTTCAAAGGCCCTAAACTGGTCATTTTCAAGTATCGCCCGAAGAAACGCATCCGTACTAAGACGGGCCATCGCCAGCAGTATACACGTCTAAAAGTTGATTCGATTGTAGTGGAGTAGAATACCATGGCTCACAAAAAAGGTGGCGGTTCAAGCCGCAACGGTCGTGACAGCAACGGTCAGCGCCTGGGTGTGAAGCGCTTTTCTGGGCAGGTTGTTTTGTCTGGCAACATTCTCGTCCGCCAGCACGGCACTCGCATCAAACCCGGATTGAACGTAGACGTTGGCAAGGATTACACGCTGTTTGCTATTGCTAACGGCGTCGTAGTTTTTGAGACTCTTCCCAACGGGCAGAAACGCGTCAACGTTATGCCGAAAGAACCGGCATAAATACTATATCTTGCACCGTCAGTCGATATTAATGCGCTGCCGGATGCAGGCGAAAGGATAGTTTTCTATGAAAAAGGGTATTCACCCAACTTTTTACACGGATGCCCAGGTGATTTGTGCCTGCGGCAATACCTGGACCACTGGTTCCACAAAGAAGGTGATCCATACTGAAGTTTGTTCGAAGTGTCACCCGTTCTTTACCGGTCAGCAGCAACGTTTGATCGACATCGAAGGCCAGGTGGATCGCTTCTACAAGAAGTTACAGGCCCGCCAGGAATTCATCGATCAGAAGAAAGCCCGCGATCTGTCGCGTACTTCTCCCGAGAAGGCGGTCGCCGACCTCGGCCTGGGTACTCGCCCGACCGAATCATTGACCAAAGCCGGCCTCACGAATGTTGGCCAGATCCTGGCCAAGATGGCGGAAGGCGAACAGGCCATGCTGGATATCGATGGGTTCGGACGCAAATCGTTGATCGATTTGAAGAAGAAACTGCGCAGCCTGGGATATGCTCTGCCGGCCACTGCCAGCGAGACTCCCGTTTAATCGAAAGTGATACTGGTTTAATACTCCCCCTCCCTGTCTCAGAGGGGGAGTATTATTTTTAAGCCCTGTCTCCCGTTTTTTTTGTTATAAGTGTGCCCGTGCCAACAGTCACGCGTATAACCAAAAAACGGGACTCTATCGATTTTGAGGTAGAATCGGGTAACGTATCTCTTACCCTGAGGGAAGTCATGAAACATCACACCGGTTCAGTTGAAGTTATCTGTGGTTCCATGTTCAGTGGCAAAACCGAGGAATTAATCCGCCGCTTGCGCAGGGCAGTGATTGCACGCCAGAATGTGCAGGTATTCAAACCCTCCATTGATATCCGTTATGCTGAGGAAAAGGTAGCCTCCCATGCCGGTATGGTTTTCGAAGCCATTCCGGTGGCGTGTTCGTCAGAAATTCTGGAACGTCTCCATCCTGAAACCACAGTCGTCGGTGTTGACGAGGCCCAGTTCTTTGACAATAAGATCGTAGCTATCGTCCAGCAGTTGGCAGATAAAGGTATTCGGGTGATCGTCGCCGGGCTCGACCAGGATTTTCGGGGTGAGCCGTTTGGCAGTATGCCGCTTCTGTTGGCCCTGGCTGAAAATGTAGACAAATTACAGGCGATTTGTGTGGTTTGCGGTGAACCTGGCACACGCACGCAGCGACTGGTGAACGGCAAGCCTGCTCATTATCACGACCCGGTGGTAATTGTTGGGGCAGCCGAAATGTACGAATCGCGTTGTCGCAAACATCACGATGTCCCCAAGGATTGAAGGACGGGCATGCAAGATTATCATGAATTCTTAAAGGAAATCCTGATCCCGCAGGATTTGTTGCAAAGGCGGATTACTGAGCTTGGGGCGCAGATCAGCTCCGATTACCTGGGCCAGGATCTGTTGCTGATCTGTATCCTGCGCGGGGGAGTGATGTTCCTGACCGACCTGATCCGCAGCATTACCGTGCCTCTGGCGGTCGAATTTATGGCCGTGTCGTCTTACGGAGCCGGTAAGCGCGAATCGACCGGGCAAGTCAGGATCACACTGGATTTGAATACGAGCGTCATGGATAGGAATGTCCTCCTGGTTGAAGATATTATCGATAGTGGGCGGACGATTTCGGAGGTTTTGAGCTTCCTTTCCACACGCCACCCGCGTTCGATGTACGTATGCGCATTGTTGGATAAAGCCGAGCGCCGTGAAGTCGAAGTACCCATACGCTATCGAGGTTTCACCATTCCGAATAAATTTGTTTTTGGGTATGGCCTGGATATCGATGAATATTACCGGAACCTGCCATTTATTGGAGTGGTAGACCTGAACCTCTACCGGCCTGAAGTCACAACATGATCCCTGGATTGGTCTTTCCGCCCATTCTTGAGAGATTAATTTCTTTCTTGCCGAAGGAAAAGCAAGTCTACCTGGTGGGTGGAGCCGTGCGAGATGCTATCCTCGGCCGGGAGAGTCATGACCTGGATTTCGTTATGGCTGCTGAGGCGGGCCAAACGGCGCGTAAAGTGGCCAACGCCATCAACGGGGCATTTTACATGCTGGATGAGGACCGTGATACTGCCAGGGTGGTGTACCAGTTAGATAGCGGGCTTCCTTATACCCTCGACTTCAGCGTTTTTCGCGGTCCTGGCCTGGAAGCGGACCAGATTGGGCGAGATTTTACAATCAATGCCCTGGCAATCAACCTGTTCGAGCCAGACACGCTCATTGATCCATTGAATGGATTGGGTGACCTGCACGCCGGGCTGCTGCGCGCCTGCGCTCCATCCAGCTTTATGGATGATCCTGTGCGGATATTGCGCGGGGTGCGTTTAGCTCTGTCGCTTGGCTTTACCATTCTTCCTGAAACGATGAACGCTATGAGTCGGGCAGTCAGCAGGCTCCCAAGCACCTCGCCAGAGCGACAGCGCGATGAGTTATTCCGCATCCTTGAAGGCGTGCAGGTCAGTTCGGCTATTCGTATGCTCGACCAGTTGGGGGTTGTACGGCTGATCTTGCCAGAAGTAGACAGGCTCAAAGAAGTCACCCAATCCAGTCCGCACCAGTTGGACGTGTGGGAGCATACCCTGGTGACCCTCACCGATTTGGAGATACTCCTGGCAGCCCTGGTAGGAAAGGCCAACCCGGGGGCCAGTCAATTGGACCCCGCCATTGCTTTGGCTGTTTCAAGGTTGGAAAGGTTCCGGCAGCAGCTTTCTGAACATTTTGAGCATGCGTTAACCCCGGGAAGATCGAGGAAAGGGCTCCTGCTGCTTGCAGCGATGTTCCACGATATCGGAAAACCTGTTTCGCGGCAGGAATTAGAGAGTGGAAAAGTGGCTTTCCACGGGCATGAACAAAGTGGAATCCCGATCATGCTCAAACGGATGCAGGCCCTGGCTTTCAGCCTGGCAGAGCTCGATTTCGTCAAGACGGTGATCAAACAGCATATGCGCTTGCATGATATGCGCTTGCATGATATGCGCTTGCATTTTATGGTGAATGATGGGCTGCTCCCCCGGCGGCGGACCATTTATCGTTTCTTTCGTGATTCGGGCCTGGTGGGGGTTGATATTTGCTTGCTTTCGCTGGCCGATACCCTGGCAACTTATGGGGATACTCTGCCCCATGAAAAATGGGTGGCCGAATTAGAGGTGTCTATCATCCTGCTGGAAGCCTGGTGGGAGCGCCAGAATGATGTTATCCATCCGTTGCGTTTGTTGACCGGTTTCGATCTGCAGGAAAAATTTGGGCTGAAACCCGGGCCGTTAATTGGACGCCTGTTAGCAGGACTTGAGGAAGCTCAAGCTTGCGGCGAAGTGACCGATCAGGCTGAGGCATTATTGTTTATTCAAAATTGGTTAGAGCAAAACGCTGAGAAGGCTTTTGCGGCCGGGTTAGGAACTGATGATAGGAGGAAAGATTAAAATGAATCTTATACCCGTACAACTCTATTACGAAGAATCTGGTACAGGTTATCCAGTTATTTTTTTACACGGTTTTCCATTTGACCATACCATCTGGGAACCTCTTGTGCCGTTCATGACGGATAAGGCACACCTGATCTTTACAGATCTACGCGGGCATGGGCGTTCGCCGGTGCCGGACGGCAATTATTCCATGCGGCTTCTGGCGGAAGACGTGCTTAATTTGATGAACACACTAAAAATCGAGACCGCCGTGCTGGTGGGGCATTCAATGGGCGGATATGCCAGCCTGGCATTTGCCCAGGCTTACCCGCATCGTTTGGCCGGGTTAGGCCTGGTGTGTACGCAGGCCGGCGCAGATGCTCCCGAACGCCGGCAGGCGCGCTACCAGCTGGCAGAAGAAGTTGGGCGTAAGGGCATTAAAGCGGTGGCTGAAAATATGGCGCCCAGGGTAACCAGGAATCCCGAGCAGGTAAAACCTTTGCAAAAGTTAATTATGCAAAATAACCCCAAGGGCATCATTGCGTCTTTGAAGGGCATGGCTGAAAGGCCAGATGCGCTTGGTTGGCTATCGGCGATCTCCACTCCGGCTGTCGTCGTGGCCGGCGAGGCAGACGTGTTCGTTCCCCTGGAGCGCGCCCGCACCATGGCTCAACTGCTGGGAAAGGCCTGGCTGGTCGAGCTGCCTGGGGTAGGGCACATGCCTATGCTCGATGCACCCCAGGCAACTGCAGATGCTCTCAATCAACTAATCCAGATGGTTATTTCGGGGTAAATACTATCCGAAAATTAGGAAATCACTTTTTTTATGTTCAAAAAACCGTAGGTTTTTTGAATTTAAAAAAAGTGATTCCTGGTGTGCAAAATTTAGAAACCGCCGCCTTTGCCCGAACCTCCGGACAGGTTACACACTGCCACCTGGCCTTGCACGATGCAGTCTTGCAAGGAACCTGAAGAGACTAATCCGGCCATAACGCTCAAATCAGACTCTGTTCCGGCGAGGAAGATCAGTGTATTGCGGTCTTTCCCGGGAGAGAAGAGCACCAGTCCCAGGCCGTTGGTGGCGAATTTACCAAACCCCGGGATATTGACATAACTGATCAGGGTACTCGCACTGGCAGGGCTGGTTGAACTGAAAGGAGTTCCTCCGCCAGCTTCTGGCGTGGCCAGCTCAAGATCGGGAGTGGGGGTAGCCGTTGGAGGCGCTTCCTTGGTGAAGGTTAATTTGAACGGATCGATGTAAGATTGGTAATTTTTATCGACCGGCATGGCGGCGAAAATTACCAGGTCGCTGCCATCGACAGTCTTGGGTGACAACGTGGCTGCCAGGTTTAGGCCCTGAAATGCCGATTGTGCGCTACTCAAAGCTGACAGTAAATTCTGGTTGATTGGGCCGCTCGACGGGACTAACAAGGTGACCGGGCGGGATAAAAGGTGCGGGAATTCGGCCAGGTCGAGCGCCTGGGGCTGGCTGACCAGGAATTTGCCGATATTCAAAACCAATTGCTGGTTATCGGCCACCTGGTAGTAGGGATTGGTCAAGAAGGTCATATTGCCGATTGCCAGGACTTTCCCTTGTTGAGCCGCCGCCGCGGTTATCAAACCACCCCCGGTATCGGTCAGGGAGGATAACGAGTGAGCGTCCCCCTTGATCAAGGCGGTTTGGCTGGTCCTGATCGAGTGTGTACTGAAAAAAACTACTTTGGAGAGGTTCTGAGTCAGCGGATCTTTGATAAATTGTGAAAAGATGACGTGCCGGAAATTGCCTTCATTGCTGTCCAGGTTATACACGTAATCATCATTAAAGCTGATGTCATAAGAATCCAGGAGTAAATTAGCTACCTCTACGCTGGAGACGGGTGGGCTGGCTGTAGCCCCACCCCCAAAGTTAAGCGTTGGATCGGTGATTACCAGTAAATGCCCGCCGCGTTCTACAAATCGCTGAATGGTGAGGATTTCGGCAGCAGAAAATTCGGTGGTTGGAACGATCACGGCCAGAGATGATGCATATTTAAGCTGGTCTTCCAGGGTCTTTGAGCTTTCGACTACCTCGAAGCGCCCTCCTAATTGTTCGATGACATGCGTAAGCGGGGCAACATCCGAAATGAAATATAAATTGTCGTGGTTCAGGTCAAACAGCACTACCGGTTTTTGGCCACCTACCGCAGCCGGTGCGGGCATGGGAGTTGAAATTTGCACCTGGGGTAGTGTATAAGAAAGGTAATCCGGGGTGGCGACTGGCCCGGTGCGCTGGTAGGTACCCTGGTAGAACCATAATGTGCGGGCCGCCAGGGGCGCCAACAGCATGATCACCGCGATGATCAGGCGGATTGGTTTCATGGCTTCACCTCCACATTCGGTACGTACAGCAGGTAGATTCCAGGGTTTTTGGGCAAAGAAAGAGTGGTGCCATCTTTGGATGTCTGGAAGAAACCAGAAACTGGCGATAAAGGCGGTAAGACCCCGGACGGCCCTTTCAGATCGATCACCTGGTAATGGGAAATGTGCGCCATTTGCGCCGCTTTATCATAGGCCTGGCTGATCGAGCCGAGCTCGTCGATTAAACCCATCCGTAAAGCATCGCTTCCCATGTAAACCTGACCGCGTAAAATGACATCAGCAGGGGCTTTCAGGCGGCTGCCTCGACCAAGCACAACCGCGTGATAAAAACCCTGTTTGAGCATTTCCAGCTCGCCAATAAAAGCATCCTGCGGTTCTCCCCACAACTTATACGGGCCGGTGGAATACAATCCTGAAACAACTGTGGGCGGGGTGGGTAAATAACCCAGCACACCAATATTACCAATGGTCGAACTGGGTTTGGCGAAAACGTAATCTGTTCCGGAGAGCAGGTAATATCCTCCGCTGGCAGCTAATCCCTCGACCATAGTGATGACCGGTTTTGTCTGGCGCAGGCGAGCTAATTCCATGTAGACTGATTCGGTGTCGGTAACCGTGCCTCCCGGGGTGTTGAGCACCAGGATCACAGCCTTGACCTCAGGGTGCGTACGGGCATAGATGATCTGTGTGTTCATATCTTGCGCAGTGCCGCTGGCGATGGCATCATTCAGCGTAATTACACCAATCTGCGGTCTTTGGACAAATAGTGACAGCAAGATACCAATAACCAGAGGGATGATCACGTAGAGGAACCACGTACGGAATCCCCAAGTTTTGGTTTGGGCTGATACACTCATCATCACCTCCTGGTTGGGTCAGCCGATTTATTCCGGGCTAAATAAAAGAGCCTGGAGTCTTATGGATACACTTCCGATAAAACTGGTTCATAAAAGCAGCAGCAGCCATTGCCCCCTGAACAACCTTCAACAGGCAGCGCTGGCACCCTGTCTTTTGGGTAATCCCCCTGAACAGCCTGGCAGGCCGGGCAAGCGTTTCCGGCAACTGAAACGCGTACAGAAGTGACGCGTGGATTTTCACGAAATCGGCGTAAAGCCACCGCCGTAATAGAGTTTTCTTTCAGGTCTGCCTGGCAGTTAGGGCAGGATAAAGCATTATCGGCGGCCTGTGTATGGCAAATCGAACAGGTTTGCACTTTTTTTCTCCAAATTGTTTTTATGATTTTACTACGATCCGTTTAAATAAGCTTGCCATTGTCTAATGAAGATCCTTATCCAGGTGCTGAACGGGTCTACACCCGCTCAAACCTGGATAAGGCAGCCTTTAAGAACGCAGACGCCACTTAGTAGCGTCTGAATTCTAGCAGATATTTCCGGATTAGCGCAACTAATATTGCTAAACCACTACATGATGGTTGATTAAGCCTGTCTCCTGGTGAGAGCGCCGGATTAACTGCTCGATTCTGGCTAATAACATATTGCAGGCTACCGGTTTCACCAGGTAATCATCCGCGCCGGCGTTCAAAGCGGCCGCGATGGTTCCCGGTGTATCCAGGGCAGACAGGATCAGAATTGGCACAGAACTGAATTTTCGCACTGCGTCGCAAACCTGCATGCCATCCATATCGGGCATCATTATATCGAGGATGATCAGGTCTGGCGATTGCTCGCGAGTTAACCGGACACCGTCGGTACCAGAGTTAGCCGCAATAACATATGCAGAGGCTGATTTGAGTATCAGCCCCAGCATGTCGGTCATACTGGGGTCGTCGTCGATAACTAAGATTTTCATAAGGGTATCCATATTTATATTCTAGTTCCATTATCCCTAGATTCAATCTTTGCGTACCTTTCACCTGACTTACAAAAGAATGGATTACCCGTAAGGATCTTACGTCTCAAAAAGAATCACTTTTTGATAGATGAAAAACGTAGTTTCTCATCTGTCAAAAAGTGATTCTTTTTGAGGATGTATGGAGGTTATGAACCGAACATGTTTTTTACAAAAGGCCGGATCAGCCCCCAATTCGGCAAGAGCACGTCGGCGCCGCCGCTGGTGATGAAGGGCGTGGTCATCTGGCGCGGTAAGGTCTGGCTGTCGATGCCTCCCGAACCGGCGCGCAGGAAGGCCAGGGCCAGTCGAGGCCATTCCCAGGCCGGTATATTGGTATCTACCGCGGCCATGCCGGCCACGATTGCGGCCGGTAAACGCGGCCAGGAAGTGGGTTTCATTACCTGGACGACGATGGATTTTATGATAATTTGAGCGTGATCCATGCGGAAGAAATCATCTGCACCTTTACGGTCGCGTGCGAAGGCCAGAGCCTGGGTCGAGTCGAGGTGTACTTTTCCGGCCGGGTAGCCTGACATAGCGCTGGGCAAATCGACGTCCAGGCCGCCCAGGGCGCCAACCACGTTGGTAAACCCATCGAAGCGGATCCGCACATACGATTGCACAGGAATGCCGAAATCGACCTGGACTGTATTGGCCGCAGCTGCCGGCCCACTGCCAGGCTGGTTGGCTTCGGCGAAGAAATGGGCGGTATTGATCCGGTTTTCGCCCACCCCGGGAATCTGGACCCATAGGTCGCGTGGGATAGAAAGCATATGTACGGCTGGATTGGTAGGGCTGACTTTGACCAGGATGATCGTATCGGTCCGGCTGGTATTGGTGCCGCTTGGGGGGCGGTCTATTCCCAAAATGAGAAAAGTGCTGCTTGGGGTGGGTGCGAGCAGGTAGGCGCCTACCGGCAGTGCAATCACCACCAGGATCAGCAGACCGGCCAGAGCGCTCCACAGCAAGCAGTAACTGCGTCGCACACGTTTAGGCGGGCGGGATGAATGCGGCAGCGAGCCGACCCGGATCGGTTGAAATTCCGCCATTGGGTCGCTGGTATAGATGGGTTGAGTGATCGCGTTTGTATCCGATGCGAAATCGGTTGGATTCCAGTTCATAATAACTATAAGGGTGAAACGGTTGAAGCAGGCATGTATTCTAACGCTTGAACAAATTCCTGAACAGGGGTGATCCCCGAAATTTGGCAGGTTAACGTACAAACGCACGCCAACCTGCCTGATTTCGGGGATCAAGGCTCTAAAATATTCCCTTTGTGGTAAAATGTTCTATTTGAATGCCCAGAGCATAAAATCCCTTAAGGGCAACCCTGTGAGGGGTGTAAACCGAATATTTCAATTTTTTTAGGAGGACGCATGGCAGCAAAAAAATGGGTCTATCTGTTCAATGAATTAGACCAGGCCGATAAGTATGTTGGTGGTAGTTGGGATGGTGTGCGCGGACTGCTGGGTGGCAAGGGCGCTAACCTGGCCGAAATGACCCGCATTGGTGTTCCTGTTCCACCTTTCTTCACCGTTACCACTGAAGCGTGCAATTATTATTCTGCTCACAACGAGTTCCCTGAAGGAATGTGGGACCAGATGTTAGCCGGGCTGGCGCAGGTCGAGACCGCCTCGGGAAAGAAATTTGGCGATCCCAAGAATCCGCTGCTGGTTTCCTGCCGTTCGGGCGCCAAATTTTCCATGCCAGGTATGATGGACACAGTCTTGAATATCGGCCTGAACGACGAGACCGTCAGGGGCATGGTTGCGCTGACCAACAATGAACGCTTCGTGTACGACTCGTACCGCCGCCTGATGCAGATGTTTGGCTCGGTAGTGCTGGGTATGCCGGATAAGGCCTTCGAGGAAGTCCTGGATTCCTTCAAAGAGGAAAAGGGCGCCAAGATGGATACCGACCTCACCGCGGCAGACCTGAAAGAGCTGGTGGTGAAATATAAGGCCGTGGTGAAGAAACATTTGGGCCACGATTTCCCGCAGGATCCTTTCGAACAGATGCGCCTGGCGACCGTAGCCGTATTCGGTTCCTGGATGGGCAAGCGCGCCATCGATTATCGCCGCGCCACCAATATCGCCGATGACCTGGGAACGGCTGTCAACATCGTCACCATGGTTTTCGGTAACATGGGCTGGGACTCCGGCACCGGCGTTGCCTTTACCCGCAACCCTTCTACCGGCGAGAAGAAACTGTACGGCGAATACCTGCTGAACGCCCAGGGCGAAGACGTGGTAGCCGGCATCCGCAACACAGAGCCGATTGAAAAAATGGGCGAAAAACTTCCCGAGGCTTACAAGCAGTTCCTCCAGATCGTCGATAAACTTGAGCAGCATTACAAGAATATGCAGGACGTTGAATTTACCATCGAACGCGGCCGCCTGTGGATGCTACAGACCCGCGATGGCAAGCGCACCGCCCGCGCCGAAATCAAAGTGGCTGTCGATATGGCTAACGAAGGCCTGATCGATAAAGAAAAAGCGGTTTCGCGTGTAACCCCTGCTCAGGTAGATAATATGCTCCACCCGCAGTTCAACGATAAGACCATGAAAGAGGCTCGCCAGGCCAACCGCCTGTTTGGCAAAGGCGTGAATGCTTCGCCGGGTGCAGCCGTTGGCCAGGTTTACTTTGACGCCGATAAGGCCGAAAAGATGGCCAAGGAACACAAGCAAGATGTCATCATGGTGCGCCCCTTCACCAAACCGGACGACGTACACGGCATGCTGGTCGCCAAAGGCATCGTCACCAGTGAAGGCGGGGCTACCTCTCACGCAGCTGTGGTTGCCCGCCAGTTTGGCGTGCCCTGCGTGGTGGGCGCTTCCCTGATCCGCATCGATGTAGATAAACGGCAGATGACCTCCAATGGCGTGGTAGTCAATGAAGGTGATTGGATTTCATTAGATGGCACCACCGGCGAAGTATTTGTGGGTAAGTTGGACCTGACTGTAGTTGATATCGAACAGCAGACTGACTTGCTGACCCTGTTGAATTGGGCTGACTCGATTGCCAAACTGCAGGTTTGGGCCAACTCCGATTATCCCAAGGATGCCCGCCGCGCCCGCGCTTATGGCGCCAAAGGCATTGGCCTGTGCCGCACCGAGCATATGTTCTTTGAAACCTCCCGCCTGCCGATTGTCCAGCGCATGATCCTGGCTGAAACCATTGAAGAGCGCACGGCTGCCCTGGATGAACTGCTGCCTTACCAGCGCGCCGATTTCGATGGCCTGTTCGAGGCTATGGATGGCTATCCGGTGATCATCCGCCTGATCGATCCCCCATTGCACGAGTTCATGCCGGATGAAGAGAAACTCTTCGAAGAAGTCATCACCATGCGTGTCAAGGGTGAGACCAAGGGCCTGGCCGAAAAAGAAAAACTGTTGGCCAGCATTCGCTCGATGCACGAAAGCAATCCCATGATGGGCCTGCGCGGAGTGCGCCTGAGCATTTATATGCCTCAGATCGTCGAGATGCAGGTGCGCGGTATTTTTGAAGCTGCTGCCGACTGCGCCAAGCGCGGTATCAAAGTACATCCGGAAGTCATGATCCCCCTGACCGGCACTTACAAAGAGCTGGAATGGATTCAGCCCCGCCTGATCAAAATTGCCAAGAAGGTCATGGAAGAAAAGGGCATTACCTTCACTTACAAGTTTGGCACGATGATCGAAATCCCCCGTGCTGCCGTGACCGCTGGTGAAATTGCCAGGAGCGCCGAGTTCTTCTCCTTCGGCACCAACGACCTGACCCAGATGACCTTCGGCTACAGCCGGGATGATGCCGAGCGCAACTTCCTGGTGAAATACGTTGAAGAAGGCATTCTACCGAAGAACCCGTTCCAGACGATCGACCGCGATGGCGTGGGCAAGCTGATGCGCATGGCCGTCGAAGATGGTCGTAAGACCCGCCCGAACCTGGAAGTAGGTATCTGCGGTGAACATGGCGGTGATCCTGACTCAATCGAGTTCTGCCATCTTATCGGCAATAACTACGTGAGCTGCTCGCCGTTCCGTGTGCCGGTTGCCCGTCTGGCTGCCGCTCACGCGGCCATCAAGTATTCCAAGGGTATGGAAGTCGATAAATAGAGACGACTGTCGTCGATTTATACTTTCGAATTATAAAGTTAGAGCGTGCGCAAGCACGCTCTAACTTTATAATTCGAAAGTATTCACGGGATGGCAGATTTATTGCATCCCTGGGGGGTTAACGAATCTGTTGAGTGCCCCTTTTCTAAAGAGGTGTACAATATTAACTGGCAGTCGGAATTTCCCCGTGTTGGTATTCGTATATCTATTTATGTCTATTTTATTGGCCTTGTCCTGGGGCTCTCTGGGAGGTTACCATGGCAACTCCCAAAGCACCAGCCTGGGATCAGGACGGAAATAACCCCATGAGGAGTTCAGCATGGCAGAAAGTGTAATTCCTTCGGTTGGTCTTTCGTCGAGAGATATTTTAAGAGGAGGGCGCACCCTCGTGCGCGGCATTGGTGTGCTGGGAGCCACAGTGTTTGGCGTTCACTGCATCAGCCTTTCCTCCTCTGGCTTGCTGCCTTTCTCCTCCGTTGCCGGCCTATGGCCGGGTGCCAACCTGGTCGGTGTTTTAACAATTGCCATGGTATTCTGCCTGTTCCATGCTTTCACCTATGCAGTGATGGGCACCCTGGCTCCGCGGGCCGGGGCAGATTATGTGGTCGCCAGCCGTACTCTGAGCGCCCCGCTGGCTTTCATTGCCAGTTGGACCCTGGTGATCTTTTCAGGGCTGGTGGCCGGTTCGCTGATTGCTCTGATCCCGCAAAGTACCGTGCCCACCTTCCTGCAAATCCTGGGAACAGTTTTCAATAATCCATCTCTGCTGGACCTGGCGGTTACAGCGGCTAAACCTCAGGGTGTGGTGGTTATCGGCACGATTTGCACCGTGCTGGCCTTTTTTATTACGATTTTGCCGCAGCGGGTTGTCCAGCGCATCCTTGTTTTTGGTTTTATCCTGGGCTTACTGGCCTGGGGAATTATTTACTTTCAACTGGCATCTGCTCCGGCCGGAGCATTTCCGGCAGCCTGGGACCGCTTCATGGGCGCCGGCAGTTACGCCGGGCGCATTGATCTGGCTAAATCATTAGGAATGGTGGTAAACCCCAACCCCGGTGTGGTTACGCTGGCCGGCTTGATTATGGGCTTTTGGATTTTTTACGGTTATTTTATTCCGACCTTCTTTGCCGGTGAGGTCAAACGCCCCGAGCGGTCACTCATTTCCGGGAGTTGGATTTCCCTGCTGCTGACCTGGGCGATTTTCGTTATAGCAACCCTTTTGCTTCAGCGCCTGGTCCCTCCGGAATGGATTTCTGCCGAAAGTTTCCTGTATGTCAATAAATACGCCGGGCAGAGCATGCCCTGGATCACTTTTTATTCCGCTATTTTGCAGCCGAGTATGCCTTTAATCCTGATCGTGGCTTTCGCCTGGATTTATACTTTGATCAACCTGGTGCAAACTTATTTCTTCTACACCAGCCGCATCATCCTGGCCTGGGCGGACGACCATATGATGCCGGAAGGCATTGCCTACGTGCATCCTCAAATGCGTACGCCGTTGGTTACGCTGCTGATCGTCGCCATTATCGCTGAGATTGGTGTGGTCGATGCAGCCCAGGGAGGGGCGATTGGGTCGCAGCTTAACTTTGTCTTTTTCGCCGTAATCACGCAGTTGGTGGCGGTAGTTGCCATGATTTTATTCCCTTACCTGAAGCCAGACTGGTTTGCCAAAGCGCCGCGGCTTGTCCGTTTGAAGATTGGAAAGCTGCCGGTGATTACTTTGGTGGGAACAATCACTTTGCTTTATCTGTTGTGGCTGATCCTGTCTTCGTTCCTGTTCCCGGTGGTAGCCGGCCCAATCCGCCCCACCAGCCTGGTCATCATGGCAGTTTTCCTGGGGTCAGGACTGGCCTGGTATCTCCTGCGCATGCGCCAGCTAAAAAAGGCCGGAGTGGATATGAAGGCTGTCTTCGGTTCGCTGCCGGAAGAATAACCGGATTAATCAGAATGGCTGTGTGACCCTCGACGGTCTGTTTATCAGCCTTTCGAAATATTTAATACTTGACTTTCGTTTAAAAGTATTGTACAATGCAACCGGTTGCAATAATAAGCATGGATGTGTGAAAAGTATGAGTGCCAAACCTGTTCAAACTATCGCCGATATCGCTCGCCTTTGTGGCGTATCTAAGTCCACCGTCTCACGGGCATTAAATGACAGCCCGCTGATCAGTGATGAGACGAAAGAACGCATCCACGCCGTGGCCAAGGAACATCATTTCCAGATCAACATCCCTGCCCGCCGCCTCAGCCTGCGCCACAGCCGCACCATCGCTTTTGCTGTTCATGCGTATCAATGTGATGATTTATTCTCAGTAACTGATCTCTTTCTCCTGGAGATTCTCGGGGCAATTTCAACCACCCTGTCAAATTATCATTACGATTTGCTGGTGGCAAATATCGACCCGCGCGACCCTGCCTGGCCGCACCATTACCTGGACACCGGCCGGGTGGATGGATTCGTCCTGCTGACTTCCACCCGTAAACAGTATCACATCAAAAGTCTGGTCGAAATGAAGGCGCCCTTCATCGTATGGGGCACGCCCTTGCCCAATTACAGCTACTGTTCGGTGAATAACGATAATTTCGGCGGAGGGAAACAGGCCACTGAGTATCTCCTGCAAACCGGGAGGCGCCGGATTGCCTTCGTTGGCGGGCCTGCGGATGAGGCTGAAACCCAGCGGCGCTATGACGGTTACGCCGCCGCGCTGCACGAAAATGGGCAGAACCTTGACCCGGCCCTGGTCACGTATGGGGAATGGTCGAATGAATCAGGCGCAGCCCAGACCCAACATTTTCTGGACAGCGCCCCTAATCTGGATGCCATTTTTGCCAACAGCGACCTGATGGCAGTTGCCGCGATCAATGTGCTGCACGAACACGGACGGCGGGTTCCTCAAGATGTTGCTGTGGTTGGGTATGATGACCTCTCGATTGCGAAGTTCAACAGCCCTCCATTGACCACAATTAGCCAGAGAATCCCGCTGGTAGGAAAACTGCTGGCCGAGAATTTAATCAAGAACATCGAAACTGGCCTGGTGACCAACGTGACGATCCCAGCCGAATTAGTAGTTCGAAAATCGACCTGATCTTTTTTTTTATGTTCATTTGCAACCGGTTGCATAGAATAGACGAAAGGAAAGGATAGAAAATGTCTACAAAAACCCTTGCTCAACCCCTTCGGGGTAATCTCACCCATACCGCTCAGAAAACGTCCGTGCAAGATTCCCGGCAGGCTTTCCTGCCAGAGGCGGCACAGTGCAAGTGCCTTGGTGTTCAAGATATCCCTCTGAATCAGATTGCTGGGGACACTGCCGAAAATGATAAAAACAAAAATCGCTTCAACCTCTGGGAGATCCTTTTCCCCGGTCGTGGGATAGAAGCTTATCGCCAGCTCGAAGGTGAAGACATGACGCCTATCGTAGTCTATAAATCCGCCAACGGTTACTTTACAGAAGACGGTAGTGGTCGCCTGGCAGTGGCCCGTTCCCTGGGTAAAGCGTTCATCCTGGCAGAAGTATGGGAATGTTCCGGCAGATGATCGACAAAATCCCTTCTCCATCTTTGGTATAGTTGCCTTTCGGTTTCAGTTAAGGTAAGATACTTTATACATTAATTCACAAATGGTGAGTTAATAAGTGATAATTCCGATGGGAAATCCCACTCTACGGTGAAGGGAATCACATGGAAAAAACGGAATATTTGAATCTTTATTTTCAGATGGTTGAAATTCGCCGGATGGAAGAAAGGGCTGCCGAGCTTTACCAGCAAGGCAAGATTGGCGGCTTCCTCCATCTCTACATCGGACAGGAAGCGGTCAGTACCGGGCTTATCTCGGTGCGCCGGCCGGAAGATCGAGTCATCACCGCCTACCGCGATCACGGGGTCGCGCTTAACTGCGGCATTCCGGCAAAACTTATCCTGGCCGAGTTGCTTGGTAAAACCACCGGCTGTTCAGGGGGGCGGGGAGGCTCGATGCACATGGCCGATGTGACCAAGAACTATTTTGGCGGGCACGCCATCGTGGGCTCGCATTTGCCTCTGGCTACCGGCCTGGCCCTGGGCGACCATTACGCCGGGCGGAAAGCGGTCACCTTGTGCATGTTCGGGGACGGCGCCACCAATATTGGCTATTTCCACGAAGCCTTGAACATGTCCAAGGTCTGGAACCTGCCAGTCTTGTGGGTGTGCGAGAACAACCAGTATGGGATGGGCACAGCGGTCAACCGGGCTTCAGCGGTATCGGATATCCAGCGCAAAGCCGAAGGATATGGCATGCCCAGCCAGTGCGGGAATGGGATGGATATCATGAACGTGCGTGAGGTGGCGGCGAAAATGTTCGACGAGATCCGCGCCGGTTCTGGCCCACAGTTCCTTGAATTGGCAACCTACCGGTTCCGCGGCCATTCGATGGGCGACCCTGAACGCTACCGTAAACATGCCGAGGTGGTAAAGTGGGAAGAAGAAGACCCGATTGGTATTTTTCGCCGCTACCTGGTCGAAAATAAAATTGCCTCCGAAGAGGAACTGGACGGACAGGACCAACTGGCGGAAGAGAGCATTCGCCAGGGGGTGGAGTTTGCCGAAAGCAGCCCCGAACCGGCTGCCGATACCCTCTTTAAGAATGTCTATTACGAAGGGTAAGGGGAGGATTCATAATGGCGCGACTTACGATGCGTGAAGCTATTTCGCAGGCGTTGTGGGAAGAGATGGAAAAAGACCCCACCGTTTTTGTGCTGGGTGAAGAAGTTGGCGTGTGGGGTGGGACCTATGCGGTCACCAAGGGATTTTACGATCATTTTGGCGCAGACCGGGTGCGGGATACCCCTATTTCCGAAGCGGCCATCATTGGGGCAGCCATTGGCGCTGCTCTGACCGGCCTCAGGCCGGTGGCGGAGATCATGACGATTAATTTTGCATTGTCGGCTATGGACCACATCGTCAACGAGGCTGCCAAAATGCACTATATGTTCAATGGACAGATGGTGCTTCCGATGGTGATCCGTACGGTCAGCGGGGGCGGGCGCCAGTTAGGCGCTACCCACTCGCAAACCCTGGATGCGATATTTGCTCATTTCCCCGGCCTCACCGTCGTAGCGCCGGGCACGCCGGCGGATGCGAAAGGCATGCTCAAGTCTGCCATCCGGGGCAATAACCCGGTGTTGTTTATCGAGCACGCTACGCTCTATCAGACCCGCGGTGAAGTGCCCGAGGAAGATTTTGTCGTGCCATTGGGTAAATCTACCGTGCAACGCCCCGGGCGGGATGTGACCATAGTGACCTACAGCAAGATGCTTGAGATCTCACTCAAGGCTGCTGAACAACTTGCCCAGGCAGGTATCGAGGCTGAAATTGTCGATTTACGCAGCTTGCGCCCGCTGGATATGGAGCCGGTGATCGAGTCGTTCAAAAAAACTAATCGGGCGGTAGTCGTAGAAGAGGGTTGGCCCTCTTTTGGGATTGGCGCCGAGGTGTCTGCCCGTATTTATGAACAGGCATTCGATTACGTTGATGCGCCCATCCGGCGCGTCGCCCAAAAAGAGGTGCCGCTGCCGTATAACCGGGCGCTTGAACAGTTGGCCATCCCAGGGGTCGAAGATGTGGTTGCCGCGGTAAAGGAGGTGCTGTAATGGCTGAGACTGTCATTATGCCCAAGCTTGGTTTTGATATGGCGGAAGGCACCCTGGTACGCTGGGTAAAATTGGAGGGTGAAAACGTCAAGAAGGGTGATGTCCTGGCCGAAATCGAGACCGATAAAGCCACCGTGGAAGTTGAGTCGAATTTCAGTGGGGTATTGAACAAGCACCTGGTCGAACAAGGCGCAGTTGTCCCGGTGGGATCACCCATTGCCATCATCGCAGCTCCTGGCGAAAAGGTGACTGGCGGCGAGGAAGCCGCGGGAGCTGTAACGCCGGCTCCTTCAATCACAGCCGCTCCCGAGATTGTTACCACGCCGGTCCAGGCGCAGGCGGCCGCCCCGGTCGTCCCAGCCGGGGTGCTCAAGGTATCCCCTCTGGCCCGGCGGATTGCCAGCGACCATACGGTGGATTTGCGCCTTTTACACGGCAGCGGGCCTGAAGGCCGCATTGTGAGAAAAGACGTCGAAGCCTACCTCGCCAACGCCCCTGCGGCGAATCCGCACGCTCAAGCGGCCACCCCAGTTC
>VFSW01004952.1_pt1 | contig 19843 bp, 18 predicted proteins | sample 5358111 | NCBI WGS metagenome assembly VFSW01 (sample SAMN11554181, study PRJNA540505) | mine drainage metagenome | isolation source: sediment from site ElyBrook_90M | place: USA: Ely Copper Mine, Vershire, VT | collected 2017 | reverse complement strand
CAAAATCACCGGTGATAAAAAACAACAGGTCAAACCTCGGTTCTATCATTTGCTTTGGCAACCTAGGCCAGGCGCGCTCCGCGATCTGCCGAGATATCGTCTTTTCTGTCGATTCACTTGCTCTCAAATCCACGCGATAGCACTATTTTTCAGGGATTTTCGTTAGGGTGTTCGGATTTGAGATGGGTCAAAATCGTAAGGCTGATCTCCGAGAGCGCACTCAACTGTTCGTCGCTCAATACGTTTGCGAAGCAGTGATTAACTGCTTGGGCATGAATCGGCGCTGCAGTCGTGATTCGCTCTAGTCCTTCAGGAGTGAGCACCTCGATCAGACCGCGCCGATCGGTATCACACTCCTTGCGTGTAACTAGGCCACGCTCAGCCATCCGACTGAGCTGTTGGGAGGTGCGACTGCGTTGCCAGCCAAGTTGACTAGCGAGATCCATCGAACGCATTTGGTGATCAGGAGCCTCTGAAAGTGAAAATAAGACCAGGTACTCCGCCTCTGTCAACTGGCAGTTATCTGCCAGGTCCTTGACCAGGCGAGCAAAGAGGGCGACGCGCATTGCGTTGAAATTCCTCCATGATTCGTTCTGTCTTTTACTCAATGGATCACTACTGGACATTGGATCATTCTACCCTTTACTTGACATGTGAACTAAATCGCGATAATGTAGTTCACATGACAACTATTTCTTATCGCACGCCTACGGTTTTCCGCAAGGATGAACAGTTCCAAGCCTCCCACGGCGGAGGCATCTTGCGGGCCAACAAGCCTGTAGTTGGCGGCTATACCGCTGACCATCAAACTACCGGTGGACTCTTTTACTGGTCCCACAGCCGCTTCGGCGACGACTTCGAGTTCGGCCTACACCCTCATAGGGGCTTCGAGATTGCAACCTTCGTTCTCGAAGGCGACAACAGCCACTACGACACCGCTACCCGCAAGTGGGCCCAACTGTCAGCTGGCGACGTCCAGATCATCCGCTCTGGTAATGGGCTCTACCATAACGAGAAGGTCGCAAGGGGGGCGCGAGCGTTCCAGGTCTGGTTCGACCCAGGTTTCAGCGCCGCGCTCGATCGAGCACCTAGCTACACCGACCATCCCGCCGAGAGTTTCACTTCTCATGCAGTCGGCAGCCTTGAGGTAATGGACTTAATTGGCGGGTCATCAGAGGTTCATGCTGTCACTGAAGGTCTCTCCGCGCGGCGCGTTACCGTACGCGAATCGACTCGTCAGATACTCGACGTCGCCCCTAAGAGTTTCACCGCAATATACGTCATCGATGGCGAAGCTCTAGTCAATGGTGCCTCTGTCAAAACCAATGATGCTCTCACCTTGAACCACGCTGACGTCGTCGAACTAAATGCGAAGCCCGGCGCGGAGATCTTCATCATATCGCTACCTGCAAACCCCAGTTACCTGCCAGTTCGGCAGGAACGCTAAAAACCACGGAGTACACAATATGGAAATCACTAATAGTCAACGGGCCCTAAACACAGAGAATACGGCACTCATTCTTGTCGATCACCAAGTCGGCACTATCGGCTGGGCGGGTGAACTCGTAACCGAGGAGAAGGAGCAGCTCAAGATGTGGGTGAAAGTAATCGCCCGCTTTGCAAAGGCCGCTGGTATCCCTGTCATCCTCACAAGCAGCCTCGAAAGTGAAGCACAAGGAGAACTGCTGCCCGAGCTCCAGAAGATACTTCCAGAAGAGTTTGCTACGCGCATCAAGCGAGAGGGCGTTATCAATGCTTGGGATGACCCGGCGTTCGCCGAAGCGGTACGAGCAACTCGCAAGACGAACTTACTGATGGGTGGGTTAACAACCGACGTCTGCTTGGTGCCGCCAGCCCTATCAGCAAAAGAAGAGGGCTTCAACGTCGTGGCCCTCATGGATATCTCGGCTGCGTGCACCAAGATCGGTGCACAGAACAGTCGCGACCTCTTACGGGCCGCTGATATCGAGTTGATGACGGTGATGCCCATGATCACCTCAATCCTCGGAAACTACAAGAACCCAGCCTCTTCGGAGTTCTTCGCCGCATCAGGTGAAGAGGGTGTCTATCAGGCCTTCGCTCAAGGCAACCTCCGCTAACAACTCGTCCGAGACCCTCGTTATAACTAGGGTGCAAGGGTCTCGTACAACCAAGATTCGAGGGAGGTACACTTTGCGTCGTTGGCTTAGCGCATCACAGCGCCAAGGCTTCTTCCTGCCTATAGGTCAAGGCCTGACAGTCGGCTTTGTGTTCGTCGCAGTCTTACTGATTGGTTATCACGCACCACGCCCGTGTCGACCTAGCTGGCAGCGCGGGATCGGTACGGACACTCGCTCATACCGTTAACCAAGATGAATCTGGAGCCATTGAACTCATAAAGGCCACGTCGATCACGTCAGGTCTAAGGTCGCTCCGCGAGGGACGCACATTCGGCGTGCTCACTCTAGGCAAAAGTCCATCTCTCTTCGTTGCCGGCGCCAACGGACCGGCCACTTAGCATCGGCTTCACTGCTGGCATCACTACTCGCAGCATCATCAACTTTGATTGCTCGCTTCGGTACTCAAACCATCAATGCCCACGCCACCATCGTTTTTGTCCTCCTCCTTCTCCTATCGCTTGGGGTAGGCGCAGGAACGGCGATGTTCCTCGGTGTTTTCAACACCTTTGGCGCAACTATATCTACCGTGGTCTTGGTGACACTCGCAAGCGCGAGCGGGGGGCTGCTCCCGGCACCGTGGCTACCCAGCTGGCTCGGAGCACTGCGCGGTCTCTTGCCCATGGGGGTGGCACTTTCCGGAGTTCGAGACGCGGTCTACCTCGGTGGAACAGGAGTGATCCATGCTTTATTGGTACTTTTTGCGTAGTCAGTCGTACCAGTTGTGCGTATTTCCATCGCCCGAAGATTGATGGTGCATGATATGACGAACAAAGAGGAGCCAACAAAGTCATCAACTTAAAGTTCCCTATCCGCTCGAGGCCTATTGATTGACCCAACAGAGCGACGGTAGGATTCGAACAAAAGGAAGATGTGAGAGGCATTTGGTGGCAGTCAAGTCTTCTTTGAAACGCGAAGTCTTCGAGTCACAGTGCCAATTCAATAGAATAGTTTCAAATGGCGTGAAGATAGATTCCAGATATTGGTAATCGTAGTTTCAAAGTGCACTTTCGCACGCGCGCGCCCTCATCGCCCACCCAAAGATCGACCAAGGGCTGGCATTTCCCTTCACCAAATTTACTTGCCAACTAGGAAGGTGAGAATGAAGCACCGCCGTCAGTCGAAACCAAGAATGAAAAGGGAGAACCTTGCGAGTATGAAAGTACAGCGGCAAGTGACGACGAAAGGAAGTATGGCCCATAGAGGTACTCGCTCCCGCCAGGAAAGCCCATAAAGGCCGTCTTGAACGTTTTTCCACCGTCGGTCGAGGTATAGAAGAATGTCGCTCCCGATGATGCAGATACGATCACGGTTGATGGTGCAGTCGCATCGATTCCATACGACTGCCCACCATTTGGGGCACTTCCATCTTTGGTCCACGACGCACCCATGTTGGTAGATGTAAAGATCGTCTTCTGGCTCGAACCCGCTCCTGGATTAGAGGCGCAGAGCGCATAGATCGATATCGGTGAGGTATCTGCGATCGCCAAAGGTGGAAGATACGGTAGAGAGTATTGAACCTGCGAACACGGATTTTGCCCGACTGCAGTAAAGTTAGCGGATCCTACCGCGCCGATCAGTGCCGTAGTGTAGCTATTTACGCCGAACTCAACAGCTACCCCAAATGGATAAGCACGGATCAATGCGGCGGCATTTTGCAGCGAGCCCGCGCTTATTGCGGACGACGATATTACCTTTATCGAGGGATTTACATTCGCGGTGGAGATGTTCGGAAACGATCCAAAGACGATTGAATTGGGGGAGACTCCACTGAAGTTGAGGCCAACTGCAACAAAGTAGGTCGTTGACCCCGCAACTTCAACGTCGAGAAAACGAGTCGTTGAGGTAGTAAAAGAGGCCAACAACGGCGAGAAGTTAACTCCACCGTCGATGGTAAATGCAAGTGCGGGATCGAAGGCGTAACCGACCAGTGGGGATAGAAACGAAACTTTACTTACAGCCACTCCGGAGCCGCTTGACGAAACATTCGTCAATAGAGGCGATGAATCGTAAACACCGTGGCTCTGTATTAAGCCCCACGAGTGCCCCGTATCACTTGTGCGTAAAATGCCGGAGCAACTCGAGGTGGTCGAACACCCCTGCTTATACGAACCAAACATGAAACCCATCGTCGAGGAGACGAACGAAAAATTGTGGGGTGCAAAGTCAGAGGGAGCACCAACGGTCGTCGGTAGAGGCGGTGCTGTCGTAGTGGTCGTAGCGGGTGTGGTCGTAGTAGTACTACTAGTTGTCAAAGTGGTCGACGAACTAGTTCCTGCGGGTCTGCTGGTAGTAGACGTCGAAGCAGCACTTCCTGAACCACAAGAGGCCACTAATAACGCGAGGGTGACTCCAAAAATTGACGTTGATATTGGCTTTCTCAAAAGACAGATCTCCAACTATCTCTGATTAGAGGCCGTAGCTGCGGCCAATAATCTCCTTCATTATCTCCGATGTTCCGCCGTAGATCGTTTGAATTCGAGCGTCGACATAAGCCCTAGCAATCGGATACTCCTTCATGTATCCGTAACCACCATGAAGTTGCAGACATCGATCAACGACCCTTAGCTGCATTTCGGTTGTATGAAGTTTCACCTTAGCAGCACGAATGGCATCAAGCCTACCTTGAAGGTGGGAAGTGAGGCAGCTTGCTACGAAGCTACCCGCCACATCAATTTCCGTCGACAACTCCGCAATCTGAAATCGGCTATTTTGAAATGAACCAATAGGTACCCCAAAAGCCTTTCGTTCTTTTACGTAGTCGATTGTCCATTCAAAGGCTCCCTCCGCCGCACCAAGTGCTCCAATAGCAAGTGAAAGGCGCTCTTGAGGAAGGTTCTTGACCAAGTAATAAAAGCCTTGATTCTCTTCGCCGAGGAGGTTCTCACGGGGCACACAGCAGTTTTCAAAAAACAGTTCGGAGGTATCTTGGGAGGCTAAGCCGATCTTATCGAGGTTCCTCCCTCGGTTGAAACCTTTAGTACCGCGCTCCACTACGATCAGCGATAGACCTCTATGGGGATCTGGAGATGTTCTTACAGCGACGACAACCAAATCTGCATTTTGACCGTTAGAAATAAAAGTCTTAGACCCATTTATGACGTACTCATCGCCCTCAAGAGTGGCGCTAGTTCGGATTCCAGCTAGATCTGAGCCGGTGTTTGGCTCTGTCATTGCAATGGCGATGACATATTCGCCAGTCACAATCTTTGGAAGCCACCTCTGCTTCTGCTCGGCATTTGTAAGATCGGAAAAGTAGGGAAGAACCACATCATTTTGGAGAGCTAGGGCGAGCGCAGCACCGGAAAATCCACTCTTCGAGATCTCGCGGTCAAGTATTGCGTTGTACCTAAAGTCGTGCACTCCCCCACCGCCGAACTCCTCATCGACGTCGACACCGATGAAACCAGCCTTACCCGCCTCCAGGAAGAGGGATCGATCCACGATCTTATTCTTCTCCCAATCTTCAAAGTTTGGAGCGATGTGACGATCGATAAATTGCTTTACCGACTCACCGAAGGCAATGTGCTCGTCTTCAAAGATCTCATTCATATACCAAGACCGCTTTCAAAGGAGGACTCTATTCTTTTGAACATCCTTACCCAACCGCGGACCTTTTGCACGGCAAATAACTAACTAATCTCGGCGAGTTTGGGCGATGTGGTTGACAAAGGCCACATAGCGTTCAATAACGCGATCTAGACCGTAACGCCTCTCGCCGTATGCCTTACCTATGCCACCTAACCGATCCCGAAGGACGTCACCATCGGTGAGGACTGAGATTGCAGCTACAAAAGATTGATAGTCATCGAAGAGAGCTCCACCACCGCTTTGATCCACGAGTTCACTCGTGGCTTCACACCCCCTATTCACAAGAACTGCCTTTCCAAATTGCCAAGCCTCGAGGATAACCAACCCAAATGACTCTTGGAAGGAGGGTGACAGTAGAAATAGACAATTCTGCAGCAAGAACTGCCTCTCAGCCTCGCTCACTCGATCAAGTAGGGTAACTCGCTCCCCAACTTCAAACCCTTCTCCGATCGGACCAGCAAATACCAACCTAAGGTCAGATGGAAGATTCTCGAGTGCATTCGTAAAGAAGGAGGAGGCCATTTGGGAGCCCTTCATTCTGTCAACACGACCTAGAACCAAGATGAATCGATTTGCGACGACTTCTCTAACTCGATCACTAACCGCCTCCTCGACTGGAGAGACTTCATTTACACCCATTCCAAGGTCGATAGAGGGAATATGCCCAACCTTGAAGCGCCGTTCAACGAAGCTACGCTCCGCTCGCGTTTGATAGGCGATGCCATCAACTGCCGTAAAGACATTTGCGAAGATTGGCAGATCGATTATCGGCTCATCGTGCGCAGCTGGGTGCATTATCTTCGGCAAAGCGGTCCGCATTACCCCTTCGACCGTTGGAAGGTAAAGGTAGGGATAAAACACCACTACCCCCTCTTCTAACTTCGCAATAGCATCGAGCAATTCACGCGAATCTGGGCCTTGATCCCATATCAATGCCTTTGATTCCTCTAAGTCCGCAGATTGCGGATGAGAAAGAACTCTTCGATAGTGCCGGTCGAAGTTAGATGGCCTCTCACGATCGACATCAAATCGCCTAACGCGCACGCCATTTATCACACTCTCGCCAACTGAGTAGTGGGGTGCCCAAGTTGAGTAGTCGCGAGCAGTCGTCGTCAAGACGCGAACATCAACGTCCGCTTGGGCTAGAGCCTCCGCTAAGGTACGGGCTGCGCTCTCTGCCCCTCCAACCACCTCTTCACCGTAGCGAGGGACAATGTATGTTATAGAAGTCAAATGATCGGATTCCTTATCGCTTTACAACCACTAACTGGATACGACAAGTTTTGAAGGCCTGTCCGTTGGCAGGTCGAAGGGGATACCCGCTACCTCCAAAAGCCTTCTAATCGCGACATCCAATTGCGGAACGGTGGCCTTCGCGCCGATCTCATCGAGGCGCAATCTCGCCTTCTCCCTGAGACTTTGAGCCAGTGACGGAAGGGAGCATATCTCATGGGCGTACGCAGCGAGTTGGCGTGGGTCAAAGGTATCGAGGCAAATCCCCCCTCCACCAAGGGTCTCCCCAACTGCACTAGAGTCGACCGCTAAAACGGGGAGTCGATTGTACATCGCCTCCACTAAAGGCATGCAAAACCCCTCATGTTCGGAGGTTGAGATGAAGAGGTCGCTCATGGAGTAGAACGACGACAGTGCACTTGTGGATACCCCAAAGGTAATGTTAAGACGATCGTCGACTCCAAGTTCTTTAGCTAAATCAAAGAGCGCCTTGACATAGCCCTTGTAAGACGGTCTGCCGACAAGGTGGAGATAAGCGCTATCACCAAAGATCTCCCTGTGCGCAGCTAGAGTCATGATTAGCTTCTCTTGTGCCTTGTTTGGGACCAACCTGCCTATGAAGACCCAATTGGAAAAGCCTCTTTCACCAAGGTTCCACAACATCTTGTCGGCTTCCGGATCACCTTCTACCATGAAATCTTCGGGATTAAAGACGATCGGGGCATGGAGGACTTCAGAAAACCCTGCTTCGAAGAGATCTTGAGCGTTGAATCTTGAGGGCGCGATACCAGCTATAGCTCTTGTCGCTAGAAAATCAAGATCCGCCTTTGCATGCTCTTGTATCTGTCCAGCCAATGGATCAAAGTCAGCAAAGTAATGTGCTGGGGTAACGTTTTGATACATCACTGCTATCGGATTTTCTAATCCAGCGAGGTAACGAGGCATAGGTGACGCAGTCGCGAGGTGGTAAATCAGAATATCGTCGCTATTGCCCTTGTACTCAAGGTAACTGGGGAGGGATCGATTGGATAGATCTTCGATGACGAAGATCTCAGAGTCCACGCCTAACTCCCGCATCCTCAATTGCATAGAAAGCACGCAGTTGGAAGTTCCATCGCCGTCCGAAATGGTCGGTATGAAGTGGTGAATAGCTGGCATTAACCTTTTGCTACCTCACCATCGGAGTCAGAAGACAAACCAACTAAACGCCTCGATCCTGTTACGACGAAACCGATTGAATCAGGTAGCTCAAAGAGCTCGACTTCGTCAAAACCCAAAAGATCTAAGAGGAAGGTCCACGTCTCAACTGCGAGCGGTCGACCGGACGATAGGTCGTGCTCTAGATGGTTGGCTGGCTCATCGAACGAAGCAGGCGAAGCTAGCAAAAGTACCAACCTTGCTCCTGGCTCTAAAACAGTAGCGCAATTTTGCAGGAGGTCAACACGGTCGCTATTGGAAGCTCTGTCGACGACACCACTTACAACTAATGCTGCAAGGGAACCCTCTTCTACCGTATTTAGGTGCCGGATCGGCTGATCAATTACTACTTCAATGCCCGCCAATTCAACTTCATCTATGAATCGATGACGCGTTTCAACGCAGTAGACGTTACAACCCTTTGATCCAAGAGCCTTGGCAACGCTTCCATTTCCCGACTCCAAGTGGCAGATGCGACCCGAGATATCGCCGACCAAGGATAAAACGATCTCTACTGCACTGTCAGCAACTTTTATTGAAACCGTCTCACCCAAAAGGTCTAGCGGAGGAAACGAACGACGATCAAGTTCGGTCTCCATGCGACTAAGGCGCCCGTCGAAGATAGTAAGTAACCTCATCAAATTCGAGGTAAAGTTATTGAACTGCTGGGCTAGGTAGGTTAGATACCAAGCCATCGAAAGGCGTAGAACCTTTTTAACTAGGCCTACGACCGGCTTCCGGCTCTCCGTCGGAACGTCAACGTCCATGAAAGCAACGCGATCCGTGAGCTTGTATGCTGCCTCGAAATCTCCCACATACTTCCCCGTTCCTTTGGGCAAGAGCTGGTGGTAGATACGATTCATGCGGTCGATCTTCGACGCTGGAAACTTGCCGCTTAATTTGAGTTCAGCGACACGGCTATCTATACGTGTCCTTGCCTCTTCGATAAATCGTTCGGCATCACTTTTATCTTTTGGGCTTTCAACTTTATCGACGAGATACTTTGAAACTCTCTCATTCGAGTTGGCCGGGTCAAGATTAAGTTTCTCGACCCGATCCCTTCCCTGAAGATCTCCCGCCATTCTTAGACCATCCCATGACTAAATAAAAGTACTAGCCAACATCATAGAAGTATTTGAATGGCGGTGAGATATTTGCCGTCGCCCCTCTAGCGACTATCCCTCGTACTTTCGCAGTTCACGCCGGGCAATAGTCATACGGTGGACCTCATCTGGACCGTCGGCTAGTCGGAGTGTTCTTTGCCCTGCGTACATCCTCGCCAATGGCGTATCGGGGCTAACGCCAGCTGCACCGTAGACCTGAATAGCTCGATCGATAACGCGCAGTGCAACATTTGGCGCAACTACTTTGATCTCCGAGATTTCAGTTCGCGCACCTTTGTTGCCAACGGTATCCATCAAATAGGCTGCATAAAAAGTCAACAGGCGAGCTTGGTCAATTTCAATCCGAGAGTCAGCGATCCAAGTTTGGACCACTCCTTGCTCTGCTAGAGTCTTGCCGAATGCAACACGCTGCCTCGCTCTCTGGCACATCAATGCTAAGGCTCTCTCGGCAGCGCCAATCGAACGCATTGTGTGGTGAATTCTCCCAGGTCCCAAACGTGCTTGAGCAATAGCGAAACCGCCGCCCTCTTCACCCAAAAGGTTCTCTACCGGAACGCGTACGTTATCGTAGAGAATCTCTCCGTGACCCTCTCTGTCGACGTAACCAAAGACTGAAAGGTCCCGTACGATCTTTACGCCGGGAGCATCGAGTGGAACCAAGATCATCGACTGCTGGCGATAAGTTTGCGCCGTGGGGTCCGTCTTTCCCATGACAATAGCGATCTTGCATCGCGACGATATCGCACCGGACGACCACCATTTGCGTCCATTTATGACATACTCATTACCATCACGAACGATGGAACATTCGATGTTCGTTGCATCAGAGGACGCAACGGCGGGTTCCGTCATCGAAAAGCAGGATCTAATCTCGCCATTTAAAAGAGGACGAAGCCACTGCTCCTTTTGGGTCTCTGTACCAAACATCGTAAGGATCTCCATGTTGCCAGTGTCTGGCGCGGAGCAGTTGATCACCTCTGGGCCAAGATGGCTCATACCCGCAATCTCAGCTAACGGAGCGTAATCAAGGTTGGAGAGTCCATCCGTCCACTCGGTCTTATGTGGTAGAAATAGGTTCCACAAGCCAAGGCCTCTAGCCTTCGCCTTTAGATCCTCGATTATCTGTGGATGAAAGTGAGGATCGCCAGACTCAGCCATCTGTTCTTCATAGACGGCCTCGCCCGGAATCACCTCTGACTCCATAAAATCCTTTAGCCTCGCCTGAAGCCCTTTCGACTTTTCGCTGAATTCAAAATCCAATCCGTCCTCCTAACGACGTTCTATCGTTCATAAACTATCGAAAGTTTTAGGACGGCGTGGGGCTAATTGGAAGATGTCCCCGCCTTTAGCTCTGCAACCTTTCTAAGTGCAGATAAAAAAGTCGCCGACTCTTGAGCTCCCGATATGACGTATTTGGATTCGAAGAGGTAGAACGGTACTCCCGTAACCCCAAGTTCGTTGGCATATGCCTCGTCGTTGCGGACCTCAGCACCAAAATTCTCCTCACCAAAGATGTCATCGCCGCTAAACGATTCATCATCCTCAACGAAAAGGGTTGCAAGATCAATAAGGTAGCTTCGATCTGAAATCAGAGCACCCGATTCAAAGTATCCGTTCATTACCCTGTCTAGGTATTGATCCGCAAAGCCCTTGCCCTGAAGAAACTTCATCATCGAGAGCGCGTCGAAAGAGTTAGTCGACTTCATTTCACTAAAGTCAAAAGCTATCCCTTCTTGGTCTCCGATCGTCGATAAACGGCCATTCATCTCACGAGCCTGATCGATCGAAACTCGATACTTTTTAGCAAGTAGTTCATCGATCTTCATGCCTTTGTGAATAGGCGCGTTCGCATCGAGCTCAAAGGCACGATAGCTCACGTTCACTTGGCCTTCGAATTGTTCAATTGCGCTCTTTAATCGACGACGGCCGACGAAGCACCAAGGACAAAGGATATCAAGAAAGACCTCTACATTTACCACGTTCAATTACCACAACTTTCTCAACCACAACTCTTCAAACAGCCTAAACTCCTAAGAGCTCCTCTAAATTTCGGTTGCTGGGAATTGCATTGTAACCAGGTGTCGCGGTGTGAAATCAGTCACTGAGGGTTTGCTTTGAACAATAAAAGTTGCTAAAGCAACTATTCAAAATGTACATGCCGTCTACGATCAGTAGAAAAAGTTATTTACGAAGATCGCAATGCCTTTAAAGTCAAATGAACATCAAGCTCAATTCGCACTGACAGTCGACTTAGCCATCTTCACTATCAAGGAAGGAAGCTTAAGCATCCTTCTAATCAAACGTGCCGAAGATCCCTTTGCGGGTAGCTGGGCGCTCCCTGGTGGTTTTGTCGATATCAAAGACGACGTTGAAGATGCCGCTCGCCGCGAACTCCAAATTGAAACTGGCGTGGATCTTCAAAAGAGCCACTTGGAACAGCTTGGGACCTATGGGCGCCGGGACAGAGACCCACGAATGCGCGTAATTTCTGTAGCGCACGTAGCCCTCGTACCTTCCGTAGGTAAGATCGTCGCGGGTGGTGGTGCTAGTGCGGCAACTTTGGTCAAGGTAAGCGAGTTGAACCTTCCATCTTCAAAGTCAACGGGGTCGATCAACCTAGCCTTCGACCATGCCCAAATTATCAAAGACGCCGTTGAAAGGGTAAGGTCAAAGCTCGAGTACACCACCCTTGCAGCGGCGCTGCTCAACGAACCATTCTCATTAGCGGACGTTCGCAACGTCTATGAGGCAGTTTGGGGAAGAGCCCCAGACATTGCAAACTTTCGACGCAAGATACTATCAACTCAAGGTTTCGTTGAACCAATCGGAAAGGCAGCAATTCCTAGCAGCAAAGGTGGTCGTCCTGCAACCTTGTACCGTAGGGGCAGCGCCAACTTTCTTCACCCGCCAATCTTGCGTCAACACGTAGTCAACGAAGAGTCAATGGATTAGTTTGATGACGTTGAACATCGGGAGGTACAAAGAGATGACCATCGAACCTACGACGCCACCTAGAACAACAATCATCACCGGTTCCAACAGCGATGAAAGCGATGCAACCATAGCCTCAACCTGCTCAGCGTAGAACTGTCCGATCTTCTCGAGCATTCCATCGACCTCGCCAGTCTCTTCACCGACGGCTACCATTTGGACGACCATCGGTGGAAATACTGAGTGGCTCGCCATCGTCGCCGAGAGAGAGATGCCTTGTTTGACGCCGTTTTGCATCTCGCCGATAGCTATCTCGAACATCGTGTTATTAGCTGTACCCTTAGTAATGTCGAGGGCCTCTAGTAACGGAACTCCAGATCGCACCAGAGAAGCTAATGTTCGCGAGAATCGCACTACAGCACTTTTATGGAGCAACTTTCCAAAGATAGGAACCTTCAAGACGATACGGTCTTTGATCGCCCTACCGCTTGGAGTCTTGATATATCGAACGAGCCCAAAGATGGCAAAGCCCACAAGCACGACTACTTCCAGAAAGTAGTGGACCACGATATTAGACACGTCCAACAGGATCTGTGTAGGAAGTGGCAACGTTCCATTTAATGAGGCAAAGATCGACTTGAATTGCGGAATCACGAAGAGCATCATTGCCGTCAGAATCAACACAACCAGAATCAACACTGCCACAGGGTAGGTCATCGCGGATTTAATCTTACGGCGAATGGAGGCTGCATTCTCAAGGGCGGTCGCAAGGTCGAGAAGGACCTTATCGAGCACTCCACCCACCTCGCCCGAACGAATCATCGATATGTAAAGGCGATCGAAGATCTTCTTGTGGGATGCCATGGCATTTGAGAGTGACTGCCCTCTTTCGATCTCTTGACGTATCTGAACCAAGGCTTCAGCAAGCGTCTTATTTTCTACTTGTCCTGAAAGGATTGCCAAGGAGCGAACTAACGGCAGGCCAGCGGCGATCATTGTCGCAAATTGTCGCGAAAATGTAGCTAAGTCGTCGGCTCCCACACGGTCCGTAAGGCCGGGGATCCGAATATCTGCCTGGAGGCCCCCTCTGCCCTTTGGTCGAACTTGAATAGGAAGGTAACCCATCTCGCGCAAGCGTTCTTGTACCCGAGACTCACTCTCCGCCTCGATCTCGCCACTTATCTTGGAACCGGTCTTTCGATCTCTAGCCTGGTACTCAAAGGTTTTCACTTTTATTGGCCCCTTCTGTTAGGGTCTGCCCACCCTCTCTACATCGACAGAGAAAACATTTTTCTAAAGCCGCTAGTGACTAAGCACCCCTGCGTTGCACCGAGGGCATAGATGTTACGAGACGCTTTAGCTCATCAGGATTCGACGAGGCTGCTGCCGCAACCTCGGGAGAGATGACCTTACTTCGAACAAGTGAGGCAAGCGAGGCCTCCATGGTCTGCATTCCATATGCGCCACCAGCCTGCATCGACGAATAGACCTGATGGATTTTGGCTTCGCGAATGAGGTTTCGCACTGCTGGAGTTACCACCAAGACCTCGACGGCTACCGTCCTACCGCCAGATATCTTCGGCAAAAGCTGTTGCGTAACAACTCCTTGAAGGCTTGCGGCGAGCTGCACGCGAATCTGCGACTGTTGATAACTCGGAAACACGTCGATGATTCTGTCGATAGCCTGTGGCGCGTCTTGGGTATGGAGCGACGCAAAGACCGCATGGCCAGTCTCAGCAGCCGTAAGGGCCATAGATATCGTTTCATGATCTCTTAGCTCCCCAACGAGGATTACGTCTGGATCTTGCCTCAATACGTGGCGAAGGGCATCAGAAAAGCTCAATGTATCCTCGCCCACCTCGCGCTGGTTTACTACCGCTCGCTTATGGTTATGGAGGAACTCGATTGGGTCCTCAATCGTCATTATGTGGCAATCGCGACTTGCGTTAATTGAGTCGATAAGCGACGCTAGCGTCGTTGACTTTCCGGATCCCGTAGGACCGGTAACAAGAATCAAGCCCCTTGGGATATTTGCGAAAGCACTAACTACGGGAGGCAGACCCAAAGTATCGAGTGCAGCGATCTTGTCGGGGATACTACGCATAACGGCGCCGATACTGGATCGCTGCATCAAGACGTTGACTCGAAATCTACCGATGCCACTTACCCCATATGCAGCATCAAGCTCTTTGTTTGCCTCAAAGCGATCGCGCTGGCTGTCAGTAAGGATCGAATATACCAACTCTCGAATGCTCTGGTTCGACAACTTCGGAAACTCATCTAAACGCACAAGGCGACCGTCGATTCGAATCGTAGGAGGTGTACCCACTGAAAGGTGAAGATCGGAAGCCTTTTTGGAGGCTGCGATCCTCAGAAGCTCGGCGATAGATGGAATCGATGAATCAATATTTGCCGTAGAGGCGAGCTTTGGTCCTTTCGTTTCGATTTTTTTCTTGGGATTAGCCTCAACAAAGGCCTCTTGCACCTCTTTTCCAAAGAGAGTAGAGGCAACTTTTATGATCTCTTGATACGAGATCTGTACGAGCTCGACTCCATATCCAAGCGCTGATTCAAGTCCCTTGGCAAATTCGGGGCGATAAGGGTCGATGGTTGCAATCTGTAACTTGGAGTTGGCAACCTCAAATGGAATCACCCAAAATCGCTTGAACAATTCAGCCGAGGCGACCCTCTCGACGACCTTGGAGGAGAGGACGACATCTGAAGGTACAATGCGCACCCTTTGAATCTCGGCAAATGAAGCTAGAAGAAAGTCCTCGGAGAGAGAAAATACAGTAGCAAGTACAGCCGCTAAGTCGACAGGATTAGAAATATCGGCAATTGCATCCTTAGCGGATGCAACTTCGACTACTCCCCTATCGCCTAAAACACTTAGAACTAACTCAACATTCATTAGCCTCTTATCCCAAAACCTCTCTCGATTAGGCGATTACGCGGAAGATCTCTTCGACTGTCGTTACGCCCGACGCAACTTGTTGCAGTCCAGCGGCGCGCATTGGGATCATCCCTTGGGCAATCGCGAGATCTCTCAATTCATGACTGTTTCCGTTGCTCGCTATAAGTCGCTCGATTTCGTCGCTTATCGTCATGACTTCGTGGATGGCGAAACGTCCGCGGTATCCAGTCCCTGAGCAAATTGCGCAGCCCTCGGGACGGTATAACTGAGTTGGAGTGGCGATCTCATACCGATCTAAATTCAACGCCTTCAACTCTTCACTCGTTGGGTTATAAGCGACCCTACAGTTGTCACACAACTTTCTAGCTAGGCGTTGCGCAACAATGCAGTCGAGTGCGCTCGATACCAAATACGGTTCCACTCCCATCTCAATGAGCCTTGCTGGAGTAGACGCCGCGTCGTTGGTGTGGATGGTTGATAGGACCAGGTGTCCAGTTAAAGCTAACTCGGTCGCAATGACCGCTGTCTCTCGATCTCGAATTTCACCAACCATTACGATGTCAGGATCGCTTCGTAGGATCGACCGTAGGACCGACGCAAACGAAAGGCCAGCCTTTGAATTTACCTGAACTTGGTTGATGCCAGCGATCCGATACTCGACCGGATCTTCTACCGTAATGACATTTTTTTCCTTTGAATTCAACACATTCAAAGTCGCGTAAAGGGTCGTCGATTTACCCGATCCGGTGGGACCAGTTACCAAAATCGTACCGTAAGGCTTTTTGAAGTTCTTGCTATAGGACTCAAGGGATTTAGGCAAAAATCCAAGGTCTGCAAGGTCCCGCATAGCAGTGGAGGTCTCGAGCACTCGAAGTACGACCTTTTCGCCATAGTTGGTTGGAAGAGTAGCAACGCGAAGGTCGATAGAACGACCTCCAATGACGCCAGATATGCGTCCGTCCTGAGGGACGCGTCGCTCTGCAATATTTAGGTCGGCCATAATCTTAATGCGAGAGATCACACCCGATTGAAGGTTCTTTGGCAGATTAGAGACTTCGTGTAAAACTCCGTCGATGCGATGTCTTAGACGAACCCCATCAGACTGAGGTTCGATGTGAATGTCCGAAGCACGATCGTTGACTGCTTGTGCAATAGTGGCATTTACCAACTTTACAATTGGACCTTCATCTGCTATCTCTTTGAGATTGGCAGTAGGGTCATTAGCGCTATCTGCGATTTCAGAGGCCGCGAGTGCATTTGCTTCAACCGATTCACTGCCAAGACCTATTAGGCGATCGATGGTTGAAAGTATTGCAGTGCGCGAAGCAACTACAACGATTATCTCTTTTCGGAGATATGCGCGAAAGTCATCGATGCCGGAGACGTTATTGGGATCCGCCGCAGCAACCACGATTCGATTTTCCCTGTGCCCAATCGGAATCATCTCGTGCTTTACAGCTAAGTTCCTCGAAATCAACGAGGCTGCGCCAGGATCAACAGGAAGCTTTGCTAGTTCAACAAATTCAAGTCCGAGTCGAGTAGCAAGTATCTTTCCCAGTACGACTTCATCAACGACCTTGTTTTCTATCAAGATCCTCGTCAGAGGGAGGTTTCGTCGCCGTTGTTCCTCTGTCGCCCGTCGCAAAGACTCTTCGTCTACGACCCTCTCTTGAAGCAAAAATCGCGCAAGAGGGCTTAAAATCCCACCGCCACCGGGCATATGTCTCCCCGGCAGGGACCTTTCACCACTTGTTGTCGGCGGAACTGGAAGACTCATCACATTGAATTTCGTCAACGATGAGCAAAAACTTCAACACTATTTTGTCACAAATAGCTATCCTCGCCTTAAAGTCTCCGCCCTGACCGCCGAACGGATCTCTTCGATAGGCGCTTCGACCCCAGTCCACTTTTCAAATGCGATTGTCGATAGTCGAACGAGCATTGAAACTCCACTCGAAGCGGGAATGCCGCGACTCCGAGCAACTTCGACCAACGGTGTTACGTGAGGGTGATAGACGATGTCATAAACCCATTGACCGTCTCTAAGCTGATCTCCCCTTATAGGAGTCAAGCCCGCGAGATTAGTTCCAGCCATGCCAATTGGGGTTGTATTTACTATAACTGACACACGCTCTAGGTCTTCATTGACTCCGACGTAACCCACTGACCCGGCTAGCTCTGCAGCGGCCGACGCAGTTGAGAGGTTTCGTGAAATTACGTATACCTCTTTCGCCCCACTGTCAGCCAACGCTAAAGAAATTGCCCTACCTGCTCCTCCGCTACCTAGGACTGCAACGCTCCTACCATGAACAGATAGATCGAATTCATCACGGAGGGCCTCGACGAGTGCCTGCCCATCGGTCGAATCTCCAATGAATCGGTCGTCTTGGCGATATACAAAGTTAACGCTCTGCAACCTCTTAGCTCTATCAGTCACCTCGTCGAGGTAGGGGATAATCGACTCTTTATGGGGCATGGTGACCGAAAACCCGATCACGCCAAAGAATCGAAGTGCCTCTACCGCCTTTCCTATCTCGCCCTCTGGCACCCGAAGAGCGACATAGACGCAGTCAAGGCCGAGGCGCCTAAAGCCGGAGTTATGAATTACAGGTGATAGGGAATGCTCAACTGGATCACCCAGAATTGCAAGCACCTTAGTTCCACTTGTAGGCCAGGCCCAGGAGGCCATCCTCGGTTCAGCTTCAAAACTACTCATCAAAGACCTCTCTCGGCAGCTAGCTGCTCGTTTGCTAATTGCTCGGCGTACGTAGTAGAAAAAGCCTCGAGACCGTTGGATTGGATCGTTACAAAGTAGAGCCAAGGCCCCGTGGCCGGATTCAACGCCGCTTTAATCGCCTCAGGACTCGGTGCACTAATTGGAGTCGGCGGAAGGCCAGCATTCAAATAGGTGTTGTAAGGTGTTGAAATCTTTAGCTGGTTCAACGTAGGTGAACCTGAAGTTAGTCCCAAGCCATAAAGGACTGTCGAATCGAATTGCAAATTCATCGGAACCGAGAGTCGGTTATAGATCACCCTAGCAACCTTCGGATAGTCGCTATAGAGGAGCGCTTCGCGTTGGATTAGCGACGCGATCGTCAAAATCTGATAAGCATTTAGCCCGCTAAGCGTCGTACTTGGAGCTAATCCAACACTTTGTGCATTCGAAGTCGTCTGGGAGATCATCTCTTGTATCACTGCCCTGTCGCTCTCATCGGGAAGAACAAAATAAGTTTGCGGAGCAAGTAGTCCCTCTAGGGACGGAGTAGAAGAGGTGATAAATGGGCTAGCGTAGCCTCCATCTTTTAGCGCAGCGAGGAACTTCGGACTACTGTGACCCGGAACTTTTCCTACGACAGTGGCTATTTGAGCCAAGGTCATCCCCGGTATAACAGTGACCTTAAATTCATTAGGACCCTTCTTCAACGTTGCAAAGACATCCTTTAGTGACTCGTTCGTGTGCATCGAGTAGAGCCCCGGAAGCAATACCGGTGGGGGGTTCAGCTTAAGATACAACGAGAAGTACGTCGTAGACGGAGTAATCCCCTTAGCAACCAATTGGTTACCGAGGTTCGCATAACTATCACCATTTGCTACCGTCAACGTAATCGGAGTGCCCGACCGAGAGCCCGAGATGGCGCTTTGATACTTTTGGTAGTAAAAGAATACGACCCCAGCGGCTATTAGAACAAGTACCAATATCGTGAGAAGCACGACTCGTAACGGACGAATTCCCCTTTTTGTATGGGCCTCATCGCCACCCAACTGAACGTCACTCAAGATTTCCCACCAAAGTATTTATACCAAACCATAAATATCTTACGAGATAGTATCTAGGTAACCTTCTAATATCAGCCCCGCAGCGATCGAATCTAATGCTCCAGAGGCACGATTTAATCTCTGTCCACTTGCCCTTGCTCTATTTGACGCTGTTCGCGATGTCAGACGTTCATCTACAAACTTCACCTCGACGCCGCTCTTCTTTGAGAGCTGGTCAGCTATCACATGTACCTTTTCCGAAGCAATCGAAGCACGTCCAGACAGATCGATCGGATCACCGACGACAAAAAAGTCCGGCGAGTACTCGCTCACATGAACAAGTAGGCGATCGAGTTCATCGAGCAGTGACTTGTTCACCACAAAAGCGTCAACCGGGATTGCGACCAAGGCAACGGTAGAGCAATAGGCAACACCTACTCGCTTCTCTCCGATATCAAGCGCAATTATTCGTGCCAAGCCTAAGTCACCCAGCCCTACGATAAATCGGCGATTTTGGCGCGCAACATCGAAATGGCTTCGTCAATCTTGTCAACAAATTTTCCACCGCTTTGAATAAAGTCTGCGTTACGACCGACCCCACCGCCTAGTGTGCGAGCTACGTCGCCTATCAACTGCGACACATCATGGTTGAATTCACTACCTCTGCCTGCTACGATCGCCACCTTTTCGTCGGGCGTAGTCGCAAATAGAGCTACAAAATCAAATCTCCCAGTGGACATAAGGTTGCCGTAAAGCTCCTTCAAAAGATCGCTGGTAAGGCCGCTACCACTCCAAATGACCGTAGACGAATTCTCAGCTTGCTCGATCTGGCGAGCTATATCAGCGATCCGCTCGGAGTTGCGAGCTGCTATCTGCACCGATAGCTCCCTCTCTTTAACCTTTAATGCCTCAACCTTCTTAGTTACATCTGCATCGGTAGC
>VFSW01004951.1_pt1 | contig 19845 bp, 16 predicted proteins | sample 5358111 | NCBI WGS metagenome assembly VFSW01 (sample SAMN11554181, study PRJNA540505) | mine drainage metagenome | isolation source: sediment from site ElyBrook_90M | place: USA: Ely Copper Mine, Vershire, VT | collected 2017 | reverse complement strand
GCCATCTGGGACAAGCCGGCGCGGCGGGTCCACATCGCTCGCGACCGGGCAGGGAAGAAGCCGCTATTCTACGCCCATGCCGCTGGACACCTGCTGTTCGCATCCACGCTGAACTCGATCCTGGAATTGCACCGCTCCAAGCCCGAGATCGACCCCCTGGCGATCGACGCGTATTTGGTCTACCAGGCGGTGCCTGCGCCGCTCACGGCATTCGAGGGTGTCCGGAATCTGCCTCCCGCGCACCATCTCACTTTCGACGTCGATACGCAGAAGCTCACTATCAAGAGATATTGGGATGTCCAATACACACCGAAACTAAAGTTGTCGGAAGAAGAGCTGCTCGAAGAGTTGGACGCCCGTCTGCGGCGCGCCGTGCGCCAGCGCCTGATGAGCGACGTGAAGCTAGGCGCGTTTTTGTCGGGAGGCGTGGATTCCAGCCTCGTAGTGGCTCTGATGGCGCAGGAAATGCGCCAACCCGTGGAGTCGGTGGTCATCGGGTTCGCCGATCCGGCGTTCGATGAGCGCCGTCACGCCCGCACGGCGGCCAGGCATCTGAACGTTCACTTGCACGAGCACGAACTGCCCGTCGACGCCCTCGATACATTGCCCGAAATTATCTGGCATTACGGCCAGCCGTTTGCCGACCCGTCCATGGTGCCTACCTACTATGTCGCCAAGTACGCGCGCGAGCACGTCACCGTGGTGCTGAACGGCGACGGCGGGGACGAACTGTTCGGCGGGTATTCGCGCCCGGTGGTGGCTCGAGCCGCGGCGCCCTACAAGAAGCTGGTTCCCGGGGCCATCCGGCGCTCGGTCGGCGACTGGTTTTCCGGCACTGAAAATCCACTCCTGAGGAAGGCCAGTTTGCTGGCGCGCGCGGGGCAGTTTGACGGGTATCGGGGATTTCTTTACGAGCGCGGCTTCCAGGAATATCGCGACCTGATGTATACCGACGCCTTCCGCTCAGAGACCTCTTCCATCGCTCCGAGCGATTACTACCGCGCCGTTTGGGACCAGGCGGATGGCTGCGACGACGTGGATCGCGTGCTGTGCCTGGACTTCAAAACTTATCTTCCCGATCAATTGCTCACCAAGATGGATGTCTCCACCATGGCGCACGGAGTGGAAGCGCGTTCGCCGCTGTTGTCCAAGGAACTGATCGAGTTCGCGGCTCTGATTCCGTCCTCCCTGCGATTACGCGGATATAACACCAAATATCTTTTGAAGAAACTCGCCGCGCGCTATGTGCCGCCGGAAATCGTCTATCGCAAGAAGCGAGGATTTGTCATGCCAATCTCCGGATGGCTGCGGGGCGAACTGGCAGGCAGCATGCGCGCGGTGTTGCAGAGCCGGTCTTTCAGGGAACGGAACTGGATCCGCGCGGACGCGGTGAATCGCATGATCGCCGAGCATTCCAGCCAGCAGCGCAACTGGAGCGAGCAGTTGTGGACCTTGTTCGTCTTAGAACTGTGGGCGCGTACCGCGTTGGACAATACGCTCCAGAGAGACACGCCGCTGCGGGCGGTGGCTTAATGTCCCAACTCAGAAGTTCACACCTGAGTGTTGTTGTGGGGCGGACGCCCGCGCCAGCGGCCGACGCACCCGTCGGCCTCACCGCTGGAAAAATGGATACTCCCTTACGCGTCCTGCACGTCAGCAGCGGCAATCTTTACGGCGGGGTGGAAACGGCCCTGGTTGCCCTGGCCCGGTTCCGCGATCTTTGCCCGGCCATGGAACCGGAATTCGCGCTGTGCTTTGAAGGCCGCCTCAGTAAGGAGTTGCTGGAAACCGGCGCTACGGTTCACCAACTCGGCGAGGTCCGAACCAGAAAACCCTGGACGGTCTGGTCCGCCCGCGCCCATCTGCGCGCGCTACTCTCCGCACAGCCCTTCGATGTAGTAATGTGCCACATGGCTTGGCCCATGGCGATGTTTGGCGGCACGGCGCGCAAGTCGGGCGCTTGCTTGGCCTTTTGGGCGCACGACGCGGCGAATGGCAGCCATTGGCTGGAACGCTGGGCCAGCCGCGTGTCTCCCGACATCGTGATCGGCAATAGCCTGTTCACCCAAAGTACGCTTCCACTGATATTTCCGAAAGCGCCGTCGAAGATCGTTTTCTATCCCGTGATGCCCACTCAGCCTTCCGACGCGAAAAGTTGCCGCGCGGAAATTCGGGGCGCGCTGGGCGTGTCCGACGACACGGTGGCCATCATCCAGGTGAGCCGGATGGAAGCCTGGAAAGGGCATCATTTACATTTGGACGCGCTCGCAAAACTGAAGGACGATCCCCGCTGGACATGCTGGATGGTGGGCGGCGCGCAGCGGCCGGCCGAGCGGGAATATATGCGCGAGATTCAGGAAAAGGCCGTCCGGCTGGGAATCGGGGGCCGGGTGCATTTCCTCGGACAGCGCTCCGACGTGCCCAGTTTACTGGCGGCCGCCGATATCTTCAGCCAGCCCAATCTGGGCGCGGAACCTTTTGGAATTGTGTTCATCGAAGCGCTGGCGGCCGGGCTGCCCGTGGTGACCACCGCCATGGGCGGACCCAAGGAAATCATCGACGAGTCTTGCGGAATCGTTGCGCCTCCAGGAAACGCGGAACTCGTGGCGGCGTCCTTAGAACGTCTGATCGATTCGGCCTACCTGCGTTTCAGGCTGGGCCAGCACGTGCCGGAACGGGCCCGCGAGTTGTGCGATCCCGGCGGCCGGATTCCCGATCTCTACCACGCGCTGCTGGGGGCGGCCGGAAATTAGCTGCCCGATATGAACGCTCCCTGGATCATCGTGGCCGCCGGTTTCCATCAAAAGGGCGGAATGGATAAAGCCAACCTGGCATTGGCCGATTATTTATTAGAGCGCGAAATTCCTGTGCATCTGGTTACTCACAGCATCGAGAAGTCGATCGAGAAACATCCGCTGGCCAAAGTGCATCTGGTGGCGCGCCCCGGTAAATCGTTCTTCCTGGGGGAGTTCGCACTGGCTGCGCGCGGCAGGAAAGTAGCTCGTCAAGTAATCCGTGAGCATCCCTCGGCGCAGGTGGTGGTCAATGGCGGGAATTGCGTGTGGCCCGGGATCAACTGGGCGCACTACGTTCATCGGGCTTGGAACGGGCCAAAACGCGGACCGTTGGCCTACCGGCTGAAGGACGCGGTGGCCGCCAACCGGGCCCGGCGCACCGAAAAGGCCGCCTTCGAGCGAGCGCGCATTATCATTTCCAATTCCAAGCGCACCACCGATGAATTGGTGAAATACTTCCGCGTCGATGCGGATCGTGTGCATACGGTCTATTTGGGAAGCGATCCCGCCTGGGGGCCGATTTCACCAGCCGAGCGCGCCGCCAGCAGAAAATTACTGCAGGTGGCCGAATCGCGCAGCCTGGCGGTTTTCGTGGGCGGTCTTGGATATGACGACCGGAAAGGCTTCGATGTGCTGTTTCGCGCTTGGGAGGCGCTTTGTTCCCGGGCCGATTGGGATGTGGATTTACTGGTCGCGGGCACGGGTCCGGCGGCCCCGGAATGGCAAGCCAAGGTGAAACAATCTGGCTTGGAAAACCGCATTCGGCTGCTGGGGTTCACCGATCAAGTAAGGAGCGTCCTGGCCGCCGCCGATTTGCTCATCAGCCCTGTCCGGTACGAGTCCTACGGCTTGAACGTGCAGGAGGCGATTTGCCGTGGCGTGCCGGCCATGGTCTCCGCTTCGGCGGGAGTAGCCGAACAATACGACGCCGGGTTTGCGCCACTGCTGCTTCCGGATCCCGAGGACGCCGGCGATCTCGTCGAGCGGCTGCTGGCCTGGCGCTCAAACCAGGAACAGTGGCGCGCGCGGTTCCAGCCATTCGGCGACCGGCTGCGAAGCCGCAGTTGGCGCGATACGGCCGCCGATTTTGTCTCGATTGTCGAAAACGAACGTCCGGCGAACGCGGCGGGTCTCGCGCGCCTCGGCCACTCCGTTGAGACCGGCCAATCGGTTGAGATTCACCGTTAATCCAAACTCATGCTCGCTTTAATTCTTTGCATCGTCGGCGGCATCGCGGCGTATTTGGCAGGACGCCGATCGCTGGGGGCTGGAATCCTGGTGGTGCTCGCCGCCGGATACGGTTACGGAATCGTGCGGGCCAATCTAGCCTCCACGTTCTCCCATTTCATTTTCGACGTTACGCTGATGGGATTATACGCATCCCAGTTCCTGCCAGGGGGGAAGAAGCAGGCCGCGTCCAGCCATTCCTCGCTGAATATCTGGATGGCCATCCTCATGGGCTGGCCTCTGCTGATGCTCCTTCTGCCGTTTCAGACGCTGCTGGTTTCCATCGTGGGTCTGCGCGGCAACATGTTTTTTCTTCCCGCCGTATTTTTGGGGGTCCGCTTGCGAGAGGAGGATCTAAGCCGTCTGTCGCTCGGCTTGGCGATCTTGAACCTGATTGCGCTGGTTTTCGGGGTTGCCGAGACCATCAAGGGTATCGAGCCGTTCTTTCCCTACGGTCCCATGACCGTGACCATGTACAACAGTATCGATTCCTCCGGGGCAAGCCGCATTCCTTCACTCTTCCAGAACGCCCACACCTATGCGGGCGTCATGGTGTTTACAGTGCCGATTTTATTCGGCGCTTGGACGCTCGCCACCACCCCCCGCTGGCGAAAGACGGTGTACCTGGCGGGAATGGGGGCCGCTTTCGTTGGTGTGCTGATGGCGGCCACTCGTCAAGGGATGATTATGGCCGGATTGTTGGTGGTGATCGCGAGCCTGAGCGGGAAGTTGGGCGCTCTCAAACGTGTGGTTTGGGCTCTGGCGATCGTCGCCGTCGTCTGGGGTGCGACGCACAATGAACGATGGCAGCGGTATAAGGAACTGGATTCGGAGACCATCCAGGATCGGGTGGCCGGAAGTGTGAACCGGACCTTTTTGGAAGTGTTGGTCGAGTATCCGATGGGCAACGGGCTCGGCGGAGGAGGCACCAGCATTCCATACTTTCTGGCTTCCCAGGTGAACCGGCCGGTCGAAGTTGAGAACGAATACGCCCGTATCTTGCTCGAACAGGGTCTGGTGGGGTTATTGCTGTGGGTTGGTTTCGTGGTCTGGTTTGCCTTTAATCGATCCGCCTTCGTCAAAGATGAGTGGCTCACCGGACGCCGCATGGCCTGGTATTTATGCCTTCTCAGTTTCCTCATTGGGGCCATAGGGATTGGAATGCTGTCTTCCATACCCAACAGCTTTATGTTCTTGCTATTCGTGGGTTGGACGTCGGTGAGGCCGGAACGCGTGGCTGTAAGAGTACCCGGTAAGCTGACGGCCCCGGGCCGCATGCCGGTCCCTTTGGGAGCGCAAGTTTAGCAAGGAGGCGAGCGAGAATGCGATTCGTCGGGAGCGTAATAGGTAGAACATGGACAGCATAATTTCCGCTCTTCGTCCGCTCCGATTCCGGGGCAAGTACCGCTTGATGAACCTCTTGGCCGCAAAGAGCGGGGTTCGAAGCGCTCGCATTTTTGGCTATCGCATGGACCTCGATCTATCGGATTGGATTCAACGCAACATGTATCTCGGTTCTTACGAGCAACCGCAAACTTCGCGCATTCTGTCCCATTTGCGACCGGGCATGACTTTTGTCGACGTGGGCGCCAACGTTGGATACTACTCGGCCATGGCTTCCTCTATCGTCGGCACCGGCCGCGTCGTATCCTATGAGCCGAACCCGTATTCATTCGACCGGCTGAGCGGGTGGATCCAGGCGAACCAGGCCAAAAACATCACCCCCGTTTGCGTCGCCCTCGGCGGTGAAGAGGGAACTTTAACTACCCATTTTGCCGAGGCCGATAACCACACCGCATCGCTCGTCCCCGGGCTGCTTCCTTCGGAAAGTCGCGAAACAACCGTCGTCGCCGTAAAAACTCTGGACTCAGAAGCGGAGCGGCTGGGGCTTGGCCATATCGACGTCATGAAAATAGACGTGGATGGCTACGAATCGGAGGTCTTCAAAGGATCTTCCAAGCTTTTAGAAGAAGGCAGAATTGGCGCCATCCTGTGCGAGTTCTCCGTCCACTGGCTCGCGGAAGTTGGGAGTTCGAGCGACGAATTACAGCGATTTTTCGTATCGCGCGGCTTCATCCAACGAGGCGTATACGGCACCGAACTCCTCGGCGACCGGTGGTTTGTGCGGGCATAAATCCCAGGCATAAGACCCAGGCATAAGACAATGACTCAAACGTCCACCGCGATCCTGGAACACCGCGCCAAAGCCGCCGAGCTCAGCGGAGGAACCAGTGGGAACGCGATCTACTCCCTGATTGAGCGAGTGATCGCCAAACGAGGCCTGCAGGGCAGAATCCTGGACTATGGAGCCGGGGTGGGCCAATTGACCCGCCGGCTGCTGGCGTTGCAACGCTTCGATTCTGTGAGCGCCGCCGATATTATGGCCGCGCCCGGCGATCTTAGCGGGAAGGTAGAGTGGATCGAGCAAGACTTGAATAGCCCGGTGCCTGGCCATGACGGGAAATTCGATGTCGTGGTTGCGGCCGAGGTGATCGAACATCTTGAGAATCCCCGCTTCATGATCCGCGAGATCTTTCGCCTTCTGCGGCCGGGCGGCACGGCTATTGTCACGACACCGAACAACGAAAGCTGGCGGTCCCTGATCGCACTCTTAGTCCGTGGACACTTCGTGGAGTTCGGAGAAGCAGGTTATCCTGCCCACATCACGGCCCTGGTCGGAAAGGATCTCGCCCGGATACTTCAGGAGGCTTCTTTCCTTCCAGCCAGCTTCGAGTTCACCAACTCCGGCGGTCTCCCGGGAAATCCATCGGTTCGCTGGCAACAGCTCAGCTTTGGGCTACTGAAGGGGCGTCGATACAGCGACAACATTCTGGCTATCGCCAACAAGCCAGTAGCGTGAACCGATAACCAGCGGCCGTGACGAGATCCGAATTGATCGCAACAGCGGAACCCGAACGCGAAACGCGCGCGGTGCAGCGCCATATCATCACACCGGAATATCCGCCCCAGCCGGGAGGCGTCAGCGACTATACCGCGCAGGTGGCCGAGGGCTTGGCGCAGGCCGGCGAAGAGGTGCATGTGTGGTGTCCGCCAGCGGCCAAGGCCTGCCTGGCGGGAAGCGCCGTGCAAGTCCATCGCGATCTCGGCGCGGTGACGGCGCGGGACCTCCGTGCGATCGGCGAACAACTCGACCGTTTCCCGGCGCCCCGGCACATTCTGCTCCAATATGTGCCCCACGGATATGGCCGCCGATCCATGAATGTGCCCTTCTGCGCCTGGCTATGGCGCCGCGTCAAGAACGACGGCGACGTTCTCGAGATCATGGTTCACGAGGCCTTCCTCACCTTCGAAGGTTCGTGGCGGCAGTATGGCGCTGCGCTCATTCATCGCCTCATGACCGTCATTTTGTTGCGGGCAGCCACGCGAGTCTGGTTTTCGAGCCGGGAGAGCGAGCGGCGCTGGAAATCGTATACCTTGGGCCGCGCGGTTCCGTTTCAATGGCTGCCGGTTCCGAGCAACTTTCCTGTCGCGCGGGATGAAGCGGCGGTCCAGGCGCTGCGCCGCCGTTATGCCCCCGGGGACGGACCATTGCTAGGACATTTTGGAACCTACGGGGCGCCCGTTGTTTCGGTTCTGGAGCCCATCGTTTTGAAAATGGCGCGCGAAATGCCCGGCCAATCTCTGTTGCTGATGGGCGCGGGCAGCCAGGAGTTTCGAAAGCATTTGATCGAGCGGCATCCGGCCTGGGAGAAAGACCTGTACGCGACCGGCTCTCTGACGCCCCAAGATCTCTCGCGCCACATTGCCGCCTGCGATGTGCTGATCCAGCCTTACCCGGACGGAGTCACCACGCGGCGCACCAGCCTGATGGTTGGTCTTTCGCATGGCAAGCCCATACTCGCCACCAGCAGCAACGTGACGGAGCCGCTCTGGGAGCAGTCGGCCGCGGTCGGTCTTACTCCCGCCGGAGACGCAGCGGCATTCGTCAAGGCGCTGAGCGATCTGTTGCAGGATCCGAGCGAGCGCGCCCGAATGAGCCTGGCCGCCCTGAAGCTGTATCGCGAGCGGTTCGATATTTCGCACACTGTCGCGGCGCTAAGCAGGTCCGCTTCCGGGTCCATTGCATGCGCATCCTGATCGCCACTTCGCACCGCAACATGGTGGGCGGGGTGGAAAAGTATCTGCAGAAGATTTTGCCCTGTCTGGCCGAACGCGGGCATCGGTTGGCTTTGTTATACGAATACCGTTTCGATCCCTCGGCGGAGCGTATCGATCCCCAGGGGTTCGATCTCCCCAGCACAGGCACCGAAGAATCCGGCGCCGCCTCGGGGCTCAGCTTCGTCCGCGCCTGGAAGCCCGATGTGGTGTACTCGCAGGGTCTGGAGTCAGCCGGCCTTCAGTCCGCTCTGTTGAACGAATATCCGACCGTTTTCTATGCCCACAATTACGTGGGGACCTGCGTCAGCGGAGAGAAATGCCACGCTTTCCCGAGATCCGAGCCGTGCGACCGTCAATTTGGTCCGGCCTGCCTGGGCCTCTATTTCCCGCGCCGCTGCGGAGGCCTGCATCCGGGCACGATGTGGAAAATGTACCAGCGCGCAGCCGAAAGAAACGTGCAGCTCCCGCGATACGCAGCGGTCCTGGTGGCCAGCGCCCATATGCGCCGGGAATTTACGCGGCATGGGGTCCAGCCTGAAAGAATCCACCTGGCGCCCTTGCCCAATCCGAACGAAGCCGAACAATTCCGCGCGCCCGTCAAGCCATCCTCACGAGGCAATCTTCTCTTTCTGGGACGGCTCACCAAGCTGAAGGGCGCCGCCGAGTTGCTCAGGGCCATCCCGTTAGCCGAAAAGCAGATGGGAAGACCGCTCGCCGTGACTGTCGCAGGGGACGGTCCGGAGCGCAAGCGCCTGGAGGATTTTGCCGGACGCAACCAGCTCACGGCGCAATTCACAGGCTGGATTGGAAGCAGCCAGAAGGCGGATATCATCTCCAAAGCGGATCTTCTGGTGGTCCCCAGCTTGTGGCCGGAGCCGTTTGGCCTTGTCGGCATTGAGGCGGGCGCCTATGGAGTGCCGGCCGTGGCCTACCATGTCGGCGGAATTCCCGACTGGCTGATATCCGGATATTCCGGCGAACTCGCGCCTGGAAATCCGCCGACGGTAGAGGGGTTGGCGGAAGCTATCGCGCGCGCTCTGTCCGACCCATCCCATTACGCCAACCTCTGTCGCGGCGCCCGCGAGGTGGCCGGGCGGTTTACCCTGGCCGCCCACCTATCCCAGTTGGAGAACACGCTCGAAACCATTCTGCGCACGGAACGGCGTGCGCTAGCTGTATTGGGGCGTGGAGAGGAAACCATTCATGCCGACGTCTAGGATTAGCGGGCGGTGGCGCAAAGGCGGTGGAATTGAGCGCGGCGATCCAGGTCACCATGCCAATGGCCGGGGGTTCTGAAGGGGAGATCCTATGAAGAGAATTTCCTCCCTCGACGGCTTGCGGGCGTGTGCTTTTCTTTCAGTTTTCTTCCATCACGCACTCAACATTCCGATCCTCTGGATAGGGGTGGATCTATTTTTTATTCTGAGTGGCTTCCTCATCACATCGATTCTTATCCGCGAGAGTCAAAACGCCCCCAGAGCGTATTTCGGTTCTTTTTATTGGCGCCGTTTCCGCCGGATCATCCCTCCCTATTTCTTATTCCTGATTATCGCTCAGCTGTGTTTCAAGTTCGATTGGACGCGGCTATGGTATTGGTATGTCTTCTTTGGCGCTAACATCGCCGAAAGTTTTGGATTCGGAGGAGGCGGAGTCTTAACTCCGATGTGGTCACTGGCCGTCGAAGAGCAGTTTTATCTTTTCTGGCCTCTGGTGGTATATTTCGTCCGTCCACGGCGACTGCAATTCGTATTATGGTCACTTGTCATTGCGGCGCCGCTGGCAAGATTCATCGGCACCGGCCTATTTAAAACCCACTTTCCGATTTACTTCTTGACGCCATTTCGGATGGACTTGCTAGCAGCCGGCGCTCTTGTCGCATGTTTCTGCAATGAAGACAGTACATGGGCAAGAAGAAACAAGCGCACTTCTTTCCGGGTCATAATCGGGGCGACCGGCGTGTTTCTGGTGCTTTCGGTGGCCTTTCCAAACTTTAGGACTAGCGCCAATTCGTATTTGTTCAACACGCTGGGCTACAGCCTCATAGTTCTGATCTTTTCTTCTCTGTTGGTATGCTGCCTGGCTCTCGACGACAATTGGGTACGCAGGATCTTAACGAATGGCGCGGTAATGTACCTCGGAAGAATTAGCTATACGATGTACCTCATTCACGAGGTGATGATCCATTTCTTCAAAGGATACGGGCCACTCCTGTCGACGCTCGGTGCGCTGGCCGCTACGATCTGCTTTGCGTCGCTGTCGTGGCATTTGTTGGAGCGGAGGCTCACGCTACACAAGCGTGAGATCGCCATACCGGTGGCAGCTTAATATTCACCGCCGTCGCAGCGCCAGCGAAGTGGCCGGCCGGTTTACCCTTGCCGCACGGTTTGTCTAAATCGAAAAGCACGCTCGCAGTCATTATGCACACCGCACAGCGTATGTTAGCCGTACTGGGGTGTGGAGAAGAGACCATTCATGCCGACGCCTAGTAGCAACCTGTCTGGCGCCATGGAAACGCCGTCACCCTCCCGGTTCGAAGACGTACTGGTGTGCTACGCCGCCAACGCGGTGACGGCGCGTGGCGGTCAAGGCGAGTATCTGCGCCAGATGACGTATGCGCTCGACCGGCTTCCGCATGGCCGGGTGCTGAGCCGCCACGCCGTGGCCCAGCGCGCGGATTGCATCGATGTTCCTTTTGAAGGCTGGCGCGCGTCGTGTTTCCGCGCCATTCAACGGATGCCGGTGCTGCGCCGCCGGCAGGATATTCTGACGCTGCTCAGCGATATCGACTTCGATTCCCACGTTCGCGCCCAGGTCTCTGGGGTGAAGCTGTTCAATGGCGTGATGGCCCAGTGCAGTGAGACCTTTGAATTCCTGAGCAGGCAGGGCGTCCCGCTGGTTTTGACCGCGTTGAACACGCACATCGACAACGTCGCCGGGCTGCTGGAGGAGGAGCATCGGCGCTTGGGCATACGAACGCCGAGCTTCATTCATCCCGGCATGCGGCGCCGCTCGTTGCGTGAAATCGAGCGCGCTTCGTGCATCCACGCGATTTCTAATCTGGCCAAAGAATCTTTCATGGAACGGGGCATCCCCGCCGAAAAAATCGAAGTTGTGCTTCCGGGCGTCGATTTGGATTACTTTCGTCCCGTGGCAAAAACCGACGACACATTTCGCGTGCTGGCGGTACTCACCATCGATCCGCGCAAGGGAGCGTATTACCTGCTGCAGGCTTTCGAGAAGGCCGCCATTCCAGGATCCGAGCTGGTCATCATCGGCGCCACCGGAGACCATTGGTCGAAGAATATGCTGGCGCAATTTACCTCGCGGATGAAGAACATTCGGATCCAGTCGGCCGACGTCTTTCGGGAACCCATCCAGGCCACTTACGGTCAGGCCAGTGTGCTGGTTCATCCCGCCATCGAGGATGGCTTCGCGCTCGCGGTTGCTCAAGCGCTGGCTTGCGGCCGGCCCGTGATCACCACCCGCCACACCGGCGCGGCCGAGGTGATCTCAGACGGAGAGAACGGATATGTCCTCGAATCCCGTGACGTGGATGGACTGGTGGATCGTCTTCGGTTGCTGGCTCGCGATCCGTCTTTACTTGAGCGATTGAGCGCCGCCGCGCCCGAGGCGGTAGCCCATCTCGGCTATTCTCAATTTGCCGCCAACATGGCCGGGATGTATTCCCGCCTTCTGTCGAATTAACCCATCCTTCCAATCCCATGCTCATGCGAACGTTCAAACGAATTACGCGGCGGGCGGCTTTTGAAGCTCGTGGTTTTCCGATTCGCGTCAAGGATCGGTTGCTGGCCGGTCTCGGGGAGAACTACAAGTACCAGCGGGGCGTGATCGGCATGCCCGCCAGCCTCGGCAATATGCGGCGAAACGGTTTCCATCCGGCCTCCATCATCGACGTGGGCGCCTATCAAGGAGACTGGTCTCGAATGGCGCGCCGCATTTATCCCAATGTGCCTATTTGCATGCTCGATGCGAACCCTGAAAAGGAGCCGCTCCTCGCCGCCGCCGTCCGGGAAATCGGAGCAGCCGATTATCGGATTGCGCTGCTTGGCGCCCACCCCACCGATTCGGTGGCGTTCCACGTGAGAGGAACCGGATCGTCGGTCCTTCCCGAGAATACAGCCACGCCCTCTTCGATCGCGCAGCTTCCCATGACTACGTTGGACCGTGTCCTGATGGCGGGCAAGCCCTACCCCGCGCCTTATTTCCTGAAACTGGATGTGCAAGGGTTTGAGCTTGAGGTTCTGCGCGGCGGCGAGCAGGTTCTTCAAAACACCGAAGTGGCGTTGCTCGAAGTGTCGCTGCTCGAATACAACCAGGGCGCTCCTTTATTCGCCGAGGTGGTGGCCTTCATGCAATCGCGAGGGTTTGTGGTTTACGATATTGCCGGATTCTACCGCCGGGAATCCGATGACGCGCTCTACATGGTGGATCTCCTGTTCACCCGCGAGTCCAGCGCGTTGCGATCGAAAAAGCGCTTCTGGAATCTGGAAGCCCAGTTTGAAGCCGAGTCCCCTGTGAACTAGCCGAGAGGCCTGTTATGTCCACCCCCTCCACCGCCAGTTCGATGCAGACGCGCCCGTTTGGCAACACCGGCATGCGCGTCAGCCCGCTCGGTTGGGGCGCGGCCGAGATCGGTTACGAGAATGTCCCGGATAAGACGGTGGACGCCTTGCTGGGAGTTGCGTTGGATCAAGGCCTCAACGTCGTCGACACCGCCGAGTGCTACATGGATAGCGAGGAAAAAGTGGGCCGCGCATTGCGCGGAAGACGCCAGCAGTGTCTGCTATTCACCAAATGCGGGCACGCGCCGCCGATTCGCCCGGCGGGACTGGTGACGCGCGCCGGCCGGAAACTTTGGCTGCCCATTAGCCGGGCGCTCGGGCGCGACCTTGCCGACTGGGATCCCCGGCTGCTCGAACGCAGCATCCACCAGAGCCTGCGCCGGCTCCAGACCGATTGGATCGATTTGATTCAGTTGCATTGCTGCTCGGAGGAACTTCTGCGCCGGGGAGCGGTGATCGAGGTTCTCCAGCGCGCCCGGCAGGCCGGTAAGGCGCGTTTGATCGGTTATAGCGGCGACGGAGCCGCGGCGCTTTACGCCGTACAGTGCGGCCAATTCGATACTTTACAGACTTCCGTGAACATTGCCGACCAGCAGTCGATAGATCTCACGTTGCCGCTCGCCGCCGAACGCGCCATGGGAGTCATCGCCAAGCGGCCCGTCGCGAATGCGGTGTGGAAGCATTCGGTGAAACCTGAGAATTCCTATCATCATGTTTATTGGGACCGGATGCAGGAGCTTCGTTACGATTTCTTGCAGAACCCCGGCAACGCGATCGAAACGGCGCTACGTTTCACGTTGACCGCGCCCGGTGTCCAGACTGCGATTGTGGGCACCACCAAACCCGAACATTGGCGCAAGAACGCCGAGTACGCCTCCGCCGGTTCGCTGGAAGCCGCGCAGTTTGACTCCATCCGCAACCGTTGGAGGCAAGTGGCGCGCTCCAACTGGACTGGACAGGAATGAGCTGGACGGGAATAACTCAATCGGGAAGGATCGAGACCCCGGACAGCGTGGCCACCCTGTCGGAGACGATGCTCCGGAAACCGCGCATTGGCCTGATCCGCGACTTCGTCGAAGAGAACTGGCTGAGCATGGATCTGGTGGCGGACATGCTATTTGAACGTCTGGATCGCGAGCATGCCGCGACCCTGCAGGTAACCCAGATCTGTCCGCCGCTCCACCGGCGTTTCGGACGTCTGCCCCTCATCGGCCCTGCGCCGGCGTTGCGGAACGCCGACCGGCTGATCAATCGCTTTGTGGACTACCCGCGCAGCCTAAAGCCGCGCGTCGAAGAGTTCGATCTATTTCATTTGATAGACCATAGCTATTCTCAACTGATCCATGACTTGCCGCCGGGCAGAACCGTGGTGACGTGCCACGATCTGGATACGTTCGTTTGCGTCCTGGAGCCGGAGCGCCAGCCGCGCCCGCGTTGGTTTCGCGCCATGGCCGATCGAATCCTCAGCGGGTTCCGAAAAGCGGCGCATGTGGTGGCGGTCAGCGCGGCAACTCGCAACGAAATTCTGCGGCTCGGCTTGCACCCTCCCGGTCGAGTCACCGTCGTCTCCAATGGCGTGCACCCGTCCTGTTCGCCACGTCCGGATCCAGTGGCCGACTCCCAATTGGCGCACCTTCTCGCGGGCGGTTCCCCCGATGCGATTTGGCTGTTGAGTGTCGGAAGCTCCATCCCCCGCAAGCGATTGGATATACTGCTGCGTGTCTTCGCCGAGGTTCGTAAACAGTTTGCGAACGTTCGCCTGCTGCGCATCGGCGAGGGCCTGACCGCCGAACAAAGGGAACTGGGGCGGCAACTCGGGGTGGACTCCGCTGTGCTGGAATTGGGGTTTGTCGGCCGTGAAATTCTGTCCGCCGCCTATCGCCGCGCCCTCCTGTTGCTCCAGACCTCGGAAGCGGAAGGTTTCGGATTGCCGCCGATCGAAGCGATGGCCTGCGGCTGCCCGGTCGTCGCAAGCGACCTGCAGGTGTTGCGCGAGGTGGGAGGAACCGCGGCTACCTACTGCGGCGTGGGAGATATAAAAGGTTGGAAAGAAGCAGTCGCCGGCGCTATTGAAAATCGCAACTTTGACCGCGAACGGGCGTTCGCCAACGCCGCTCGTTTCTCGTGGTCGGAAAACGCCACGCAGACCGCGCGCGTCTACGAACAAGTGCTAGGAAAGGGATAAATAGATGACAAAGAGAGCGCTCATCACGGGAATCACCGGGCAGGACGGAAGTTATCTTGCCGAACACCTCTTGGATTTAGGCTATGAAGTCCATGGAATGGTACGGCGCGTCGCGCTCGAGCAGCCCGGCCAGCGTCTCAGCCGCCTGAAAGGTTGCCTGGACCGTATCCACATCCACCCAGCCAGCCTGGAGAGCTACGCCAGCGTTTTTCACATTTTCACCAAGCAACAATTTGACGAATGCTATCATTTGGCCGCTCAGAGCTTTGTGGCCGAAAGTTTCGCCGACGGCTTTTCCACCATGAGCACCAACATCAACGGGACCCATTATGTTCTGGCGGCTCTCAGGGAGGTGCAGCCGAAGTGCCGTTTCTATTTCGCCGGATCGAGCGAGATGTTCGGCAAGGTCAGGGAGACTCCGCAAACCGAGATGACGCCTTTTCATCCGCGAAGTCCCTATGGAGTCAGTAAGGTAGCGGGTTTCTATCTTTCTCTGAACTACCGGGAGGCTTATGGCATCCCCTGCTCCAGCGGCATTCTGTTCAATCACGAGAGTCCGCGGCGCGGCTTCGAGTTCGTCACCCGGAAAATCACCGATGGCGTGGCGCGAATCAAACTTGGCCTGGCGTCCGAACTTCTTCTTGGAAACCTGGAAGCCAAGCGAGATTGGGGTCACGCGCGAGATTTCGTCCGCGCCATGCACCTAATGCTCCAACAGACGGAAGCCGATGATTATGTGGTGGCGACCGGGGAAACGCACAGTGTGCGCGAATTCTGCGAACTGGCTTTCAACGAGGTTGGCCTGGATTATAGAGACTTCGTCCGGAAGAATGAGGCGGTATACCGTCCAGCGGAGGTGGATCTGCTGATTGGAGATTACAGCAAGGCTCGCAAGGTCCTCGGCTGGGAACCCACGGTGAACTTTGCCGGCCTGGTCAAAGAAATGGTGCATGCCGACCTGGAGTTACTTTCTTCCACGCTGCACCACGAGCAGCGTGTAACAGTTTCGTCGCGATAGCAATCCAACGAGTGATAACAATGAAGACCATCATTACGGGAGGCGCCGGCTTCATCGGTAGCAATGCCAGTAGCCGGTACTTGAGACGCGGGCACCAGGTGGTTGTGGTGGATAACTTATCGCGCGACGGAGTCGGCGAGAATTTGGAATGGCTGCGTTCGCTCGGTGGCGCGCTTGAATTCCACCAGATCGACGTGCGCGAGTCCACCGACGTCAGCCGCGTCTTTCGCGAACACCGGGATGCCGATCAGGTGCTGCATCTGGCCGCGCAAGTTGCGGTCACTACTTCGGTGCGCAATCCCCGCGAGGATTTCGAGATCAACGCGCTCGGTACGTTCAATGTCCTGGAAGCCATGCGGCAATCCGGCATGCGCGCGCCCCTGATCTATTCCTCGACCAACAAAGTCTATGGCGAAATGACCAGCGTGGGCACGGTGGAGCGCAATGGCCGGCACGATTATCAATCCCTGCCTACCGGTGTTTCCGAAGAGCACAATCTCGACTTCCACTCGCCGTACGGTTGCTCCAAAGGATCCGCCGATCAGTACGTGATCGACTATCACCGCATCTACGGGCTGCGCAGCATCGTCTTCCGGCAATCCTGTATTTATGGTTACCGCCAGTTCGGCGCCGAGGACCAGGGATGGGTGGCGTGGTTTATGATCGCGAGCCAATTGGGCCGTCCCATCACCATTTACGGCGACGGCAAACAGGTGCGCGATATCCTTTTTATCGACGACCTTCTGGACGCCTATGACGCCGCTTTTGCCGCCCCCGATAAAGCCGCCGGGCGCGCCTTCAATATCGGCGGCGGCGTAAGCAACGTGGTGTCGCTGCTGGAATTGCTGGCGTTCATCGAGCAGCGCAGCGGGAGTAAGATACGGGCTGGAAGCGCCGATTGGCGGCCGGGAGACCAGAAGGTGTTTATCAGCGACATCCGCCGCGCGCGCACTGAGCTCGGTTGGAGTCCCAAGATCGATTGTCCTCAGGGCTTGGGTCTTCTATACGACTGGATCGAAAAGAATCGCGAACTGTTTATAAAATTGAGCCCCAGTCTGGTATGAACGTGCAATTGGACCAGCGCGTGGAAGACCAACCGGTCTCGAAAGCGTCCTTCGATCCGGCCCGCGGCAAGCTTCGCGTTTTGCAGGTGGGGAAATTCTATCCGCCTCATATGGGAGGGATAGAAACCCATCTGCAGGCGCTATGCGGAGCGTTGCGCAACCACGCCGATGTGCGCGTGATTGTTTCCAGCGAGGGCCGCAATACGATAGAGGAGATGGTTGATTCGGTGCCGGTGGAGCGCCTGTCCACCTTGCTCACCGCCTTCTCCACGTCGATTTCGCCGGGGATGGTTTCACGCATTCGCCGTTCCGAGGGCGAACTGGTACACATCCATCTGCCCAATCCGGCGGCCGTCTTGGCCTATCTTGCGAGCGGACATCGCGGACCGCTGGTGATGACTTACCATAGCGATACGGTAAAGCAGAAGGTGCTAGGCCGCATGTTTGAGCCGCTGCTGAACGCCGCTCTCCGCAAGAGCGCCGCGATTATCGCCACCTCGCCCAACTATCTCGCTACTTCTGGGGTGCTGCAAGCTTTTCGCGATCGCTGCCATGTGATCCCTTATGGCATCGACACCGCGCAGTTTGAGCAGTGTGCGCCGGAGGCCGTGCGGAGCGTTCGCGAGCGATATGGCGAACGCCTGGCGATCAGCGTCGGCCGCCTGGTTTATTACAAAGGCTTTGAGGTTCTGATCCGCGCCATGGCGTCGGTGCGCGGCAAGCTGGTGATCGTCGGCGACGGCCCGCTGCGTGGAGAACTAGAGAGTCTCGCCGCGCGGTTGGGAGTGACGGACAAGGTGATGTTCGCGGGCGAAATCGACAACGCCGGCGTAACGCCCTACTATCACGCCGCCGATCTGTTCGCACTGGCGTCGGTGGCGCGCAGCGAAGCTTTTGGAATCGTTCAAATTGAGGCCATGGCGGCCGGTGTTCCCGTGGTCAACACCAGCCTCGATTCCGGCGTCCCGTTTGTTTCGCTGCACGGGCAAACCGGACTCACCGTTCCGCCGGGGAATCCGCAAGCTTTGGCGGTGGCGATCAACCGGCTCCTGGACGATCGCGACTTACGCCAGTCTCTCGGTCAGGCAGGGGTGCGCCGGGCCCGGCAGGAATTCAGCTTGGATACGATGCTTCGCCGCACCTTGCAACTCTACCAGACCGTGCGCACCGGCTCAGGAAAGCGCGTTTCATAAGGAGCTTTCAATGCATTACAGCGACGATGTAGAAAAAATCGAGGATGCGCGGCCGGCAGATTTTCCCGAAAGCGACCGGCTGCTCTCCATTCTTGTCCCGCTCTACAACGAAGCAGAGTTCATTCAGGCTGTTTTAAAGCGGATCGTGCTGGCGCCCCTGCCCCATGGGTTGAGGCGTGAAATCATCGTCGCCGACGACGCTTCCTCCGACGGCTCGCCGGATTTAGTCGATGCGGTTGCCGCCCGGTACCCGGGCCTGATTCGGCTGATCCGATGTCCCCAAAATCGAGGCAAGGGAGCCGCCATCCGCGCCGCGCTCGAGCATGCCAAAGGCGATTATTGCCTCATCCAGGATGCCGACATGGAGTACGACCCGCAAGACTACCCGGCGCTCTTGGAGCCTTTGATGGACGGCTCGGCCGATGTAGTCTACGGCTCTCGATTCCTAAGCTCGGGCCGGCGCCGCGTACTCTACTATTGGCACAGTGTCGCCAACCACGCGCTCACCACGCTCTGCAACATCATTTCCAATCTCAATCTGACGGATATGGAAACCTGCTACAAAGCTTTTCGCACGCCGCTGCTGAAGAGCATTCCCCTTCGCAGCGATCGTTTCGGGTTTGAGCCGGAAATCACGATCAAGATCGCCAAGCGCCAGGCCAGGGTCTATGAGGTGCCCATCAGCTATAACGGCCGCACTTACGAGGAAGGCAAGAAGATTGGGTTGAAGGACGCTTTCCAGGCCTTGTGGGTTATGTTCCGCTGTTGGATCATGGACGATCTTTATAAGGATCCCGGCGCCGAGATATTGGACGCCTTCTCGGTGGCGCCTCGATTCAATCGGTGGATGGCCGATACCATTCGTCCGCACGTGAGGGAACGGGTGCTCGAAATAGGCGCCGGGATGGGCAATCTCACGCGCGCGCTGGCTCGCGGGAGGCAACGCTATATTGCCAGCGACATCGACCAGGAACATCTGTCGCGTCTGCAGTCCCGGCTGCGCCATTATCTGAACGTCGAAACCTTCACCTGCGATCTTTCGAAGGCGGCGGATTTTGAACCATTGGCCGACGCAGTGGACACGGTGATCTGCCTGAACGTCTTGGAACACATCGAGGATGACCTCGGCGCCTTGCGCAATATTTACACCGCGCTCGCGCCGGGGGGCCGCGCCATCGTTCTGGTGCCTTGCGGACAGGAAATTTTCGGACAACTGGATGTGATCCTGGGCCATTATCGGAGATACTCGGATGCCCAGTTGCGGGGAGTTTTTGAACAGGCGGGCTTCCAGGTCGAGCGAATTTTGCATTTCAATCGTGTCTCCCGGCCGAGTTGGTATGTCACGGGTAAACTCGCCAAGCGATCGCGGTTCAGCCGTTTTCAGCTCAAGATTTTCGACCGGCTGGTGTGGCTGTGGCGCCGGATCGATCGATTCATTCCTTGGAAACCCACCTCTCTGATCGCCATCGCGGCTAAGCCCCAGCAGAACGCCGTTACTAGACCATCCACGGTTGACGTGGGAGTGGCGTTAGGCAGTTGATGCCCGCGGTTGCGGCCGGCCGGCCTTTATTTGGTCGTACTTGTTTGAACCAGCGTCCCAAGCCGATGCCGAGCCAGTGGCTTCGCCCCAGCATATGTTAAGAGCCCCCTCCGGTATAAAC
>VFSW01004949.1_pt1 | contig 19849 bp, 17 predicted proteins | sample 5358111 | NCBI WGS metagenome assembly VFSW01 (sample SAMN11554181, study PRJNA540505) | mine drainage metagenome | isolation source: sediment from site ElyBrook_90M | place: USA: Ely Copper Mine, Vershire, VT | collected 2017 | reverse complement strand
GCCGTGAACACTCCGCCCCCATCGACCGGCGTGAACGGCGTCAGCGCGTAGGCCTTGCCGACCACGAAATCCTCGTAGCCATGTCCCGGCGCGGTATGCACCAGGCCGGTGCCGGCGTCCGCCGTCACGTGCTCGGCGTACATCAGCTTCACGTCGCGCGGGATAAACGGATGCCGAAAGATGTCCTGGCCGTCCAGCGCCTTGAGCGCCTTGGCGCCGAGCGCGATGCGTTTTTCGACTGCCAGCCCGCATTCCTTCTCGAGGTTGCCGGCCAATCGCGACGCGACCACGTAGTAATGCTCGCCGGCCTTCAACGCGACGTAGTCGAAGGTCGCGTTCAGTGAGATTCCGAGATTCGCCGGCAAAGTCCACGGCGTCGTCGTCCAGATTACGGCCGACAGTTTGCCGGCCTTGTGCGCGGCGTCAAGCTCGGCGCCGTCGCTGCGATCCGCGGCCAGCGCGCCCGCATCCTTGAGCTTCGAATTGAACGCGAACGCGACGTAGATCGACGGCGAGACGTGATCGCGGTACTCGACTTCGGCTTCCGCCAGCGCCGTGCGGCATTCGAAGCACCAATGCACCGGGCGCAATCCCCGATACACGTAGCCGCGCTCGACCATCTTGCGCAGCACGCCGATTTCGGCCGCGTCGTACTCCGGCGCCATCGTGAGATACGGCTTGAACCAATCGCCGATCACTCCCAGGCGCCGGAAGTCCGAGCGCTGCAAGTCGATCCATTTCTCCGCTTCGGCGCGGCACAGCTTGCGCAGCTCGAGCTTGGAAATCGTGCGCGCCTGGTCGCCGAGTTCGCGCGATACCTTGTGCTCGATGGGCATCCCGTGACAGTCCCATCCCGGCACGAACGGGGTGCGATATCCCATCATCGAGCGCGATCGCACCACGAAGTCTTTCAGAATTTTGTTGAGCGCGGTCCCCAGATGCACCCGGCCGTTGGCGTACGGCGGCCCGTCGTGCAGCACCCACAACTGCGCGTCCTTGCGCGCCGCCATCAAGCGCCCGTAAAGGTCGGTGTCGTCCCAATGCTTGAGCATTTCCGGCTCCCGCTTGGGCAGATTCGCCTTCATCGGGAAGTCCGTCTTGGGAAGTTTCAGCGTCGATTTGTAGTCGGTCTCAGCCACGCGCCATGTTGCCCGCGCGCCCGCGCGCGCGTGATCTCCTTCGCATTTTTCAAGAATTGAGCGTCCGACCAGATTAACTTACGCCGCGCTCGCTGGCGAGTATCGAGCGCGGCCGCGCATCGGCGATGCCCCTGGCCGTTTGAATCCCGCCGCCAGTCTCCATATCATCTCTCGCGCACGATTGAAGCATCGAATCGCAAATCCATAGAAAAAATTATGGGACTCAGAAAAGTAACTCTGTTCGATAAAGAAGGCACCACCCTCGTTCCCGTGAACGAGGACGGTCAGGCGAAACCCGCCGTGATGGGCGTGCGATGGGTAAATCCCATCACCTTCGAAACCATTCGCGTGCGCGGCGGCAAACGCACCGGCCCCAGGAACGAAGTCCTGATGGAAGTTCCCGCGACGCTCGACACCGGTGCGTTCGCAATCGAGGACTTGCCGCCGCCCAAGGTCAAGCAAAAGCTTGCGCAAATCGAAAAGTCCGCCGGCGCGGGGAAATCGGCGAAAAAACCATGACCGAGCCGGGTGCGCTCGCGGGCCTGCGCGTGCTCGATCTGACCGGCCATCGCGCACAATTTTGCGCGCGGCTGCTGGCCGACATGGGCGCCGACGTGATCAAAGTCGAACCGCCCGCCGGTGACGACGCGCGCCGCATCGGTCCCTTCCTCGACGACCTCCCGCATCTCGACCGCAGCCTGTTCTTCTGGTTCTACAATCTCAACAAGCGCTCCCTCACGCTCGATCTCACCCATTCCCGCGGCGCCGCCCGCCTGCTCCAGCTCGCCCGCTCGGCCGACGTCGTCATCGAGAGCTACGCGCCGGGCACGCTGGACCGGCTCGGCCTCGGCTGGGATACGCTCCATCGCGAGAACCCCGCGCTGGTCCTCTGTTCGATTGCGCCGTTCGGCCAGACCGGCCCTTATCGCGACTTCATCGCCGATGACACCGTGCTGACCGCATTGGGCGGGATGCTCTACATCAACGGCTTCCCCAATCACGCTCCGGTTCGTCCGCTCGGTCTGCAGGCTTACCATTCGTCGGCTTACTACGGCGCGATCGCCGTGATGCTTGCGCTGCTCGCGCGCGATCGCACCGCTGAAGGTCAATGGATCGACCTCAGCATGCAGGATGCCACCGCGGCCGCCGTCGCGCACGTCGCCGGCGCATTTTTCGAGCGCGGCGAGGCCGAGCCGCGCCGCGGCACGCTGCACTGGAGCCGCTTCTTTCGCGTCGGCAAATGCCGTGACGGCTACATCATGCATTGCACGCTCGGCGACTGGACCTCGCTCATCGAATGGGTCAAGTCCGACGGCAAGGCTGGCGATCTCGACGCGCCCGACTATGAGCAGGTGATGTATCGCTATCTCATGGCCGAGCATCTGTTCGACGTGCTCGACGATTGGGTCAAGGACTATCCGCGCGAGGAGCTGCTCGAGCGCGCGCAGCTTCTGCGCCAGCCCTACGCGACCGTCCGCCCGCCCGAGGCGCTGTTCGACGACGACCAGCTCGCCGAGCGCGGCTACTTCGTCGAGGTCGAGCATCCCGAGCTCGGGCGCAAGTTCCGCTATCCGGGCGCGCCGTATCTTTTCAATGGCACGCCGTGGCGGGTATCGCGCCGGCCGCCGCTGATCGGAGAGCATACCGGCGAAATTTTGCGCGACGAACTCGGGGTGGCTCCCCAAGCGCTGGCCGCGCTCTTCGCCGAAGGAGTGATCTGATGATGCCGGCGATGCCGCTGGACGGCGTCCGCATCCTCGATTTCACCTGGGTCGTCGCCGGCCCGGTCGCGACGCGCATCCTCGCCGACCACGGCGCGGAGGTCATCAAGGTCGAGCGCAAGGAGCCGCCGCAACTCGGTAATCGCAAGCTCGGCCTCCAATGCGACCTCAATCGCGGCAAACTTTCGGTCGCGCTCAACATGCAGCACCCGCGCGGCGTCGAACTCGCCCGCCGCCTCGCCGCCAAAAGCGACGTCGTGATGGACAATTTTTCCGCCCGCGTGATGCGCAGTTGGGGGATGGACTACGAAGGTCTCGCCGCCGTCAAGCCCGACATCATCTGCATCAGCATGTCCGGCCTGGGCCACACCGGCCCGCGCTCCAGCTACGTCAGCTACGGACCGACCCTGCAAGCCCTCACCGGCTTCACCATGCTGATGGCCGAACCCGACGGCACGCCCGCCGGCTACGGCTATTCCTACGCCGACACCTGCGGCGGTTACACGGGCGCACTCGCGGCGCTCATCGCCCTTTGGAATCGCCACCGCACCGGCCGCGGCCAGTTCGTCGATCTCTCGCAGTTCGAGGCCGTCACCAGCGTGATCGGTCCCGCGCTGCTGGACATCTCCGCCAACGGCCGGACGCAGCCCGCGCCCGGCTACAATTCCCAGGAAGGCCCCGCCGCACCGCACGGCGTTTACAAATGCCGCCCGCTTGACGGCGACGACGATCGCGGGGTCGCGATTGCCGTGCGCACCGGCCCCGAGTGGCGCCGATTCGTCACCGCGATTGGCTCTCCATCGTGGGCGAGCGATCCGCAGTTCCGCACGCTCTACCTGCGCATGCACAATAGCGCCGAGCTCGACGCCAACGTTTCACGCTGGACCGCGGAGCACAGCGCCGAAGACGCGATGGCGATCCTCCAACGCGCCGGCATCGCCGCCGGCGTCGTCGAAAACGGCATCGATCTCTGCGCGCGCGATCCTCAACTGAAAGAGCGCGGCTTCTGGCGCGCCGTCGCGACCGGAAGGGGCACGACGACCAACGTCACCGGCATCCCGTTCAAGCTTTCCGGCGGGTCGGGAAAAGTTCGCTCGATCGCGCCCGAAGTCGGCGAGAATTTCGACTACGTGCTCGGCGAGTTGCTCGGCCTGGGCCGCGCACAGCGCGATGAATTGGTCGCCGCCGGCGCCGTCTGGCCCTGCCCGCTCGCGAATCCTCGTTACCCAGGTAACAATGTTCCCCAAATAACGCGCCTCGCTCGCAGCCCCTCATTGCGCTAGTGTCAGCGACACTGGCTGTTAACAGTAAACGGCCGGTCGGGGCAATTATTGCACGCAAGCGTAATATCGAGCGCGTTGGTTGGCGTTGACGCGTTCCCGGTCGAAGTCGAAATCGACATCGGCGCCGGGATGCCGCCGCATCGTCTGGTCGGCCTGGCCGAGGGCGCGGTCAAAGAGGCGCTCGATCGGGTCAAGTCGGCGCTGAAAAATTCCGGCTTCGATTTCCCCACCCGCAAGATGACCATCAACCTCGCGCCCGCCGACACGCGCAAGGAAGGCTCGGCGTTCGATCTTCCACTGGCGCTTGGAATTCTCGCCGCACAAAACGTGTTGAAAGATCGCGAGCGCCTGCGCGCCTATCTGGTGCTGGGCGAACTCGCGCTCGACGGCCGTATCAAAGGCATCAGGGGCGCGCTGCCGACCGCGCTGCTCGCGCGCTCCGCCAGGTTCGCGGGTGTGATGCTGCCGCGCGAGAATGCGTCCGAGGCATCCGTCGTCGGCGAGGGCACGGCAGTGCTGGGCGTCGAGAGCCTGCGCGAGGCTTTCGAATTCTTCGAGGGCCTGCGTCCGCTTCAATCCGCGCCCTCCGATCTCAGCGCCGCGTTCGGCGCGGCAAATGTTTACGACGTCGATTTCAGCGAGGTCAAAGGCCAGGAGCAGGCCAAGCGCGCGCTCGAAGTCGCTGCCGCCGGCGGTCATAACGTCCTGATGATTGGGCCGCCCGGCTCGGGCAAGACCATGCTCGCCAAGCGCCTGCCCTCGATTCTGCCCTCGATGACCTTCGAGGAGGCCATCGAAACCACCAAGGTGCACTCCGTGATGGGCCTGATGGACGGCCGCGCGCTCATCACGACGCGCCCCTTCCGCTCTCCCCATCACACCATTTCCGACGCCGGCCTCATCGGCGGCGGCTCGATTCCGCGCCCCGGCGAGGTCAGCCTCGCCCATCACGGCGTCCTGTTCCTCGACGAATTGCCCGAGTTCCGCAAGAACGTGCTCGAAGTCCTGCGCCAGCCGCTCGAGGATGCGCGCATCACCATCTCGCGCGTGATGGGCACGCTCACTTTTCCCGCCTCCGTGATGCTGGTGGCCGCGATGAACCCGTGCCCGTGCGGTTTTTACACCGATCCGCAGCACGAATGCTCATGCTCGCCAATCGTGATTCAGCGCTATCGCTCGCGCATCTCGGGCCCGCTGCTCGACCGCATCGACATCCACATCGAAGTGCCCGCGGTGAAGTACAAGGACCTGACCGATCGCGTCGCGCGGGAGCCGTCGATCGCCATTCGCGAGCGGGTCAATCGCGCGCGCGAGGCGCAGCTCGTTCGTTTCAAGGGGATGCCGTTTTTCTGCAACGCGCAGATGCGCGCGAGCGATCTCCGTCTCCATTGCCAAATCGAGTCCGGCGGCGAGCGCCTGCTCGAGCTTGCCATCAACCGCCTCGGCCTGAGCGCGCGAGCCTACACCCGAATCCTCAAAGTCTCGCGCACCATCGCCGATCTCGACGGCGCCGCCTCGATCGCCGCCCACCACGTCAGCGAGGCGATTCAGTACCGCTCGCTCGACCGAACTGCCCCCTAGGGGTAGGGCGCCTCGTAGGCCATGTAACGCGCTATCTTCCAGCTGCCGTCCGGTTGGCGCCGGAATATATCCAAGCCAGGTTCCCGTTTTGTCTCCTCGGGTCCGTTTTTCGGGCGCACCTTCAGAGTCCAAACGAGCCTTACAACGGCGAGATCGCCCGAGACGATTATTTCCTTGATCTCCAGGTCATAGTGATATGCCTTCGCCGTGTCCGCCAACGCCATCTGCAAATTGGCGCACAGAGAAGTATAGGTGTCTTCGGGCTCCCCCCGATAATTTGAAATCAAATCCGGCGCAAACAGCGAGCAAACCTCCGATGCGTCACCGGAATTGAAGTCTCGCGTCCACTTCTCCAGCTCGGCGCGAATCTCATCGCTCGCGGCGGTCGTGGAATCCGCTCTCGCTGCCGGCGCGTACGATGCGGATATCAGCAGCGCGAGGACGCCTGCTGTGAATGCTCCAACCCGAGCGCGCTTCATTCTCATAACTTCGCTTCTCCTTCTCACGAACGCCAGACCGCTTGCAATCGCAGTGTCTAACCGGGCCCCCATAGTTTCGCGCCGCTGGCCATCGTACACGCAAATTCGCGCACCTTTATGCAAATTCGCGCCCTGCCATCATCCCATCTTGACGGGAATTATGTCGAAGTTGACAGTAAATGAAGGGAGCGTAAGATGAAACGTGACGTGACAGGCCGGTCAAAAACTATTCCGCAACTGGCGGATAAGCTGATTCGTCAGCTTCAAGGCATGACAGTAGCCGAAGCGAAAGACGCGCTAGACTACGCGGCGTCATTCTTGGATCAGACGCAAATTGTTAGAGCCGGCAAACGGCTACCTACGGTAAAGCTGCGACCTCTTGTAGATACGCGGCAAAAGTCGAACTGACCGCAGCCATCAGCGCAAGCGTCGGTTCGACAGATGCTTTGCCGTGCTGTGCTGCCATCGCTGCCGCAGCCAACTGCGCTGCGGTGTTCCGGTTGATTGCTTTGATCAGCCGTTCCATGTCGTTCGGGGATAGTGGCATTGTGCGTCTCCTCTTTGGCCTCGAATGTATCGCAAACGAGTCCCGAATAACACTGCTAACGCCCTCTTGAAAAAGGAGTGTGAGTATGGATACTAATTATGTTAGTGAATCACAGCCGGATAACGATATGAGCCGTATCCTCGAAGAACGAAAAAAGGCAGAAGCCGAGTACCGCGGCCTTGAAATGAAGGAACGGGAAATCGCTGAGCGAAAGGGCCAGCTCAGATTCCTTATCGTCAAGCTCGACGAGCTAATGGACGACACGGAAAGGGCCGAGATCGGTCCAAAGAAGCCGGGAGACCCAACGTCGATGCCGATGGTGATCGAGGGCATCCTTGCAGATCATCCTGAGGGTTTGACCATCCCTGAATTGCTAACAGAAGTCGAAAAGACCGGCTTCGAGAGTAAGGCTAAAGACAAGTTGGCGACTTTGAACACCGTCCTTTATCGCCATCGACCAGCACGATTTGAGCGAGTGCGAGACGGACGTTGGTACTTGGCAAAATACCCAGAGCCACACGCAAGGCTTAGGATGGCAGGGAGTTGAAGATTTGAAAGAATTGCGCCGGAGCGTGCTCATGACACGTCCGGCGCATGATCCCCGCGTCGTTGGCCGACGCTAAGGAACCGCCAAAATGTACAATACGTCATAGCAGAATTTGATTGGCTAGGGAAATTCGGAATTTAACGTCTGTTTTCCGAGGGGCCAGGCATTCCACGCTTGGCCCCTCGGCTTGTTGTCACGACTTGTCGTTTTGTTAACTGGAAGCTACTCTGGCTGGAATAAATGGCAAAGAAAAAATGGCTAACGGCGCGATGGTTCCGATTTATCGTTATGCCGATAGCTGCCGGTCTACCTTCTGGAGTGGCGGCCCTTTGGTTCGCGCTTCATGAAGGCGTCAAGACCGGCTATTCTCTGCGCGATTATCAACCAGAAATTTTTGCGCTTACTGGCGCTTGGGCGCTTCTCCTCTCTATCACGAAGTCGTATCTGACCGACTTCGCCAAGGCCACGATTGAGACACTCGAAAATACGATAGAAGACCTTAAAAGAGGCCAAGAAGAGTTGGTACATCTCTTCAACTTTGTTAGAATGGTCGTTGGGGCAAAGTCCAGGCGATTCTTTGAAGCTCTCCAAAATCTGCCGAATGAGCCCAATCCGGGTGAAACGTTTTTCCAGATCACACGTCCAGATTTACAGATTAAGCAACTAATCGAGTCTATCCATGGCTTCTATCGGATCAATGCAAATCCCACAGAGGAAAGAATCAGAGTGTCGCTGATGCGACCTGATGGTGGCGCGCTGATTTTCACTCAATGGTTCCCGGATGGTGACACGCCGCGTTCCCTGAGAGAGCGGTTCGACGGTACTACACTAGCGGGCTTGGCTTTTCTTACGAGGCAAATTGTTATATCAGAGAACCTCGAAACAGATGATCGTTACCGCCACTTTGATGCTCGACGGGATCAAGGTTCGATGTTCTCGTATCCGCTAATCGACGCTCAATTGGGGGAAGTCATTTACGTTGCGAACGTTACTTCGACGAAGATCGGCAGATTTACAGATACGGCGAAACAACGAGAGAAAATCGGAAGCACAATGGAAATTTTTGCTGAACGAATAATTTTGGAAAACCGACTCGCGCTAATTAAGCAACGGATACTAGAGATACAAGGAGGAGGTGGCCAGGGGTGAGTAATACTATTCAAAAACAGAAGGGGCTGACGGCGGCGACCATCAAACTCGACACACCGCAACAAGACAAGGACTGGTCTGAGGAACAGAAAATCGCTTGGGTGAAGACTACCACTCGCAAGATCATTGAAGCATTCACTGACGGCAAGAAGGAATCAAAGTAGTCAAAGATTTGAGCGTTTTCAGCGGCCCCTTTTTGGGGCCGCTTTCTTTTGGCGTTTTCCCCGAGCCGCTTTGACGCTTTTCTCTTTTGGCACCGACACCAGAGCCCGCATGAACTGATCGAAGTCCATGCCGTTCGATGACATTGCGAGTGATTTGCCCACGGAGCGATCTTACCGCTTCCGTGGCGCGGCGTCTATTCGGGTCCGGCTACACAGATGAAATCAAGCGGGCAAAAATATCGGGGTTGTTCCGCTCGTTGTGGCGGAACGTAAACTCGTTCAAGTACAGCGGCAGATATTCCTTGCTCACGTTGTGAAACGTGCCCATCACGCCGCGCTTCAGGAGCGACCAAAAGGATTCAATCGAATTGGTGTGAACGATGCCGCGCACGTACTCGCCCTGCTTGTGTGCAACGGTCTGATGCGGGTAATTCTGCCAGCGTTCGAGATATTGGTATCCGGCGTGTTCGTCGGTCGAAACCAGTTCAACTTTTTTGCTGACCGTCTGAGCGACGAATTGTCGGATCGTCTGTCCATCGGCGCGTTCGATCATCTTGCAGACCACGTTACCTTTGCGCGAGATCGCGCCGATGACGGCTTTCTTATCCGATCCGCCTCTGATGTGCGTCCTCTTGTCCCTGTGGCGATTTGTGTCTTTGCCGCCGACATACGTTTCGTCGATTTCTACTTCGCCCATCAGGGCATTGAACGTCTGGTTCTTCATCGCGGCCCTGATGCGATGGCACATAAACCACGCTGTGCGATATTCGCCGCTTCCGATCTGCCGATGAATTTGAAGTGCGCTGATGCCCTTCTTGGATTGGCACATCAGGTAAGCGACCTGAAACCAAGTGCGGAGCGGATATTTGGTGTTCTCGAAAATCGTTCCCGCCGTCACTGAAAAGCGATAGCCCTTCTTGCCGCATTTCTCGCTCTGGCACTGCCATTTGAACGGCTGTTTGAGCGTGTAAACTTTATCGTTCCCGCATCGCGGGCACCGCACGCCGGAAGGCCAGCGGCTATCGCGGATATAGGCTTTACACGTATCTTCGGTGTCGAACCGCGCCATCAGTTCGGTGAGCGTCATCGATGGCTGTACGGTCAATTGGGTTTGTGGGTCTCGCGTCTTCATGTCTGCCAATCTAGCGCGTTATCGGCTCACTGTCAAGTGCGACATAATCCCCATCTTGACTATGTGTCACCGTCGCGTTAGCTGGTTTACCAGTCATCTCCGAAATCGCGGAGAGCTCGGCCTGTCAGCGGCTTTCCGCCAGGGGAGTCAGCGATGAACAGCAGTATGGTTAGTATGGCTGCATTCGTTGTCTTGGGAGCGGCATTCACGGTCGGAGCCCTGCTGATAGCCAGCTACCTGTCCACCTTCGCCGGTTAATCCGAACCGGCGCCCGCCGCACCCGGCCTGACGGGCGCGAGGGGTGACCCCTCGCCCCCTTGATAGGAAAGATGCGCCATCAGTGGGGGCTGGTTCCGGACTTTGCTGTTCAGCGGCTCGTCGCAGCCGCACGCAGCGGTCTTGTGCCCTGACGATTTCGCGCGCGCGTAAAATAACGGGGGAAATAAAGTCCCGCATCCTTCGCTTAACATTGGGTGCAGGGGTCACCCCTGCCCAGGGAAGTGAGAAACCCACGGTGGGTTTCTCATATAATTCATTCCTACTGATTTGGAATCGCCCCTGCCGCGGGCGTTCGCGACCAGAGCGTGAAATGGTCCGTCGTCAGGACCACGCGGAAGCCGTTGCTCGACAGAAAGTCTTCGGGAACCAGCACCAGCGGGAACATCTGAATCGGCGAATCGCTGATGACGGCCGAGACTTTTCCCCCCGCAATCGCGTCGCGCATCTGTTCAATCCAGAAGTGCTGCGTATCCGAGATGATCTGGAAAAAATCGGCCGCGCCAAGGTGGCGGCGCGCGGCGAAGAAGCCGTCGCGATCGTACTCGGCTTTCGCTTCGCGATACACGCCGTAGGTTTCAGGATAGCGGATCAATTCGCGGCGTCCGGCCTCGAAGCATACGAACGACGGCGCGATCACGTCGTCGCCGGGGTGGCTTACGGCGCGCAACGCGCCGGCAAGCTGCGAGATTTCCGCGCGGGGCACGAAGCCGAAGCCATAGACGGCGCCATGCAGCCAGTTCTCGTTCACGATCGGCGTGATCCAGATCAGAAAAATCGCGATCAGCGCCGTACCGCCCGCAACGAGCTTCCATCGATGCGGCGTCTGCTCTCCCGCGATCAGATCCGCAATCGCCTGTACCAGCAGTGTCGCGCCGATTCCCGCGACGATCGCGATGAAGGGGATCGCCTCGAGATAGTTGTGGCCCCATGCGGTCGGACTCAGCACGCCGTAAAAGGCGTACTCGGCGGCGACGATCCCGATCACGAGTACGACGGCGCGACTGACCATCCGATTGGCAATGAGCCGGATGCATCCGAGCACGAACAGCGGCGCGAGAACGTCGAGGATCATCCGCGGGTAAGTCACGATGCTGCCGGCGGTGTCGCGCCCCTTCAGAAAATGAAACACGAACGTCTGAAAGATGAACTCGCCGCCGTAGAGGCGGTAGAGCAGGGCGCTGAACCCGGCCAGCGCGAGCGCAAAGACGGCGCCCGAGACGACCGCGCCCGCGATTCGCCGGTACGCGACGGCGATGAAGGCCAGCATCACGGCAAACGGAATCACCGCCGTCAACTTGATCGCGCATGCGACGGAGAAAATGGCCGCAAGAATCGCCGCCTGGCTGACCGCCGCCGTCGTATCGTCGAGCGTGACGATCGCCCCCAGGATAATCAGCGGCGCGATGAAGCTCTCGCGCTCGTAGGCGTGGTAGCGAAAGACGAGCGAGCTGTATGCGTATAGAATCGACGCGGCGATGGCGGCGCGGCGGCCGGCGACCTTGCGGGCGAGCGAGTAAGTCAGGATGCTGGCGGCGAAAATCGCCGCCTCGTTCAGGATTTCGACCGACAGATGGCTTGTGCCGAACAACTTGAGATAGCATCCCGCAATCCATTCGAGCAGCGGCATATGCGGTTGAACGAAATCCAGATACGGGCGCATCCCGACGCTCACGAGCCACGCGCTCTCGAGGTAGAAATCGTCCTCGACCCACACCTCCGGGTAGAGCATCCGCACGATGCGCGGGATGAGCAGCACGACCACCAGCCATGCGCCGATGCGCACGGCGTCGGCGTTGCCGGCGGCCGCGGAGATGCGCCGCGATGAGCCGCGCGAAGTCATCGAAACCGCCCCGCACTGCCCCTTCGGGCGTTTCCCTGATGCCCAGCAACCTCGAATGGGGAATCCTCGCGGTGATCCTCGGGTTGGTAGCTCTGATCGACCGATCCGCAGGCTTGCGACGCGGACTCGAACTGATGCCGTGGCCGGATGGGCTCGAGTACGCCGCGTCGGCGGTGAACTTGGCAAATGGTCGCGGTGCGGTGCTGCATTTCGGTGGATATACTTACCCGTCGCGCTATACCGGCGGCTACCCGGCGATCCTCGGATTCTTCCACGGCATCTTTGGCGAACACCTTCCACTGTTTTTCGCCTCGTTCATTCTCGGGCTGCTCTCGGTCTTCGGCATTTTCATGCTGGCGCGCGCCTATTTCGGGCGCGCGGCCGGCGTGATTGCGGCGCTGACGCTCGCGCTATCCCCGGTTTTCATCACCTATTCATCGCTCGTGATGAGCGACGTGCCCACGTTGTGCGTGACGATCTGCGCCGCGGTGATGCTGGTGTTGGCGACATCGGACTACGCGATCCAATCGCCGAGCTGGATGCGGATGTCGGCATGGCTGATGTTCGGTCTCTTCGCGGGGTTCTCGACGATCATTCGCCCGACCAACGCCACTCTCCTTGCCGGCCTGGCGTTGTGCGTCTTGATGGTACCGCTTGAACATCGAGATCTTCCAGGCATCGTCAAAGCGGCGATCGGAGTAGCGATTGGGTTCGCGATTCCGGTCGCGTGGCAGTTGCATCAGAACGCGATCGATCTCGGCAGCGCGTTCGCCAGCGGCTACGTGTGGTGGGTGCCCGAAGTTTATGGCGCCGGCGGCAAGACCTTCAGCATCGCGTATCTGTTCGGTCCCACGATGCCGCGAAATCCGCATGGCAACGTGCTCGTGTACCTCACAACGCTGCTCGGGCTGGACGGGATGCTCGGCGATCCCGGCGACTCGCGATACTTCCTCTACCCATTCGCGGCGGCGGTGTTCGCGATCGTCGGGTTCATCGCGACCCTTCGCGCGCCCGAAAGATCCGCGGCGCGCCGCCTGATTTGGTTCGGGCTCGGCTACCTTGCCGCATTGACCGGGCTCTACTGTTTCTACGTGTTCACCGACGTGGCCTTCATCCTGCCGGCGGCGTTCGTACTGTTCATCGCGGCGGGCTCGGGCGCGTCGGTGGCGAATCGATGGATGCGCGATGTGTTCCGAAGCCGAAATCGAAGCGCCGGTCAGTTCGCCGCCGCGGCGGGCGTGATCGTGCTCGACCTGGCTCTGATCGTGTCGATGGCCTCGGAAGCGGCCGTGCGATTGAGCGCGCGGCCCGCGGACTCCGCAATGGTTGCGAGCCTCGAGGAGCAGGATTCGACGCTGCCTGACGACGCGACCGTAGTCAGCAATATCTCGCTGCAGTTTCTCGAGCTGTACATGCCCGCGGAGAATCGGCGCTTCGTCGGTCTGAACTCGCTCGACCCGGGCGAACGATTCACCGACTACCATCTGCATCGCCTGTACGAAAAACGCGCTTCGGGATGGCGCGGTGCGGTGCCGCCAGTCGTGTTCGACGGTTCTCAAATGTCCGCCGAGGCGGACTCGCTCGCATCGGCGATTGGCGCGAAGAGTCCGGTCTTTCTTTTGCTCGCCGCGCCCGAGTCGGATGATTACGCCGGCGTGCTCAAGACTGAGCTCGATCAGTTGCAGGAAAAATTCACCGTCCAGCCAATCTCGCAGAACAAGGTGGTCGCGCTGTATCGGCTGACGGCGCGGAACTAACGCCTCATGCAGTGATGCTGGTGGGCGGAGGATCGATCGCGGGCGGACCGCCGTAGCGCCGCCTGCAAATCGCGTACGCGGGCCAAACGCATACGCCGAGCACGATCGCCAGGATGAAATCGACCTTGCCTACGCCGGCCGAGACGGCCAAACCGAAAGTCGCGGCCCAGGTCAGAATCGGAAGCGATCCGACGAGCGCGAGACCGACGCGGCCGCCGCCAATCGTGAACCTCCCGGTGCGATCCGGCATCCGTTTCCGCAGCCGGATCAGGGCGAGCAGCTCCAGCACAAGCGCCGCCATGTAAAAGAATACGTCGAGCACGACCAGCCCGACGAATCCGACCGGCACCAGCAGCGTGAAGACGATGCAGCACAGCAGAATCGACTTGCCCGGCGTCGCGGTCGCGGACCAGAGCTCGGCCAGCGGCGGCGACAGGTATCGCTCGCGAGCGAGCACGAACGGCATCCGCGACACCCACAGCATCGCGGCCTCGAACACCGCGAACGACATCACCGCGCCGCCCAGCGCCAGCGCGCCGCCAAGCGCGGGTCCGCCGATGGCGTAGCCCACGTGCGAGAACGAGCCGGTGCCCCAGTCCGCGGCGGTGACGGCGCCCGAGACGGACACCGCCAGCGGAAGCACGTAGCCGGCGACCATTATCGGCAGCGCAATCAGGATGGCGCGCAAATAGTTACGCTGCGGATTTTCGATCTCCGCGGACACGACGCTCAGGTTTTCCCATCCGCTGAAGTTCCAGATGACCACCGTCAGTCCCGCCGCCATCGCACCCCACGGATCCGCGCCGAACAGCGGCGGCGTCGGCATCGTGAAATGAACCAGGCGCGGGAGGCCAACGATCACCAGCGCCGCGAACGGCGCCACGAGCATCGCGGCGAGCACGATCGACGCCATCCCAACCGGCCTGACGCCGAGAAAATTAAGCCCACCCGCCAGCCATACCAGCGCGACGCCGATGGCAATTTGGGCGGTCGGGCCGAGCGGAAGGATGAACGAAAGATAGCCCGCGAAAAGCACCGGATAAATCGCCATGTCCACGGCGGTGTACAGAATTGTCAAATATGCCTCGGCGAAGCCGGCCAGCGGTCCGAGCGCTTCCTTGACCCAAAAGTAGAAGCCGCCTTCCACCGGCATCAAGGCCGTCAACTCCGCCGCCATCAGTGCCGTCGGCAGGCTCAGCGTCAGCGGCACGATGAGACACAGCATCAGCGTCAGGCGCGGCCCCGCCATCCGGACCGCATCCTCGAGGCCGTACGCGCCGCCGCTCACGACCAGGTACATCACGCATACCAGCGGGATGAGCCCGAGCTTGCGGGGCGAACGATGCGCCGGCGGGGCGGCGCTCGAAGGCGCTCGGGAACGCGTGTTTTCCGTCGGGACGTGCGGCAATTGCGGGGCGGCTCCGGCCCCCCTCCCTATCCGAGGCGACGCGTGGTGGCAAGCAGGCCGGAAATCAAATGAGGGTTGCGCAGTCGCATCCAGTGGCGGAATCCTTATAATGTAAAGGATGCGCAAAGGTCCGCGACCGGCTATGAAGGCGCGGGACACCGCGCGTTGACAATCCATACAGCGTGGTGCGAGCCCCAATTGAGAAGCTCTCCCGGAAATTCGTTTCGATCATGATATTTTTTAGTACACGCGCGATCATCGCACTCGGCGCCGCGTCGATTGCGTTTGTTGGCTGCGCCAAAATCACCAGCACGAAGTTCGAGCCGGTTCGCACCGTCAGCGTGGGCGGGGATAATCCCTTCGGCGGCGCGCCGGCGGTGGAGGTCCCTGCCGATGCGCGCGCGATGAGCGCGTTCCTGAAGGCCGAGTTCGCGATGAATGAAGGCGACCGCGAAGAGGCGCTCAAGGATTACGCCGAGGCGGTCCAGTACGATCCCACCAACGCCGCGCTCAAGGTTCGCCTGGCCACGCTCTACGTCCGCGACGGGCGCCTGAAGGAGGCGCTCGAGCAGGTGAACCAGGCGCTTGCGATCAATCCGGATTCCGCCGACGGCCGTCTGCTCGGCGCAGGCATCAGCTCGGCGCTCGGCGACGACGCGACCGCGGAAAAGGACTACCGCGAGGTATTGCGTCTCAATCCCAAAAATCAGGAAGCCTATCTGTATCTCGGCACCCTCTACGCCAAGCGGGGCGATTTCGGCGAAGCCGAGAAGACCTTTGAGCAGCTGATCAAGCTCGATCCCAATTCATTCCTTGGCTACTACTACGCCGGCAAGGTGATGGTGGCCTCGAAGAACTACCCGGCCGCCGAAAAATATTATCAAAAGGCGCTCGATCTCAATCCGCAGTCGGAGCTGGTGCTGCTTGATTTTGCGCTGTTGCGCGAGCGCCAGCAGCGGCCCCAGGACGCGCTGGCGTATTACAACAAGATCACGCAAATCAACCCGAACAACGAGCTGGTTCGAAAGCGCAAGGCGGAAATCCTGGTCGGTCAGAAAAAATACGACCAGGCATTGGAGGAGCTCAAACGCGCCGAGCAGGTCGAAACCAATCCCGCCGACACGCGCACCAAGATCGGCCTGCTCTACCTCGAGCAGGGCAATTTTGACGACGCCGCGACCGAGTTCAACCTCGTGCTCGGCTCCGAGCCGAACAACTACCGCGTCCACTATTACCTCGGCACGGTGTACACGGAACTTTCCGAGAACGACAAGGCGATCCGCGAGTTCAACAAAATTCCCGCCGACAACGGGCATTACGTCGAGTCGCGCCTCCAGCTCGCCTACCTGTACGACAAGCAGAACAAGTACGACGACGCGCTCGGCGCGCTGAAGGACGCGCTCGCCAGTAAGCCCAACGACCCCGAAATCATCGGCTTCATGGTCGGCGTCTATCAGGAAAAGAAAGATTATCCGGCAGCGATCGAGCTCGCGCGCAAGATGGTCGCGGCCAATCCCAAAAATGACAAGTTCCACTTCACGCTCGGCGCGGCGCTCGATCAGAACAAGCAGCGCGCAGAAGCCATGGCCGAGATGAGAAAGGCAATCGAGCTCAATCCCGCCAATGCGCAGGCGCTGAACTACCTCGGCTACAGTTACGCCGAACAGGGCGCCAACCTGGTCGAGGCCGAAAAGCTAATCAAGCGCGCGCTCGATATCGAGCCCGAAGACGGCTTCTACGTCGATAGCCTGGGATGGGTTTACTATCAGAAAGGCGACTACAAGCGCGCCGTCGAGCAGTTGGAGCGCGCGGTCAACCTGACCGGCAACGACCCCACTATCACCGAGCATCTTGGCGACGCGTATCGCAAGCTGGGCAAAGTCAAGGAAGCGGGCCAGGAGTACTCGGACGCGCTGAAGAAGGCGCAGGAATCCGACCAGGTCGCACGGCTCAAGGATAAAATTCAGGTCCTGCAGAATGCCGCCAGCGCGGGCCACTGAACGCGCTGCGCGCCGAAAAACTGTTTCGCTCGCGGCGCTCGCCTCGATGCTGCTGCTGGCGACGCTCGCAACTTCCGCCTGCTTCATCGTTCGTCCTCCCCCCGTTGCACAGCCCGAGACCCCGATAGCGGGCTTCGACGCCGGTAAATATCAAGTCCAGAAATTGATCGCGGCGCTGGCCGAGCGTGAAAAACGGCTCGACTCCATGCAGACCCCGGCCGTCATGGAATACACCGCCGGCGATCAGCACGTGAAGGCCAAAGAGGAAATCGTCGTCAAGCGGCCCGCCAATTTGCGCGTCGAGGCGATGGCGCCGTTCGGCGTGGCATTGCTGCTCGCGGCACAGGGCTCGGAACTCGCAATCTTCGAGCCGGGGAGCAATCGCTTCATGCGCGGCCAGGCCACCGCCGACACGCTCTACAGGTACGTGCGAATCCCGATGGCGCCCGCCGATGCCGTGGGTCTGCTGATGGGACTTGCGCCGCCCGAGTTCGCGCTCAATGGAATCGCAGACTCCGTGTCGAGCGATGGCGCGATGATCGTCGCGTCGTATGGCAACAACAACACCGCGTCGGGGACTCGCGAGCTTGGATTTTCGGGCGGCAATCTCGCGATGGTGCGGGTAACGGCGGGCAACGCCGGCGGCCGCGTCAACTACGAGGTGCGTTACAGCGACTATCATGATATCGGCGGAGTGATGTTTCCGTACGTCGTCGATGCGACTTTTCCGGCGGCCGGCAGCCACGTGACGTTTCGTTATCTCCGGCCGATCGTCAATGGAGACATCCCCGATTCGACGTTCGTGTTGACACCGGCTCCAGGAGCCACTTTGATGAATTTGAGCCTTGACGATGCCCGCGCGTTTGCAAATGAAAGCTGAAAGCCGGCTCAACCGAATCCTGCCCGCCATCACCTGCGCGATTGCCATATCGTCGCTCGCGATTTTTCCCGGATGCCGGGTGAACCGGCCCGGGAGCGATCACGAGAAAAATCAAATCCTCTACAGCGCCGTGGCCAGCGATCCGCGCACCTTCAATCCGATTCTGATCACCGACTCGACCTCGGGCACGCTCACGAGCGATCTGTTCGAGAGCCTCATCCGCCTCAACCCCGTCACTACCCTGCCTGAGGCGGGCCTGGCCGAAAAATGGGAGATCGCGCCCGACAGCAGGACGATTACGTTTCATCTCCGCCACGACGTGAAATGGTTTGACGGCCAGCCCGTCACCGCGCACGACGTTCTGTTCACGCTCGACGTCATCTACGATCCCAAGGTGCCCAACAGCATCCGTCCCGCGATCACCATCGACCACCAACGCATCGCCGCCGACGCGCCCGACGACTACACCGTCGTCATGCATCTGGCGAAACCGTTCGCTCCGCTGCTCTATTCAATCGGCATTCCTGTGATGCCGGCGCACATCCTCGAGCCCGTGTGGAAGGCGGGAAATTTCAACCATACCTGGGGCATCGACACGCCCCCGGACAAGCTCGTCGGCGACGGCCCGTATCGCATGACCCACTACGCGCAGAGCCAGCTCGTTCGCTACGATCGCAACAACGACTATTGGATGAAGGACGAGCACGGCGGCCAGTTGCCGCGCCTGCACGGGCAGACGGTGACGATCGTGCAGGATCAGAACGCCGCCTACCTGCGCTATCTGTCGGGGCAAATCGACGTTTACGGCCCGCGCACCGAGGAGGTTTCGCCGCTTCAGGACAAGGTGAAGAACCACCAACTCGACATCACGGTTCAGCAGATCGGAATAGACACGGGCTCGCTGTTTTTCACCTTCAACCGCAATCCGCGCCATTACCTCAAAAGCGGCGTCACCAATCCGAAGCTCGGCTGGTTCACGGACCTGAAGTTCCTGCAGGCGATGGCGCACATGATCGACAAGAAATCGATGATCGATCTTGTCTTTCACAACCTCGCAGTGCCGGCGGTGGCGGACATCTCGCCCGAGAACAAGATCTTTCACAACCCCAATCTCAAGGATTACGACTACGATCCGAAACTTGCCGCCGGCATGCTCGAGGCGGCCGGCTATCATCTCGCAAAACCCGGCGTGCGCACCGATCCGAAAGGCAATCGCCTCGAATTCGATCTCACCACCAACACCGGCGCGCCCGAGCGCAACGAAATGTGCACCATCTTCAAGCAGGACCTCGAGAGCCTCGGTATAAAGGTGAACTATCGGCCGTTCGAGTTCACCACGCTGGTGGACAAGCTCGATTCGTCTTTCGACTGGGACTGCGTGCTGATTGGATTCACCGGCGGTATCGAGCCGAACGATGGCGCGAACTTCTATCGCTCGTCGGGCAACCTTCATCTGTGGAATCCGAATCAGCCCAAACCCGCCACACCGTGGGAGGCGGAGATCGACACTCTGCTCGACCAGGGCGCGTCCGAGATGGATATTACCAAGCGCGCGCCGTACTACTGGAAGATTCAGCAAATTCTCCACGACCAGTTGCCGATACTCGAAACGGTCCGCCAACAGCGCTATTCGTCATGGAAAAACTCGCTGGAAAACTATCAGCCCAAGGTCTGGGGCCTGTACAAGCCGGAGTGGGTGGAATTCAAGCCCGACTGAACCTCCGCCGCGCAACCCACGTCGAAATATCAGGCTGCTGACACGATGACCCGCTTTCTGATTCGCCGACTGCTCAACATGATCCCGCTCATCCTCGGGATCACTTTCATTTCGTTCCTCGCGATGTCGCTGGTGCCGGGCGATTTCGTCTCCAATCTCAAACTCAACCCGACCATCACGCCCGAGGTCATTCACCAGCTCGCGGCGCAGTTCGGCCTCGATCAGC
>VFSW01004948.1_pt1 | contig 19854 bp, 19 predicted proteins | sample 5358111 | NCBI WGS metagenome assembly VFSW01 (sample SAMN11554181, study PRJNA540505) | mine drainage metagenome | isolation source: sediment from site ElyBrook_90M | place: USA: Ely Copper Mine, Vershire, VT | collected 2017 | reverse complement strand
CGGCTGCACGTCGGCGGCCATGGACGCGCGCGCCGGCGAAACCGCATCCATCTCAGCGCGCCTTCGGAGCGAGCCAGTCACGCAGGCCGGCGCCGCAGAAATTGCATCCGACGACGACGGTGAGGATGGCGAGGCCGGGGAAGGCGGCCACCCACCATTGTTCCACCAGTTCGCGTCCTTCCGCCACCATCGAACCCCATTCGGCGGTTGGGGGAACCACACCCAGACCGAGAAAGGAGAGACCGGCAAAGGTCAGGATGGCGTTGCCGAGATCCAGCGTGACCAACACCGCCAGCGGTCCCAGCGTGTTCGGCAGGATGTGGCGGGCAAGGATTCGGCTCGGACTGAAGCCGAGGATCGTCGCCGCCTCGACATATTCCTGACTGCGCTGCACCAGCGCGAGAGCGCGGCCGAGCCGTGCGAATTTCGGCCACCATACGACCAGCATTGCCAAAATCGTGTTGGTGGTGCCGATACCCAGCGCGGCCGCGATAGCCAGCGCGAGGATGATGGGAGGAAAGCACAGCACCAGATCGGTGAGTCGCATCAGCGCCTCATCCCAGAATCCCCTGGCCCATGCTGCAACGATGCCCACGGTGGTACCGATCGCCGCACCGAGCAGTACGACCGAGAACCCGGCCAGGAGCGATATTCGCGCGCCATAAAGTATCCGCGAGAACGTATCCCGCCCCAGTTCGTCGGTGCCCAACCAATGTATTGCCGACGGCGGCAGCAGTCGCTGCGTCACATGCACGGCATCCGGCGGATACGGCGTGATCCACGGCGCAAGCAAGGCAATGAGCACCCAGGCGATCACCACCGCGCCGCCCGCCCAGGCAGTACCATAGCGCCGCAGCCGGCGGCGCCAGCGCGACGGGATGGCCTGCGGTGGAGCGAACGCAACGCTCAACGCCGCACCCGCGGATCGAGCAAGGCGTAGGACAGGTCGACCAGCAGATTGACGACAAGGTAGGTTGCCGAAACCACCAGGGTTATTCCCATGATCGCCGGGAAGTCCTGGGCCGCCGCCGAACGGAACGTGTAGCGTCCCAGGCCGGGCCAGGAAAAAACCGTTTCGGTCATCACCGCGCCGGCCAGCAGATTGGCGTAGGCGAGGCCACCGAGCGTCACCACCGGCACCAGCGCATTCGGCAGCGCGTGACGCAGCACGATCACCCACTCGCGCATCCCTTTGGCGCGCGTGACGCGAATGTAGTCCTGCTGCAGGCTTTCAAGCATCGCGGCCCGCGTGGTGCGGGTGATCAGCCCGACGGTTGCCGCCGCCAGCACGATGGACGGCAGCACCAGATGCGCGGCGCTATCCCGGAAGCTTTCCCAATCGCCGTGCCAAAGACTGTCGATCAGGAACAACCCGGTCGGGCCTTCCGGCGGAAACGCGATCGGATCCATGCGCCCTGGCCCTGGCGCCCATTCGAGTCCGCCATAGAAGATCGCCAGCATGATGAAGGCCAACCAGAATGTCGGCGCGGAGACCCCCAGCAAGGAGACCGCGCGGGCCAGCGAATCCAGCCAACCATCGCGTTTCACCGCTGCCGCGATGCCAAGCGGAATACCGACGGCGATCGAAAGCACGAACGCGACCGTTGCCAGTTCCACCGTGGCCGGCGCGTATTGCTCAATGTCATCGAGCACCGGCCGCCGCGTCGCTATCGAGATGCCGAGATCGCCATGTGCCAGCCCGCGCAGGAAGATGCCGTAGCGGTCCCACATCGGCAGATCCATGCCCCACTTGGCCCGCCACTGCGCAACCGTCGCCGGATCGCTGGCAGCGATGTCGCCGAGCTGCGCCAGCACAGGGTCACCGGGCACGACGTTCGAAATCAGGAACACGACCAGGCTTGCCATCACGGCCATGGCGCAGGCGGCGACCAGGCGCGTCAGGACATAACGCAGCACTGTCGGTTAAGCCAATGTGACCTTGCCGATCTCCAGCTGCCATCCCGCCGCGGTCAGCGGGAAGTTTTTCAGAATGTTGCGCACCGCAATCTGGTAAGTCGGCTGGAACAGGACGAAGTGGTTCGCCTGGTCCACGACCTGCCGTTGCCACTCGATCCACAGCTTGGCGGCCGCCGCAAGATTCTCTTCTTCCGACGCCTGCTTGACCAGCGCGGTCATTGCCGGCGGCACGACCCAGCTTACGCGCTTGGCCACACGCTCCACCACGGCCGCCGCCCAGAGATCGTTCGACACCGCCGGCGGGTTCCAGAAGGTCAGGACCCCGCCTGCCATCTTGCCCTGCGTATAGCTCGTCCGCAGATTCACCTGATCCATCGGGTTGAGCTTGACGCGAATGCCGACCCGGGCGAGATCGGACTGCAGTTTTTCCCCGAGAACCTGGTAGGTCACGCCGGCGACGGCGGCGTTGCCGTACGCAATCTCGAACTCGAATCCATTCGGCACACCCGCCGCCTGCAGTGCCTTGCGGGACTTGTCCAGGTCCTGGTGGAAGCCGACCTCCTTGGCCACTTCCTCCGTGCTGCCATTCACGCCGATCGGCAGAAAATGCGCCGGCCGCGTGGCGGCACCGCCGCACAGGTTGCGGAGGATGCCGTCGTAGTCGATGGCGTAACCGATGGCGTGGCGCGCCTCTTTCTTTGCCAGCACCGGATTGGCCGCCGGGTTCTGGGTTACCGCCATGTAGACGAAATCCAGGCTCGGCAGCTTGTCGACGCGGACGTTCTTGTCGCCCTTCAATGCGGCTATCTGTTCTGGAATGAGATTGAACGCGGCCTGTATGTCACCGCGCCGCACCGCGAGAAGCTGGGCAGCGCTGTCGGACAGGTGCCGGATGACCACACGTTCGAAGGTAGGCAGGCCGCGCCAATGGTGGGGATTGCGCTGCAGCATGATCTGGCTGTCCCGCTCCCACCGCATGAGGTGATACGGCCCGGTGCCGGCACTGTTGCCGTTCAGCCATGTGGTTGCCTTGTCGGTATCCTTCGCTTCCACACCCGACACGCCGCCATGCTGCAGCAGCACCGCCTTTTCCATGATGCTGCAACCCGGGTTGCACAGGATGGGCAGGATCGGCGCCTTCGGCTCATTCATGATGAGATCGATGGTGTGCGGATCCACGATCTCGACACGCTCGATTGAGGTGATGTATTGCTCTGGCTGGTCACGGACGTTGATCAGCCGGTCGAAGCTGAATTTCACATCTTCAGCCGTCATCACGGAGCCGGTGGCGAACTTCACGCCGGGGCGCAAGGTGAAGCGCCAGCCGTTGCCCGATGGCGTTCGTTCCCACTTCGTTGCAAGGGCGGGCTTGGGATGGATGTAATCGCCGGGTTCCAGCGTCACCAACGTCTCGTAACAGGCGGCAAGCGTCAGAGGCGGGGTGTACTGCGCCTGGCGGGCCGGGTCGAGCGTGATGGTGTCACTGATGTCGATGCCGATCACCAGTGTGGCACGCCGCCCCTGCGCCTGGACGGATGCGAAGGGGAGCGCGGCGACGGAGACGCCGAGCAGCCGGGCAACATCGCGCCGGGTAAGCGACAGGTTGGACATGGACATTTCCTTCAATGGGTCGGATCGTGCACCCAAGCGGGGTTGGATCGTTCTAACACATGGCCCGGCCGGTTTCAAGCGTGACGCGGCGCCGCGGCCGCGAGGGCGACGGGCGGGTGCGAACCGTCGGCGGTCATGCCGTCACGTTAAGGCGCGACTGGAGAATTCCCCGATTGGCGCCGCAGGAGGCACGCACAATCAGGGTAGGCGCCAATATCTCGCGCCGCGCGGGGGCATTGGGATCCGCTATACGATCGAGCAGAATTCGCGCGCCGGCGGTGCCGATATCGGCGGCGGGGACACGGACGGTGGTCAGTGGCGGAAACCATGCCGATGCCTCGCGGATGGCGTCGAACCCGGTCAGAGCCACGTCGTGCCCAGGCTGGCGGCCGGCACGCAGGAGCCCGAGGCAGGCGCCGAAGGCGACGGAATCGTTGAAGCAAACCAGTGCTGTCGGCCCCGCCGGCGTCAGTGTGGCGACGAGATCGGAAGCCTCGCCGATATCGGTGCGGCAGGGCAGATGCAGCCGGGCCAGCCCGCTTGCGCTCATCGCGCGGGCATAGCCTTCCCAGCGCCCCGACGAGACGGAGTTCTTCGCCGCGCCGCCAAGAAATGCGATATGCCGGTGCCCGAGGCGCAGGAGATGCTCGGTTGCCAGACGCGTGCCCGCCGCGTTGTCCGGCCCCGCAAAGGCGCCGCGGCGGAAACCCCGCACCACCGTCACGCAGGGCAGACCCCATTCGTCGAGCTCGTCGTGCAGGCTGGACGGCGTGCCGGTGGCCGGCATCAGGATGATGCCGTCAACGGATTGCTCCCGGAATCGCATCAGCATCCGGCGTTGACGCGCCGGCGATTCCTCCGTGTTGGCCAGCAGCGCGACGTAACCGGCGCTTTCCAACGCCGCACCCACACCGGCGACGAGCTCGGCATAGAAGGGGTTGGTGATTTCGCAGACCAGCATACCGATGACGTAGGACCGGCTGGAGCGCAGCCGCGCGGCCGAACGGTTGTAGACATAGCCGAGACGTTCGGCCGCGTGCCGCACCGCAGCCCGTGTTTCCGGCCGAAGACGCGGGCTGTCGCGCAGCGCGAGCGCAGCGGTGGAGCGCGCAACGCCCGCTTCCCGCGCCACGTCCGCAATGCGCGCGCCCTTCACCGCCTGCTTTGCCTGACGAGCCATAGCCGGATAGTAGATCGATCCAACACGGCAGTCAACAAGCTCGTCGCAAATTCGTAAGGTTCACTTCAATCCGAATACTGCCTTGACCTCCGGCCACATCGCCCATATCCTGACATACATGTAAGTCAGGCACCGCGCCATGCCCGATCGGCTTCCCGCGGTGCTGGAAGGACCGAAGATGGATGTCGAAACGACGGCCCCGGGGGCGATTCCGGACGACAAGGCGTTACCGCTGCTGTTCACGCCAGGTCGCATCGGCGGCGTTGAGATCAAGAACCGTATTGTCATGCCATCAATGACGACGCGGGCTGCCGACAAGGACGGTTTCGTTACTGACGACTCGATTGCCTATTACAGCGAGCGCGCAAATGGCGGCGTGGGGCTGATCACCGTTGAGATGGCGTCTCCGGAACGGGCTGGCCGGCATCGGAATTTCGAGCTCGGGCTGTACGACGACCGGTTCGTCCCGGGGCTTTCCCGACTGGTCGATGCCCTGCATGAGCGGAATGCTAAGGTCTCGATCCAGCTTGGGCATGCGGGAGGGCACACGCGGCCGGATGTCAACGGCGGCGAGCCGCCGATCGCGCCATCTGCCATTCCGCATGTGGTGCAGGAGATGACTACCGAAATCATTATTCCCGAGGCGATGTCGCACGAGCGCATCCAGCGGGTGATCGAAGCCTTTGCGGACGCTGCAGCCCGTGCGAAGCGCGCCGGGTTCGACGTTGTGGAGGTCCACGCCGCGCATGGCTACCTGCTCTCGCAGTTTCTTTGCCCCGCCGAGAACCTGCGAGACGACGAATATGGCGGACCGCTTGAAAACCGCGCCCGCCTTGGAAACGCGATCATCCAGCGCATTAAAAGCCGCGTACCCGGCCTGCCGGTAATCTTTCGCATGAATGGCGACGATTTCGTCCACGGCGGCATGACATCGGAAGAGGCGCGCCAGGTCGCGATCTGGGCGGCGGTTTGAGGCGCCGATGCGATACACGTCACGGGGGGCCACTACCGGTCGGTGCCGTCGGCAGCGGTCATGATTCCGCCGATGGCGATGCCGGACGCGACATTTTTGCGATTTGCCTCCGATATACGCGCACATGTGACGGTGCCGGTGATCGCGGTCGGCCGGCTTGGCGATCCCGAGCTTGCGCGTCGAGCCGTCCAGGACGGGCATGCGGATTTCGTCGCGCTGGGAAGACCGCTGCTCGCCGATCCGGAGTGGGTGAACCGGGCGTTGCACGGCAAGGCCGTGCGGATGTGCATCGCCTGCAACAGCTGCGTCGACGGCATGCGCTCGGGTGAACGACTGCATTGTCTGGTCAATCCTTTAACCGGACGCGAGCGTTTGTTCGGGACCGCGGCGGAGCGGACGGACCGGTTGCCCAACGGAAGGAAGATCGCCGTCGTCGGCGCCGGTCCGGCCGGTCTGTCCTATGCCGCGCTGGTCGCGCCCCGCAACGTCGTCACTGTCTTCGAGAAAAACGAGATGGCTGGCGGCGCATTCCGTCTTGCCGGCTTCGCGCCGAAATTCCAGGGCGTGGAAGCAAGTCCCACCTCGCTGCCGCGTTATATTGCCAGTCTGGAGCGCCGATGCCGGGAGGCAGGCGCCACCTTCGTCTTCGGGTGCGACGTTACGCGAGACATCCAACGCCTTGACGGCTTCGATCTGATCGTGCTTGACAATGGTGCCGACTATCGCGCGGGCCTTGGCTTCATTCCGGCACTTCTGCGTGCCGGGATCGCGCGACTGCCGGGACTGAGGGCGATGGTCACGAATCCGGCTGTTCAGCGGTGGTTTTATCGTCGCGCCCGTGTTTCATCGGCAGAACAACTCCGGACGCGCCTGAGTAACAAGGCGGTCCTTGTCATCGGGGACGCGGCACAGCCCGGCAAGAGCGATGCGGCTATCCGCAGCGCGTTCGATGCGGCACTGCGGGTCTCGGCCGAGGCCGCCTAATGGGCCGCCGACACGCGCTTCAACGCGCCCTTCGTCCTGTACTTGGACACATACGCATGAGCAATCACCCGCACGTGCGCGAGATAAAGATGTTCGAGGCGCGCGAACGATCCGGCGTCCTGGGTAATCGGTCCAGCGCTGTCGATGATGCTGACAATTTGCACCGCGATGTCCTGAATGGGTGCGTCAGCCGCGATCTCGCGATTGGCCTGTGCCTGGTCGATCGCCTTGACGACAAACTGTTCCATGCGCTTGGAAAATTCTCGCAGTTGCAAGCGCGCCTTCCTGCTGAGCAGGTTGGCCTCGAGCCGCATCCGGGAGATCAGACTCCACGCCGCACCGCCCGTCGCGTTTCCTTTGTTGAAGCGAAGGTAGCGCCGCCGGTTGAGCTCCATGGTGGCGACCACCTTTTCCTCATAGGACATGTCCGATTTCCAGACCGCGCCCATCTCCCCGATCGTGACCTTGAGGTACTCGTCGATGACCTCGTCGACGAGCTTGCTCTTTGTCCCGAAGTGGTAATGGATATTGGCACGGGTTATCTGCAGCCGCTCGGCGATATCCCCGAACCGGAGGCCCCGATAACCGTTCATGATCAGAAGATCACGCGCCACCTCTTTGATTTTCTCGCGCATTTTCTATGCCCCGTGGGCGCAATGATGGGGAAATTCGGCGGCCCGCATGGTTTCAATGACCGAAGCTTTTATAGCGGCCGTGCCGGTCCTCGCAAGGCGCCGTGCCGGGGGACCATGCGCGCCGATCTGAAATTCCCCATGCCCGGCCTTCAATGCATCCAAAGCCCACCGGTGACGTTGACGGACTGTCCCGTCATGTAGGCGGCCTCCTCGGATACCAGGAACGCCACGACGCGCGATATATCCTCGGGCAGGCCGACCCTGCCGAACGGAATCTGTGCCTCGCGCTCCTTTGCTGTCGGGATGCCCAGTTCGACCGATTGTCGGTCGGCAAACGTCCGCATGTCGGTCTCCACGATGGTGCCGGGGCAGACAGCGTTCACGTTGATGCGCATCGGTGCGAGCTCCATGGCCAGAGACTGGGTGAAGCCCACAATGGCGAACTTCGATGCACTATAAGCGGCGTAGTACGGCCTGCCGGTCTTGCCGAACCACGAGGCCGTGTTGACGATCTTTCCGGCCTTCCGCCCTCGCATATGCGGGACCACCGCCTTGCAGAAGTTGAATACGCCGTCAACATTGACATGAAACACCCGCCGCCATTCCTCGACCGAGGTTTCCTCGACCAGCCCGACCGAGATGACGCCGGCGTTGTTCGCTAGCACGTCGATCTTGCCGAACACATCGAGGAACGCGTTGACCGCGGCCGAAGCCTGGTCGAAGTCGCCAACATCGGCCTTGAAAACCGCGGCACGCCGCCCGGTCTGCTCGACCATTGCGGCGGTACGTTCCGCCTCTGCCATGTTGACGTCAACGATGCCGATATCGCAACCTTCTTCCGCCAGGCGTGTCGCGATGCGGCGGCCGATCCCCGTGGCGCCACCCGTCAGGAGAACCGATTTTCCATCCAGTCGATACATGGTCATCTCGCTTGTTCGTGTCTGTCGTCGCGTGAGTTGCTACGCCGCGGCGTCATGCGCGGCGTTGCGTCCGGCGATTCTGCCGGAGGTAAAGGCCCAGGCAAGATGGTGTCCGTGACCTTCCAGCAGCAGCCCGCCCTGGCCGGTCGATCCGGCTGCGAATAACCCGGGGATCGACAGACCGGAGCGGTCGAGGACTTCAAAATCGGCATTAATTTTGAGCCCTCCGTCAGCGATGACGATCCAGCTCTTGGCGGGACCCAGCGCGTAGAACGGAGACGCCGCAAGCGGCGCCATCTTTCCGGCCGAGGACTGGTTATACTCCTCAATCGTCTGGGCGAAGGCATCGGCCGGAAGGCCGACAGCCTGCGCCAGGCCACGGATCGAATCGGCCTGAAAATAGATGTCCCGGCGGTTGCGCTTGTAGTCCGCAAGATACGCATAAGCGAGTCCAGGCGCCGTCGATATGAAATTTGGCCAATCCGTGAATTTCGCGGCCACCTTGTTGTCGAAAACGATGTAGGCGATCCGCTCGGGCTGCCGCGGTATGGCATATTGCGGTCCTTCCCTTTCGTTTACAAAGCGTTTTCCGGCTTTGTTGATCAGGATCGCGCCCTCCCGGAACAGCGAATGCGACGGTGCCAGGTTCGTGGTCACGAACATCATGAAAAACGGCCGCAGAATAAAGGACGGAGCAAATTTCAGCGATTGACGCATGATACGTGCGAGCAGCCTGGTCGGCGGAATGCGCTCGATCACCTTCCTAACCGGCGGTGCCACGAAGCGGATCTCCGGACCGAGCACGACATCGCCATTGACGATCTCGCCACCGAGCTCGAGCGCGAGCCGCTGTCCGTCACCCGTACTTGCTGGGTTGATACCTTCGATGTCGTGAATGTTGTCGGCGAGGTACTGCTTTTTGAACTCGCAGCCCGAACTGAAGTCACCGGCTGCCAGAATCACCGCCCGAGCCGCGCCGAACTGCACCGGTTGCCCTTCCACGATCGCTTCGACGCCCGTGACCCGCCCGCCTGTCGTGATCAGCCTCTGCGCCCGGGCGTTCAGGACTGCTTTCACGCCGAGCCGTTGTGCCTCCTTCCACAGTTGACGTATGTAGGCCCCCGAACTCGGCAAGACGTTGTGCATCCGTGGCACGCGGTGTGGAGGTTCCGGCATCGGGCCGAAGAAGACGATGCCGAGCTTTTCCAGCCATGCCACGGTATCGGCGACGGTCTCGGTCAGCAGCCGCCGCAGTTCGAGGTTATCGCGGATGGCGAGCTGGCCTGCGAAAAGCGCCATGTCCTCAAAGTGCTGCGCGGGAGAATCCGCGATCCCGGCCCGGCGCTGCAGATCGGTCGCACTCGCCGTGATCGACCCGACCGACCGCCCGGTCGTGCCGCCGAGTTTTGACTCCTTCTCCAGAATGAGCACGCTCCGGTTCGCGGCGGCGGCAGCGACCGCCGCTGCCAGGCCGGTTCCACCGCCGCCGACAACGATGATGTCCGCGTTCCGCGGTGAATCTGCCGTGATGTTCGACATACTACCTCACTGAGCGGTCATTCCGCCATCGATCGTCAGAATGGCGCCGGTCATGAACGAGGCTTCGTCCGAGGCAAGGAACAAAATTCCGTTGGCGATCTCCTCCGGCCGTCCAAGCCGGTTCATGGCCTGACGCGACTCGAGCTGGCGTCGGAGCTCCGCCGCGTGCTCCGACTTTGCGAACATCTGCTGAAAGTACGGCGAATCGACCGTCCCGGGGGCCACTGCGTTGATCCGGATGTTGTCGGCGACATGGTCGAGGGCCATGGCGCGCGTGAGGGCGGCAACCGCGCCCTTCGAGGCGCAATAGGCAGCCCGGTCCCGGATCCCGATCGCGGCGACGACAGAGGCCGTGTTGACGATGGAGCCGCCGCCGCTGGCGCGCATTTCGGGGATCGCGTACTTGCAGCCTAAAAACACGCCGGTGACGTTGACCGCCATCAATCTGTTCCAGTCGTCCTCGTCGGTTTCCGTGACGCTTCCGGGAATGCCGTAGCCCGCGTTGTTGACGAGCACGTCGAGCCGGCCGAAGCGCGTGACCGTGTTCCGGATCATGCCCTCGACCTGCCGGCTGTTCGAGACGTCGACCGTCATCGGTATCGCGCCGTTACCGGCAAGCGTGGCGACCTCGGCGGCGGCTTCCGCGGACTTGTCGGCAACGATCACCGTGGCGCCTTCCCGGGCGAACAGAAGACATGCGGCCCGGCCGATTCCGGAGGCACCCCCCGTGATGATGCAGATCTTGCCGCGCAATCTCATGCCTGCCTCCTGGTCTCTGTCCTGCGGGTGGTCCGAGCAGCTCCGCCTCAACTGACTGACTTGCAAATAAGTATCTCATCGCGACCCGCTTGGCAACATCGTTCGTGGATTCGCCATGTGAGTCCTGGCGGAGTGCTTGACACGTCGTTCACGATGATATTGACTGACAGGTCAGTTAGGGTTGTTGCGCATCCAAGTCAGGATGGCGAACCGAAGCCGGAGAACTTGAAAACATGCTCGAACAGGCCGGGAAGCAGCCGCCTGGCTATCCCGAGATCATCGGCAGCACCGCAATCGTCGTGCTGGCCGAGGGGTAGCGCCATATCAATAGTCCGGTCACCGGCACCCCTGCGCGCCCGCCCGGGCGATGGCGTCGGTCCGCCGATCCGGCCGCTTGTGCAGCCGGCATGGCAACGTCAGACTTGGCCGGGCCGGTGCTGCGCGGTAGATGGGAGAAACAATTGCTTCTCGACGGGATGAAGATCGTCAGTTTTTGTCACTTCCTGCAGGGTCCCGCGGCGATGCAGTACCTGTCGGACATGGGTGCGGATGTGATAAAGATAGAGCCGCCCCAAGGCGCCTTCGAGCGGCAGTGGAGCGGGGCAGATTGCGCCAAGGTTGGCGGTGTCAGCACGCTTTTCCTGTGCGCCAATCGCAACGCTCGAAGCCTGGCGCTCGATCTTAAGAATGCCGAAGCCCGGGAGGTGGTTTTTCGCCTGATCGAAACCAGCCATGCATTGGCGGAGAATTTTCGGCCGGGAACACTGGATCGGCTTGGCCTTGGCTACGAAGCCGTCCGGGCGCGCAAGCCCGATATCATCTACGCCACCGCCTCCGGCTACGGGGCGACCGGTCCCTATGCCGGTCGCCCGGGACAGGACCTGCTGATTCAGGCCATGTCGGGGCTCGCCGCCACCACCGGCAACGCGGAAAGCGGACCGATCGCCGTTGGCTGCGCCGCGGCGGACCAGCACGGCGCCGCGTTGCTTGCCCTGGGCATTGCCGGTGCCTATGCGCGTTGGCTTCGTACCGGCGAAGGAACGCGGGTCGAGAGCACGCTTCTCGGTGCCGGCATCGACCTTCAGATGGAATCCCTTGTTACCTACTATGCCAGCGGCGCCAACCGTGGCGCTTTACAGCGCAGCCCATACACCGGAAGCTGGTTCCACGGCGCACCATACGGCATCTACCGCATTGCCGACGGGCATGTCGCGCTGTCGCTCAACGATCTCGAAAAGCTGGCGGCCGCACTCGAATGTCCCGAGCTTCACGCGGTGGCCGGTTTTAACGTCTATGTCGAGCGCGACACCATCGCAAGCGTTATTGCCACGGCGCTGAAGCATCGCCGCTTCGCGGACATCGCGGCCGTCTTCGATCCGTTGGGGCTGTGGTACGCACGGGTCGAGGATTTTGACGATCTCCTCGACAACCGACAGGTGCAGCACAATCAGACGTTCCGGGAAGTCATCGTCAACGGCGAGACGGCCAGAATCCTGAATCATCCCGTGCGCTACGACGGCAAGACGCCGGACGCTTGCGCCTTCTCGCTGAGCCCCGGGGCCGATACCCGCCAGGTCCTGCAGCAAGCCGGATTCCGCGATCCGGAGATCCACGAGCTGCTCAAGTCCAAAATTGCCTTTGCCGCAGACTGATCGAGGAGACGAACATGCCGGATTTCTACGTAACCCCAGGCCAGGAGGTCCAGTTCTCCAAGACCGTCGGTGAGGCTGACATATACATGTTCGCGGGAATCACCGGCGATCTGGCGTCGAACCACATCAATGAACAGGTGATGAGCCGTTCGAAATACAAGCACCGAATCGCGCATGGCGCCCTGATGGTTGGCTTCATGTCCACGGCCTCCACCAGGATGATCGAGTTGCATGGTGGAACGAACGCGACAGAGACCCCGGTTTCGCTGGGCTATGACAGGGTCCGGTTCCTCGGCCCGGTGTTCATCGGCGATACGATAACCGTCCGCTACACGATCAAGGAGATCGATCCCGCGCGGCGCCGGTCGCGGTCGCAGATATCGATCGTGAACCAGCATGGCGACCTCGTCGCCGCGGGCGAGCATATCCTGAAATGGGTCCCCAACGATGCCGCGTGAGACACCCGTGCGTTGCCGGCCTGCCCATTCGAAGCCCCGACAAACCCGATGCGAATCGTAAGCCCCGATGAAGCGGCGCGCCTCATTCGTGACGGCGCCAGTGTGTATGTAGGCGGATCAGGCGGAGGGCACGCGGTCCCCGAAGCGTTGATCGACGCACTCCGCGACAGGCATGCCGCGACCGGGGAACCCCGTGGCCTGACGCTTGCCAGCACCGTCTCGCTTGGCGACTGGGATACCACCGGCTTCAACAAGCTGGCGGATCCGCACCTTCTGCGCCGGGTGATCAGTGCCGGTTTCAATAATTGCCCGGCCATCGCCGCCCTGGCCATCGCCAACGAAATCGAGGCCTATACCTTGCCGCAAGGCGCCCTCGCGCAACTCTGCCGCGACATGGCGGCCGGCCGGCCCGGCCTGCTGACCCGGGTCGGTCTCCATACCTTCGTCGATCCTCGCCACGGCGGCGGCAAGCAAAGCGCGCGCACCACCGAGGATCTTGTCCGGCTCGTCACGATCGATGACGAGGAATACCTGCTGTACCGCTCCTTTCCTATCGGCGTAGCCCTCATCCGTGGAACCTGCGCCGACGAGAACGGCAACATTTCCATGGAGGACGAGGCATTCCTCGGCGAAAACTTTTCGCTCGCCGCCGCCGCACACCTGCACGGCGGCATCGTCATAGCGCAAGTGCAACGTCTTGCCGCCGCCGGAAGCCTCGCCCCCCGCAGCGTCGAAGTCCCCGGCGCGCTGGTCGATTATGTCGCTATTGTTCCTGACCAGCAACAGACCTACCAAACCGTCTATAATCCCGCTTTCGCCGGCCGGCTGCGCGTGCCGGACCGAGAAATCCAATCGATCCCCTTCGACATCCGCAAGGTCATCGCCCGACGGGCGGCGATGGAATTGTTCCCCGGAGCCATCGTCAATCTTGGTTTCGGCGTCTCCAACGGCATCTCCGCCGTAGCGGCCGAGGAGGGGTTTTACCGCGATCTCACCTTGACCGTTGAGCAAGGCATCATCGGCGGAGTACCCGCGGGCGGGAAGAATGCCGGGGCGGGCGTGAACTTCGACATGATGGCGCACCAGCCAGACCAGTTCGATTTCTACGACGGCGGCGGCCTGGATATTGCTTTCCTTTCCTTCGCCGAGGTTGACGTGGAAGGCAATGTCAATGTCAGCCGCTACGAAAGATCGATCAACGGACCAGGCGGGTTCATCAATATCAGCCAGGGTGCCCGCAAGGTGGTTTTCTCGGGCACCCTCACGACCGGCGGCCTGAGCGTGCGTCCGGACGGGACAGGCGGACTGACGCTCGATCGGGATGGCGCGGTTGCAAAATGGCGGCGTCGCGTCCAGCAATTGACGTTCAACGGACAATACGCGCGGCAGCGTCGCCAGGAAGTCCTGTTCATCACGGACCGGGCGGTCTTCGAGCTCACCGCCGACGGCCTGCTGCTGATCGAGATCGCGCCGGGCATCTCGCTCGAGGAGCATGTGCTGGCCCGGATAGAGTTTCCCGTGCAAGTGTCGCCCCGGCTGAAGCAGATGGACAAAAGGCTCTTCTGCGACCGGCCGATGGGTCTGTTGTCGGACTTTCGGGCGCGAACGCCGAAAAGCGCGGCGCATCGAACCTGTAATGGAGAGGACGCATGAACAAGGACCTGGTCCAATACGAGACTTGTAACGGTGTCGCGACGATGACGCTGAACAATCCGCCGCTTAACCTCGTCACGCTCGACCTGACGCGACAGCTCAGCCGGATGCTCGATGCGCTGGCACAGGATGACAATGCCCGGGTTCTGGTGGTGACCGGAGCCGGCGATCGCGCCTTCTGCGCCGGGTCCGACGTAACCGAGTTCGCGAGCATGATGGGTACCGGCAAAGTCGTCCCGATGAAACTGGCGCGGGAGAACGAAACCTACAGCAAGCTCGACGACTTTCCGAAGCCCACCATCGCGGCGGTAAGCGGACTTGCCTACGGCGGCGGCCTGGAACTGGCGGTGTGCTGCGATCTTATTGTCGTCGAGGAGCACACGCGCCTCTGCCTGCCGGAAATCAAGCTCGGCGTGTTTCCCGGAAGCGGTGGCACCGTCCGGGTCCCGCGGCGCATCGGCGAGGGCCGCGCCAAGGAGATGATGTTCTTCGGCGAGCCGATCGATGCCGCCACCGCACTGTCGTGGGGCCTGGTCAACCGCGTAGCAGCGCGCGGACGAAGCTTGCGGACGGCGCAGGACATGGCTGCGCTGCTGGCGGAGGGCCCCAATCGCGCCCTGCAGCTTTGCAAGACCGCGGTGGACCTGTCTTTCGACACCACGGAGGACCAGGCGGTGGCGCGATCGCTGGAACTTAGCGACAGGGCGTTCGGCCTGGCGGATTGCCGCGAAGGCGTCCGGGCGTTCTTCGCCAAGGAGAAACCCCGGTTTTCGCACGCCTGAACAGGACGATGACAATGGTCAAGGTGCTGCTCTTGCAAGGAGCCGACATGAGCCCGCTCGGAAAGTGCGAGCCGACACTCGGCCCCCCGCTTCGGCGGCCCGTAGCGTGCTCATGGAATTCGGTGTAAATACCCGGCTCCGGGCCATATTCGCAGCAAGAAACCCGGATGAACCAGGCCCTGACGGGCGCTTCCACCTCGACAGCGTCAAAGGAGAACGCACATGGCTCGATTCAGCGATTTTCAGCCGGCGGGGGTAATTCCGGCGACGCTGCTTGCTTTCAATGAGGACTTCTCGATCGACGAGAGAAACACCCGTCGGCATCTCTCGCACGTTGCGGGCACCCGGGGGATTTCCGCCATTACCGTCAATGGCCACGCGTCGGAGGTCCATGCCTGCACCCTCGAAGAGCAGAAGCGCGTGCTCCGCATCTCTGTTGAGGAGGTCGGAGACAAATTGCCGCTCATCAACGGCGTCTATGCCGACGGCAGCCAGGAGGCGGCGAGGATTGCCAAGATGGCCGATCAGGGCGGCGCATCCGGCCTTCTGGTATTTCCGCCGCAGTGCATGACCTGGGGCGGCCAGCTGCGCCCCGAAATGGCCCTGACGCACTTTAGGCGCATTGCCGACGCAACGGACCTGCCGATCATCGTGTTTCAGTATCCGATGTCGGGCGGACTCGGCTATCCGTTCGAGACGTTGCTGCGGCTGTTCGACGAAGTGCCCTCGATCAAGGCAATCAAGGACTGGTCGGCCGATCCCATGTTGCACGAGCGGCATACCCGAACGTTCCAGGCACTGCCGCGGCCGGTCACAGTTCTGACCACGCACAGTTCGTGGCTGATGAGCTCGCTGGTCATGGGCGCGAACGGCCTGCTGTCGGGTGCCGGCAGCGTGATTCCGGATTTGCAGGTCGAACTGTTCGAGGCAGTCCAGGCCAAGGATCTGGCTTTGGCGCAGCGGATCAACGACCGGATCTATCCGCTGACGCAGGCATTCTACGCGCCGCCCTTCCTCGACATGCACAACCGCATGAAGGAATGCTTGCGCATCCTGGGTCGTGTCGGCAACGCCGTCGTCCGGCCGCCCTTGTGCAAGCTGAGCGACAAGGAGATTGCCCGGCTCGAAGCGGCGTTGCGGCAAGCCAATATTCTCCCGGAAGGGGCCGTCGCGCTTGCCGCCGAGTAGCCTCGAACGAGCTTATTCGGCCGCGGCGGAAACCACACCAGCCCGCGACTGGATCGACGGCGACAGATATGCCCCCTGTCTCAGCAATTCGCGCTGGATGAGCCGGGGATCGAGATTGCGCGGGAACTGACCCGATCCCGCGGCCAGGGCCGCTGCGATGCCCGCCGCCTGCCCCGTCATCCAGCATTGCGGGACTTCACGCAGGAAAGTATGCGAGCTTGCATCGCAGGCAATGTGGCGACCGGCGCCCAGCACGCCTTCGACGCCCAGCGGTACCAGCGCGGCATACGGTACGGAGATGTTCGGCCATTTCGGAGCGAGCGATGTGGAGACGCCGATTTCATCGTCCCACACCTTGCCCTCGGCCCATTGGCCGCGAGTGCCCTTGTTGCGCGCGACGAAACGACGGCTATGGCGAACGCCCGCCTGCGGCGCGGCCAGCATGAGATACGCGTTCTCGAACCCCGGCGCGTGAGCGCGATAAAATGCAAGGTGGCCGTTCGTCAGATGCCGTGACCGGATCTCGACCTCGGTGAGATCCTCCACGTTGATCGCGCTGTAGCCGGCCAGCCGCGGTCCCATGAACAGCGCGATGTCGGGCCGCCAGGAGAAGAAGGGCTTCTCGAAGAACTGCAGCTTCTCGCGGCCGCGCTTCATGAAATCGGCAAATCCCTGCTTGTCCGTGCGGCGGAACTCGGTCCAGCGTTCCATGTCGACGCCGGCGAGCATGAAGGCGGTGTTGATGCAGTGGTGGATGTCCGTGGCATCGATATCGGACTCGGCGTCGGCGCCCGCCCGGGAGATCAGGTCCGCGTCGCCGGTGGTATCGACCACGACCTTGGCGAAGATCGCCTGACGCCCCTCCTTGCTTTCAAAGATCGCCCCGCGCATGACGCCATCTTCCACGATGGGCTGCACCGCCCAGGCATGCAGCAGCAGGTGAACCTTCCGCTCGAGCACCATCGCCAGGGAAAGCGACTTGAGCGCCTCGGGATCAATCGTCGGCGACCAGGTGACGATCCCCTGAAACGCCGCGGTTCGATACGACCAGTAGTCGGCGACGGCTGGATCGCGACTGCCCCAGTCGTCCTTGCCGGGCCCCATGACTGCTTCGCGCGGCAGGCGATTGAACAGCTGCTCGGCGAACCCTGCGATAACCCGTTTGCCGTGCCAGTCGGTCATCCGGTCAATCCAGATGACGAGGCCGCCGGTCGATAGACCGCCAAGATGATTGTATCGTTCAACCAGGGTGACATCGGCACCGAGCCTGGCGGCCGCCACCGCCGCGGAGGTGCCCGAGGGGCCGCCGCCGATTACCAGGACGTCGGTCTCCGAGAACACAGGAATCTCCCGCGCCGCCTCCGCGTATTTCATGGTTGGACGCGGTCGCCGCTGGCGCGGCGCACTGCCCGAAAAGATCTCCAGGCCCATGCCTTTTGTGACTTCGCTGATCGAATCGGTGGGTTCCATGTGTCCTCCAACGCTCCCTGTTGCCCGAGCGTGCCGCCCGGCAGATGGCCGGAACTTCTGGATACGACAGTTTACAGGTTCGGCCTGACATGGCCAGAGCCAATTTCGAAGCCGGTTTGCGTAGGTGCCGCATGCCGTGTTTTCGTGTCCACAGTGGGAGGGATCGCTCGCACCCGGGCCGCAAGGCCATGGACCCATTAAAGGAATTCCGAATGAGTCTTCTTGGTATGATTTCCGAATCAGCAGTCACTCCGCATCGCCCTGAGAAACACCAAATCTTGGTCTTTGCGCAGGATTCGGCTCCGGGCATGATCGACGCATATCGGCGTGCAGTTTTGCTCCTGATTCCGGTCTGCCGCCTGCCCGCCTTGTATTGAGCGGGGGGCGGAGGATGCTGGTTGTGGAGACAAATAGATCAGCCGCGGGTTGCGCACATGCGCCTGCTCCCAGCCGACGCCGCGCCGCTCCATCGTGCCGGGCCGAAAATTCTCGATCAGCACGTCGGCTGCGCGCACAATCTCGTTCGCCCCCGCCCGGCGGCGGGCGCCTTGAGAGCGTTGCAGATGCCACGCTTGTTGCGGTTGAAATAGGCCAGGAAGCCGATGGCGAAACCGAGCAGCCGGCGGGTGCGGCCGCCATCGGGCGCCGGCTCGACACGGATCACGTCGGCGCCGGGATCGGCGAGCACCACGCCGCAGGGGAGCCCATGACGGTGCGGGTGAATCCGAGGATGGTGATGCCTTCGAGTGGAAGTATTGACATGCTCTACCCTCATTCTCGCCGCGCACGGTCACGGTCGATGATTGTCACTCGAGCGGGACTTCGGCAACATGCGTTGATCAAACGCGGCACAATCCAGATCGCTCGTCGCGGTCCCTGGATACCCGCACCTGGCAGCCTTTCTGGGAGATCAGCAAAATGGCCATGCCCTTGCCGCAGATGATCCGGATACTGCGCTGTCCACGGTCGGGAACCCCTCTTCGCATAGACGGAGACTGCCTCATATCAGCGACGGGCGAGCGGTACCCGATCGTCGGTGGCAAGCCGATTCTCGTGCGGTATATAGAGTCGATGCACATAACGCCGCCGGACCAGAGCATTATATCCCGGAACATCAGTCATTTCACTCCATGGCCAGATCTGGGGCCGGATTCTTTGATACTTCATCTTGGATCGGGCGATGTGCCTGCCAGAGATCCACGGGTAATTTCCGTGGATGTTATTCCAACTCCCAACGCGGATTTGGTTGCTGAAGCGGAGGCGCTACCTTTCGAGACCTGTTCCCTGGACCTGGTTGTCTCGGGTGCGGTCTTCGAGCATGTGTTCGACCCGATCGGCTCGGCTGCCGAGGTCAGACGCGTGCTCAAGGAAGGTGGCAGGTTCTACATCGATACTGCCTTCTTGCAGACCTACCATGGCTTTCCCAGCCATTTTTTCAATATGACCCCGCAAGCGATCGAGACGTTCATTCTGGACGATTTCATTCTCGAAGATTCAGGTGTTCCGGACAGCGGGACCATCCTGTATACTATCACTGATCTTTTTGATCGGTTCCTCCGACATCTTCCGGCAGCGCAGCGCGATCGCCTGAATTCCATGCCGCTGGAGCAAGTATTGAATGAGATTCGCAAAGACAAGACCCGAGGGAATCCGCTACTGCATGAGTTTGGGGAGCACCTGCACCGTGCCATGGCGGCAAGCTTTCTGGTGGTTGGACGCAAGCCTCCTGGCTATGACAACAAGCACACCAAGGACATTCGCTCGGTTACCATCCGCCGGAATTATTACGCGGCGCGTGTGGCCGTTATGAACTGGCATTTCGAAGCCTGCTATTACGCGATGGTCGCCAAAGAGCAAGGTACTCCGCAGGCGGCGCACCTTATTCCGTCGCTCCCTGAGATGCTCGCCGCCGGGACGGTCGCTGATCCTACCGATCTTTCGCAGTTCCAGGAAGCCACGCGGATACTCGACAAGTCGGCCGCATCCCTGATCGAAGTTCGTAACCACTGGATCAAAGAGTACTTAACGCTGTCACCATCCGGTCAGTCGAGGTAATCGGATACGCGCCACACCCCAGATGCAGCAATTCCAAATGCGATGTGTCCGGGATTTTTTCGAAGGGTCTCTCCATCT
>VFSW01004947.1_pt1 | contig 19854 bp, 17 predicted proteins | sample 5358111 | NCBI WGS metagenome assembly VFSW01 (sample SAMN11554181, study PRJNA540505) | mine drainage metagenome | isolation source: sediment from site ElyBrook_90M | place: USA: Ely Copper Mine, Vershire, VT | collected 2017 | reverse complement strand
AGGCTGGTCAGGGGGTTTCGGCGAGGACTGTCTGAGTGCGTAGCGCGAGTTCCGCAGCCGCCTGGCCAGTCGAGCAACGCAGGGTACCGCGCAGCGGCGGCAAACCGGGGTCGCCTTTTCTTTGGTTACTTTCTTTTTGGCGAAGCAAAAGAAAGTAGCTTGCTGCCGGGCAACCCCCGGCGGTTTTGTTTTTGATTTCTGAGTACATCACAGAGCGCCAGCCGCTTTGCGGCGACCCTTCGACATAGCCATTCGACTAGGCTATCAAACGACGATAGCCAAGTCGCTGGTTATCAGGGCGAACGGCCTGAGTTGCTACGAAACCTGGCTAACCATTCGCCCCAAACATCATCCTCTTCGCGACAAACTTCTTCGCAAACGGCAAACAGTCCAGCGCGGTGAGCGCAACGGCGCGACCCGCGCTGACCAGCGGCAGGTCGTTGGAAAATAATCTCACCAACCCATCGGTAAATCGTATTCCCGCTTCGCGGTCGGTGCGGCGATCCGAACGGTAGGCTGCGAGCATCGCATCAGTACCCAGTTCTTCCGGCTTGGCATCGAGTATCTCCCGGGCCAGTTCCCACGCATCGCGCAAGCCCATATTGAAACCCTGCCCGGCGACCGGATGCATGGTTTGCGCCGCGTTGCCGAGCAGCACGGTGTGCGGCATCGGCGACTGCTGAGACGCGCGCCTCAGGACTAGCGGGAAGCAGCTGCGTTTGCCCACGCTCAGGAATTCCCCGACGCGATCGCCGAAGTGCTGGTGCAGTTCGCGCAAAAATTTCGCGTCCTCCCATGCCAGCATGTTCTGCGCGGCTTGATGCGGCGCAGTCCATACCAGTTCGTAGCCGTTGCGGAACGGCAGCAGCGCCAGCGGCCCCTGCGGAGTGAAGCGCTCGAACGCCATGTCTGCTTGCGGTGCGGAACAGGTGATGTGGGTGATCAGCGCGCTCTGTCCGTAATCGCGCACGTCAGGCGGAAATTGCTGCGCCAGCAGTTTGCCGCCGTCGGCGACTACCGCAAGACGTGTGTGCAGGGTACGTTCTGCGCCGTCCTGTTGATAGCCGATCACGGCGTGATCTTCCTTGTCTGTCAGTTGAGTGACACTGGCGCCGTAGATGGATGCAACATCGCTGTGTTGCAGAGCACCGGTCAAGGTATCCTGCAACGACGGGTAGGGAAGTACATAACCGAGTTCCGGCACGTTCAGTTCGCCGGCACGCAGCACGGCCCGTCCGAAACTTTGTTTTTGCGAAATGTGTATCGCCCGTATCGGCGAGATACCATGCAGCGAATTCCACACACCCAGCCGATCCAGCAGCAAACGGCTGCCGTAGGACAAGGCCAGTGCGCGGGCATCGCTGCTGGCGGAATCCGCAGGGCGCGCTTCCAGCACGCAGACTTTCAGTTTGCTGTTACGCAATGCCAGCGCCAGCGCGGCGCCGACCGGGCCACCTCCGATGATTGCTATATCGAACTGTGCGTTCACGTTCTTTTCATCAGCTCTTCGATATCCGCCACCGTTTTCGGTGCGGCATCGGTCAACACTTCATTGCCGTTTTCCGTGATCACGACATCGTCCTCGATGCGGATGCCGATGTTCCACAATGCCATCGGCACGTCATCGGCGGGGCGGATGTAACAGCCGGGCTCGACGGTGAGCACCATGCCGGGTTGCAGCGCGCGCCAGTCGTTGCCGACCTTGTAATCGCCGACATCGTGCACGTCCATGCCCAGCCAGTGGCCGGTGCGGTGCATGTAGAATTTCTTGTAGGCTTCGCTTTCCAGAACTCCATCCACGCTGCCGCTGCACAGCTTGAGGTCGATGAAGCCCTGTGCCAGAACGCGCAGCGCGGCATCGTGCGGCGCGTTCCAGGCCCGCTTTGGCATTGCAGCCGCAATCGCGGCGGTCTGTGCGGCGAGCACGATCTCGTAGACGTCCTTCTGTGCGCCGCTGAATTTTCCGTTGACGGGAAAAGTGCGCGTGATGTCCGAGGCGTAGCCGTCCAGTTCGCATCCCGCGTCTATCAGCAGCAGATCTCCGTCCTTGAGCACGGCGTTGTTGCCGACATAATGCAGCACGCAGGCATTCGCGCCGCCGGCGACGATGGAGGTGTAGGCAGGGTTGCGCGCGCCATGGCTGCAGAACTCGTGCAGCAGTTCGGCCTCGACCTGGTATTCGAACCGGTCGGGACGGGTAAAACGCATCGCGCGTTTATGCGCTGCCGTGGAAATCGCGGCCGCGCCACGCATGATGCCGAGCTCATGGCCATCCTTGAACAGGCGCATCTCGTTGAGCAGCGCGCGCACGTCGCGGATATCGTCCGGAGCGCGGATGCCGCCGCGCACCTTCTGCAAAACCGAGTTGCGCAACCCGAGGATGCGCCGGTCCCATCCGGCATCAAAGCCCAACGGGTAAAACAGCGCGGGCTGGTTGCCCATCAGTTCGCCCAGTTTTTCATCCAGCTGTTCTATCGGATAAGCCGCGTCGAAGCCGAATTGTTCCTGTGCGGCATCCGGGCCGAAGCGGTGGCCATCCCAGATTTCGCGTTCCAGGTTTTTTTCGCGGCAGAACAATATCGATAGTGGTGTGTCCCCGGCGACCATTACCAGCACTGCCTCAGGCTCGGTGAAGCCGCTCAGGTAATAAAAATTGCTGTCATGGCGGTATCCGTAATGCGTGTCGGCATTGCGCGCCACTTCAGGTGCGGTCGGGATGATCGCGATGCCGCGCTGCATTTGCGTAAGCAGGCGGGTGCGGCGGTCCATGTAAACAGAGGGGTTAAAGTTCATGGCGCATTGTGCTATGGACTCAGCTGCCTGTCGAGTTCGGCCAGGCGTTCGGGTGTGCCAACATCCGCCCACAAGCCCCGGTGGTGCTCGCCGCTGACCTTGCCGAGAGAGATCTGCGCGCGCAGCAACGGGGCCAGCGGGGCGATATTGCCGCGCGGGATGCCATTGAATAAAGCAGGTTGATAGATGCCGATGCCGCTGAAAGTCAGGGTCGAGGGCTGAGGACTGAGAACTGAGGATCGTGGATCGGACACTCGGCTATCGGCCAGTCCAAAATCGCCATTTGGATGCTGTGGTGGATTGTCAACCAGCACCAGATGTGCGGCGTCGCCGTTGGCTTTCAGCCCGGCAGCCCGTTCACGCAGCCTGGCAAAATCGTAGTCGCAGAAAATGTCGCTGTTGATCACGGCGAAGGGTTCGTCACCCAGCAGCGGCAGGGCATAGGCGATCCCGCCCGCGGTTTCGAGTGCTTTGCCCTCGGATGAATACCGGATATGCGCGCCGAAGCGGCTGCCGTCGCCCAGCGCCGTTTCGATCAGTGCGCCGAGGTGGGCATGGTTGATCACCAGATCGCGTATGCCGGCACGAACCAGATTCTCGATGTGCCAGACGATCAGCGCTTTGCCTGCGACTTCGAGCAGCGGTTTGGGGGTATGGTCGGTGAGAGGGCGCATGCGTTCGCCGCGGCCGGCTGCCAGCAGCATCGCTTTCACCGACACCCCCATAAATCTATTGCGCAGTCCAATCGCTGCGTCGCGTGCTCGTTCAATCCTCGCCTACCTACGAGGTATGTCTCGTCATTCACTGCGCGGCTCCTTGTGCTTGTACTTGCTCACTACGATTTCTGGAGGTGTCGTCAAAACGTGTAACCTTCCCTATTCATTTGTGGCTCCAGCGTGTCGAGCAGATTCAGCAGCGGCTTGAGGTCTATGTAGCGCGCGCAGGCCGCGCGCAGGTAAGCCATCACCAGGGGCAGGTCTTTCAGGTAGCCGTCCTTGCCGTCGCGGTGATAAAGGCGCGCGAAGATGCCCAGCACCTTGAGGTGGCGCTGCACACCCATCCATTCATAATCGCGATAAAACTCCGCAAAGTCGTTGTGCACCGGCAGGCCGGCCTTGCGCGCCTTTTCCCAGTAACGCACCAGCCAGTCGATGATTTCAGCTTCCTCATGGCGGATGTAGGCATCCTTGAATAGCGAGGCGAGATCATAGGTGATCGGGCCGTACACGGCATCCTGAAAGTCGATGATGCCCGGGTTGTTTTCCTCGAGTCGCATCAGGTTGCGCGAGTGGTAGTCGCGGTGCACATACACGCGCGGCTGGACGAGGTTGTTGGCGATGATGCGCATGAACACAGCCTCCAGTTTGGCGGCCTGCGCCTCGCCGAGCGCGACATTGAGGTGCCTGCCTATGTACCACTCCGGAAACAATCGCATCTCGCGCAACAGCATGGCTTCGTCGTAGTGGGGCAACTCGTTCTCGCGGGAGGCAAGCTGAATCCTGAGCAGCGCGTCGGTGGCGGCACCATAAAGTTCCTTTGCGGTGCCGGCGTCTCCCTCAGCCAGGGCCTGCAGGTAAGTGGTGTTGCCGAGATCCGACAGGAGCAGGAATCCCTGTTCCAGGTCTTGCGCATACACGTGCGGTACATGCGCCCCGGCGTCCTCGAACAATTTCGCGACATGCAGGAAAGGGCGGCAATCCTCGTGCTGTGGCGGGGCGTCCATCACGATCAGGGTACAGCCCGGGGACGGTGCGGTGAAACCGTCCGGTGCGGGGGTGATTCTATCCGTTGTTTTATCGGGGCTTGATTGGCGCCTGCTTCCGGAGCCGGCTGATTTCGTCAACAACGCGCCACAATCGCCACCGCCGGCAAATGTGGCGCGGAAGTAGCGGCGGAAGCTGGCGTCGGCGGAAGCGGGGGCAAGCGTGAATTGCTGATCCGGGCACAGGCTGTGCAGCCACCCGGCAAGTTGTTTCTGGCGTTGCATGTTGGGTTCTCAATTGCACTTGATGTTAAACTGCCGCGAGTTTATCACCTTACTATATTGCTGCGCGTTATGCGGGTCCGTCATAAATCTCTCGCCATACTTTTACTGTGTTTTCTTGCGCGTCAGGCTTGTGCCGAGGATACGCTTGGGCTGCGCATGGATCGGACGCCCCTGACCGCGACGGGCATAGATCCGGGAGCGCCCTCGGTGATCGAGGCAGACAATCTGGTGGGGCAGAAGGAAAGTGAGATCAAGGCGACTGGCAATGTGACCCTGCGCCAGGGCAGCCAGTCAGTTCGCGCAGACCAGTTGCTGTATCAGCAAAACACGCATCAAGTCGATGCCCAGGGCTCGGTTGTGCTGATGCAGGAGGGCAGCACCATGAGCGGCCCGCGCCTGCAATTCAATATGGATAGCGGTGCCGGAACGATGGACCAGCCGCAATACAGCTTGAAGAATAACGGCGGGCGCGGCACGGCTGACATTGTGCACATCCAGGACAATCAGCACTACAACATGGATAATGCCACCTACACCACCTGTCCCGCGGGTAACCAGGACTGGTACCTGGATGTGGGCACGCTGGCAATCAACCGCGAAACCCAGATTGGCACAGCCCACAGCGCAGTCCTGGATTTTAAGGGCGTGCCGATTTTGTATTCACCGTGGATGGATTTTGCGCTCAATAACCAGCGCAAGTCCGGTTTCCTGTCGCCGATATACGGGACTACGGTAACGGGCGGTCCCGAATTGACTTTGCCGTATTACTTGAATATCGCGCCGAATCTTGATGCGACAATTGCCCCCCGCTATCTGGCCAAGCGCGGTTTGATGCTCAACGATGAATTCCGCTATATGGGGGTCGGGTATAGCGGAATGCTGAATGCCGATGTGCTGCCGAATGATGCCATTACCCACACCAGCCGATCCCGCTTTGCCTGGCAGGATAACCAGACATTAGGGAAAGATCTGAGCGGCTACGTAAATTACACCCATGTCAGCGACAGTGCATATTTCATCGATCTGGGCAATACGATAGCTGACACATCGCAGGTAGACCTGCTGCAGGAGGTTGGACTTAACTATAACCCGGGCGACTGGACTTCCATGCTGCGCGTACAGCACTATCAGACCCTGCAAAATCTCTACGCGCCCATCATTCAACCCTATACGCTTTCGCCGCAATTGACTATTGGTACCGAACAAATTCATTCCGGTGCGGACGTTGCTCTTGCCAGCGAGTTTGTCGATTTCACTCATCCGACTGCGGTGAACGGATCGCGACTGGTGCTCAATCCCAGCGTCAGTTATCCGTTGATCAACAATTCACCGTTTTATCTCACGCCAAAAGCATCTTTGAGCGCCACATATTATGCGTTGGGTGCCAACAACGTCGGAAATTTACCGAATGCCGCGCGCGTGTTGCCGCTTTTTAGTCTGGATAGCGGTGTTGCTTTTGACCGCCAAACGAACATGTTCGGCGGGGATTATCGGCAAACGCTGGAGCCGCGCGCCTATTATGTATATGTGCCGTACCGGGACCAATCGATGTTGCCCAATTTTGATTCGGATCTGGCCGATTTCAATTTCACCCAGATATTCACGGAAAACCGGTTTTCCGGCAGTGACCGTATCGGCGATGCCAATCAAATCACCCTGGCGACCACGTCCCGTTTGGTGGAGCAGAACACCGGCATGGAAAGGTTAAAATTGATGCTGGGTGAGCGCATCAGTTTTATAACGCCGCGTGTAACGCTGCCAGCGCTGCCAGCCACAACCCTTGCCACCGCGACTGGAACCACCACTACCAATACCACCACCAATGTCACCACCACAACCACACCCTCGTATATTCCGGCCACAACGATAGGCAGGTCCGATATTTTGCTGGCGGCTTCCGGACAGGTGTCGAGGGCGGCATCAGTGGACAGCGAGTTGCAGTACGATCCGACCCAATCACAGGCGCAACTTTACAATGTTGCGACACATTACAATCCCGAAGCGGGGAAGGTGCTCAACCTGGGTTATCGCTTTGACCGAAATACGGTGCGCCAGGTCGATTTCTCTACACAATGGCCGGTATTCAACCGCTGGCATATGCTGGGACGCTGGAACTATTCGATACAGGATCGCCAGATTTTGAATGCGATTGCGGGGCTTGAGTATACCCAGTCCTGTTGGACGCTGCGTATCGTTGCGCAGCGTTTTGCAATCGCCACATTGCAAACCAATACCACTTTTTTTGTGCAGCTTGATTTGAGCGATGTGATCAAGGTCGGCTCAGATCCCATGGATGTGCTAAAACAGGGCATTACCGGTTATACCAATTTAAACAATCAGCCCGTCAACAAACCTGCCCAGGGTATTCAGTGATTATGGAAAGAAGAAAAATGCGAATTATGACTCTCATGCTGTGCTGTGCATTTTCCCTGCTGCAAACCGCCTATGGTGCCGGCATGCAACCCGGCCAGGACATGCAAAACATGGCATCGCCAAAGAACGCGTCTCCGGCCGTTGAGACCCCAAAAATAGACCCGCAACAACAAGTCGGGGTGATCGATTCGGTGGTTGTGGTGGTCAATGATGATGTGATCACCCGCAACGAACTGGATGAACGGGTTCGCGAAGTGGTGCGCCAGTTACAGAAGCAGAATACACCACTGCCCGCTGCCGACGTGCTGGAAAAACAGATTCTCGAGCGCATGGTCATGGATATGTTGCAGGCGCAGTACGCCAGGGAAACCGGTGTGCGTGTGGATGATGCTCAGTTGAACCAGGCGATGACGCGTATCGCCCAGCAGAACAAATTCCCGTCGTTGGCAGCTTTCCGCGCCAAACTGGAAGCCAGCGGCGTTGATTTTGACAAATTCCGCGAAGAAATTCGCGGCGAGATCATTTCGACGCGGCTACGCGAGCGGGAAATTGAAAGCAAGCTCGTTATCAGCGATGGTGAAGTTGATAATTACCTCGCCAACAAAGCCAGGATGGGTAATTCCGGGGAAGAATTCCACCTCGCCCACATACTGGTGGTGATCCCTGAACAGGCCAGCGCGGCAAATATCCAGGCGGCGCACGAGCGTGCGGAAAATGCGCTGAGCCAGTTGAAGGGAGGTGCTGATTTTGCCCAGGTGGCAGCGGGCAGTTCGGATGCCAAGGACGCTCTAAAGGGCGGTGATCTGGGCTGGCTGCCCGGCGATCGAATTCCACCGTTATTTTCGAATGAGTTGCAAAACCTTAAAGTTGGCCAAATTACTGATGTGTTGCGCAGCCCGAGCGGTTTTCATATCCTCAAGCTGATAGACAAGCGCAGCGCTAATGCGCCGGTTCTGATCACCCAGACTCATGCAAGGCATATCTTGATCAAGACCAGTGAGATCGTGCCGGAGGCCGAGGCCAAGATCCAAATCCTGGAAATCATGCAGCGTATCGAATCGGGCGCTGATTTTGCCGCGCAGGCCAAAAGATATTCGCAGGACGGCAGCGCGCAGGAAGGCGGCGATCTGGGCTGGCTGTCTCCCGGCCAGACTGTGACGGGGTTTGAAGACGAGATGAACAAGCTGCAACCCGGGCAAATGGGGGTCGTTCAAACTCAATTCGGCTGGCACCTGATCCAGGTGCTGGGGCGTCGCGACGCCGATGTCAGTGTTGAGCAGAAGCGCCAGCAGGCGCGTATCGCAATAGGCACGTTCAAGTCAGATGACCAGTTTCAGGACTGGTTGCGCCAATTGCGCGACCGGGCTTTCATTGAATACCATCTTGCCGCCGCCAACAAGTAGCCGGTGAGCATCGCTGTGCATTTCGCCCCACTGGCAATTACTTCCGGCGAGCCTGCGGGTATCGGCCCCGATCTGTGTGTGCAGCTTGCCGACACATCATTCAGTGTCCCATTCGTCGTCATAGCCGACAAGAAATTGTTGCAACAACGGGCCGCGCAACTCGGTATTGCCGTTGAAATAACGGATTTTGTGGCAGGGCAGAAAATTGTCCGGCAACCCGGCACCATGCCGGTTGTCGATGTGCCGCTGGCGGCGGAATGCCATCCCGGTGTACTGAGCGCGGCCAACAGCGGATATGTGCTGGCAACATTGAGGCGAGCTTTGCAAGGCTGTCTGGGGGGCGAATTCTCGGGCATGGTTACGGCTCCGGTACACAAGGGCATCATCAATGATGCGGGCATTCCATTTACCGGGCATACCGAATTCCTTGCCGAGCAAACCGGCGCGAGCCAGGTGGTGATGATGCTGGTCGGCGGCGGGATGCGCGTGGCACTGGCCACCACTCACTTGGCTTTGAGGGACGTATCCGCCGCGATTACAGCACCCTTGCTGGAAAACGTGTTGCGCATTATCCAGCGGGACCTGCAAGGCCGCTTCGGCATCCCGAATCCGAAAGTTCTCGTTGCCGGTTTAAATCCTCATGCTGGCGAGGGCGGTTATCTGGGGCGTGAAGAGATCGAAGTGATGATACCTGTCCTCGACAGGTTGCGGTCAGAAGGCATGAATATCAGCGAACCGCTGCCCGCCGATACCCTGTTTACGCCGCAAAAGCTGGCGCAGTGCGACTGCGTGTTGACCATGTATCACGACCAGGGGCTGCCGGTGTTGAAACACGCCAGTTTTGGCCAGGGTGTGAACGTAACGCTCGGCCTGCCCCTCATCCGCACATCGGTGGATCATGGCACGGCCCTGGATCTGGCGGGTACCGGCAAGGCCGACAGCGGCAGCCTGATCGAGGCGGTCAGGCTGGCGGCACAAATGGCGGAATGCGAACCGGCGCAAAATGGTGCACGGTCAAACACATGAGCGCGCATAAAGCCAAGAAAAAGTTCGGCCAGAATTTCCTGGTCGACGAGCGGATCATTGCAGACATCATCAACGCGATCCATCCGGAGCCGGAAGACAATATGGTGGAGATCGGGCCCGGGCTGGGCGCGCTGACGCGCCCGTTGCTGAAGAGGCTGAATCATCTGCATGTGGTGGAGATAGACCGCGACATCATCGCGCGTCTGGAAAACGACTACCCCCAGGACAGGGAAAATTCGAAACTGATTATCCATGCCGGAGATGCGCTGGAGTTTGATTTTGCCCGCCTTGGGACACCGCTGCGCATCGTCGGCAACTTGCCTTACAACATCTCCTCGCCGTTGTTGTTCCACTTTGCAACTTATGCCGACCGCATTACCGACATGCATTTCATGCTGCAGAACGAAGTGGTGGAACGCATGGTGGCCGCGCCTTCCACGCCGGAATACGGGCGCTTGTCGGTGATGCTGCAATACCGGTTTCACATGGAAAAACTGCTCGACGTGCCGCCGGAATCTTTCCGTCCCGCGCCCAAAGTGGATTCCGCGATCGTGCGCATGGTTCCGCTGCCCGCAAGCGAAATCGCGGTGCGCAACGAAAAGCTGTTTGCTGCGATTGTCAGAACTGCATTTGGGCAACGCCGCAAGACATTGCGCAATACGCTGAGGAGTTATCTGGAAGAGACGAATTTTGAAATGCTGGGGATCAATCCTCAATTTCGCGCCGAAAATCTGAGTGTGGCGGATTTTGCGAAAGTGGCGAATTATCTGGATGAGAAGGCATAGAGCAAGTCCGCCGGGGGTGGTCCGGCATCCGGTGTTTACGAACTAAGCCTCAGCCCGTTTTCTTCTGGACCAATTCGATTTTGTACCCATCCGGGTCTTCGACAAAAGCGATCACTGTGCTGCCGTGCATCATCTTGCCGGCCTCGCGTACTACCTTGCCGCCGCGTTGCTTGATGTTTTCACAGGCTGCATAGGCGTCTTCCACTTCGATCGCGGTGTGGCCGTAGGCATTGCCGAGTTCATATTTTCCCACGCCCCAGTTGTGGGTGAGTTCGATCACCGCGCCGCTGTCCTCGTCGGTGTAACCCACGAAGGCCAGGGTAAATTTTCCGTCAGGATAGTCGTTGCGGCGCAGCAACTTCATGCCGAGCACGCCGGTATAAAAGGAAAGGGATTTTTCAAGATCGGCTACGCGCAGCATGGTGTGAAGAATTCGCATCGGATTCCTTTCATGTTGAAGTATGACTTTGTGTTCGGTAGCCCTGCTACATAGGGTAAAATGCCAACCTGTAATGTATTTTACCATTAGCCCACAACATGACCGAACCATTTCCGCTAGTAATGAGTTTTGCCGCAACCGATCCCAGCGGGGGAGCCGGTTTGCAGGCGGATCTGTTGACCATTTCCAGCATGGGCTGCCATCCGCTGTCGGTTGTAACGGCCATCACCGTGCAGGACACCAGCGGGGTGGACGATGTGTTGCCGATAGATCCGGAATGGGTCGCTGATCAGGCGCGGGCCATGCTGGAAGACGTTCCGGTGGCTGCCTTCAAGATCGGTTTGCTGGGCAGTGTGGAAAACATTGCCGCGATTGCCGAGGTGTTGTCGGATTATCCCGATATTCCTTTGGTGCTCGATCCGGTATTGGCTTCAGGACGCGGCGACGAGCTGGCGAATGACGACATGCTGGACGCAATGCGCGAATTGCTGATTCCGCAGACTACCATTCTCACGCCGAACAGCATCGAGGCGCGCAGGCTGGCGCTGAACGAAGATAACGAAGAAGACGATCCATCACTGGAAGAATGCGCGAAACGGCTTTTGAACATGGGCTGTGAATATGTGCTGATCACCGGCACCCATGAGCAGACCCCGAAGGTTATCAATACGCTGTATAGCGCTCACGGGGTGGTAAGCAGTGACAGCTGGACGCGTTTGCCGGGAATTTACCACGGCTCGGGCTGCACCCTGGCGGCGGCGATTGCGGCGCTATTGGCACAGGGTGTGAGCGTGCCCGAGGCAGTCAAGGAGGCGCAGGAATATACGTGGCAAACTTTGAACGCCGGCTTTCGGCCCGGCATGGGGCAGCATATTCCTGACCGTTTGTTTTGGGCGCGCGGCGAAGAGGACGATGAGCAACAGCCGGAACTGCCTAATTAGGGGCTTGTACGCAATCACCCCGGACGAAACAGACACGCCAGAGTTGTTGCGCAAAGTTCGTCTGGCTTTGATGGGCGGTGCACGGGTACTGCAGTACCGCAACAAAATCGCCGGTGATGCAATGCGATTGGAACAGGCCGTCGCATTACGCGAATTGACGCATGAATTCTCCGTGCCGCTTGTTATCAATGACGATGTGCTGCTGGCGCAGCAGGCAGATGCTGACGGTGTGCATTTGGGCGGCAAGGACGGCAGTGTGGCTGCTGCCCGCGAGATTCTGGGCGGCACCAGTCTGATCGGGGTATCTTGTTATAATCAACTGGGATTGGCGCGCATGGCTGTCCAGCAGGGAGCCGATTATGTGGCATTCGGCAGTTTTTTCCCGTCGACGGTGAAACCTGATGCGGTGTCGGCCACACCTGATCTGTTGTTGCGGGCGCGCCGCGAGATCGCGGTTCCACTGGTGGCGATAGGAGGCATCACGGTGCACAATGCCGGCCAGTTGCTGGAAGCCGGTGCGGATGCGCTGGCGGTGATTTCAGCGGTATTCGGTGCAACGGATGTTGAAAGTGCAGCACGACGGTTTTCAACCTTGAATTATTCCTGAAATTACTTTTACAGAAAATAAGCAATATGACTTCGCACAATCAGCAGCTATTCGAGCTATCCCAAAAAGTTATTCCTGGGGGAGTGAATTCGCCGGTGCGCGCATTCCGTTCGGTTGGCGGCACACCGTTGTTCTTTCAGCGCGGCCTCGGTGCTTATGTATGGGACGCTGATGGCAAACGTTACACTGATTATGTGGGTTCATGGGGGCCGATGATCGTCGGACATTGCCATCCTGAGGTGGTCAAGGCGGTACAGGATGCCGCCTCAATGGGTTTGGGTTTCGGCGCGCCGACTGCGGCCGAACTGGGAATGGCAGAATTGCTGTGCAAGCTGTTGCCGAGCCTGGAAATGGTGCGCCTGGTAAGTTCCGGCACCGAGGCCACGATGACGGCGATCCGGCTGGCGCGAGGCTACACGGGGCGCAGCCGCATCGTCAAGTTCGAGGGTTGCTACCATGGCCATTCCGATGGTTTGCTCGTCAAGGCCGGTTCCGGCGCGCTGACCTTCGGCCAGCCGAGTTCGTCCGGTGTGCCGGCGGAAATCGCCGCCCTGACCACGGTACTGGATTACAACGATGCTGCCGGATTGGAAAAAGCTTTTGCCGAAATGGGCAAGGAGATCGCGGCGGTGATCGTCGAGCCGGTGGCGGGCAACATGAATCTGATTGTCCCCAAGCCGGAATTTCTGCAAGCCTTGCGCAGCCTGTGCAGCAAATATGGTGCGGTATTGATTCTGGACGAAGTGATGACCGGTTTTCGCGTCAGCCTGCAGGGCGCGCAAGGCTATTACGGTATCAAGCCGGACCTGGTGACGCTGGGCAAGGTGATGGGTGGGGGGTTGCCGGCTGCTGCATTTGGCGGGCGGCGTGACATCATGCAATGCCTGGCCCCGCTTGGCGCGGTGTATCAGGCCGGTACTTTATCCGGCAATCCGGTCGCGGTAGCGGCCGGTATGGCCACACTCAAGCTTATCCAGGAAAAAGGTTTTTATGAAAACCTGTCCGGGCTGGCCAGGCAATTGACCGAAGGCTTGTCGGCAAGTGCAAAAAGGCATCATATTCAGTTTTGCGCGCAATCGATAGGCGGCATGTTCGGCTTGTATTTCAGCAAGGAATTGCCGACCAGTTATGCCGGGGTGATGAGTTGCGACAAGGAAGCGTTCAACCGTTTCTTCCACGCGATGCTGGACGCGGGCATATATCTTGCGCCGTCGGCCTTCGAAGCCGGTTTTGTTTCCGCCGCCCACACAGGGGCGGATATCGCCGCGACTGTCGCGGCTGCGGACAAGATTTTTGCGGCCTGGAAGTAATGGGACTGTTTTCACAAGCGGCGTTCTTTACCACCGTCAATCACATTAAGGATCTGCCGCCGCATGCCGGCAGGGAAGTGGCATTCGTCGGCCGTTCCAATGCGGGCAAGTCGAGCGCGATCAATACCCTGGCAAATCATGTGCGCCTGGCCTATACCAGCAAGACACCCGGGCGTACCCAGCACCTGAATTACTTCTCGTTGGGCAGCAATAATTTTCTGGTGGACCTGCCCGGATACGGCTATGCCAAAGTCCCGCCCGAAAGCAAGCGTCACTGGGAAGGTTTGCTGAGCGAGTATCTGCAGACACGCGATGAGCTGTGCGGTTTGGTCGTCATCATGGACTCCCGTCATCCGTTGACCGAACTGGACGAGAATATGCTCGACTGGTTTGCGCCGACCGGCAAGCCTGTTCATATCCTGCTCACCAAGTCGGACAAGCTCAGCAGGCAACAAGCAGGTTTGACGTTGAGTCGTGTAAAATCCCATCTGACAGAACATTTTCCACATTGCTCGGTGCAATTGTTTTCCAGCTTGAAAAAGCTGGGGGTGGAGGAGGCGGAAGCTGTAATCGCCAAGTGGATTGGGCAAAGCTGAATTCATGATAACTGACGAACTGCCAATCTGGCCCTCTTCCAAACACGGCACCAGGTAACGGGGTAATTCCCAGACCAAGCCAACAACAAATACCGTACGAGCGCGGTTTCTTGAAGGTAAAGGTAGCCCAGCGTGAAATTCAGGTAAAAAAATACCCCCGGCCAAGGGGAGGTAGGCCGGGGGCAAAAGTCTCAACAAGTGTCAAGACGCACGCTCAGGGAGGAGAAACGTGGAATGATTCGCATCATTCAGTGTGTAAGATAAGCAATTCCTGAATTAGTTCCAAGAATTTAATTTTTTGTAGGGAAAATTATGCAAACTCTCGGACAATACCCGCAAACCCGCATGCGTCGGATGCGCCGTGACAAGTTTTCACGGGATTTAATGCGGGAGCATATACTCACTCCTGCAGATTTCATCTACCCAGTCTTTGTGCTTGAAGGAAGCAACAAGATCGAGGATGTGAAGTCCATGCCGGGCGTGCAACGCAAAACACTTGATTTTTTGCTTAAAGATGCCGAGCTATGCATGAAGCTCAAAGTTCCGGTCATGGCAATTTTTCCGGTGATTACAACCGGGTTGAAAAGTCTGGATGCGCGTGAAGCATACAATCCGGAGGGTTTGGTGCCACGGGTGGTCGCCGAGCTAAAAAAGAACTTCCCTGAACTTGGCGTGATGACCGACATCGCCCTTGATCCCTACACCATCCACGGCCAGGATGGCCTGCTCGACGAAAGCGGATATGTTCTCAATGACGAGACCGTGGCCGTGTTGCAGCAACAGGCGGAGACACATGCCGCAGCCGGGGCAGACATCGTTGCCCCATCTGACATGATGGATGGACGCATAGGCGCGGTTCGCGCCGCTCTGGATGCAGGCAAGCACATACATACCCGCATCATGGCTTATTCTGCCAAATACGCATCCAGTTTCTATGGTCCGTTCCGTGACGCAGTAGGCTCCGGCGCCAACCTTGGTTCAGGAAACAAGTATTCTTATCAAATGGATCCGGCCAATTCTGACGAGGCGCTATGGGAAGTCGGCTTGGATTTGCAGGAGGGTGCGGATATGGTAATGGTCAAGCCGGGTATGCCCTATCTGGACATCGTGCGTCGCGTGAAGGACGAATTCAAGGCGCCCACCTTTGTCTATCAGGTCAGCGGAGAATACGCGATGCTGAAGGCTGCAGCGCAAAACGGCTGGCTGAATGAACAGGCATGCGTCTTGGAATCGCTACTTGCCTTTAAACGCGCGGGAGCGGACGGGATACTCACCTACTTTGCACTGGATGCGGCACGCTGGCTGAAGGAGTAATGAGTTCCGGAAGGTTAATTTTTAATTTTCCAATAAGTTGCGAAACTGCGCCAATTTAGCTCCAACCGCTGCCCTTGTATCACCTTATGTGCTAACTGGACAATAACGATTCCAGCGCCGCGATGTTTGCATGTGTCCCGGGGTGGCGGCTGCCGCTGTAGCGGGCGTTTTCGGGTAACACGATAATGTGTATCAGTGTGCCGGATTCGCCGGTCAGGGAGTAGCTGGGCACGGTTTCTTCGTGGCCGCCCACACGCACTTTCCACTCGCCGTCTTCGAAGTCGATCCCGTGCTTGAGGAGGAAAAGCAGTACGGCTTTTGTGTCGTCACTGAACAGCATCAGGTTGATATCCGATTGTTCGCCAGCCGTGCCGTTCAGCACCGATCCTGTGAGGTAGGGATGAAATTCCGCCAGCGCACGCATGGTGCTCAGCGCATCTTCCCGCAAGCGACGCAGGATACCCGGGTGGCTTCCTTGTTGGTAGAGCGCACGGTAGCTGTGCAGCGCATCATCCACTTCCTGATTGCTGGGCAAGTGTTGCGTGTCTGCCGCGCCCAGTTGGCGTGCCGCCTTTCGCTTGGCAAAGGCGTGGTCGGTGATGCCATCCTCAGCCATCAATTTGGCAGCCTGATGCGCCAGTTGCTCGCGCATCAGGTCGCGTCTATTAATATATTCCCTTGAAACGCGTTCTTTAGACATGAGTGACTTTAGAGCAACTGATCCTTGATTGTGTCTGCCGGCTTTACTTCCTCGCTGGGAGTAACCACGGGGTGTTCAGAAGGAATGTTTTCCTGGTAAAAGTATTCAACCAGCGGGCTGTTGTCATCGCGATACCCATCGTTATTGATATGCACGGCAACCATGTTGTCCGGCATGTTGTAGGTGGCTTCAGGCACATCCTTGAGCACCTTTCCCATGTAACTCATCCAAATCGGCAATGCCGCACCCCCGCCGGTTTCCCTGTCGCCCAGGCTGCGCGGCTGGTCGTAGCCCATCCATGCGATTCCGACCACGGTCGGCTGGAAGCCACAGAACCACGCATCGATCGAGTCATTGGTGGTTCCGGTCTTGCCAGCCAGGTCCTGACGGCCAAGCTGCATGGCACGAATGCCTGTACCGTGTTTGACCACGTCTTGCATCATGCTGACCATGGTGTAGGCGTTGCGCACATCAATGATTTGCTTCGCCCCGTTTCCGGCCACGTCGGGTGCCGCCTTGTAGAGCACGGTGCCATGGTCGTCTTCGATACGACTGATGAAGTAGGGCTGGACCGAATAGCCGCCGTTGGCAAATACCGAGTAGGCAGCCAGCATTTGCATCGGTGTCACTGAACCGGCACCGAGGGCCATGGTAAGGTATGGGGGATACCTGGTCGGATCAAAACCAAACTTGGTGATGTAATCGCGTGCATATTCCGGGGTGATGGATTGCAAGATACGGATCGAAACCATGTTTTTTGATTTTATCAGCGCTTCGCGCATGCGCATCGGCCCTTCAAATTTCCCGTCGTAATTCTTTGGTTCCCAAGGCTCGTTGCCGGTTTGCTCTGCATCAAAAACGAGGGGCGCATCATTGATTATTGTGGCTGGGGTGAAGCCCTTTTCCAGGGCGGCGGAATAAACAAAGGGCTTGAAGCTTGATCCGGGTTGCCGCCAGGCCTGGGTGATATGGTTGAATTGGCTGCGATTGAAATCGAAGCCGCCTATCAGTGAGTAAATTGCGCCATCATGTGGATTGCCTGAAACAAAAGCCGCTTCGACTTGGGGGAGCTGGCTGATTTGCCAGATACCCTTGTCGTCTTTTTGGACCCGAATCAGCGAGCCTGCATTAATGCGCTGGTTCATCGGGAGTTTCTTGGTTAAGGCGGGTTGCGCGAAAAGCAGGGCATCCCCGCTGATTTCAACAATTTCTCCGCCCTTGCAATAAGCCTGAACCAGCTTGGGCGATGCGGCCAGAACCACCGCCGGGATAAGATCATCGCTGTCATCAACTTCCTGAAGTGCATCATCAAGCTGTTCGGTGTTGCTGCTGTCGCCGTGCAAGTCGATAAAGCCCTCCGGTCCTCGGTAACCATGGCGACGGTCATAATCCAGCACCCCGGTACGGACGGCCTGATATGCGGCCTGCTGATCCAGTTGGCGGATCGTGGTGTAAACCTTGAAGCCTTGCGTGTAGGTGTCGTCCTGATATTTCTCAAAAACAGACTGCCGGACCATTTCCGTAAGGTAATCCGCCTTCACGGCGAAACCCTGACTGCCGCGCAAGGCCACAATCGGTTGTTGCTGCGCCGTTTGGAATTGTTCGTCATTGATATAATTCAAATCGTGCATACGGCGCAGAACGTAAAGTTGGCGGAGCTTTGCACGCTTGGGATTGACGACCGGGTTGTAGGAAGAAGGTGCTTTGGGTAACCCGGCCAGCATGGCCGCTTCGGCTATCGTCACTTGGCTGAGAGGCTTGCCAAAATAAACCTGTGATGCCGAAGCAAAGCCGTATGCCCGTTGGCCCAGATAAATCTGGTTTATATAAAGCTGCAGGATTTCATCCTTGCTCATGCTGTGCTCGATCTTCAGGGTAAGCAATACTTCGTTGAACTTGCGGGAAAAGGTCCTTTCCTTGGTCAGAAAGAAATTACGCGCCACTTGCATGGTTATCGTGCTGGCTCCCTGCTTTACCGAGCCGGAGGTGAAGTTGGACAGCGCTGCGCGCAACACTCCCGTGTAATCTATGCCTCCATGCTCATAGAATCGATCATCTTCGGCAGCCAGAATAGCCTGCTTCATTATTTCTGGGACTTCGGAGATTTGGACCAATGCGCGGCGCTCTTCGCCAAATTCGCCAATCTGCGTGCCCTCGGCACTGTATATGCGCAGGGGGATTTTGGGGCGGTAATCGGTAAGGGCTTCCAACGACGGCAGGTTGGGATAAGCCACCAGGGCGGCGACACCAAGCAAAATCGCCGGGAGCAAAAGCAGGGCTAGCGTAGCAAAGAGGGGGTAAATCCAGCGGCGGGAAGACATGTGCAGTTGTCCAAAAAATGGTAAAAGTAGTATCTTGCCTCGAATTATATAGGCTCCGTACTTATAAATAACCCCCAAAAATAACTTTACACAATTTATAGTTATTGCTAGGATTTAAACCACTTTGTACAAATAAAGTGCTAAACGGTCAATGGTTAAAGTAAATTTCGATATACCTCTGGATTTTTTGTGGGCCAAGACCCCCCCTTTGATTGGGGTGGATATCAGTTCGTCATCAGTCAAGATGGTGGAATTGAGCCAGGCAAAGAAAAAAGGGACTTACATCATTGAGCGTTATGCAATCGAGTTGTTGCCCAAAGATGCGATTACCGACGGCAACATTAACAATCTTGATGCGGTTTCGGATTGCATGCAGCGAGCCTGGAAAAGACTGGGGTCGCGCATCAAAAATATCAGCATGGCTTTGCCGGCAGCAGCCGTGATAACCAAAAAAATTCTTCTTCCCGCCGGTCTGAGCGACGAAGACCTGGAATATCAAGTTGAGTCGGAAGCCAATCAGTACATACCTTTTGCCTTGGAAGAGGTAAATCTGGATTTTCAGGTGATAGGCCCCGCACCCAGCAATACCGAGGAATTGGAAGTGTTGCTGGCGGCTTCCCGCAAAGCAAATGTGGAAGATAGGGTTGCGGCCGCGCAGTCTGCCGGGCTGAAAACAGTGGTCATGGATGTTGAACCCTATGCCGCCGAAACGGCATTCGAGCAGATTCGTGTTCAATTGCCGGACGGCGCGCTGGACAAATGCGTGGCACTGATAGACATTGGTGCCGGTGTGATGAATGTCAATGTGTTGCGCAATGGCGAATCGGTATATTCGAGAGACCAGCAGGTCGGCGGTAATCAGTTGACCCAGCAGATACAGAGCGTATTCGGCCTGACTGTCGAGGAGGCGGAGTCAGCCAAGCGCAATGGCGGATTGCCGGACAATTATGAGAATGACGTGCTGGCGCCCTTCCGGGAAAACGTGGTGACGGAAATAGCCCGTGCATTGCAATTCTTTTTCACCTCAACCCAATATCATGAGGTGGATTACATCGTGCTTTCTGGCGGCTGCGCTGCCTTGCCCGGCCTGGATGACGAGGTGGCGACCAAAACCCAGGTAAGCACCATGGTGGCCAACCCATTTGCCTTGATGGCAATGTCCAGCCGTATCAAGCCTCGCCAATTGCAGGTTGATGCGCCCTCGTTGATTATCGCCTGTGGTTTGGCAATGCGCAGGTTTGACCCATCATGACACGCAT
>VFSW01004946.1_pt1 | contig 19855 bp, 16 predicted proteins | sample 5358111 | NCBI WGS metagenome assembly VFSW01 (sample SAMN11554181, study PRJNA540505) | mine drainage metagenome | isolation source: sediment from site ElyBrook_90M | place: USA: Ely Copper Mine, Vershire, VT | collected 2017 | reverse complement strand
CAAGATCAGTATGCCGAAAAGCGGGGGAAATCGGGTGCTTTTCCGCTGCTAGCCATGCTGGCAGAAGGGTACAGTGCGAGCATGAAAACGAGTGCGGCAAGTTTCGCTAAAAATGGAGGTGGATCATGAGCATGGATGTTTCCAGCGTAGATAGTCTGTTAAGCCAGATGCGAGCAGCGGTGGCTGCCGCTCAAGGGCAACCCGCCCAGGCACCTGCCGCGACTGGCGGCCTGGATTTCGCCAATGTGCTGAAGTCTTCCCTGGACGGCGTCAACCAGGCGCAACATCAGGCGGCAGATTTGCAGCAGGCCTTTGCCATGGGTGATGACAAGGTGAGCCTGAGTGATACGATGATAGCCATGCAGAAGGCAAACATCTCGCTTCAGACTGCCATACAGGTGCGCACCAAGGTCGTGACGGCCTATAACGACATCATGAATATGCAGGTTTGATTTTGGTGTGGCTCTGGCACTTAATAATTTACAGAGCTATATGGATGAACTCGGCTAGCCCAATATGTGGATATTCCCTAATCTTGGAAAAGCGAGTGTTAGCCCCTATCCGCATGATGGTCACCAATATCGTGGCAGGCAAATGACCATTGAGCCATCATTACAACAGCCGGATTCGCTGAAAATTGAACAATCCTTATATTTGGCGCTTACACATCACAATCAAGGCCGGTTGCAGGATGCAGAAAGTCTATACCGCGCCATTCTGCATGTTCAACCGGGACATCCTGACGTGAACCACAATTTGGGCATTCTGCTGGTGCAGCTTGGTCAGTCAACAGCCGCATTGTCATACTTCAAAACAGCATTGGATGCTGATCAGAATCGTGACCAATTTTGGCTGAGCTACATCAACGCGTTGATTCAGGCGGGGGCAAACAATGAAGCCGAAATGGTTGTGGAACTCGGTCGCCAACGGGGTCTGAACGTCGAAGCGGTTGAACTACTGGTTGATCGTATTAATGGCATGGCTCAACTAAAAGAATTTCCAAATGCAGAGTGTCAACAAGAAGCGATAGTCTCTTTGGTAGATGTCCCGCAACCCCGTAACAAAAAATCCACGACTAAATCCGCAAAAGTGAGGCGATCTGGCAAGGCGTCAGTTGTGCTTGTTGGAAAAACTCCCAGCAATGAAGAGATAAGCAGACTGTTGGCATTTTTCAACCATGGGCAATACCAAGAAGCAAAGGTTCTTGCTCGAACAATGACTGAACGATTTCCTCAATACGGGTTGGGCTGGGGAGTATTGGGGGCATCGTATGGACAAATGGGGTGTAATGCAGACGCATTGCCACCATTGAAAAAAGCCGTTGAGTTGTTACCCGGTGACTTTAATTCCCAAAACAATCTGGGAAACGTCCAGAAGGATCTCGGTCGACTTGGTGAGGCCGAAGCCAGCTATCGCAGAGCGCTAAAGATCAACCCGGATTTTGCTGTAGCACATAACAGCCTAGGTGCTGTCCTTTATTATCAAGGACGGTCTACTGAGGCTGAAGCTGCATTCAATCGTGCAATCGCATTAAAGCCGGATTTTGTAGATGCGCTTCTTAACTTGGGGATATTGAACAAAGAAACCAGACGCCTGCCGGAGGCCGAGACCTATTTCCGACGAGCAATCGAACTAAAGCCGGATTTCGCTATAGCGCACAACAGCTTGGGCGCAACCCTTTATGACATGGGCCGACTAAGCGAGGTCCGGGCATGTTGCCAGAGAGCTTTGCAAATCAATCCGGACTTCGCAGAGGCACACAATAATTTGGGTGTTTCATTGCGAGATATCGGGCAACTTGATGAGGCAGCAGCAAGCTTTCGTCGAGCGCTGGAGATCAAACCCGATTTCGCAGAGGCACACAACAACTTGGGCATGGTTTTGCAAAGCCTTGGCAATTTTGATGATGCAATGGAGAGTTTTAACCGAGCGCTGGAGGCCAGACCTCAATATGCCAATGCCTATATCAATCTGGGCAATGCATTGCGCGATCTCGGTCGGTTTGATGAGGCGATAGCAAGTATCAGGCATGCACTGGAGATTGAACCCGATCTGGCAGAAGCTCATAGCGAACTGCTGTTGATTCTAAATCTCAGGTCGAATCAGCCGCAGGAGACCATGCTGAGAGAGGCTCGGCGTTTTGGCGATATGGCAGCGCGACATGCCCATCCATACACGGACTGGTGCTGCCAGCCGGGAACTGACCGATACTTGCGTGTAGGATTGGTATCCGGGGATTTGCGCAATCATCCGGTTGGGTATTTTATCGAAGGTGTGCTTGCGGCACTGGCATCCGACGCCTCAAGCAAATTAAAAATCATCGCCTACCCAAGCCACTTTCTGGCTGATGCACTCACCCGGCGTATCCAAACATATTGCTGCGAATGGCATCCGGCAGTAGGAATTTCAGATGAACGCCTTGCCTGTCAGATTCACGATGACCACATTGATATTTTGATCGATCTTTCGGGACATACTGCTCACAACCGACTGCCGATGTTTGCTTGGAGGCCTGCGCCGGTTCAGGTCAGTTGGCTGGGCTATTTCGCCACTACAGGCATCCCGGAGATAGATTATCTGATCGCCGACCCATGGGTGTTGCCGGAATCGCAAGAGGCGTATTTCACCGAGAAAATCTGGCGACTGCCGGAAACGCGGCTTTGTTTTACTGCACCTGATATCAATGTGGAAATCTCATCGCTACCGGCACTTACGAACGGATATGTGACTTTTGGATGCTTCAACCATTTATCCAAGATTAATGATGAAGTAGTCACCCTATGGTCGCGTGTGCTTGAGGCTGTGCCGAAAAGTCGCTTGTTTCTTAAAGCCAACCAACTCAAGGACGCATCAGTAAGAAAAGAGACCATCGCGCGCTTTGCTGCACACGGAATTGATTCGAATAGGCTTGTTCTGGAAGGGGCCGAGAGCAGAGAAAAGTATTTGGCTGCGTATCATCGTGTAGATATTGCACTTGACCCATTCCCGTATACAGGCGGCACTACAAGTGTTGAAGGGCTCTGGATGGGAGTGCCGGTATTAACATTATCTGGAGAACATCTATTGTCACGCCAAGGGGTCGGAATAATGATGAATGTGGGACTCCCGCAATGGGTTGCTGCCAATACTGATGATTACGTTGCTCGAGCGGCATCACATGCAGACGACCTGCAATGTTTATCTAACTTACGTAGCAGGTTGCGTCAACAGGTGCTGGCATCGTCTCTATTCGACGCAAAGCGCTTTGCAATAAATTTCGAAACCGCTTTACATAATATGTGGCAAAAGTGGCGTGATAGATGAAAAAATCAAAATCAATTTCATGCTATTGATCCGGCACTCTTTATCCGAGAATCCGTTCGCATTGAGCATGTCGAAATGTGAATGGATTCTTGTGCTCCGACAGGCTCAGCACGAACGGCAATTAGGTTCAAAGCGTGCCGGATCAATAAATACGCTGTTGCAAGGTGATGGCAAGGCAGTAATATTACTTCGACTCAGAGGGCGTACAACCTGAATCAGAAGCTTTGCTAATGCGCGACAAGATAATTTGAATATTCAGCTGCGAATTTGGGAGATGCAATGGCTGCACCCGGGCGAAACGACGCTTGTCCATGCGGCAGCGGAAAAAAATACAAAAAATGTTGCCTAAGAAAAATCGAAGAACAATCGAGGGCGCAGTGTTTATCCCAACAAACTGGAAGTTTTGCGCCCAACCCGCCAATAAATAACGCTTCACTAATTCTTGACGAGATTAACCAGTTAGTCACCCTGTTTAATTCCGGACGCTATCTAGAATTGGAAAATCGTACGCATATGCTGGTCGATAAGAATCCAAACGCTGGGTTTGCGTGGAAGTTTTTGGGAGTTGCCCTTCTTGTACAAGGTAAAGATGCCTTGCGTGCGTTGCAAAAGGCAGCGGAATTATTGCCAGACGATTTTGAAGTGCACAATAACCTGGCAATTGCCCTGAAAAATCTCGGGCAATTTGAAGATTCGTTGAGAAGCTTTCACTGCGCGCTTCTGATTAAACCGGATTTTGCCGAGGCGCACAATAACTTGGGAGGTGCTCTGAGTGACCTTGGACAATTTGAGGATGCGGTAGCGAGCTACCGTCATGCGCTTGAAGTCAAACCAGATTACGCCGATGCACATTTCAATCTGGGTAATGCTTTGCGGACGTTTGGCCGGCTTGAGGATGCAGTGGCGAGCTATCGCCGAGCATTGGAGATCGACCCCTATCACTTCAAAGCGCACAACAATCTGGGCAGTGCCCTGAGTGACCTTGGAGAATTGGCGGATGCGATAGCGAGCTATGGTCTTGCGCTTGCAATCAAATCCGATTACTCAGAGGCGCACAACAATTTGGGTGTTGCGCTGCACAATCTTGGACAATTAGAAGATGCGGTGACGAGCTATCATCATGCGGTTGAGGCCAAACCGGATTACGCCGAAGCACATTTCAATCTGGGTAATGCTTTGCGGACGCTTGAACGGTTTGAGGATGCAGTGATGAACTATCGCCGTGCGCTGGAGATCAAGTCAGATTATGCCGAGGCGTACGCCAATTTGGGTACTACCTTGCGTGATATGGGGCACCTAGAAGAGGCGGAGGCGAGCTATCGACGTGCGTTGGACATTAAGCCCGAATATGCCGAAGCGCATAACAACCTCGGTAATACGCTTCGCGAGCTAGGACAACTTGAAAATGCGGTTGCATGTTACCGCCGGGCATTAGTGATAAAACCGGATTATGTCGACGCATATACTGCCCTGCTGTTTTGTCTGAGTCACAGCCAAGAAATGGATGCGCAGTCACTGTTTGCGGAGCATTGCAACTTTGGGGAACGGTTCGAAGCGCCATTGCGAGCTAGCTGGCCGCAGCATCGCAATTCACGGGACACGGAGCGCTGTTTGCAGGTTGGATTTGTGTCTGGTGATTTACATAATCATGCCGTGGCAAGTTTTATCGAACCGATATTGGCGCATCTGAAGAGTCATCCAAAGTTATCATTGCATGGATACTATAACAATACTATTGAAGACAACGTTACCCAGCGTCTGCGAGGGCATTTGAAACACTGGCATCCGATATCCACTCTGTCTGACGAGAATTTGGCAGATAAAATTCGGGAAGATGGTATTGATATCCTAATCGATCTTTCCGGACATACGGCTCTAAACCGGCTGCTGACCTTTGCTCGAAAACCCGCCCCAATTCAGATGAGTTGGATGGGTTATCCCGGCACTACAGGATTGAGTGCCATGGATTACTTTCTGGCGGATCGTTTTTTGCTGCCTCCCGGACAGTTTGAAGATCAATTCACAGAAAAAATTGTGCGCTTGCCAGCAACCACACCCTTCTTGCCACACCAGAATAGCCCGCCAGTCAACACGCTACCGGCCCTGAACAATGGCTATATAACCTTCGGCAGCTTCAATCGGTTAAGCAAGCTTAGTCATGAGGTCATCGCCCTGTGGTCAAAGCTGCTGCGCGCTTTGCCAGATTCTCGAATGGTGATTGGCGGTATGACCGAAGATGGAAAATATGGTGTGCTAATTGATTGGTTTTCGCAAGAAAGTATTTCGCAGGAACGTTTGGATTTTCATCCGCGTAGTGATATGCCAAACTACCTGAGGCTGCATCAGCAGATTGACATTTGCTTGGATGCATACCCTTATAACGGAGGAACAACGACCTTTCACGCGCTATGGATGGGGGTGCCGACACTATCTCTGACCGGCAAAACAGTGGCGGGTCGGTCTGGGGCCGCAATTTTGGGTAATGCCGGATTGGAAGCGTTTGTAGCCCATGATGCGACAGATTTTTTGCAGAAGGGATTGTGCTTGGCAGGCAAAATTAATGAGCTTTCTGATATCCGTGCAGGATTGAGGGAACGTTTTGCGAATTCAGCAGCAGGCCAGCCAGAATTGATTTCCGCCAGTCTGGAGAGAGCGATGCGTATCATATGGCAACGCTGGTGTGTTCGTTTGCCGCTGGACTCAATTGAGATAACTCGTCAAGAAATTACTGATGCGAATCGGAATGCAAAAAAATGACAGAACAAAAAAAAATACTACCGATTTATGTAACTCAACCTTTGTTGCCACCTTTGGAGCAGTTCATTCCCTATCTGCGGCAGATATGGGAAAGCAAGCGCCTGACCAACAACGGCCCTTTTCACCAGCAACTGGAACAGGTGCTGTGCGACTACCTGGGTGTCAAGCATATCGCCTTGTTCAGCAGCGGCACCGTTGCGCTCATCACCGCGTTGCAGACCTTGCGCATTACGGGTGAGGTCATCACTACGCCATATTCATTCGTGGCGACTGCACACTCCCTGCTGTGGAACGGCATCAAGCCGGTGTTCGCGGACGTCGATCCGGTTTCGCTCAACCTGGACCCGGACAGGATAGAAGCGGCTATCACGCCGCAAACTACAGCCATCATGCCGGTGCATTGCTACGGCCACCCCTGCGATGTGGACCGCATCGAAAAGATTGCCGACAACTACGGGCTAAAAGTCATTTACGACGCCGCGCACGCCTTCGGGGTGCAATGGCGCAACGACAGCGTGCTCAATCATGGAGACCTGTCGGTGCTGAGTTTTCACGCGACCAAGGTGTTCAACACATTCGAGGGCGGCGCCATCGTCTGTCAGGATGCCAAAACCAAACAGCGTATCGACCACCTGAAGAACTTCGGTTTTGTGGATGAAGTGACGGTGGTTGCGCCCGGCATCAACGGCAAGATGAGTGAGATCAATGCGGCCTTTGGATTGCTGCAATTGAAAGGTATCGATGCAGCCCTGCTCAAGCGCAAAGCGATCGATGCGCGTTACCGCGAGGCCCTGGCCGGGGTTGCGGGCATCCATTGCCTGTCGGACTCATGCGAGAAGGTCGCCAATTACGCCTACTTCCCGATACTAGTGCGGCCCGACTATCCGCTTGCCCGCGATGTACTGTACGAGGTTCTGCAGACAAATGGCATCTACGCGCGGCGTTATTTCTACCCGCTGATCAGCGATTTTCCGATGTACCGCGGCATGCCCTCGGCCGCGCATGCCAACCTGCCGGTGGCGAAGGCAGTGTCGGAGCAGGTGATCTGTCTGCCCATCTATCCCGACCTGCAACCAGCCCAGATCGATTTCATCATCGATGTGATCAAGAGCGGAGGGCGCGCGTGAAGACGATCATTTACGGCAATGGCGCGATCGCAAGACTGCTGTATTCCTATGCTCGGCGCAGCATGGATATTGCGGGCTTTACCGTTGACGATGTTTGCATCGCCGACAACGCGGATAGCCACCTGGGATTGCCGCTGGTGCCGTTCAGCCGCGTCGAAAAGAAGTTCGATCCGGCTTCGCACAACATGATCATTGCGGTCGGTTTCGTCGAGATGAATGAGCTGCGGGTGAGGAAATATGTCGAAGCCGGGCAAAAAGGCTATCGATTTGCCAGCTATGTGCATGACTCCGTACTCATGCACGACGATGTGGTGATCGAGGAAAATTGCGTGATCCTGGATCACGTTTCCATCCATCCGGGTTGCCGGATAGGACGCGGCACGTTCGTGTCGAGCAATGTCAATGTCGGTCATGACTGCATTGTGGGCGAGGCAAACTGGATCAACTCGGGAGTCGCTATCGCGGGCGGGTGCGATCTGGGCGACGGCTGCTTCTTCGGCGTCAACTCCTCAACTGGGCATGGTCTGCGTATCGGGGCGCGCAACTTCGTTGCGGCGAACACCTTCATCAACAAATCCACGGAAGCGGACCAGGTATACCTGTCCGAGCCGGGGCAACTGTTCAAGTTGAAAAGCAAGGCGTTTCTCAAATTCGGCAGGATATTTGGTTAATGGGACGCGTGATGGAAACCGTATTGTCGAAATCAGGGGCAACCGGAACATCCGGCGCGGCGAAAATTGCCCCGGCGTTTTTCGCCCACGCCAGACGCACGCCCGACAAGGCGGCGATCTGGTGCGACGGTACGACCATAAGCTATGGAGAACTGGCTCGGCAGGTCTGCCGCCGGTCGAACGCCATGGCAAAAAGCGGCGTCAGGCGCGGCGACCACATCGGGGTGATACTGCCCAACGGCATCGAATTCTTGGCATTGATGCTGGTGGCGGCCGACCTCGGCGCGGTCCTGGTGCCGCTGAATACCTCGCTGACGCCGACAGCCGTGCACAAGGCTTTTGAGGCGGCAGAGGTAAAGCATGTGGTAGCTACCGGCGTTCTGCTAAGGCCTTTGCTGGCGAAGCCGGATTTCTCCATGGCGGACGGCCTGTGGCTGAGCGTGGACGAAGCTGTAGACGGCACAACATTACTGGCGGATATTCTGCACAACGTGGCGCAGGATGCGCAACCACTCAATGCAGCGATGGAAGATGATGCGCTGATCCTGACCATGACGTCGGGTTCCACCGGCGACCCCAAACCCATCATCCTGACGCAACGCACCAAGTTTAACCGCGCCGCTGCTGCGGTGGAGCTGTATGGCGTCACCGAAAAGGACAGGACATTGGCGGCCACGCCGCTCTACCATTCGCTGGCGGAACGGCTGGTGCTGATTCCGCTGCTGACGGGAGGCACTTCTGTGCTGCTGCCCGCGTTCTCCGCATCAACCTGGCTGGAGTGCGTGAGCCGACAGGCCGTCACTTTCACTATCGCCGTCTCGTCGCAGCTCAAACAGATTGCCGAACTGCTGGGCGGAACTCACGAATACGATATTTCCAGCCTGCGTTGCATCGTATCTTCTTCGGCACTGCTGGACCACGAAACAAAAATTGAACTGCTGTCCAAGTTGAGCTGCGAATTCCACGAATGCTATGGCACTTCCGAAATTGCGATCGCGACCAATCTCGATGGTATTTCGGCACAGACCAAGCTCCAGTCCGTGGGCCTTCCCGCCCCCGGGGTCGACGTCAAAATCATCGGCAAGACCGACGAAGCCATCGCTGCGGGAGAGGCCGGAGAGATCGTATGCAAGACCCCCATGCTGTTCGGAGGCTATTTCAAGCGCCCGGAGCTGACGCGGGCGGCCATGTGGGGTGAATACTTCAGGACGGGAGATATGGGCCGCTTGGACGAGGACGGTTTCCTTTATTTTCTCGGCCGCACCAAGGACATCATCATTTGCGGCGGTATCAATATCTATCCCGCGGACATCGAAGCTGTGGTCAATGCGCACGAATCGGTGCTGGAAAGCGCCGCCTTCGCATTCCCCGATGAGCGCCTGGGTGAAGTGGTCGCAGTTGCCGTGGTGCCAGCCGATAAAGCCGCGTTTGACCTGAGGCAACTCCGGTTTTATTGCGCTGAGCGCCTGGCTGATTTTCAGCAGCCAAGAAAATTCTTTTTGGTGGACGGTTTGCCCAGAAATGCCATGGGCAAGGTGATGAAATTGCAACTGATCAATACGTTTGCGCCCGCACAACTCAATACTTGAAAGGCCCGGAAGACTTATGCAAAACGAGATTTCTCGCGCTCATACAGAACCGTTGAAATTGGGCGTTATCGGTGGTTCCATCAGCTCGGCAGCGGGCTACCTGCACTTCGCTTCCAGTTCCATGGACGCGCAATGGCGGCTGGTTGCCGGTTGCTTCAGCACGAATCCGGCGCGCAACCATGAGACTGCCGAGACGTACAAGGTCAGCCCCCAACGCACCTACGATACCTGGCAGGACATGCTGGACAAGGAACACGGGCAACTGGACGCCGTGGTGATACTGACGCCCACACCGGCGCATTTTGAAAGCGTCATGGCGTGCATGCGCGCAGGCATTCCCGTCATCTGCGAGAAGTCGCTCGCCGTCAGCAGCAGCCAGGCGCGTGCCATACTCGACTTGCGAAACGAGCTGAACGCCTTCCTTGCCGTGACTTACAACTATTCCGGTTATCCGATGTTGCGCGAACTGGCTAAAAGGATTGCGGACGGCAGGCTGGGCAAGATCCTGCATTTCCAGGCGGAGATGCCGCAGGAGGGTTTCATCCGCGTGGACGCGCAGGGCAACAAGCCGGTGCCGCAGCCGTGGCGGCTATCCGACGGCGATATTCCGACCTTGCACCTGGATCTGGCAGTGCACCTGCATCAAATCGTTCATTACCTGACGGGGCAAAAAACCGTGGCGGTGGTTTCGGACCAGAATCACTACGGCTGGTTTTCCGGCGTGGTGGATAACGCCAGTTGCTTGTGCCGCTATACGGGCGATATCCAGGGCCAATTCTGGTTCAGCAAATCTGCCCTGGGCCACAGGAACGGGCTGAGGATACGCATCTATGGCGACCATGGTTCCGCCGAGTGGTATCAGGCCAATCCCGAGGAGCTGGTGTTGTCGTATATGGACGGCAGGCGCGAAATCCTGGATCGTGCCGCTGCGGTGGAGATATCCAACCAGCGCCGGTATAACCGCTTCAAGGCAGGTCACCCGGCCGGCTTTGTGGAAGCGTTTGCCAACCTCTATAGCGACATCGCCGACGGCCTGCGCGAGTACCAGCAAACCGGAGCATGGCAATCGAGCGAAGTGTTCAGCGCGGAGCTGGCTTTGGAAGGCATGCAGTTTCTGGAAGCCATGGTGGCGTCGGTTAAAACGAGGGCCTGGCAGGATGTTGGCGACTCATCCCGGAACGGTCGCTGAAATCAGATAACCCATTCAATGGTAAACGACATGCAAGACAGTATCCGCTCATTTGTGTTGGCGCTGCTGGAAAAGAAATCGAGGTTGCCGAAGGGATTCAACGACGCCAGCGATTTCATCGAGACCGGTATCGTGGACTCGGTCGGCATCATCAAGTTCATACTGGAACTTGAATCCAGATTCGACATCGAGATCGGCGAAGCCGATATCGAATCCGACGAATTTCGCACGGTGCAGGGACTGGTCGCGATGATCGAACGGAAAATGGCACGGGGAGCGAAATAGGTGGTGATGCCCAGAGCTTCCGGTTTTTACTCTAACCAGTTCATCCTCTGACTCGGGATAAATCTTTCATGGTCAACAGCAGACTGCTCGTTTTTCCGCTGGATGTGGATAGCGCCGACCCGTTCATCCGGGTTGCTTCCGCGCTGGGCATTGAAATCATCGGTGCCAGTTCCGCCATGGCGGAACCGGGTGAGCGGCCGGTGGATCATTTCATCCATCTTCCTTTCGTCACCGACCCGGCCTTCAACGGGGTGCTTGGGGATGCCATTCGCCAATATGGAATCACCACCGTTTTTGCGCCGCATCAGGTCGTCTGGCGTCACCTCGACAACCTGTTGCGTACGGCGCCGGATAGCTACCGCTTCGAGCTGTGCAAACCGGACCCCATTACCGCCACATGGCAGCTGTTTTCACGCCACGAGGCTTGGGCTGCGGCAGCGCAGCTCAGCGCTATCCCGGAATGGATCGGCGACCCCGAGCCCCGCTCACCGCTTAGCAGAGGTAGTTATGCCGCGCTCCACCGCCAGTTCCTGAGTACGCCGGGGGATAGTGACGAAGGCAAGCTGCAGGCCCTGTGCGATATCGCGCGCCTGCTGCCGGAAGGCGACTTGCTTGAAATCGGTTGTCTGTACGGGCGCTCCGCGCTTGCGCTGGGTTATCTGGCAAGTCGCCACCGGATCGGCAACCTGATCTGCGTTGACCCCTGGAATACGGCGCAACTGACCGACCAGGGCACGCAGGTCGCCTCCCTCAACGTCGAGCGCAATCATGTGGACTTCGAGAAAATTTTTCGCGTCTTCCTGTCCACCGCGGCGATGCTGGACAATGTCGGCTACATCCGTAAGACATCGGAAGATGCCCGTGCCGTTTATGACGCTGCACGCCGGAGCGGGACACTGGAAAGCCCCGAACTGGGCAGTATCAACCTGGCGCCTCACCTGAGCCTGTTGCATGTGGACGGCAACCATCGTTACGATCAGGTATGGAAGGACGTGGGAACCTGGAGTCCCTATCTGGTTCGCGGCGGCTGGCTTCTGCTGGACGATTACGTATGGGCTTTCGGCGACGGCCCCAGACGCGTCGGCGACGAACTGCTCAACAATCCTTTATACGATACTGCCTTCGTCAGCGGCGATACGCTTTTTCTGCGCCGCAGTAACGTGTAGCCCATTCTTCCCGACTTTCCCGCGAAGACTTACGGAGATCGCTCATGCCAAGAACCATTCAGACTCTCTCACCCGATCAGGCGGACGCGTTCTTTCGGCGCTTCTTCGGGGAGGAGAACATCAAGCGCTACGTTTTTGGTATCAACGAGTATGCGCAAAACGTCGCCAGGATCGCCGATGTGGATGGTTTCATTGATGACTTCTCCAAGACCACCACTTACATGGGAAAACCGGTATGCAAACTCGGCAGCGTCGCACCGGACAGCCTGGTCGTTTCCTGCGTCACGGCGAGTTTTCCGGTATCTGCACTGGACAATCTGCAGAAGGCGGGTATCCGGCACTTCGCCGATTATTTTGTGCTCGCCGATGTCAGCGGCGGGCGGTTGCCTCAGGTCAACGCCATTGCCGAGACGCGCGATGATTACCGTGAACATGCTGCAGACTACTTATGGCTACGCCAGCGCCTCTGCGACGCGCCGTCGCGGGATATCCTCGACCGTCTGATGAATTTCCGTCTGAGCGGCGATCTGCAACCGATGTCGGTGTTCGAATATGCCGCCGACCGGCAGTATTTCGAGCCGTTTCTCGGACTGCGACCGGGGGAGGTGTTCGTCGACGGCGGCGGATTCGACGGTCTTACTTCGAGGGAATTCGCCAACAGATGTCCTGACTATAAAGCCATTCACTTGTTCGAACCCTCTGGCAGAATGCTGGCGGTGGCGCGAACCAGGCTGGCCGATCTGGCGCGGGTTATCTATCACCCGCTGGGCCTTTATGACCGCGCCGCAACGTTGAGTTTCGATGCCGGCGGCGGGTCGGCCAGCCGCATTAGCGAGAGTGGAACCGAATCGATTGAAGTAGGCCAAATGGATGACGCGGTGAACGAGCCAGTGAGTTTCATCAAACTGGATCTTGAAGGCGCCGAACAGGCTGCCCTGAAAGGAGCCAAGGATCACATCCTCGCGGATCATCCGAAACTTGCTGTCGCGGTTTATCATCGCCCAGAGGACTTCTGGAAGGCTCCAAGATACATATTGGGCCTGCGTGATGATTACAAACTTTATCTTCGCCATTACACTGAAGGCTGGACAGAAACTGTGATGTTCTTTATCCCGGAGGCGCAGATTCCACTCTAATTGCGTAAGAATGCGTTGCCTGATTGACAATTGCACCGGTTCAGATGAAGTTGATATGTTGCACGTCCCGCTTGGCCACTCTGTCAAGGTAACGATTAATTTCGTCCATGCGGCAGTTGATGCGGCAATCGTTGATGTTGAGTTCATCGCGCACATGGCGGAAGTTTTTGCGGCGCCACTCGCCTTCCCAAATAGCGCGGAAGGAAGAGTCGTTGATATTGCCGTAGTTGAAACGGGGGTCCAGAAGATAGGCACTGCATCCATACACAGCGCCTGTCGACATGACATACGCCCAGAACGAGGGGGTGGCGTGACAGCGGCTGTAGCGATGTGCATCAGCCTCGCTGTGTTTCTTCATGGTGTTTTCTCGGTAGACCACGTTGAAACGGTCTGTATTCAGGGCAGTTAGCCCGGATTGCAGTGAAGTGTAGCCCTGATAATCGATGTCTTGATAAAGATGCGTCAGGCTGGAGCCATGCTGCGAATAGGGCTTGACCACCAGATAGTCGAGGCCGATTTCGTCGCGGCAGATTCGGGCGAGCGTTTCCAGCTCTGCGGCATTTTCCGGCAACAGTATTATCTGTGCACCAAGCACGCAGGAATATCCGCCGCGCGTGCGCGCGTCCACCATTCTTTTGAGGTTGGTCAGCACACGGTCAAAATCGCGCTCCTTGGTCCGGTGTATACGTGAGTAGGTTTCTGCCGTGCCGGCATTCACGGAGGCTTTGATCCACGACATCAAAGGCAACGCACGTTCGATAAACGCGTCGGACAGGACGCTGGCATTTGTAGTCATGGCGCTGTCTATCCCGGCGGCTGCCGCCGCCATCACCATGCGATCTATTTCCGTATGCAACATGGGTTCGCCTTCTCCGGCAAACATGACGCTTTTGACACCAAGCTGGCCCATCTCTGCAAGCGTGCGCTCGACAACTTCAAGCGACAGCCGCACAGGTTCATAACCGACGTAGTCAACAGCGCAAAAGGTACAGCGGTGGTTACAGGCGCCTACCGGGGATATCTCCACGTAGATCGGGTAGACAGGTTTCATCTTCTCCCAGTCGTTCCCAGCTTCCAGAAATTGCGCCACCCGTTGGGGGTGATAGATGAGTTTGTGACTGTCTATGGCGTAGCGGTCTGACATGATGTTGTCCTCAGAATGGGCCGCAAAATTCCCGCTGGGGAACGTCGTGGGGCGTAGATCGCGGCAACTGACCGGCCAGTTCCGCATCCTGCACGGCGATATCGAGATGGCGCGCTATCGCGCGGGCAAGATGCAGGGCATCGGGATAGTAATCTTCGGCAAGATAGTGGGAAGTCGGAGCCGGAATATCCGGCAGCGCGACGCGCAGCGGCGGACGGCGTAGCGCATCGAAAGCGATTTCGGCGACGCCCGCAATGACTTCTCCTCCAATTCCGCCGGTTTTCCAGGCGGTGTCGGCCACAATGAGCACGCCCGTGCGGCTGACAGATTCGATGATAGTCGTCATATCAAGCGGACGCACCGATCGCGCGTCAATCACTTCAATGTCGACTCCAAATACCGCAAGCGCCTTGGCGGCCAGTAACGCCTCGACCACCATGAAAGAAAATGCCACCACGGTGGCGTGCTTGCCTGTGCGCCGAACCAGCGCCTTGTCAAGACGCACCGTGTACGGCAGGATTGGCACTTCGTCGACTATGCCATGGAGCCAGCGGTGCTCGATGAAGATCACCGGGTTGTCATCGCGAATTGCGGCCAGGAGCATGCCCTTTGCATCGTGCCCGCTCGATGGCATGACCACCTTGAGCCCCGGCACATGCGCAAACAACGCCTGCAAACTTTGCGAATGTTGTGGCCCTTGTCCCCATCCGCGCCCGACGATTAACCGGATTACCAATGGCACACTGACTTGGCCGGCAAACATGTAGTGCCACTTGGCTGCATTGTTGACGATTTGGTCCATGCTCAGCAGGGCGAAGTCGATGCGTTGATGCACCATCACCGGGCGCATTCCTGAAATGGCGGCACCTATGCAGATGCCCGTCATGCCGTTTTCGGCGAGCGGCATGTCAAATACGCGCGCCATACCGAAGCGTTCCTGCAGTCCGCTCGTGGTACCGAAAACTCCCTTGGGGTCGGGAACGCCCTCTCCAATCAGGATGACGCGTTCATCCTCAAGCATGGCTTGCTCGAGCGCTTCCCGAATCGCTTCAGCTTGCGTGATTTGACGGCTATCGGGCATACAAATACTCCGGGAGATCGGATGGTTGCGGATTGCTTCCCGCCTGTGCCTGGACAAAAGCGGCATCGATTTCCTCGGTGATTTCCCGCTCGACCTTGCTCAAAAACTTTTCGCCTTCAGGCGATGCCTGGAGAGTTGCGGCAAGACGATTCACCGGGCATGCGGCTTTCCATTTGGCTATCTCGGCGGCCGGACGATACCCCAGGTTGTCATCGACATTCGGGCCGCAATGTTCTCTCCAGCGATAGGTCGAGCACTCCATGAAGACGGGTTGTCCCCCGACGCGCAAATCGGCAACCGCAATGTTTGCGGCGTCGAGCACGGCCAATACATCATTGCCGTCGACCGCCAGGGTTTTGCAGCCGCACGCTGCTGCCACGCCGTGGATAGAGCGTGCAGGCTGGCGTGCAGACAGCGGGGTATAGCAGGAATAAAGGTTGTTCTCGCATACGAACAGTATGGGTAAACGACGCAGGACGGCAAAATTGATCGATTCATATACCGCGCCTTCTTCAAAGGTACCGTCACCGAAAAAAACCGCGATAATTCTTTTCTCCCCGCGCAGTTTTGCCGCCCATGCGGCACCGACTGCCAAAGGAACCGTTGCACCAACGATAGGAACTGAACCGAGAAATCCCGCACCCAGATCAATCAGGTGCATCGAGCCGCCCATGCCTTTGCAGCAACCTTCCGCTTTGCCGTATATCTCGGCCAGCATAGCCGTCAGGGAGCCGCCTTTGGCCAGGTAGTGGGCATGGCTGCGATGGCTGCTGAAAACACCATCTTGCCGCGCCAATGCTGCACAGACTCCTGTGGCAACGGCTTCCTGGCCAATAGACAGATGCACTGGACAGCGCATTTCCTGTTTCGCATAACGTTCGGCAATAGCTTCTTCCACACGGCGAATTCGAAGCATCACGCGATAGAGCGATTCGATGTGGCTGGTGCGATTGAATATCTTCACAGTTAACCCTCGGCAGAAGCTGTTGCGGATGCAGGCAAGAAATCGGAAATCGCCTTCTGGACGCTTGGCACCGAAATGTGGGCTATGCAGGGCTTCTCTTTCTGGCAATGCGATTCAAGACACGGTATGCAATCCCAATCGACGGGCGGCAAAAGTTTATTCAGGTTATTTCCCGCAACCTCGGTTGCAAGGGTGGGGCCGAAAAGAGCTACTACGGGTTTGCCTAGCGCAAGCGCAATGTGGAGACCGAGTGAGTCGTTGGTGACGAGAACACGGCAACTGGCGATCCATTCGATGTAGCTCTCGATGTCACTATCGCCTTGTTGCCAGCACACCGAATATTGCGGCGCAAGTACGTCATGCAGTTGCTGCCATTGATCTTGCGGCCAGCGTTTCAACGGGAATTTCTTGCCCACAAGGTGATTCAGGCCCACGTCGTAACGAATGACAGATTGTGGACGATAGCCCAGCAAATACGGTTGCCCGGTGTAGTTCTCCCCCAACATTTCATAAAGAATTTCAGCCCAGGACCGCGCCTTCTTGCGTTTGGCTTCGGAGTCGCTGGTAAAACTCAGCGCCTCGTCGGAGAAGTCGTAAGCAACTGCGGAATGCGATTGCGGATTCAGACGGAAGCCATAGCGTCTCCAGGCCGGAATACGGTCGGCCACCGCGCAAATGCCGGGTTCCTTCTCAAAATTGACCACGATGTCGAACCACTCGGAAAGCAGCAGATGCGGCGTAAACGGATTGATGGTCAGCAACCTGTGGATATGGATATTGTCCTTCAACAGCGGAACTCCTTTTTTGTCCACCAGCCAGGTGACGTGATAATGTTCCGCTGGAAACAAATGCAGAATCACGGTGGTTCTCAGGATGTCGCCGAGACTGACGACACCGCTGTTATCCTGATCCAGGGTCTCGCTATAGCCCGGTTTGATAATGAGGACGCGTTTGCGATTGTCAGCCAAAGTTTGATTGGACATGGTCATGGCGGTCAGTTGGTAACGTGATTAATGAAAAATCGACGCGCCCGCTCCAAGTTGTCGATCTTGCCATGGAGATAGGCAGGCATCCGTATATTCCGTATCTCGACTGAGGTGTGGGCAATACCCTGGTCGTAGTAGCTTTGAAATCGATTGTTTTTCACTTTCGTGTCGCAACCGATGCAGCGGCCGTAATGATGGCAGGGCCGGAATTTCTCAAGGTCCGACATGGAAAATCCAGGATCGAGAAGATGACCGATGGGAACCAGATTCTGATTCCTGAAGACTCTTTCACGGCATTCCGAAAAGCGAAAACCTTCTGCTTCCAATTCCTTGAATGTCTGTACCGGACCGCCGGCAACCCAGCTTTGGTACAGGTAAAAATGGCAACCCCAGACAAAGCCCAATGGATCGACAAGCAATTCGCTCGTTCTGCATTCGCAGCTTAGTGTATTGGGATGAATGCCTGCTGCAATCAGATCCGTTGAGAAAGGATACAGATAGTGGCCATAAAGCTTGCCCTCATGCATACCCAAATATTCCTTGGTTTCAAAATGTACCCGTCCGGCATAAGTGGATTCCATTTCGGCAGTCACCCGATTTTCCGGATGCGCAACCATGTAAATACCGATATCGCTCTCTGCCTTGTCCGGAGAAACGCAAAAACCGTAGTCGCGCAGGACTTCACAGCGTCTCACCAGTTCGGTGAAGCCATTGCCGTGCCAAGCCCGGTCCATTTCGTCACTGTGATAACTGACGCGTATCGAGGGATAGGGCGCATCCCGCACCAGCTTGTGTTGCTGTTCATTCAGGTTGTTGAAAAAGATATCAGGTTTTAATGCAAAATTCGTGAGCAGGTCGAAATAGTGGGGTGTCTCAGACAAGATCATGCCCAGTCCCTTGCTTTTCCAGTAGAGCATCGGCTCGCCGCCCTGCAGGGTTATGGGCAAATCCTGCCGGTAGGGAATCCGGTTCAAGGCTTGCGCCCATTCTGACGGCGACAAGCAATTTTTTGAAGAATTGGACTTGATTGGAAATAAAACTTCCCGCTGCCCTGTTTGCTGAGGATCGTTGATGCAGTAACTGCAACTCAAGTTGCACTCAAGCGTGAGGAACACCCCAATGTAGTTCAAGGTGCCAGGCAATTGGAGTTGCGGTAATGTCATAACTACCTCTTGAAAGGCAAATATCCGAATATCAGGTGCGGGTAGTTATTGAATATTGGTTATCAATATTAAAAACCACGCCATGAGCTATTTCGCCAAAAATTTGATTGTCATGTTGCTTCGGGACTATCCATTCCCTAAAACTCTTGGCATTACATGTTAATTCAGGAATTACCAACTGGTGGCATCCAGCCATATGGTTAAAATCCTTATACAGAAAGTTGCTATAGTCGTAACAAATCTCATTTGGCAATAATATATTCATGTTGCAATCCATATTTGCTGCCAAAGCAAAAAACACAAAACCGTTAGTGCCAGATACAACATTACCAGCGTATTCACAAATTGGAATTGCAATATTTAATGGGATGTCGACAATTCTTGCGCCAGGTATTGAAAGATCATCCGGTAGAAGCATGGCGCCGTATTTGTTTATTAATACATCATATCCTTTTTCAAAATAGAGCTTTGCAATCTGATTCCAAAGGGCTGCAGGTGTGGGTTTGCATGAATTATTCCCAACAAAGAAAACAACAGTTTTGCCGCGTTTTATGTTCAAATTGTCAATTACTTTACGGGCCTCTACGTATGATTTATCAGGTATTTTTGCCGTAGTAAATTTTGACGTCCAATCTAACCGCAATATATATCGATACAAATTTATAAAACTAAGTCCGGAACAACCTAAAGAGTTAATCCAAAGATCATAAAGCTCGTACGTCCGACCATCGCCGTTTTGTTTCGGCCATGTATTGATTGGAAAATCAATACTAAAGAAATTCGGTGGAATAAAACCCGTTTCGCTGAATTGCCGCATACCTTCTAAATGAAGATATACAACCCTGTCGAACGTGTTGGGAAAGCATTCCGGGATAAATCCATGGGACTCAGGTATGACTAATGTAATTCCGTACCCGTGTTGTTTTACAAAACTATCGGCCAATCCACATACAGTTACTGTCTCACCTAATGAATTGGGAACCATGAGAATCCAATTTCTTTTATTTGGATTTCTAATCTGATCCAGGAGAAGATTCAATTGTTTATGTGGCATAACAAATTTTTCCTTTTCCCCAGACAAATGCGTCTGGTTTTGAAATCCGGAATTAGTTAAGGCCGCAATGTCCAATTTCCTGCCGGTCTCCGCCAAAGCCAGACAATGCTCGATGACTAGCGAAATACTTCAAATTTCAATCCACACAAATTTTAGCTCGTCACTATCCGTTTTAGTAACGCAGATTAGGCGCTTCTTTCAACGTCAATTCAGGACTTAACTCTTCAAGTTGGGTATTTC
>VFSW01004945.1_pt1 | contig 19856 bp, 16 predicted proteins | sample 5358111 | NCBI WGS metagenome assembly VFSW01 (sample SAMN11554181, study PRJNA540505) | mine drainage metagenome | isolation source: sediment from site ElyBrook_90M | place: USA: Ely Copper Mine, Vershire, VT | collected 2017 | reverse complement strand
ACCATGACCGGTTCGTCGAAGCGGTAGCGGAAAAATTCGGGTTAATGTCCGGCGGCCTGCCTCTCACCGAACTCCCCGCCCCACCCTCCAATGCGCGCATACTGCTGCGCAACAAGAAGGCGCTCGAGCAGGTGCAGATCTGTCTCGGAGTCACTGCCCCGCCCATCACCGACGAAAACCGCTACGCCACCCTGATCCTCAACACCGCCCTTGGCGGCGGCATGAGTTCGCGACTCTTCCAGACCATTCGCGAAGAGCGCGGCATGGCCTACTCCGTCTACTCTGACCTCAGCCCCTACCGCGACACCGGCACCCTTTGCATCTATGCCGGAACCTCCGCCGGAAAGGCTATCGAAACCATCGAGCTCATCCTTGCCGAGTTTCGCAACCTCAAGGATTTCGAGATGGGGCAGGAGGAACTCACCCGGGCCAAAGATCAGCTCAAAGGCAACATCCTCATGGGCCTTGAAAGTTCAAACTCGCGCATGGCCAACCTGGCCCGCCAGGAAATCTACTTCGGCCAGTTCTTCACCGTCGAAGAGATCATCGCTCGCATCGATACAGTCGATGCCGCGCAGGTCCAGCGCATGGCACAGCAGCTTTTCGACCCTGAAAGGATTGCCGTCACGCTGCTCGGGCGCCTCGACGGAATCAAACTGAACCGCAACAAGCTGGTTTGCTGAGAAGCATTCCGCATCGGTCAAAGTCGCTTTCGCACGCAGGACCAGGGACGACATCGCTCCTTTTGGATGAATTTCGCTTTTTCCGCCAATTCCCGCCTGCCCCATCATTCAAATACACCGGCGTCCCGTGGGTTTCTTTGTATAGAAATCAAGTCACTTCTTTCGATTCTCCAGCCCTCCAGGTCGACGAATTGAGCATATTTAGGTCCTGATCCTGACGCTCCAAGAGCGGCTTTCGAACGTATCATTTCCCTCCAGCGTCTATACGTTGTAGCATTTTGTCGGGTAGGCCGCTGGGTCGGCCGCATCCATGAGGGCTCTTGAATCCATGAAACGCAAGTGCTTGATCAATCGCGGACGCCAAGGCGCCCATTGCCCCGTTCAGCCTAACGGCTTTACGCTGATGGAGTTGCTGATCGTGATGGCCATCATCGCCATCCTGATGCTCATCGCCATTCCCACCGTCGGAAGCTTGACGAAAAGGGCGAACGACCTCTCGGCAATCCAGTCCATCCGTGCCATCTCGCAGGCGCAACTGCAGTACGAATCCACCTACCCGTCCAATGGATTCGCTTGCTCGCTCACTGCGCTGGGTGGCGATCCCAAGTCGGGCGCTCCCTCGCCCACCAGTGCGCAAATGCTGCAGGGCGATCTCTCCACCGGCGTCAAATCCGGTTACCTCTTCAGCATCTCCAATTGCACCAAGGTCAACCTCAATGGGACTGACCGCATCACCGGTTACGAGGTCACCGCCGTTCCTTTGACCGTCGGAAAAACAGGCGATCGCGGCTTCTGCAGCGACCAGTTCGGCACCATCAAGGCCGATCCGGCAGGTGGCACCAACTGCACCCAATCCATCCAATGAGCGCTAACATCGCCTTCAGGCGCGGCGGCCGGTTGCTATCGGCCGCCGTTCTGCTTTCATCGTTATGCGCGATCCTGTACCTTTCGAAACTCGACGCCCAGGACCACGCACCCACAGCTCACGAACTCGCCCAGCGGGTCGATCGTCACTACAACCAGCTCCACTCCCTCAAGACGGCCTTCATCGAAAGCTATGAGGGCCTCGGCATGCGCCGCACTGAGAGCGGTACCCTGCTGCTTCTCAAGCCCGGTCGCATGAGGTGGGACTACACTTCGCCGGCCGGTAAAATCTTTCTGCTCGACGGCAAATTCGCCTGGTTCTATACCCAGGGCGATCCGCATGTGCAGCGCATTCCCGCAAAGCAGCTCGACGATCTCCGTTCCCCCCTCCGTTTCCTGCTTGGCCACACGGAACTCGAAAAAGAGCTGAACCGCCTGGTCCTGGCTTCTGCACCCAACGGGCAGTTCACGCTCACCGGTCAGCCCAAGGGACAGGAGAATCGAGTGCAAAGGCTCACCGTCTCTGCAACTGCTGACGGAACCATCACCGGAATCGAAGTCGAAGAAATCGACGGCGCGCTCACTCGCTTCACCTTCACCGGCGAGCAAACCAACGCCCCCGTTCCCTCGGGCGCCTTCCACTTCACGCCGCCTGCTGGCGTGCCCATCGTCGAGGGTCTGCCACCGATATAATCGGTGCCCTTGAAATAGCATGGCCCGTTCCGCTACTCGTAACGCAGGGCCTCAATGGGGTCCAGATTCGCCGCCCGGATCGCAGGAATCATGCCGCTCACCAGCCCCGTCACAATCAGGATGGAAGTGGCGACAATCAACGAAGCCGGCGAGATAATCAGCCGGATATCCGCGGCCTCCGCATTTTTCGCCAGGGCGCTGTAGAAGGTAATCCGTCCCGCCAGGATGGAAACCAGGTAAGCCAGCAGAATGCCGCCGACCCCGCCTACACCCGTGATGGCCAGCGCCTCGGCCAGAAACTGCACAAGAATGTGCCGCCTCTGCGCACCCAGCGCCTTCTCGACCCCGATCTCCCGCGTGCGCTGCTGCACCGCCACCAGCATGATATTCATCAATCCAATCCCTGCAATGCCCAGCGTAAGCGCGCCCACCAGCGACAGCAACACCTGCAGGGCCATGGAAAGCAGGCTGAACTGGTGCAGTTCCGTCATCAGGTTAGCTACATAGATTGCGTTATGATCTGACGGGCGAAAATGATGGGCCGCTCCCAGGGTGTCCCGCAAACTCTTCTCCGCGACCTGGTAATCACCCTGGTAATTGAACCAGATCCCATCCAGGTATTTCGTGTCTTTCAGGTCGCCCATGGTGCTGAAAGGGACATAGATCTGCCGGTTGCGGTCGTTGTTCTCCCCTTCCTGCATCTTCGGGTGCAGCACGCCCACAATGGTAAACATCACGCCGTTCAGTCGAATCGTTTCTCCCAGCGCCCAGCCCCCTGAGAACAACTTCGTCTTGGCCTCAGACCCGATGACACACACGTGCGCCCGCTGCTGCTCCTCGGCGCCGTTGAAAAAACGCCCCTGATCGGTATCCAGCTTCCAGATATCCTGAAAAACCGGAAGCACCCCATTCACGTTCCACGTGTATGTGTGCAGATCGTTCTGTACCGGAAGGTCCTTCTGCACCTGCGGAGAGATATGCTGAATTCCCGGAACGCTGCTCTCCAGGCGATCCACGTCATCCTGCGTAAATCGCACCAACACCCCCGACTTCTCGCCCCCCGCCTCCTCGCTGGTTCGCCCCGGAAAGGTGCCGATGATGTTGGTGCCCCACTCGGCAAAGATGGCCTCAATCGCGCGGCTGAAGCCGGCCCCATACGCCAGTAGCAGGACCACCGTCGCGATGCCCCATGCCATGCCGATCATCGTGATGGCGGTGCGGCGCCGGTTGTAGGTCATCGCCTCCCAGGCCTGACCGAGAATGTCTTTCAGCATGGTGCCGCTCCTTTTTGGCTACGAGCCAATAGCATTCATCTAACCAGCCATTCAGCAATGAGGCAGTTGGAAGCTAAGGCTGCTTTTACTCTCTGCGAAGCGCGTCTATGGGATCCATCTGTGCTGCTTTGCTTGCCGGATAAAGCCCCGCGACAACTCCGCTTAACACCAGCGACCCCAGGGCCAGCGCGGCCGACCATGGCACCAGGCGCGGAGGGTCCCAACCCGGCATCTTGCCCGTAAGCAGCGCCTGCAGCACCGCCATCAGGGCCGCCGATCCTGCAATGCCGATTAGACCGCTCACACCGGTCAACAGAAGGCCTTCCCAGAAGAACTGCGACAGGATGCTGCCCTTGGTCGCGCCCAATGCCTTGCGCAGGCCAATCTCAAACGTTCGCTCTGTCACTGAAACCAGCATGATGTTGATGATGCCCACCGCGCCCAGCGCCAGCGTCACAATTCCCACTCCTCCCAGGAATACATCCATCGCGTTAAAGATGCCTCCGATCATCTTCTCTTCCGTGATCGTGTCGAACTCATCGAAGGCATCCGTCATCGACGGATCAAATCCGTGCCGCTCGGCAATCACTCGATGCACCGCTGCCACCGCGGCCGTCGCGTCACCCCGGGTAGTCGGCTGATACTGGATTGATGTCACGGCGTCACGAGGAATGTTCTCGCCCTTCAGCGCAAAAAGTTCCTGCATGGTCGTGATCGGAACGTAGACTTTCTGGTCGTCAAAGTCGTTGTTGCCGCGGCTGATCTTGCCTACCTTGCCCACCACCAGGAAGGCCGTTCCATTAATGGTGATGGTCTCCCCAAGAAAAGGATGGCCCGGAAAGAGGAGCGTTGCCGCCTTCGATCCCAGCACCACCACGCGGCGGCGCTCGGCAAGGTCCGCATCGTTGAGGAAGCGGCCCGACTCCATCGGAATGAAACGGACCACCGTATAGTTCGGCTCAACACCCATCACATGGCTGGAGGTGTTGCTCCACTGGCTCACCTCGTAAAGATCGGAGCGGTGCAGTTCCACGGTAACGGCGCGCAACTCAGGCAATTGACGCACGGCGGCCTCGTCGCCCAGCGTCAACTTGTAGGGGCGCATCCCCGTGTGCTGGTTGGCGACTGCGGGGATGGTCGAGTTCCACATCATCACCAGGTCGTTGCCAAGGTTCGCCAGGTTGCGGTGCTGCCCTGAGCGGAAGCCCTCGCCAAGCCCGACGAGCACCAGCAGCGAACCCACGCCCCACGCGATGCCGAACATGGTCAGAAAACTGCGCAGTTTGTTCGCGGCGATCGCACGAAACACCTGGCCGAGTGTGTACGAAAATCTTTGCATGGCAATTCGACGCGCCGCACCGGTTTCTGTCCCGCGGAATGCGGAGCCTTTTAGGATGAGCGCCTGCACTCCAGTACGCGATTGAACCGGCGACGGTTCCAGTCCTCGGACAGTACCGCCCTTGCGGTGCTATTTTTCGTATTTGTAGAAGCCGCGGCCAGACTTGCGCCCCAGCCAGCCGGCGTCCACCATACGCACTAACAGCGGGCAGGGATTGAACTTCGGGTTGCCGTGGCCCTCCTGCAGAACGCGCAGGATGTCCACGCAGACGTCGAGTCCAATGAAGTCCGCCAGCGTCAGTGGCCCCATGGGATGCGCCATGCCCAGTTTGAAGACCTGATCTATGGCCTCCGGCGTGGCGACACCCTCCATGACGGCGAAGGCAGCTTCGTTGATGAGTGGCATCAGCACGCGGTTCGAAACGAACCCTGGAGAGTCGTTTACTTCCACCGGCGTTTTTCCCAGCCGCACTGCAAGCTCGTGCACGGCGGCAAAGGTCCCATCGCTCGTGGCCATCCCGCGAATCACTTCAACCAGCGCCATCACCGGCACCGGGTTGAAAAAATGCATGCCGACCACCTGCGTCGGGCGCTGCGTTAACCCCGCCAGTTTCGTAATGGAAATAGAAGAAGTGTTTGACGCCAGGATGGCGCTTTCGGGCAGGATACGATCCAGCGCACGGAAGATCTCCGACTTCAGTTCGAAGCGCTCGGTTGCCGCCTCAATCGCGAACTCCGCAGCGGCAAAGGATTCCCGATCGGTGGTTGAAACAATACGGGCGAGCGCCGGTTCAACTTCGGCCTCGGGGAGTTTTCCTTTGGCAGCTTCGCGGCCCATATTGACGCGAATCACGCCAAGCGCCCGGTCCAGGAATCGCTGCTCCACATCGCACAGCAACACCCGGAACCCCGCGCGCGCAAACACATGCGCGATGCCGGATCCCATGGTTCCCGCACCGAGAATCCCCACCGATTGAATCTTCGCCATGTGTTGGCCTCCCTTGGCGCAAGTGGGAGTGTAGCAGGAAAGGGCGCGTCTTCTCCCGTTGATCTAAACCGGGTATCGGTCCTGATTGTGTCTATGCCAGGGATTTCGATGCATGGCAATCGTTTGAAACGCGGGGCTGCTCAACCTTACCTTGTCCTGCAAAACCCTGTCCTGCAAACTTCGCCGCTGCAAGCCGCCGAACATACAGAATGGCCCCTGCGCCCGCACACACTCCTGCCGCATCAAAGAAAACGGCACAGCCGAAGCCGTGCCGTTTCCGCCTGCAAAATCTTCTTCGTTGGCAGTGCGCCAGTGTCTCAGTTCCCGGTTGCGCCCGTCGCCACCAGGTTCAGAGGCTCGGTAAGCGTGAACAACAATGTCGTGCCGGGCTCCAGTGTGGCCTGCGGGTGATCGACGAGCAGGTGGACTGTGATGGCGCTGGCTCCGATCACTGTGCCCGCCAGCGCGCCAACAGGGCCCCCTAGAACCGCACCGGTCACCGCGCCGGCGCCGACCGCCCCGCCGTATTCAATGCCGTCTTTCTTCAGGCGCGAGCCGGGAAGAATGGTCCCTTCACCGCCAACGCGTGTGCGCGAGCCCGGCGTGCCGGAGACCTGCGCATCCAGCCGGTAGCGCGTGCCATTTGGCAAAATCACCGTCTCAGGACGCAGGCGCATTGAACCGTGCCCCCCGGCGTGGCCGCTGGACACATCCACAACGTGCCCTTCGATCTCCGATCCGGCAGGAATCAGCACCTGGCCATCCTGCAAGACATCCGTGGCCACTCGGCTGCGAAAGGCATCGCCCCTCTCGCTGTCTGAAGTCGAAAGCCGCGTGAGCAGACGTACGCGAATACTTGCGCCCTCTCCCAGCGTGCCCGGAGGCAACGGAGCGGGATGAACGATGTCGCCATCGGGGTCCGACGTATAAGAGCGCGTGCTCAAAGAAGGTCGAGAATCCGTCGGGGCAACCTCGGGCGCCACCTGCACGATGCCCGCATCGGTGCCGTCTTCGCCGGCGGGATAAGTAAAGCTCTTCGCAGCGACTGGCGGTGCGGGTTCAGCCTCCATGTTGGACGGCGCCGCAGCCTGCGGCACGGCCGGCGCAGCGGCAGTCGGCTGCGCATTTAAAGGCTTCCCGGCCGGCGGCTTGGGCTGCGCGGGCATCGATGTTTCTATCGTGTCGTCTGCGGGGGGATTGGAGGTGCCCTCATAGGGCGTGGATGGGCTGGCCTGCTGCGCACTAATAGCGGCAGAGGCAAATGCGAAGAAGACGCACGTCAAGATCGGCCGATTCATCCAGGTTCTCCTTAGGGCGGGCAAACTTAACCTTGCATTATTAAACCCCGCCGACAGCGTAAAGTTGCTCCGGAGCACGCGCGGACGCAGCTCGCGATATTAACTCACGCAAGTTCAGCCTATCGCTCAATCGCGCATCCGGCGATCGGCTCGTCGCTACAGGTGCCTCCGGGGGCACGAATCAACGAAGATACCCCTCCCCTGCATCTTTCATGCATGCAGCAGCTTAGGCGCTTGTGACCGTCACCACACAGTCTGGATGGGGCCGGTTTGCTAGAATCCGTACGGAACATCAACCTTTTTCGAATGCGGGACGGAGAGTCGATGCGCAATGTGCAAGAGCTTCTGACAACGATTCAGAACGCCGCCGGTGAAGATCTTGCCGTGGATCGACGTCCCCAACTGAATGACCGGCTGCTGCATCGCATTGCGAGGACTGATATGACTGAAATTGTTGCTATTCGTGCACGCGAGGTTTTGGATTCGCGCGGCAATCCGACCGTGGAAGCGGACGTGATTCTTGAGAGCGGCGCGCTTGGACGCGCCATCGTGCCTTCGGGCGCTTCGACCGGCGAACATGAGGCCGTGGAACTGCGCGACGGCGACAAGAGCCACTTCATGGGCAAGGGCGTCCTGCAAGCCGTGGCCAACGTGGAAACGATGATCGCACCTGAGTTGGAAGGCATGGATGCCGCTAACCAACGCCTCATCGACGCCACCATGATTGCGCTCGATGGCACCGCCAACAAAGGCAAGCTGGGTGCAAACGCCATCCTCGCCGTGTCGATGGCCTGCTGCCGCGCCGTAGCGCAGACCCTGGAGATTCCCCTGTATCGCTACCTGGGCGGCGTCAACGCAAGCATCCTGCCCACTCCCATGTTGAACGTGCTCAACGGCGGCGCGCACGCCGACAGCAACGTCGACTTTCAGGAGTTCATGATCATGCCCGTAGGCGCGGAGCGCTTCTCCGATGCACTGCGCTGGTCCGCGGAGACATTCCACACCCTGAAGGGCGTGTTGAAGAAGAAGGGCTACAACACCGCCGTCGGCGATGAGGGTGGCTTTGCTCCTTCGCTCAAGTCCAACAGCGAGGCCGTCGAATTGATCCTCGAAGCCATCGAGGCGGCAGGCTACAAGCCCGGTGAGCAGATCGCTATAGCCCTCGATCCGGCGTCCAGCGAGTTCTACGACAAGGAAAAGAAGAAGTACGTCTTCAAGAAGAGCGACAAGCGCGAGTTGTCGAGCGAGGAGATGGTGAACTTCTACGACAACTGGACGCGCCAGTATCCGATCGTGTCCATTGAGGACGGCCTGGCCGAGGACGACTGGGATGGCTGGAAGCTCATGACCGACAAGATGGGCAGCCGCATCCAGTTGGTGGGTGACGATCTCTTCGTGACCAACACCAAGCGCCTGCAGCGCGGCATTGAAGAAGGCGTGGCCAACTCGATCCTCATCAAGGTCAACCAGATCGGTACCATCACCGAAACCCTCGAAGCGATCGACCTGGGCCGCCGCTACGGCTACACCTCGGTCATCTCGCATCGGTCCGGTGAGAGTGAAGACACATTCATCGCCGACCTCGCCGTAGCCACCGGCGTGGGACAGATCAAAACCGGTTCCGTCAGCCGCACCGACCGCATCGCCAAATACAACCAGTTGCTCCGCATCGAAGAGGAACTGGGTTCCGGCGCCGCGTTTCTCGGGCTGGAAAGCATCAATTACAACGACTAATCGGTCCCGCAATCGGATATCCCAGGACTCGCTTCCGAGGCCTGGGATATCGCCAGCCTCCACGGGAACTTACATAGCTGCATCGGCAACTCAGCAGTACTCCGATGGCTTGCTAACCCGCTGGCTACGCTCACTCAGCTAGCCCACATTCAAGGAACCCACCTGTGTCCATCTACAAACGCCCTCTCGTACTCACCATCCTCGACGGATGGGGCTATCGCGCGGAAACCGCCAACAACGCCATTGCGCTGGCTCGAAAACCCTCGTATGACAAGCTGCTGCGCGAGTTCCCCAACACCCTGATTCACGCCTCCGATCATTTTGTCGGTCTGCCTGACGGGCAGATGGGCAACAGCGAAGTGGGCCATCTGAACATCGGCGCCGGACGCATTGTGCAAATGGACATTACGCGCATCGACGCGCAGATTGTCTCGGGCGAGTTCCAGAAGAACCCTGCAATTGTGCAGGCCATGCAGCGCGCGCGCGACGGCGGTCGCCAACTGCATCTCTTCGGATTGGTCTCCGACGGCGGCGTCCACTCCCACCAGGAACACCTCTATGCCCTGCTCCGCACCGCGCGCGAGTACGGCCTCACACGCGTCTTCGTACATGCCTTCATGGACGGCCGCGACACCGGCCCCACCTCCGGCGCGGGCTTCATCGCCAAGCTTGAACAGAAGATGCGCGAGTACGGCGTCGGCAAAGTCGCGTCCATCAACGGCCGCTACTACGCCATGGATCGCGACAAGCGCTGGGAGCGCGAACGCAAGGCCTTTGACGCCATGGTCACCGGCAAAGCCGAGGGCGGCGCGTATGCCGATCCGGTAGCGCGCATCAAGGAAAACTACAACAACGGCGTCACCGACGAGTTCCTTATTCCCTTCGTCGTTGTCGATGCTGCGGGCAAGCCCGTAGGGCAGATTCGCGACGAGGATGTCTGCATCAATTTCAACTTCCGCGCCGACCGCGCGAGGCAGATTACGCGCGTCCTGGCCCGCGAGAGCGGACTCAACAAGCAGGGCGGCCGCAATCTCGAAGGATCGGAAGCGCTCGATCTCGAGATTCCCCGCACCGAGATTCCCAAGCGCCTGCATTACCTGTGCATGACGCAGTACGACAAGCTCTATGAACTTCCGCTCGTCATTCCGCCGGAGTCGATGGATAACATCCTGGCAAACATTCTTTCCGCGCATCAGTTGCGCAACCTGCGCGTGGCGGAGACAGAAAAGTTCGCGCACGTGACTTACTTCTTCAACGGCGGCATCGAAGTTCCCTTCCCCGGTGAAGAGCGCATCATGATCCCTTCGCTCAAAGTGGCCACCTACGACCTCGCTCCGGAAATGAGAGCGGAAGCAATCGGCGACACCATCGTCAAAGCAATCAATGACACTGCCTTCGATCTCGTGGTGGCGAACTTCGCCAATGCGGACATGGTGGGCCATTCCGGCAGGCTCGAACCGACCATCAAGGCTATCGAGGCCGTGGATGCGCAGTTAGGGCGAATCTACAAGGCGATCAAAGAGAAGAATGGCAGTTGGCTTATCACCGCCGACCACGGCAACGCGGAGATGATGGTGGACCCGGTCACGGGCGGCCCCCACACCGCGCACACCACCAACCCAGTGCCCTTCATCTATGTGAGCGAAGAGGCCAGCCACTTCCGCCTGCGCAATGACGGTTCGCTGCGCGATATCTCGCCAACGCTCCTGAACCTGTTGAGTCTCCATCTTCCGGCGCAGATGACCGGCGGCGATCTCCGCGTGCCGATTACGAAGTAAGTCCATTTTGCGACACGACGAAAGGGGCGAGGCCATCATGGCTTTGCCCCTTTTATTTTTATTTCGAGATCCTTGCAAAATTGCCTTCAGTCGGAAGATATGCATCAGGGCATGACTTCAGTCATGCCACAGATGGCCTATTCTGATTTTCCCGCTCTAGCCGCTGCGGAACTATAAACAACTGAAAAAAATAGACGCAGGGGCTAGAGCCCAACATCTTTGTTGTGATCTTTCGGCACGACTGAAGTCGTGCATGACACATTTCGCAATCTCAATGGAATTTTGCAAGTGGCTATTTTCCTTGGGTTTTAGCCAGAACCCATACTTACCCCGGCCCGATCCAACCTGAATCCATGACTTTCGACTGCCAGCCTCACAGGAACACACGCCCTGTGAAACTGTGAATCCGGCAAGAGATCGGGTGAAGTTATCGCCTGACGTTCGAAGGCCTCCCGCTCGGGGAGGCCTTCTGTTCTCGATGACCGGTTCGGCTATCGCGAGCGAAGCGATCGGATTGCTGCCGGTAGATGCTCTTCAATCGATTTGGCGCGCTCGGCGGCAATGCCGCTCAGATACGTCGGCGCGGGTGTCGCCGTAAGCACCAGGAGAAACGCGATGAAGGAGAAGCAAACTCCGGCAATCGCCGCAGAAACCAGCATCTGGTACATCGACATCATATCCAGGCCCAGGACATTGAAAGCCATGTGCTCCAGAGGCTTGATATGCTTGAGAACCGCGAGCGCGAAGAGGAAAAAGATGACTGCCAGAGAAGTTAAAACGGCAAGTGTCACGTCGAGGCTGCGGTGGAATTTAAGCCGGGAACGGCAATGGCCGCAGTCTGTAAAGTGTTGCTCATAATCCTTGCGCATCTCGGGCGATATCCCGGAGATGTCATATCGCCAGCTTGCAAGAATTGCGCCTACGACATGGTCGTTACATCGGGTTCGTGCCATGGTTATCACTCACCTTACGAAGAATTTGTTATCCCGCCCTCAACTGGCGCGGCTCACGTAGCAACAGAGAACCCACCCTTTTCGATGCCCATCGGCCGAATTCGACTCAATGGTGACCAATCAGCAGTGCCCGCCGCGGCAAATTGCCTTGACGCCCCCCGTGCCAATTCCACCTGGTTCAGAGTGATGCTCGTACCTATCTATTGTAACTGACTTACCTTAGAAATAGATAGGGGCAAGAGGCTCATGCTGCGCAGCCAGCAGCAAGCGGTTGGCCAGCAGGCTGGCCCGGCCGCTCAAAGCCCGCTCCGCCGTCACCCGCGCCAGTTCAGGAAGATTATTACTCTCAGAGAGATGGCCCAGAATTACATATGTCGCCTGCCCGTCATAGCTGCTTTCGAGGAACTCCGCCGTAGCGTCATTGGAGAGATGCCCAACCCTGGACAACACGCGCTGCTTTACCTGCCATGGATACGGACCATCTCGCAGCATTTCCAGGTCATGGTTCGACTCCAGCAGGAGTAGGTCGACGCCCTTCAGTTGCGCCTTCACATTCGGGGGTACATAACCGAGATCGGTCGCGAACGCCATCCGCACGCCCTCCGCTTGAAAAACAAATCCAACCGGGTCGGCTGCATCATGGGGAATCGTGAAGGGGCTCACTGCGATGTCGCCGATCTGGAACGGCTGGCCCGCTTGGAAGTACTCGACGGAAGGCAGCCAGGTGGGGTCCGGCTTGCGTTCCCCCACCGCTTCTGTCGTTTTGGCCGCCGCGGCCGGCGTTGGCGCATCCGCCGGTTCAACTCCGGTGCCGGCTTCCGCGTCGTCGCAATCACACTCGTCAGCCGCCGCAGCCACATCGGCGCAGCTAACCGCCTCCGCCTGCTGTGCCGCAGCCTGCTGCCGGCACTGTTCCATCCACTGCGCGTACGTCATCTGCTTTCGCGGACTCAGCCAGCGCATCCACGCGCGGTGGGTACCCTCGGTGAAATAGACCGGAATGCCCAGTTTGCGTGCCGTCACGGCCAGGCCGTTCACGTGGTCCTGGTGCTCGTGGGTCACGATGATGGCGTCCAGCGTCTCCGGTTCTTCCCCCGCCAGTTTCATGCGGCGAAACAGTTCGCGGCAGCTCAGTCCTGCGTCCACCAGGATCCGGGTATGTCCGCCGGAGACAACCGTGCTGTTGCCCTTGGACCCCGAAGCCAGCACTGTGAAGCGCACCATGCTGTGAGCATACCGCGAACCGCACCGCGGTGCGCGGCCGAAAGTTTACTGCGAAGGAACACTCCCCTTCCGCCGCCGAACCCGTAACCTGTAGCCCGCAAATCGGATAAAGTTCTCTTGTGCACTCCAATCCGGCTATCCTTGCTGAACAGGCGGTGATCCTCCCCGCCGGCCTTTTCCCCGCACGGAGGTCCTGGGTGTCGATCTCGAAGCTTCTCGCGTTCCGACTTATCTTCGCTGGATCAACTGCCAGTCTGCTCACTCTCTTGCTCGTTACCCAGCCTTGCAGCCAGGTGCTGGCAGCGGACAAAGCATCCCCCGCAGTTACCGCAACCTGGGACCGCCAGGCCGCCGCGCGCTACATGGACGGCCGCGAAACCTGGTGGCAGGGATGGGACCACGCCAAACGCGACCATGGGACCATGTGCATCTCCTGCCACACGCAGGCGCCTTACGCGCTGGCCCGGCCTGCCTTGCGCTCCTCCTTGGGAGAATCAGCGCCCTCCGCCCCTGAAACCGCCATGCTCGCGGACATCAAAAAGCGCGTCCGGGAGTGGGACCAGATGCTCCCCTTCTACAGCGATACCCTTTACGGCACGGGAAAAGAGATCGAGTCGCGCAACGCCGAAGCCGTGCTGAATGCGGTGATCCTTGCGAACTATGACGCACAACAGGGGCACCTGGATGACCTGACCCGGGCAGCATTTGATCATGCCTGGACGCTGCAGTCACAGAGCGGTCCGGATGCAGGCGCATGGGTTTGGCAGAACTTCGACTACACGCCCTGGGAATCAAAAGAGTCGCAATATCATTGGGCGGCCCTCATGGCAGTAGCCGTGGGCAATGCTCCGCAGCGTTACCGCGATGCCCCGCGGATCGGGAAAAATCTCGCCGCCCTGCTGTCCTATCTGCGCAGTCATTACCAGGCGCAGCCGCTCGTAAACAAAATCGCCGCTCTGTGGGCTGGAACCTCATTCCCCGGCGTCGTAAGTCCCGCCCAGGCTCATGACCTGCTGAATGAACTCTATCGCCGAGAGCACGCTGACGGCGGCTGGAGCCTGACGGACTTGGGTACGTGGGAACGCCGCGATGGAACGCCGCTGGAGACTCGTTCCGACGGCTATGCCACGGGGCTGATTGTGCTTGTGCTGGAAGAAACCGACCCACAGGCTCGCAGCAATCCGCACGTCGCGCGGGGTGTGGCGTGGCTCCTGGCCAATCAGGACAAGACCACCGGCGCGTGGCCTGCCTGGTCGCTCAACAAAAATCGCGATCCGGACTCAAACGTAGGCAAGTTCATGAGTGACGCCGCGACCGGATACGCCGTATTGGCGCTCCAGGCCCGTCGCTGAAGCCTCAACTTCCGTTCGGCAGTTGTGTCGGGATTTCGATCGAGACCAGCGTCCCGCGGCCGGGATTACTGACCACAGTAAAGCGCGCCTGGGTTCCATACAGAACCTCGAGGCGCTCACGAACGTTCTGCATCCCGATGCCTGCGCCTGTGCGACGCAATTCCGAGGTTGGTCTGGCCACGATACCCACGCCGTCGTCGGCCACCTCGATCATCACCCGGTTGCCATGCAGCCGGCTGCGCAGCGTCACTGTTCCTCCGTGGATCCGCGGTTCCAATCCGTGCTTGATGCTGTTCTCAATCAGTGGTTGCAGCAGGATGCTGGGCACCAGCACGTCCAGGGTTTGGGGATCGATGTCCTTCTCCACGCGAAGCTTCTCGGTCCCGAAGCGCACGACCTCGATATCGAGGTAATCGTCGGTAAAACTCAGCTCCTCCCGCAGCGGCACATACGTGTCATGATCCTTGAGCAGCGCGCGCAGAATGTTCGCCAGTTTCACCGTCATCTGGCGCGCCAGTTCGGGCTTCATCCGCACCAGCGACGCAATGGAATTGAGCGTGTTGAACAGGAAATGCGGGTTGATCTGGCGCTGCAGCGCGTCCAGGCGCGCCTCCAGCAGCAGGCGCTTCTGTTCTTCGAGTTTCAGCTCGATGCGCAACGCATTCCACACTTTGAGCGCAATGCCCACCACCACGGGCGCGCAAAGCGCCACCAGCACCTGCAGTCCCCAGACCCCGGTGTTCAGCGCAAACAATCGCCGCGGATACAGGCTCGCAATCCATTCGTGCAAGATCTCAAGCGCCGCGATCAGGAACAGCATCAGAATCTGGCGATCGATGCGTGGCTGCCGCAGGTTACGGCGCACCCAGCGGTAAAGGCTCAGGTCAATAAAGGGAGTGAACGACCAGATCTCATCCATTTCAACGAATGTTCCCAGCAGTCCCGCCGCCAGCCCCAGAACCGCATTGAATGGAAGTGTCAGATATTCGTGGTGATACATGGCTGGCGCCGAAAGCACCACGCCGCCCAGCATTGCCCATCCCGGACCCAACAGCAGCCCCAGCAGGATGACCGTCTCAAAGGAGATATCCGCGGCCAGAAAATTTGGAACCGTCGTTCTCACCAGAACACCCAAGGTCAGCGGCACCAGGAAAAACGCCATAAGCGCTACGGTCTCGCGATGGCGCCGATGCTCGGCAAACAACAGTCGCTGGAAGGTGCGCGACCTCGCCAGCGCGCTGGCAACCGCCGCCGCTACGCCCAGCTTGACCAGAAGCGTGATCAGTACAAGGGTGTTGGTCACGACTTCACTGTACCGTGCTGCGTATGGAAGTATCCAATGTCCGACAATCGAGCCCTCCCGCTTCCCTGCGCCGTCTCACGGTTTGTGACGGCAGACGCTACGCCCGAATCGACACAACGTAGAATAGAAAATATGGGATTTGAAAGCGTGAAGAAGATCGCCGAAGCGGACTTTCCTACCCGCTGGGGAGCCTTCCGCATCCTGGGGTTTGAGGGAGTGATGCCCTCGGCGCGGCCTTGTTGCGAACACGGCGAGCCAACCGGGGAACAGGTAGAGGCTCTGGTCGCACTCGTCATGGGAGACATCCACAGCGCGCCTCCGCTGGTGCGGATTCACTCGCAATGCCTGACCGGCGACGTATTTGGCTCTCTCCGCTGCGATTGCCGCCTGCAATTGGAAATGGCCCTGGGCAAGATCGCCGCTGAAGGTGCGGGCATCCTGCTCTACGAACAGCAGGAAGGCCGCGGCATCGGTCTCATGGCCAAACTAAGAGCCTACGAGTTGCAGGACCAGGGGATGGATACCGTCGAAGCCAACGTGGAGTTGGGCTTTGCACCCGATTGCCGTGCCTATGAGCTCCCCGCTGAAGTGCTGAAGCTGCTGAATGTTTCCTCCGTAAGGTTGATGACCAACAACCCGGAAAAAGTGGCGGCCCTCGAATCCGCCGGCATCACCGTCGTGGAGCGCGTGTCCGCTGAAGTAGCGGCGCAGGATACTTTTGAGCGTTATCTGCGCACCAAGCAGGAAAAAATGGGGCACATCCTGGAGAGCGTTTCTGAAGTCGGCACTTTGAATGAATAGGCTTCGGTCCTTTTCGCAATACGTGCAAAATTCTCAAGAGCACACCGCAATAAGTCCCTGTCAACGAAATGATTCCTTCCGCCCAGGCTGACCCCGTCGCTGTCCAATGCCGGCAGTCAAGCCACGCTGACCGGTAATGGTAAACTTGCCCTATCGCTCGAGGAACCGGAAAACTCCACTGATGAGCCGTTGTGCTGGTTCTTAAATCCTTGCCTTGCATCGTGCGAGTGCAGACAGCAAAACTCTTGTGTTGTCATAGTTCCCCCATTTGAAGGACGTCCCTCACGATGATGAAGACTTGTAACCGTATCCTGGTCACCGGCGGTGCGGGGTTCATTGGCTCCAACTTTGTGTTGCAGTGGATCAAGGCGGGCGGAAGCCTCTTAAATCTCGATCTGCTCACCTATGCCGGCAACCCAGCCAACCTCACTTCTCTCGATGGTGACGTACGCCACCGCATGGTCCAGGGCGACATCTGCGATGCGGAACTGGTCTCCGCTTTACTGCGCGAGTATCGGCCTCAAGCCATCGTCCACTTCGCCGCGGAGAGCCACGTGGACCGCTCCATCGCCGCGCCAGACGCCTTCATCCGGACCAATGTTCATGGCACCTTCACCCTGTTGGAACAGGCCCGGGTTTACTGGTCCGGTCTCGACGAGGCCGAGCGTGCGGACTTTCGCTTTCTGCACGTCTCCACCGATGAGGTCTACGGAACGCTGGGTCCCGACGATCCCGCGTTTTCTGAGACCACCCCGTATGCGCCCAACAGCCCCTATGCTGCCACCAAGGCTGGCTCCGATCACTTGGCCCGAGCCTACTTTCATACCTATGGACTCCCCGTGCTCACCACCAACTGCTCCAACAACTACGGGCCGTTCCAGTTTCCCGAAAAACTGATCCCGCTGATGATTCTCAATGCCCTCGAAGGCAAGCGGCTGCCCGTGTATGGAGACGGAGCCAACGTCCGCGACTGGCTGTTTGTTCAGGATCACTGCTCCGCCATCCGCACCGTGCTCGAAAATGGCCAGCTGGGCGAGACATACAATATCGGCGGCAACAGCGAACGGAAGAATCTGGATGTAGTCACCACCATCTGCCGTCTGGTAGACGAGTTCAGGCCCGACTCCGCCATCGGCCCGCGCAGCAATCTCATTCAGTTCGTCCAGGATCGACCCGGCCACGATCGCCGCTACGCCATCGACGCTTCGAAGATCAGCCGCGAACTCGGATGGCAGCCCACCGTGAAGTTTGAAGACGGCTTGCGGCAAACCGTCGCATGGTACCTGGAGCACGCTGCCTGGGTAGAAAACGTCAGGACCGGAGCCTACCGGGACTGGATTCGGCAGAATTACGAGGAAAGGATTCCACAATGAAGGGAATCATCCTTGCCGGCGGGTCGGGAACACGGCTCTATCCGGTGACAAACGTCGTTTCAAAGCAGCTTCTGCCGGTTTACGACAAGCCGATGATCTATTACCCGCTCAGCACCTTGATGTTGTCAGGGTTAAAGGACATCCTCATCATCTCGACTCCGCAGGACACCGCGCGCTTTGCCGAGTTGTTGGGCGATGGCTCGAAGTGGGGCCTCAACCTCAGTTATGCGGTTCAGCCAAGTCCCGATGGACTGGCGCAGGCTTTCATCATCGGGCGCGACTTCATCGGCGGAGATACCAGCGCCTTGATCCTCGGCGACAACATCTTCTATGGCCAATCGCTCTCGGTTCAGTTGCAACATGCGGCAGCCTTGGAGTCCGGCGCGGTCGTATTCGCCTATCCCGTACACGACCCGGAACGCTACGGCGTTGTTCAGTTCGACGGAGAGGGTCACGCCGTCAGCATTGAGGAGAAGCCTCAATCGCCAAAGTCGCGCTATGCCGTAACCGGCCTCTACTTCTATGACAACGAAGTCGTAAACCTGGCGGCTGCGCTCAAGCCTTCGGTTCGCGGAGAACTGGAAATTACCGACCTGAACAGGCTCTATCTTGAAGCCGGCAATTTGAAGGTCCAGGTGCTCAGCCGCGGCATGGCCTGGCTCGATACGGGCACCCACGATTCCCTCTTTGAGGCGGGATCCTTTGTGCAGACAATCCAGCAGCGACAGGGATTGAAGATCGCCTGTCCCGAGGAGATCGCCTATCGCCTCGGGTACATCGACGTGGATCAACTGGAAAAACTCGCCCAGCCAATCCGCAAGAGCGGTTATGGGCAGTACCTGCTGAACCTTCGCAACGAGCCCTATCTTGCAGGAGAAATGACGTAGCAATGAAGATCACGCAAACCTCTCTGCCTGGCGTCTTGATTCTTACGCCGAATGTATATCGCGATAACCGCGGCGCTTTTTTGGAAACTTGGAACCGGACACGATTTGCAGAAGCCGGACTTCTATCGAACTGGGTGCAGGATAACTGTTCGTATTCGATCAAGAACGTGGTCCGTGGCATTCACTATCAGGTCATTCAGCCGCAAGCCAAACTGGTGCGGTCAACGCACGGTGTGGTTCTCGACGTGGCCGTCGACCTCCGCCGCAGTTCACCATCATTCGGCTCCCATGTTGCCGTTGAGCTGGACGCTGAAAACGGCGCAATGCTTTACATTCCCGAAGGCTTCGGCCACGGATTTGTCGCCCTCACTGAGGATGTCGGACTCGCCTACAAGGTGACGGACTACTACTGCCCCGCCGGCGAACGCACCATCGTCTGGAACGACCCGGATCTGGCCATTCCCTGGCCCGTCTCGACTGAGAATGCAATCTTGTCGGACAAGGACGCCAAAGGTGCCACCCTCCGCGATGCGGAGGTCTTCGCTTGAGCAATCTCGGACGAATCCTGATCGTTGGCGCCGCCGGACAGGTTGGTCGTGAGTTACAGCGCAGCTTCGCCGATGCCGGCGAAATCATCTGCGGGAGCCGCGACAACGTTGATCTGGCCGTGGAAGAGCAGGTGCGCGCCATGGTGCGCAGCGCAGCGCCGGATATCATCCTGAATGCCGCCGCCTATACTGCCGTGGACCGCGCTGAATCGGAGCCTGAACTGGCCATGGCCATCAACGCTCAGGCTCCGCGCGTGCTCGCGGAAGAAGCCCTTCGCCGCAATGCCCTGCTGGTTCACTACTCCACTGACTACGTCTTCAACGGCTCCAAGGCCGGACCCTGGCTCGAAACAGATCAGCCCCAACCGCTGAATGTTTATGGCGCCAGCAAACTAGCGGGCGAAGAAGCGATTCGCAACACCGGCGGCAAATTCCTCATCTTCAGAACCAGTTGGGTATATGGCCCTCACGGTAAGAATTTCCTGTTGACGATGCTCCGCCTCGGGCGTGAACTCGACAACCTCAACATTGTCGATGACCAGTTCGGCGCGCCCACCACCTCGATTGAACTGGCCAATGCGACACGATCCGTCGTGGATGAAGTTCACAGCAACCGGTTCGCTTCCATTCGGGATTGGGCCGGTATCTACCACATGACCTGCGCCGGATCCACGAGTTCGTGTGGATTCGCACGCGAGATCTTTTCGCGTGCCAGCGGATTGCTTGAGGGCCGCAAGCCCCAGGTCAACCCCATCGCGTCAAAGG